>Ga0316613_10000111_pt1 | contig 111047 bp, 109 predicted proteins | sample OWC_soil_day10_C_2_FD_207647 | JGI IMG/M metagenome (GOLD analysis project Ga0316613, IMG submission 207647) | Wetland soil microbial communities from Old Woman Creek delta, Ohio, United States - OWC_soil_day10_CT_b | ecosystem: Environmental > Terrestrial > Soil > Wetlands | place: USA: Ohio...
GCAAAATGCGCCGATAGCGTCATCAGGAGGGCGGAGTGAAGGACGGTCATTTGCGAAGATCCTTTTGGCGAAGAATCTTCAATCTAACCCCTTCATCCCGCTCTCACTCTAACTGTCGTGTACGGTGCTTCTTCAGGCTTGCCGCGCCGGAATGTGCACTACCAGGCCGTCGAGATCGCCGTTCACCTTGATCTGGCAGGAGAGACGGGAGGTCGGCCGGGGATCGGCGGCGAAATCCAGCATGTCTTCTTCCATCGGCTCGGGCTCGCCAGTGGCCGCCACCCAGGCTTCGTCGACATAGACATGGCAAGTGGCGCAGGAGCAGGCGCCACCGCACTCGGCCTCGATGCCGGGAACAAGGTTCTTGACGGCGTTCTCCATCACCGTGGTGCCGATCTCGGCCTCCACCTCATAGCGTGTGCCTTCGTGAGAGATGTAGCTGATCTTGGGCATGAAAACCTGCGGCTGCGGGGCGTCGCCCCTCGGGCCTAGTGGTTCGGCTACGTCATTCGCGCCGAAAACCACTAGCAACTCGTTGTTTCTGGCAGAGTGCCGAACTTGGCCTTTGATGGGGAAGCTGGCGCCTCCCGGGATTCAAACGCAAAACACCCCACGTGAGCCAATTGCAAATATAGCAGCGTCCGCCGTCGTCAACCCCTGCCGCCGAGACGAGCCTCGATAAAGGCATTGGCGGCGACAACAGCGTCCCTCAGCCCGGCAAGTTCCGCCCTGCCCCCGGCACCGCGCAAAAGAGTAGCTTCGAGCGCCGCCGCCGCGCTGGCCACCGCCGTCGCGCCAATGCCGCGTGCCGAACCAAGCAACAGATGGGCGGTGGCCGCGTCGGGCGCCGCTCGCAAGCGGTCCAGGCAGTTGCGACTTTGCTTGAGGAACAGTCCCAGCACTTCGGCCTCAAGATCGGCGTTGTCGAAAGTCTGCTCGGCGAGGTGCCGTAGATCGAGGGGAGAGCCTGTGTTCTGCCCGTCATTGTCCATCGCGATTGCCTCCTCCGCCCTTTCCGAAAGCTTTCCAGGCCCGCCGCAGGGGCCCCGAACGAGCCCCGACGATGCTCCTTCGGTCCCGAGGAACGGTCGGAATTCTGAAGATATGGTTAACTCACTTATTGCAATCCAAGCCTGTTGTCGCCGTTAAGCATGGCCTCTGAGTTTCGGAGCCATACCAACGAGGCCCACCTCATCGGTGTTTGAGAGCATACCAACCTGCAAGCAGGTCGGTAACCATATGTTTTAAGCCAATATTCAAGTCGTTGGCCTAGCGTCTTGACTGTGTCCGCCCGGCATCTTGCTCCCTCGGACCTCGGCACGCGCGCCGACGAGCGGGGAATGGGCGGCCGTTTCAAATATCCAATTCCGGGTCCAGAAATAACAACCAGAAGATGAATAACAATGTGCGGCGCCTATTAGCGGCTTGTTAACAATACGGGACGCCGGGGGAGCCTTCCTTGTCCGGAAGGGCCTGTTGTGCCATTACGTTTTAATAGGCATTCCTCGGCCGGCGTAGCCATTGCCGCCTCATTGAGCGGATATGGCGGTCGAGAAAGCCCGAGTTCGTGTCTCTCGCCTGGGCCAGGCTGGGACATGGTTCGACCGGGACGGCAACCGGGGGTACGCTTCCGGAGTTGTCCGGCAGCAAGTATGCGGACATGAGGGTACCATGGTAAAAAGCACCAAGGCATCGGATCCGGCGGAGGCCGCACTCTCCGCTGTCGAAGAGGCTCTGAAGATCGACTTTGGTGTCTCGGCCGATGCGCCGAGATCATCCGACCAGGATACCTCAGTCGAAAGCCCCGATGCCGCCCAGCGGCAGCCACAAGTCGATACCACCGATGCGCCGCGCACCACGGCCCGTCCGGGCCGAGCCCCGGCCAATGACGACCGCCGGTCGGTTGCGACGCTGCTTTATCAAATGCAGCGCCGACCTTCCGCTGCCCCCTTCTGGATCGCACTTTTCGCCTCGGCCATCTGGGTCGCTGGCGGCTTCTATGTTGCGCGCGTCGCTTTTGGCGACTTTTCGGTGCTGGCCCAGCCGTCCGCCCTGTTCGCGCGTCCCGACGGCTTTGCCCTGATCGGCGGCATCATCGCCCCGGTCGTACTGTTCTTTGCCATCGCCACCATGATCTGGCGCGCCCAGGATCTGCGGCTCGCCGCCCGCTCGCTCACCGAAGTGGCGATCAAGCTGGCCGAGCCCGAGCTGTCGGCCAAGGAGAACGTCGTCACCGTCGGCCAGGCCATCCGCCGCGAAGTCGCCGCCATGGGAGATGGCATCGAGCGGGCCCTTGCCCGTGCCAGCGAACTCGAAGTGCTGGTCCATAACGAAGTTTCCTCGCTCGAGCGGTCCTATGCCGAAAACGAGTTGCGCATCCGCGGCCTGGTCGAAGAACTGGTCAATCAGCGCGAAAGCGTGATCGCCAACGCCGAAAAGGCGCGCACCGCCATTTCCGGCGCCCACCAGAACCTGTCCGAGGAATTGCGCACCGCCGGCGACCTCCTGACCAACCGCATCGACGAGACTGGCCGCAACGTCACCCGCACCTTCGGCTCCAAGGCCGAGGAACTGGCGCTGGCCTTCGAGGCTGCCGGCAACTCGGTCACCGAGACGGTAGGCAAGCGCGGCGCCGACTTCCTGGCGACGCTGGGCGCTGAGCGGGAGAGCCTGATCGGCGGCCTCGCCGAGACCGGTACCGCCATCAACGAGGCGATTGCCACCCGTAGCGACGCCTTGACGCGCACCATCACCGAGGAAGGTGGGCGTCTGGTCAGCGCCATCGGGACGGAAACCGAGCAACTCGGTAGCGAACTCGCCAAGCGGTCCGATGAACTGGTGTCGACGCTCGCCACCCGCGCCGCCGACCTGTCGTCGGCGCTCAGCGAGGGCACCGGCGAACTGGCCTTCACGCTGGCCTCGCGCACCGAGGAACTGGTCTCGACGCTGACCGCCCGTTCGGAAGAGCTGTCGTCGACGCTCACCGATCGCACCGCCGATATCGCCTTCACTCTGTCGGCCCGCACCGAAGAGATCGTCTCGACGATCACCGCCCGCTCCGACGAGCTGTCGTCGACGCTCACCGATCGTACCGCCGACATCGCCTTCACCCTGTCGACCCGCACCGAAGAGATCGTTTCCTCGATCGCCGCCCGTTCCGACGAACTGTCGTCGACGCTGTCGGTCCGCACCTTCGAAATGGGCAAGGTGCTCGGCGAGAAGACCGAGGAGATCGGCACCACACTGTCCACCCGCACCGCCGAGTTCTCCGCCGCCCTCGGTGAGAAGAGCGATGCCCTGGAGAGTACGCTTGCCCTTCGTTCGGCGCAGCTTGCCAGCACCATCGAGGCGCGCACCAGCGAGCTTAGCGCCGAGCTGACCGACAAGACCGAGCTCATCGACCGGACGATCTCCGGCCGCACCAGCGAGCTCTCCGAGACGCTGGCGACGCGCGCGGAGCTGTTCGGCGCCACCCTCGCCGAGCAGTCGGCCAACTTCGACCGCACCATCGGTCATCGCGTCAACGAACTGGTCTCGACCATCGCCACCTCGACGTCGGTCATGGAGACGCAACTGCTGAGCCGCACCGACAACCTCGACAAGGTGCTCACGGACCGGTCGCGGGAAATCTCCAGCACGCTCGATAGCCGCACCGGCTCGCTGGAAACGCTGCTGCGCGACCGCAGCGATGCCATCATCTTCTCCATCGACACCACCGTCGCCGCCCTTGAGGAAAACCTCACGCTTCGCACCCGCGAAATCGACGAGACGCTGGCCCGCTCCGGCCAGACCTTCGCCGAGGACATCTCGCAACGCGCCTTCACCGTCAGCGAGCAGGTCGCCCGCACGACGGATGAAGCCTCCAAGGCGATGGCCGAGAAGATCGATACCATCAACGAAACGCTGCGCTCCACGTCCGAAGGCGTGCTGCTCGATCTGTCGATCCGCGGCAGCGAGATCACCGACCGCCTCGACCAGACCGGCAACCTGATCACCTCGACGATCACCGAGCGCGCCACCGATCTCGTCAACAAGCTGGCCGTCACCGGCGAAGCCGTCCACACGGCCATCAATGTCAATGGTTACGACCTTGCCGACCGCATCGCCGCGTCCGGCCAGGAAGTCGCCCGTATGATGGACGACCGTACCACGTCGATCCGCGGCATCATCGACGGCGCCACGCTGTCGGTGGAGACGCTGCTCGCCGATAGCGGCAGCCTGTTCTCCGAGCGCCTGTCGACCATCGGCGCCGAGATCGCCCGTGCCGTCAACGCCCGCGGCGAACGCGTCGCCGAAACCATCCTTGCCGCCGGCAGCCAGATCGCCAACCTGCTCGACGATCGCTCCGACAGCATGTCGGTGAGCTTTGCCGAGCGTATCCGCATTCTCGACGAGATCATCAACGGGCGCGCCGCCGAACTGGTGGAAAGCCTGGTCAGCCGCACCTCGATGCTGGACGGCTCGCTCGAAGGGCAGATCGCTCGCATCGAAGCGGCGCTGGCCGAGCGCACCCTCACCATCCAGAACGCCCTTGTCGAAGGCACCCATGTGCTCGAAGAGACCCTGACGGGCCGCTCCGGCAACATCACCAGCCTCATCGACGAGCGCGTCGAGCGGCTGGGCGTCGAGTTCGACAAGCGCTCCGGCGCCCTCGTGGAGACGTTGGACGGCCGGACCCAGGCTGTCCTCACCTCGCTGGAAGGCCGCGCCGGCAGCTTCGGCGCCTCGCTTGAAGGCCAACTCGCTTCCTTCGATGGCAGCGTCGGCAAGCGTCTCGAAGATGCGACCCGTACCTTCGCCGACAAGGCGGATGCGCTGACCGGCACCCTCGACAACCGCATCGAGCTGATCGACCACGCGCTCGACGGCCGTGCCCGCCAGATTACCGAAACGCTGATGGCCCGCACCCGCGATCTGGCGCAGGCCTTCTCGGCCGGTCAGTCGGAAATGGTCGACGCCATCGAGGGGCGCCTCGACGCGGTCGGCCGCTCGCTGCAACGCAAGACCGAGGAGTTCACCGAGACGCTGGCCGACAAGGTGGCCGAAATCAACGTGTCGCTCGGCTCCAAGGTGTTCGAGGTCGCCGAGACGCTGGACAGCCGCGCCAATTCGCTGGAGGTGTCGCTCACCCAGCGCCTCGCCTCCATCGTCGACATGCTCGGCAGCCAGACCGAAACGGCCCGCGAGGAACTCGCCCGCGCCCTCATCAATGCCGCCTCCGTGCTGCAGAAGGAAAGCGCCCGCGTCCGCGAAGACCTCACCGGCTCCGTGGAAGCGGCCACCGACAAGCTGCGCACCGAGGCCGATCGAGCCAAGGCGATCGTCACCGAGGCCATGGGCGAGATCGCTCGCGAAATGGAAACCGGCTCGGTCCGGGCGCGCGACGTGGTCTCCAGCGTGCTGGAAGGCATGTCCGAGCGCCTCGCCAACGAAAGCGAACTGGTTCGCAGCAGCGTGGTCGCCGCCATCGATGGCGCCGCCTCGCGCCTTGCGGTCGAGGGCGAGAGTACCTCCCTTGCCGTCAGCCAGTCGCTGTCGGGCGCCGAGGGCCGGCTCGCCAGCCTGCGCGACGAAACGCACGGCACGCTCAACGAGCTCATCAGCACCCTGTCCGACGTGCTGTCCACCGAGAGCCAGAAGGCCCGCGAGAACGTCTACGAGGCGATCACCGCCGTCGAAGGCCGCCTGGCCGGCGAGAGCGAGCGTGTCCGCGACACCATCATCGGTTCGGTCGACGACGTCACCGGCCGGATGGCGAGCGAAAGCGAGAAGGCACGCGCCAACCTGATCGGCGCCATCGACGAGGTTACCGACCGCCTGTCGGAAGAGACGGCTCGCGCCCGTTCCAACCTCATCGGTTCGGCCGAGGCGGTCACCGGCCGCATCGCCGGCGAAACCGAGCGGTCGAGCGAAATCCTGGCGACTGCCATTGCTGCCGCCACCGAACGCCTCGCCGATGCGACGCGCGATCTTGAGAGCGTGCTCAACGCCCGTACCGAGGCCGCCGCGAGCGCCCTGGACAGCCGTGCCGAGAAGGTGGTCGATGTCGTCACCCGGCGCATGGCCGAACTGGCCGACCTGGTGGACGGCCGTGGCGGCGATCTTGCCAATGCCTTCCTCTCCGGAACCCGCGCCCTCGACCAAGCCGTCGGCAGCCGTGGCGAGGAAGTGGCCGGCATGGTCCGCAATGCCGCAAGCGACGTGCTGACAGCGCTGACCACAGGTGGCGAAGGCGTCAGCCGCGCCATCACCCAGCGCGGCAATGATGCATCGGAGGCCTTGAAGCAGGCCACCTTGTCACTGATGGCGACCTTCGACGAACAGGGCCGCGACGTTCTGCAGTCGCTCGACGACACCACGACGCGCGTCAAGACCGAAGTCATCGCCGTGCTGGCACAGGTGGACGACGCCAACCGCGGGCTCCGCTCGCTGGTCGATCAGGCCGCCGGCAACCTTGCCCGCATCGAGCGTGGCCTGGAGCAGCAGACCGGCGACTTGCGTCTCTCCCTCGAGCGCGTCGTCGCCGACACCACCGCCTCCAGCACCTCCGTCGCCGAGACGACCGAAGTGCTGCGCGAAGTGTCGCGGACCGTGCTCAGCGATATCGGCACCATCGCCACCTCGATCTCCGAGCAGACCGGTGACCTTCAGTCGTCGGCCCGGGCGCTGTCGTCTGTCGGCGGCACCCTCCAGGGCATCATCGGCGATCGTCTCGCTGCGCTCGACGGCGTGGTCTCCACGCTGCAGGCGCGGACCGAGACCATGTCCGAAAGCCTGCAGACCATCGCCACTCAGATCCAGGACACGCTGTCCAACGCCGAGCGCCGCGCCCGCGACGTCGGCTATCAGTTGGCCCGCAACGCCGAGACGGCCATGAACGGCGTCACCCAGCAGCTCGAGCAGCTGTCGGTCAGTGCCGAGGAGGAAGGCAACAAGACGAAGGTGACCATCGAGCGAGTGCGCGGCGAGCTGATCTCCGAGATCAACGCGTCCATCGGCTCGGCGGTCGACCGCTTCGCCGGCGCCACCGAGGAGATGCGCAAGGCCACCCGCGCCGTCGGCCGGGAGCTGGAACAGATCCGCGAGGATCTGAGCCATGGCATCCTCGACCTGCCGGAGGAAACCAGCCAGCACACCGCCGCCATGCGCCGCGTGGTCAGCGAGCAGATCCGTGCCCTGAACGAGCTCTCCGAGATCGTCTCGCGCCAGGTGCCCGGTGAGAAGGTCGCGGATGTGCCGATGCGTGCCCAGGCGTCCGCCCAGGTCTCGACCACTCGCAGCCTGCCGGCCCAGAAGCCGTCGCAGCCGGTGGCCGAGGCACCGCGTGCCTTCCCGCGTCAGCCGGCCAACCAGCCTCCCCGCCCCGCCGTGGCGGAGCGTCGCGCCGAGCCGCGGCAGCAGCCTGCTGCCGACGATCGCGGCGAGCGGGCCAGCGGCTGGATCTCCGACCTGTTGCGCCGCGTCTCCGACGAGGACGCCCCGACCTCGCGCCTGCCGTCGTCATCCGAGCGCGACCGCGGCGGCAACAAGAGCGGCAATCCGCTCGACGGCCTGGGATCGCTGACGTCCGACATCGCCCGGTCGATCGACCCGGAGGCCTATGCCGATCTCTGGGACCGCTACCGGCGCGGCGAAAGCAACGTGTTCACGCGTCGCGTCTACACGCTGCAGGGCCAGCAGACCTTCGATGAGGTGCGTCGCCGCTACGGTCGCGAGACCGACTTCCGCGAGGCCGTCGATCACTACATCGACCACTTCTCTTCGCTCTACGAGGAAGCGGTCCAGAAGGATCCGAATGGCCGTCTTGCCGAGAATTACCTGAACTCCGATACCGGCAAGGTCTACACGCTTCTGGCGCACGCCAGCGGCAAGCTCGGCTGAGCCTGAAGCACATTCCGAAAGTTGAAAGGGCGCCCGCATGGTGCCCTTTTTCTTTGGCCGGATTCAACGCCTTTCGACCGATCACGCGTTCGTGACCGCTTCCGCTGTAACAAACCTCCCCCTGCCTCCGAGTACCTCACGTGCCCAACAGAAAAGGGCGCGTATCGAACTACGGAGAACACCAATGCTGAGGACTTCCGTCACCACCGTCCTTCTCGCCGGCGCGATCACTTCGGCCCTCGCAACCTTTGCCAGCGCCGCGCCGCTGACCAAGGCGGAGGCCAATGCCGCGATGGCCGCTCACAAGGAGAAGTGCTACGGCGTGGCGCTCAAGGGCCAGAACGATTGCGCCGCCGGGCCGGGCACCACCTGCCAGGGAACCTCGGTCAAGGACTTCCAGGGCAACTCATGGAAGTTCGTCCAGGGCGGCACCTGTGCCTCGCTCGAACTGCCGGGCGGCCGCCATGGTTCGCTGACGCCGCTGGATCGCGACATCTGATCGGCAAACGCCCGCTCTAGCAAAAAAATCCCGGAAAGCGGAGGCGGCGATGGCCAAAGTCGACATGACGTCCAACAACCCCATGAAGACGGAAACGACGCTCCGCTTTCCGACGATTTCACTGTCCGGCCAAGCCGGCACCAGCTTCAAGCCGGAACACCTCGCGGCGATATTTACCCAATCCGGTCGGCATGGTTTCTTCGAAGTTCACGCCGAAAACTACATGGGCGCTGGAGGCCCGCCGCATCGGGCACTCGAACGCGTGCGCCGCGACTATCCAATCTCCCTGCATGGCGTGTGCATGTCGCTTGGCGGCCCGCAGCCGCTCGACAAGGACCATCTCGGCCGCTTCAAAAACCTCGTCGACCGCTACGAGCCGGCGCTGGTGTCCGAGCATCTCGCCTGGTCGACCCACGTGAATACCTATCTGAACGACCTGTTGCCGCTGCCCTACACCGCCGCGACGCTTGCCCACGTTTGCGACCATGTCGATGAGATGCAAGACGCCATCGGCCGCCCGATCCTCCTGGAGAACCCCTCAACCTACGTGCTCTTTGCGGACTCCTCGATGAGCGAGACCGCGTTCATCGGCGAGGTCTCCCGACGCACCGGCTGCGGTCTGTTGCTCGACATCAACAACGTCTTCGTCTCGGCCACCAACCACGGCTTTTCCGCGCTCGACTACCTCACCGACTTTCCCCTTTCGGGGGTTGGCGAGATTCACCTCGCCGGTCATGCCGAGCAGGAAGACGACGAGGGCGACCGACTGCTCATCGACAGCCATGACGGACCGGTCGCCGACGCCGTCTGGCGGCTCTATGAGATCGTGATCGCTCGCGGCGGATCGATCCCCACGTTGATCGAGTGGGACAGCCAGATTCCCGATTGGCCGGTGTTGCGGGCCGAGGCATTGGCGGCGCAAGCCATCCTCGACCGGCAGGCAAACCGCAGGGAGCCATCTCATGCGCTCGGCTGAGATCTTGCCATTGAGGCCGCAACCGCCGGATTTTGCCGGTCCATTCTCGGCCGCCCTGCTCTCTCCCGACGCTGCGACGCCGGCTCAGGTGACCGGCCCGCACGGCAAGCGGGCGGACAAGCGCTACAATGTCTATCGCAACAACGTCACGGTCAGCCTGATCGCCGCGTTGGCTTCGGTCTATCCGGCCGTCGAGCGCATCACCGGCACGGATTTCTTTCGCGCCATGGCCCGCTTCCATGTGCGGGAAACACCGCCCGCCTCGCCGCTGCTGTTCGAATATGGACGCGACTTCCCCGATTTCGTCGATAGCTACGACTATGCGGCGGATATGCCCTGGCTTTCCGACGTCGCCCGGGTCGAACGACTGTGGCTCGACAGCTATCACGCCGCCGACGCACCGGCGCTCAGACCCGAAGCATTGTCCGCCGTGCCACCGGAAACCTTAGGCCTGCTCACCTTCAAGCCGCATCCGGCCACGCGCTTGTTCTCATCAACGCATCCGGCCGTCACCATCTTTGCCATGAACCGAGGCGCCGGGCCGGTCGGCCGCGTCGACGACCGGCCCGAGGATGGGCTGATCACGCGGATCGACGATGAAGTGACCGTGCGCCTTCTGGCCCCGGGCGACGCCACCTTTCTCAGCGCCCTGCTCGACGGACAATGCCTGGCAACGGCTGTCGCAGCGGCTTTCGAAACAGAGCCCGCTTTCGATCTTCCCGGCGCCATCGGCGAGATGATCGCCGCCGGCGCCTTCTCCCACATCGAGATGGAGAGCTGTCATGTCGAGCACGTCTAGCCCCCTATCCCATCAGGGCGCCTTCTCTCCGTTGGCCCGGCTCGTGGCCACGGCGGACGGTCTTGTCCGCGCCCTCGCCCATCCGGATTTCGTCCAGGCCGCCCTTCGTCTGGCGCTCGCCGTTCCCTTCTGGCGCTCCGGCATCCTGAAATGGGATGGTTTCCTGCAATTGAACGATACGGCGGTCGACCTGTTCAGCCAGGAGTTCATGCTGCACCTGCCTGGCGGCCCCTACCCCTTTCCTGCACCAGCGGTGATGGCCTTCCTTTCCGGATGCGGCGAGATCGTTTTCCCGACGCTTCTCGTGCTCGGCCTTGCCACCCGCTTTGCCGGCCTCGGGCTTCTCCTCATCACGATGGTCGTCGAGCTGACCGTTCCCGATGGCTGGCCGATCCACATCACCTGGGCCGCGACGGCGCTTGCCGTCATGCGCCATGGGCCGGGCCGCATCTCGCTCGATCATCTGATTGCCAGGGCCGCCGGCTTTGGCGCTCGTCAAGCATGACGGGTACCAATCCCCAGAAAGGTCCTGCCGGCCAATTCAACGAGGAAAAGGTGGCCCTTGCGTTCTCTTGACGGATACCCGCCAATGCAGCTTGGACGTGGATCCGCGTTGAGAGGGTGCTGGCGGATGAGCCATTCGGCCCGAGAAGAGGAATGGGCGGCTTGGATGAGCGCGGCGATGGCCGGCGATACGCTGGCCTATCACCGATTCCTGAAGGCCGTGACGCCCTACCTCAGGGCAATCGCCCGTCGGCGCTGCGACCAGTTTGGAGCTTCGCCAAGCGAGGTGGAAGACGTGGTGCAGGAGGTTTTGCTGGCGGTTCACTTGAAACGCAGCACCTGGGACACCTCCCGGCCAGTCGGCCCGTGGCTATCGTCCATCGTACGCAACAAGCTGGTCGACAGCCTGCGTCGGCGCGGTCGTCACGTCAGTGTGCCGATCGAGGATGTCGTTGAGACGCTGGAGGCTGCCCCCCACGACGAGGGCGCCGACCGCATCGATGTCGACCGCATGCTGGAAGGCTTGCGCGATCCACAACGCGACATCGTAAGATCCATCTCGCTCGGCGGCGCTGGCATCCGCGAAACGGCCGAGCGATTGCAAATGACGGAAGGCGCCGTGCGGGTGGCGCTACACAGGGCGCTCAAAGGACTGGCGGCCCTCTATCGGAGCGACAGACGTGCGAACGGATGACCTGATCAACCTCTTGGCAAAGGACGCGCGCGTCAGCGTTCGCTTCGGCCATATCTTCCTGATCGCGTTGGCGATCGGAGTGGTGATCTCGGCCGGACTGCTGCTCTCCACCCTGGGCATCCGCAAGAACATGATCGAGGCCATCGAGACGCCGCGCGTCATGTTCAAGCTGGGCTTCACGCTGCTGCTGGCGATCACCTCCACGCGCCTCGCCTTTCTGATCGGCAAACCCGGCGTCTCACTGCGCTCGGCGGCGCAGACGCTTCTCTTGCCGCTTTCCGCCTTGCTCATCGCCATCGCCGCCGAACTGTTCGTCGTGCCGCAGGCGGCGTGGGGGAACAGTCTGGAGGGGCGTTTTTCGAGCTTCTGCCTCGTCTTCGTGCCCATGCTTTCGATCGCCCCGCTCGCCGCGATCCTCTATGCCGTCCGCCAGGGCGCGCCGGAAAATCCAGGCAAAGCCGGCGCGGCGGCGGGTCTTGCCGCCAGCGGCATCGCAGCCGCCATCTACGCCTGGCACTGTCCGGACGACAGCCCGCTGTTCCTGGCCACCTGGTATTCGATCGCCATACTGGTGGTGACGGCGGCCGGCTTTCTCCTGGGTCGGCGCGTCCTTCGCTGGTAATTGCCTGCCCTCACCAAGAGCGACCTGCACTCCGATACCGGCAAGGTCTGCACACTTCTGGCCCACACCAACGGCTGGCGCAAGCCTCGACGGACAATAGCAGTCATGGAAAGGGCGCCACGCGGCGCCCCTTTTTCGTTGGGATGGTCAAGAACTACAGCGCAAGCGCCACGATAGGACTGCCGATAGCGGTGACGCGAAGAAGGCTCATCATGCCGCCCCCTCCGCTTCCTGAGCGGACTTGTTCGCGAAAACTTCCTTGGCGGCAAACAGTCCGTTGAGCGCGGCCGGGAAACCGGCATAGACGGCCATCTGCATGATGATCTCTATGATTTCATCCCGGCTCAGCCCAACATTCAAGCCGGCCTCGATATGCACCTTCAATTGGGGGGCAGCATTGCCCATCGCCGTCAGCGCCCCGATGGTGGCGATCTCACGGGCGCGCAGGTCGAGGCCTGGACGACAGTAGATATCGCCAAACGGAAACTCGAGCACGTAAGTTGCAAAGTCAGGCGCGATATCCGCAAGAGAAGCGACAACCTTCTCTCCAGCCGTGCCGTCGATCTCAGCGAGCGCGCGCCGCCCGCGTTCCAGCCGGCTTTCGCCGATGTTCTGGGAGTGTTGCGTCATAGTCCTTCATCCTCTGTTCCAGGCCGGCGTAACCGGCGATCTTGGTGTCGAGGACGAGAAGACACGCTTGCAATTCGACCACATGGGCGCGGACGCGTTCGCGATGCTGTTCCAGCAGTTCGCGTCGTTCCGCCTCCGTGTCGACGCCACGCTCCCGCAAGGCTGCATAGCGCAGCATGTCCCGGATCGGCATCCCGGTCGTTCTGAGACGCCCAAGGAATTCGATCCAGATCAGGATCGATGCGTCGTAGTCCCTTTGGCTCGATTGGTCCCTGTCCGCATAGGGCAACAGCCCAATCCGCTCGTAGTAACGGATGGTATGGGCCGACAATCCCGAACGCTTGGCCAGTTCACCGATCTTCATGAGCACCTGTTCTCGCCACGACGCAAAAACAGATACGGCTTAGAGTGCACTCTAAGTCAAGGGCCTTTCCCAGCCTCTTCGCCACAACATCGCCACCCCTCCTGCGACCGAGCCTGAGAGACGGAAAAGCCTGCGGGCCGCAGGACGTGATCCGCCGTTGTCTCGCCGATTTGGCTTGGGAGCGTCGCAGGTGCACAAACGCTCGCGTACGGTGATCGGCAGCATTTGCGTAGCCATGGCGCGGGATAGCGGGTCCCAGCGTGGAACCGGCGGTGCTGGCGACCGCCCTAGACGGAGCGCCATGTCGGGCAGGTTCTCCATCACGTCCAAAGAACGTCCGCGGTGATGCCAGATACCACCGCGAAAAAAGAAGGATTTCACGGAGCAGTCCCTTTGCGGACCACGAAATCCGCGCGAGGAAAATATGGTCGGGGATCAAAGTTCCAGCGCTACGGGCTGTCCGCGCGTGAGCGTTGTCAGACGGTGTTCCGTGCCGAGCGTGGCAAAGCTGTTCGAGAGGTCGGACGCGCTTTCCTTGAAGTGAAGCCAGCCTTCGTTGTGGACCGGCACGATGTCCGCCGTTGGAAAGGCAGCTGCGACGTCGAGTACATCGTTGCTGTTCATGGTCATGTGGAAACAACCGCGCGGCTCGGCAGAGCCGGCGAAAGGCACGACGATCGTGGGCGAATACCGCCGCGCGACTTCGACCGTGCCTTCATACCAGACGGTATCGCCTGTAACGTAGAGGGTGTCTCCCGGTTCACTTGTTCCGATCAGGAAGCCGATCACATCGCCTGAAATCGGTTCGATACCGACCGGCCCGTGACGGGCGGGCGTTGCCGTGATGAAGAGCCGCCCGCGATCTGAACGCTCCAGAACACGCGTCTGGAACGGTGCAAGCCCTACCGCATTGCCCTTCAGTCGTTCGGCTCCGACGGAGGTCGTATAGGTGACGGGAACCTTGGGAAGCAGCGCCCGGCCCGCGCGATCCAGATTGTCGAGATGCTGGTCATGGCTCAGCAGGACCGCATCGAGCCTGCCGATGTCATCCGCTAGGAGGGCGGGACCGGTGAGCTTCTCGAAATGAACGGGCGTTCTCTGGTAAAGACCCGGCGGATCGAAGGTTGGATCGGTCAGAAGCCGAAAGCCGTTGACTTCGATCAACAGCGTGGGACCGCCAATCAGCGTGAGGGTCACGATTGTTTTCGCCATCGTAGAATTTTTCCATGCATCGAGGACCACGGATGCAGAATGGTCGATGGCTGCCTGTGCGGAAATTAGCTATATTCCATCAATGGCTGATAAATTTCGCACAGATCCGGATTGGCAAGATCTTCGCGTATTCTGCGCTCTCGCGCGGCATGGAAGCCTGTCTGCAACGGCGCGGGCGCTGATGGTCAATCACGCCACGATTGCCCGACGTGTCTCCGCGCTGGAAACGTCGACGGGTAAAAAACTCGTCGAACGCCGTGCAGATGGTTACGTCCTGACGGACTATGGCCAGCGCGTGCTTGACATAGCGACGACCATGGAGACGGCGGCGTCGGCGCTTGCCGGCGGTCTGGATGGGAACGAGCCTGCTGGGCTTGTCCGGATAAATGCGACACCGAGTCTGGCCCAATGCTTTCTCGTCCAAAGGCTTGGGCGCTTCATCGTTTCTCATCCCCGGATCGACATCGAAATCGCGACCACCATGCGATCCGTCAGTCTGGAACGACACGAGGCCGATATCGCGTTGCGCCTCACCAAACCCCTCGATGGCGATCTGCTGGCAAAGCCACTCGTGACTATCGGCTTCGCCTTTTATGCCTCGCCGGACTGGACAAGGCGCATGACGGTTGGTGAACCTCCCGTCTTCATCGGCTTCGACGAGGCCAACGCCCATCTGCCGGAAGCGCTCTGGCTGGGACGCCAGTTCCCCCGCGCTCGTCTTTCGATGCGGACCGACAATCAGATCTCCCAAGCGGAAGCGGCGAAATCCGGTTGCGGCATCGCGCTCTTGCCGCATTTCGTCGGACTTGCCGATGCCAGCCTCGCGCTGTGCGACCTGGGTCAGGCTCCTCCGTCCCGGACACTGTGGCTGGTGGTGAGGCGCAGGGATAAAAGCACACCCGCCATTCAGGTGGTCGTGGACTTTCTGTCAGCCAGCTTCGCGCAAGAGCGAGCCTTGTTCGAGGGCGATTGAAACGAATAGCCAAATGGATGGCGAACGGTTTCATTCTTCTGGAACGCACGGACAATCGGCTGTCTGAGAGCCCCCGCCCCAATTCAGAGACAAGTCGAACCTTCCAGGAGGGGGTAGACGCAAGCCGCGTCCCCCCGCCCTTTGCGGGAGAGGGACACCAGGTGGGGGGGTGAAACAGGCGATCGACTGCTGAGGCACGAGGGGGACAGCCTCCCCCATCGCCTACAGCGCCGACGCCGTCCAGGCCACCACTTCGGACACCGCTGCCGAGGCGGCTTGATCGATCGCCGCGATAGTATCCTTTGGCCGGTCGGACGCCGAGGGGCGGCTGACATCGAACACGTGGGTGGCTCGTACCTTGCCGGTGCGTTCGTCGAGCAGCTTGACGCCAAGCGTGACGTGGGCGGCGGGCGAGCCGGTGACATCCAGTTCGAACGCCCGGATATCGACGATTACCTGATCATCGATGGCAAGACTCTCACCCGGCTTGCCGGCCGCGCGCACCCGGCCGGAGTTCTCGAAGGCGCGCACCATGATCGTCTGCATCAGCGGCGGCAGCTCATCGGACCAGGAAACGCCCGGCATATAGGATATCGAGCCGCCGGCAGCGCGCACCGCTACCCGCCCCGTCGACAGCGCGTCGCTGGCGTTCGGCAGCGGCACGAGCAACTGGGCCGAAGAGCGCTTGGCGGCACCGTCAAAGGCCGTCGGCACGCTGAGATCAAAGATGGCGTCCGGCTTGGGCGTCGCCCCAATGCCGAGCGTCGAACAGCCCGCGAGGGCGAACGCGAGGGAAAGCGCCGCGGCAGGAACCATCCGCCGAGCCGGATGAACAACAACCAACATCGCCTCCTATCTACGCGGCGCGTATTCGGGCACGCCCTGCCCGCCAAAGATGAACTGCTGAGGATTCTTTTCAACGCCTTGCAGCACGCGGTCAAGCCGCCCCAGCGCCTGCCGCCCCTGCTCGGTCAACGCCACGACGCTGTCGAGCCCACGGCTCGAGAATTTCGAGATGTTGTCGGCAACGGGTCCGACCTCCTGGTTGAGCTTGTCCGCCACCTGGCGGATCGATTTTGCCGCCGCCGTCGCCTCGGCAACAAGGCCCTGGCCGTCGCCGGTCACGTAACCGTCGACCTTCTGGAGGACGCCGTCGGCGCGCGTTGCAATACCATTCAATTGTTCGGCCAGCGTCCGCGTGTCGCGGATGATGCGATCGACGTCCGGCCGACGCTCGTCGATGGTATCGCCCAGGTTGGCGAGGCTGGTCGAAGCGCGGTTGACGTCGGCCATGATGGCATCGATCTGCGGCTTGTAGCCCTTGAGCATCGCCGCGAAGTCGCTGACGTCGGTCACCGTCGCGCGCACTTTCGCCGGATCGACCGCCTCGACAACGCCCCGCGCCGCGCCGATGGTCTGGCGAGCATCATCCACCACCGTGCCCAGGGAACCGGACACCGCCGCGATGTTCTGCGAAGCAGTATCCACGGCGGCAACCACCGACTTCACCTTTTCGGTGTCGACCGAAGCCAGCACTGCGTCGGCTCGGGCGGCGGTGGCGCGCAACTCGTCGGAGGTGGCGGTGACGCTGGTGACCAGCCGCTCGACTTCCTTCGGATCGACGGCGACCAGAATACTCTTCGCCTGAGCCACCGTTTCGTCGAGCGTCCGGGCCGCGTCGGCGACATTCTGCACGACGCTGTTCACCGCCGCCGGATCGATGCCGTCGGCGATGACCTTGGCGCGCTCCAGCACGGCGGTGAGCTGTTCCGAAGACTCGGTGAGCCGCTCGGTGATCTCCGTCACCCGCTTCGGGTCGACCGCGTCGAGAATACGCGTCACCTGCGCCGCGGCACCCTTGAGGTCGCGCGAGATGTCGCCAATGGAATCGGCAGCCGAAGAAATCGAGGCCATCGCCTTGGAGATATTGTCGGAATTGTCGGCGAGCGCCGCCGAGAACTTCTCGACATTGTTCACAGTACGATTGAAGGCCGGACCATTTTCCGTGATGAAGTCGTCGATGGCTGCCATGGCGCTGTCGGCGCGTGTCAGCACGTTGCGGGCGCTTTCGAGAATGTCCTGGAACGGTGAGATCTCCGCCGGCATCGTCGGCATGCCATCGGTCGCCGCATCGAACAACCCCGGCGCGTTGCGCGAGCCGCCCTCGAGCTGCAGCGTCGCCGTGCCGGTGAGGCCCTGATAGGACAGCGTGGCGCGGGTGTCCGTCTTGATCGGCACGTCGCGATTGACGCGGACGATGGCGATGACGGTGCGGGGGTCCTTCTCGTCGAGCCGGAGATCGCGCACTTCGCCGATCTTGATGCCATTGAACAATACGGCCGAGCCGGTCGAAAGACCGGTTACCGCGCCGGAGAATATCACGCGCACCTCGGCCTGCCGCTGGGTCTGGCCGGCGTTGCTGAGCCAGGCGAGAAACGCGAGGCCGATCATCAGCATGACCAGGACGAAGCCGCCGATCACCGCATAGTTGGCCCGAGATTCCATGGCGTTTCCTATCCGAAGGTGAAGTGCTCGGCGCGCGGGCCGTTGAAGTAGGCGCGCACCCACGGGTGATCGAAGGATTTGAGCTCGGCGAATGTACCATCAACCAGGACGCGGCGGTTGCCCAGCACGGCGATGCGGTCGGTGATGGTGACGAGGCTGTCGAGGTCGTGTGTCACCATGAACACGGTCAGGCCGAGCGTATCGCGCAGTTTCAGGATCAACTGATCGAATTCGGCTGCGCCGATCGGGTCGAGACCGGCGGTCGGCTCGTCGAGAAAAACGATATCGGGATCGAGCACCAGGGCCCGCGCCAGCGCTACGCGCTTGATCATGCCACCCGATAGCTCGGCCGGATACTTGGTGCAGGCGTCGGCTGACAGGCCAGCCATTTCGATTTTCAGTCGGGCCAGTTCGTCGGCCAGAGTCTCGGACAGATGCATGTGCTCACGCAGCGGCACGGCAACGTTCTGAAGCACGGTGAGCGAGGAAAACAGTGCGCCCTGCTGGAACAATACGCCCCAACGGCGGCCGATCTTCTGCCGCTCCTGGCCCGACATGTCGTCGAAATCCTTGCCGAACACCTTGATGCTGCCCGCCGAGCGGGCATTGAGGCCGATGATCGTCCTGAGCAGCACCGACTTGCCGGTGCCCGAACCGCCGACCACGCCCAGGACCTCGCCCCGCCAGACGTCGATGTCGAGGCCGTCGAGGATAGGTTCGCCGGAAAAGCCCACGACGAGCCCGCGCGCGCTGATCACCGCCTCCCGCTCTTGCCCGTCCTGCCACGCCGTCTCGTCCGTCATCCGTCAGATTCCGATCGTCGCGAAGATCATGGCGAAAACGCCGTCGGTGACCACCACCATGAAGATGGCCTTCACCACGGCCACGGTGGTGTGCTCGCCGAGCGACTCGGCAGACCCTTTCACCTTCATACCCTCAATACCGGCAATAAGGCCGATGATCGCCGCCATGAAGGGCGCCTTGGCAAGGCCGATCAGCACGTAGGTAATGGTCAGCGCCGCCTTGAGGCGATCGAGGAACACGTCCGTGGGGATGCCGATATAAAAGAGCCCCACCAACCAGGCGCCCGCCAACGCCGCCAGATCGGAGACCAGCGTCAAGATCGGCAGCGCGATGATCAGAGCCATGAGGCGCGGCAGCACCAGCACTTCCACCGGCGACAGACCGAGCACTTTCAGCGCATCGACCTCTTCGCGCATCTTCATCGAGCCGAGTTCGGCGGTGTAGGCGGCGCCTGAGCGGCCGGCAATCATGATGGCTGTCAGCAGCACGCCGAGCTCGCGACAGGTCAATACGCCAACGAGATCGACCACCAGGAAGTTGGCGCCATAGCTGGAAAGATAGAAGCTCCCCTGCTGCGCAATGATCATGCCGACCAGGAAGCTCATCAGGGCGATGATCGGCACCGCCTGAATGGAAGCTCGGCTGATGTGGTTGAAGAACGCCGGCCAACGCATTCGACGACGCCATAGCAAGACATCAACGAAGGCCACCACTGCCTCGCCAAGCATCGCCAGCACCAGGAAGCCGTCATCGACGAGGCCCGCCGCCCCGCGGCCGACCTCCTCGAGCGTCCAGGTAACGGGGTTGGCACGCTTCGGCTCCGGCAGCGGCTCACGCCCAAGCGGGTCGATCTCGGCAATCAGCCCTGCCGCCGGCTTGGGGAAATCCTTGAGTTCGGTTGAGCCGCCGGCCTTCTCCTGCTGCCGCATCAGGCCGATCAGCGCCCAGGCACCGGCCGTATCGAGCCGACCGAGCTCGCTGCCGTCGAAGATCAGGTGTCTGCCGGGCGCCACTTTTCCAGCAACGGCGGGTAGCACTTCGCCGACGGTTTCCACCGTCCAATCACCGGCAATGCCGAGCACCGTCGCATCGTCCCGCGCCCCGTCAGCCGACCCCACGCCATCGCTCCTCAAGGACCCTCGTTGCGCCGAAAGCGTCGCGTCCTCATGCACGATACATCAGCCCCGCCTTCAAGCGCCAGCCTTGAACGACAGTCGCCCGTTCCCGATACCGTGAGATGACATGTAGACCAAAGATAGGGGTTTCGACATAGCGCGCCCCCTTTATCCATTCCCATTCGGTCTTGATATCTTTACTCTGTCCATTGATCGCGCCGTGCAAACGCGGCGTCCGTGGAGCAACTGATGGACAAAGTTGACCGAAACGGACAGTTGTTCGGTCCCCATGACGCGGCGTTTTCCGGCGTAGCGCCGGCGGTACCGGCCGAGGCCGCCTTGTCCGCGCGGGAATCAATGTGAGGTCGTCTTGCGTAAGCTCAGCATAGCCGTCGAGAAATTTCCGATCGCCGGCACCTTCACCATCTCCCGCGGCTCCAAGACGGAGGCGGTCGTGGTGGTGGCCAGCATCAGCGAAGGCGCCATTACCGGACGGGGCGAAGGCGTGCCCTACGCCCACTATGGAGAATCGGTCGAAAGCGTCACCGCTGAGATCGAGAATGCCCGTGGCTTCATCGAGAAGGGTGGCGATCGCTTTGCGCTGCGCCAGGCCATGGCGCCCGGCGCCGCCCGCAACGCGCTCGACTGCGCCCTGATCGACCTGGAGGCCAAGACCAGCCACCGCGGCGTCGCCCATCTGCTCGGCCTGCCGCCACTCGAACCGGTCAACACCGCCTTCACCATTTCACTTGCCAGCGTCGAGGACATGGCCGCCGCCGCAAAGTCGGCCAGTGACCGGCCGACCCTGAAGGTGAAGCTCGGCGGCGACGGCGGCCGCGAACGCCTCGTCGCCATCCGCCGCGCCGCGCCGCGCAGCCGCATCATCGTCGACGCCAACGAAGGTTGGACGCCGGAGATGTTCCCGGACATGATGGAGGCCTGCATCGAACTCGGCGTTGCCATGATCGAGCAGCCGCTGCCAGCCGGCGCCGACGACTACCTCATCGAGGCCAAGCGCCCCGTCCCCGTCTGCGCCGACGAGAGCGCCCACACCACGGCCGATATCAAGCATCTGGTCGGTCGCTACGATGCCGTCAATGTCAAGCTCGACAAGACCGGGGGGCTCACCGAAGCGCTGGAGATGATCGCCGCCGCCGAGGAAGAGGGCCTGATCGTCATGGTCGGTTGCATGGTCTCAAGTTCGCTCGCCATGGCACCCGCCTTCGTCGCCGCGCAGCGCGCCCAGTATGCCGATATCGACGGCCCGCTTCTGCTCGCCCGCGACCGCCAGCCGGGCCTGATGTTCTCCGGCTCGATCGTCCATCCGCCCTACCCCGATCTCTGGGGCTGAAAGCGCGCGACCTCGCGCCTGCTCCACGCGTTCATGCGTCAACAAGCTGGCTCGTCGGGGCTCGCCGCAGGTATCAGGGTTTCGGCGCGATCACCGTGAACGAGGCGTCGTGAGCCGGCAGGCGCCGGGCACCGCCACCGGCCGCCGTCAGGATGATCAAGCCGAGGATCGGGAAGATCGACATCACCACATAGATATCCGAGCCCAGCGTCGGCACCAGCCGGCCGGCCAGCGCCGTGCCGAGCGCCATGGCGAGGCCGTTGAAGATGACGAAGGTGCCTTGTGCCGATGCGGCGCGCTCGGTCGGCACCACTTCCCGCAGAAAGCGCATCAATCCGATGTGGGCGAGCGCGAAGGAGCCGGCGTGCATCACCTGCAACACCAGCGTCGGCAACAACGGCAGATCCATCGAGAACAACAGCCAGCGAAGGCAACCGATCACCGCGCCGCCGGCCATCAGCTTCAGCGGCGACACCACCCGGAACATCCGCCCGGCCTGCGAAAACAGGATGATTTCGGCGATGACGCCGACAGCCCAGAAGATGCCGATGGTAAAATCCGAAAAGCCGTTGGCCCGCCACAGAATCGTCCCGAAACTGTAGAGCGCGGCGTGCCCCGCCTGATTGACGGCGTGCCCCAGCAGCACGGCCAGGAAAGCCGGCTTGCGCAGCACGGTGAGCGCCGCTGCCGAGGATTGGGTGGAGGTCGGCGGTGCCGGCGGGATGGCAACGGTGGACAACAGGGCGATGGCGAAGCCGAAGAGCACCAGGAGATAGACCGCCGTCGACCCGGAATGCTGCATGGCATAGCCGCCGACGATGTTGCCCAGAATGAACGACGCCGAGCCCCACAGCCGCATCTTGCCGTATTCGCCGAGGCCGTGACGGTCCATGATCATGGCAAAGGCGTCGGCCAGCGGGCCGACGCAATAGGACAGCACCAAGAGGATGGCGCCGACGGCCATCACGACGAGGTCGCCGTGGGCGAAGCCGAACAGCATGGAGAAGCCGAGCGTCAGGCTGATAAGGCCGGCCATCACCTGGCGCCGGTCGCGCGCCCGATCCGACATGCCGCTGACCACCGGCATGGTAAACATGCGCATCACCTGCGGTGTCGCCAGCACGAAGGCGATCTGCTCACCGCTGAGGCCCTTGACCTGCAAAAGAACCGGGAAGAACGGAGTCAGCACACCGTTGACGAAGAAAGCGATGGCGTAAAAGGCGCTCATCAAATAGACGGGGGCAAATCGCCCGATCATTCTTGTCAACGGCGCAACTCGGAATAAACTCGTTGTGAAGGATTCGTGCCGATGATGGGGGCTCGCCGACTTGAATCACTTGCCTGTTTTCGGCTGGCACTTTAGCTGTAGCTTTATCCTGTTTAGTCTACAAAGGGGTCTGCGGCGAAAATATGGAAAAATCGCAAGCCCTCTCGCCCCTACGCGAATCCGACTATGAGGCCATCGAGGCCGCCGTCATGGAAACGGAGAAGGGGCGCTGGTTCCTCGCCGAGTATACGCGGCGCCATCGTTCGGCTGATACCGGTCTGGTGATTGAAGCCATTGGTCGGCTGGAGACCATTCTGAAGCGCGAGCGTCGTCCCGACGCCGATCGCATTCGTCTCGACATCGGCGAGATGAAGGATGCCATCGAGCGCACCAAGCTTGAAATCGCCCAGATCAAGAGTGACGGCCGCTCGCCGCTCAGCCGTTTCGACCGCGCCTCCAACGAACTCGACGCCGTCGTCGAGCAGACCGAAGCGGCCACCTCGGAAATCCTGGGTTCGGCCGAAAAGATCCAGGAGCTTGCCTGGACGATGCGCGAGGCCGGCGTCGACAACGCCCTTTGCGACGAAGTTGAGAACCTCACCACCAATATCTACATGGCCTGCTCGTTCCAGGACCTCACCGGCCAGCGGACGCAGAAGGTGGTGCAGGTGCTTCGCTATCTCGAGAACCGTATCAATGCGATGGTCGAGATATGGGGCATGGACGACGAAGAGGTGCACAAATCGTCGGCTGACCGGCGTGTCGCCGTCAACGCCCACGATCATCGTCCTGACGCTCATCTGTTGAACGGCCCGGCGCTGGCTGGCGAGGGCATCGAGCAACACCTCGTCGACAATCTGATGGTCGAGGATGCCGACGCCGATCAGGCGGCTCTCGACGTCGTTGCCAACCATGCGCTCGACGAGATGGACTTCGACCGCATCGAGGCCATGGCCGGTCTTGAGCAGATCCCAGTCCCATCGATGGTGGGCGCCGACGGCCAGATCGATTTCGACGCCATCTCAACCGACGACGATACGCTGGCGGATGCCGCCGCGCTCGCCGACAGTATCGACTTTGACGCCATCGAGACCGCCGACGACCTGCCGGAAGATGCCGCTGCGCTTGCCGACAGCATCGACTTCGACGCCATCGAGACCGCCGACGACCTGCCGGAAGATGCCGCCGCGCTCGCCGACAGCATCGACTTCGATAGCATCGAGACCGCTTCGGAACAGCCGGAAGCCGGCGGGGAGCCAACCGACGAGGCACTCGCCATCGCCTCCGAAGCCGTCGACACCGCCATCGAGGCACTCAAGGAAGTGTCTGATACGGTGAGGCAGGGTAAGGACGTCGACGATCCCTTTGACCGGATGACCAAGGCCGAGCGGCAGGCGCTGTTCTCCTGAGCGTAATCACCGGGGCTTCTCCGTAGGAGGGCCCTGCGTCGGCTCGACAGTCTGTCTCACTGTATTCGCGTGGAAGCGTCCGGTCGTGCAGCCATGGCCGACATCGGAGCTTTCCGGCCTGACCGCGCCATCGTAGCGTCGCTCAGATAACGGCTTGTCAATCTTTCGGGCGTTCACTTCAGCCGACTGGGCCATCCAGCAGGGGCGAGTATCAAGAAATGGACGTTGCCGCGACCGTCAGTACCATGCTGCAGGCGAACACCAGGAACGACATCGGCACAGCGGTACTGAAGATGACGCTCAAGTCCGACCAATCGGCAGCCGACCTTTTGAGCAAAGCCGTCGAGTCGGCAGCGTCTGCCCAGCCACCGGCTGGCATGGGTAGCTATGTGGACTTGACCGTCTGATCGGAACTCTTTGCCCAGAGCAATTTCAGCAAAGTGGGAACCGGTTTTGCTTACGAAACTGCGCCTAGCCAAATCGGCTCGGCCCAATTTCCCCAAAAGGCGAGAGAGTTGGCCGCCTCATGTCAACGGCGACTTGGCTTTTTGCGGAAAGCGCAGGACCTAAAGCATCGGACCGAAAAGTGGAATCCGGTTTTCGGAAATCCGATGCAACAACAAAGAGCTAGATCGTCATCTTGCGTCCGTCAGGATGCACGACGATCTAGACTGTCACCGGGACGAGGGGCGCCGGCACCTCATCCAACGTTTCGCCGTTGGCGAGCCGGATATTGTCGAGGAACTGCAGCGCGGCCCGTCGCCAGGTGAACGAAAGCGCCAGCTCGCGCGCCGCCACCGGATCGACGGCAAGAGCGCCCAGACAGGCTGCCCGAAGATCTTCGTCGAGGATACCGGCATCACTGTCGCCGAGGATATCGAGCGGTCCCATCACCGGATAGGCCGCGACCGGCAGGCCGGAGGCCAGCGCTTCCAGGACCACGTTGCCGAACGTGTCGGTGCGCGAGGGAAACACGAAGACATCGGCCGAAGCATAGGCGCGAGCAAGCTGCTCGCCGATCATCACGCCGGCGAAGTGGACGTCGGGATAGCGCCTTTCGAGGCTCGCCCGTTGCGGACCGTCACCGACGACCACCTTGGATCCGGGCAGATCGAGCGCCAGAAAGGCCTCGAGATTCTTCTCGACGGCAACGCGCCCGACGTTGATGAAGATCGGACGCGGCAGGTCGAACAGGCTCTCTTCGTCGGGGCGCGGCCGGAACAGGTCGGCGTCGATGCCCCTGCCCCAGCGCATCAGATTGCGGAAGCCGCGGGCCGACAACTCCGCCGCCAACGTGTCGGTGGCCACCATGCAGCCGGCGCCACCATTATGAAACCGGCGAACGAAGGCATAGAGCCACGATTGGGGCACCGGCAGCCGCGCCGCCACATATTCGGGAAAGCGAGTGTGGTAGCTCGTCGTATAGGGCATGCCGTGACGCCGGCACCACTTGCGCGCCTTGAGACCGAGCGGCCCCTCGGTGGCAATATGAACATAGGACGGCTGGCCGCGTTCAATCTCGCGCGCCACGCGCCGATAGGTCGAGATGGCCACGCGAATTTCGGGGTAGCTCGGCAGCGGCAGCGTCCGAAACAGGTCGGGCGTCACCATGGTGATCTCGGCGCCCATGGCAATCAGTTCGGCGTTGGTGCGCTCGATCGAGCGAACGACGCCATTGACCTGCGGATGCCAGGCGTCGGTGACGACGGTGATGCGCGTCATTCCGCCGCCTCGGCGCGCGGCAGCATCAGCGGCTGCTGCCGTTCGTGCTCAAGGCGTGTCCAGCGGATGATTTCGAGACTGCCATTGTGATTCTCGGCGATGGCCGTACAGCTTTCCACCCAATCGCCGGTGTTGATGTAGGCGATGCCGTTCATGTCGCGCATGGCAGCGTGGTGGATATGGCCGCAGATGACGCCGTCGGCGCCGACGCGCCGCGCCTCGTGCGCCAGGGCATCCTCGAAAGCGCCGATGAAATTGACGGCATTCTTCACTCGGAGCTTGGCCCAAGCCGACAACGACCAGTAGGGCAGTCCGATGAACCGCCTCAGCTTGTTGATCCAGGTGTTGGTCCACAGCGCCATTTCGTAGGCCCAGTCCCCGAAATAGGCGAGCCAGCGGGCATGCCGCACCACCACGTCGAACTGGTCGCCGTGGATGACCAGATAGCGCCGGCCGTCGGCAGCCTCGTGCACGCAGCGATCCATCACCTCGACGCCGCCGAAATGGGTGCCGAGGTAGTCACGCAGGAATTCGTCGTGATTGCCGGGGATGTAGACGACGCGTGCGCCCTTGCGTGCCTTGCGGAGCAGCTTCTGCACAACGTCATTGTGGCTCTGCGTCCAGAACCAGGAGCGGCGCATTCGCCAGCCGTCGACGACGTCGCCGACCAGATAGATCGTCTCCGCCTCGTGGACACGCATGAAATCCAGCAGAAGATCCGCCTGGCAGTCCCGCGTACCGAGATGAATGTCGGACAGGAACAGCGCTCTAAGGCTTCGGGTAGTATTGGTGTCCGTCATGGCAAACAAAGATGCATGCCGCATCTTCTCCGAGGCGGGAATCGATGGCAACTCGCCAATCCCGCTACCTCCTTTTGTCCCGACAGCTTCTCAGTTTTATGACAAAGGCACTTATTTGCGTTCCAGCAGTGGTCAGGGGAACCACTCTATCGTCTTTGGATGCAAAACGGCCCGGTCAAGGACCGGGCCGCGCAATCGGACAAATCGGTTGGCGCCGCTTACGGGCACCAGAGAACCTTCACCAGCTTTTCCGACTTCAGAAGGCTGCGCACCGGCATCTCCAACACGTCGTCGCCGGCAACCGCCTTCTCGAAAGCGGCGCGTTTCTCGGCGCCTTCGATGTGCAGCAGGATTTCGTCGGCGGCAAGCAGCAGCGGCAACGTCAGTGTGATGCGCGGCTCGCCCGCCGCCTTGGCGTTGATGGCCATCACCTGTGCCTTGCAGTCCGGCGAATTGGCGGCCGCGAGGTTATCGCCACCCGGGTAGAAGGAGGCCGTATGGCCATCCTCGCCCATGCCGAGCACGACGGCGGCGAACGGCAGCGGCAGATCGGCGATCGCCTTGCCGACATCGGCCACCGCCTCCTCCGGCGTCGGGACCGGCCGATAGAGCGGCACGAACTCGATGTTGCTGAGCGGCCCCTTGAGCAGGTGACGGCGGGCAAGGCCGGCGTTGGAGCGTTCGTTCGTCTCCGGCACCCAGCGCTCGTCGACCAGCGTCACCACGACATCGTTCCACGGCATGCGATAACGCGACATCGCCTCCAGGAAACGTACCGGCGTCTTGCCCCCCGACAATGCCAGCGCTGCCTTGCCATGCAGGCGGATGGTGTGAGCGAGCGCGCCTGCGACCTCGACGGTCAACGCATCGGCGAGCGCGGCGCCGTTTTCAAACTCCTGAAACTCGTACATCCGTTCCTCCAGATCGGCGATCCGGTAACGCCGTCAGCTATCATTGGCCAGGCGGCGGCTGGATCAACGCATCGGACGATGCCGTGCGGCCTGTTTCCCCTCGTTCAAATATACACAATAGGCCGGCGTTGGCACCGGCCGACTTTCCGCAATCCCTATCAAACCGTGTCTGCCCACAGCGGAAAAACCAACACGGGAAAAACCGACGGCGAACCGCCGCCGGTTCTTTCGCAAATCAAGCCTTCTGCAGCGCCTTGATAGCTGCCACCAGACCCTTGGTCGAGACATCCTGGGTCGCCGCCGGCTCGGCCTCGCCCTTGAGGACCGGCAGGAGACGGTTGGCCAGTTCCTTGCCGAGTTCGACGCCCCACTGGTCGTAGGAATTGACGCCCCAGATGGTGCCCTGCACGAACACCTTATGCTCGTAGATGGCGATCAGGCGGCCAAGCGTCCTGGGGTCGAGCGTGCGGTAGAGAATGGTATTGGTCGGCCGGTTGCCCGGGAAGGTCTTGTGCGGCGCCAGCGCGGCGATGTCGGCATCCGACTTGCCGGCCTTCTTCAGCTCGGCCGCCGCTTCCTCTGTGGTCTTGCCGAGCATCAGCGCCTCGGTCTGAGCCAGCACGTTGGAGAGCAGCTTGGCATGGTGATCGCCAACCTGCTCGTGTGGCACCGCGGCGGCCAGGAAGTCGGCCGGGATGACGTCGGTGCCCTGGTGGATCAGCTGGTAGAAGGCGTGCTGGCCGTTGGTGCCCGGCTCGCCCCAGACGATCGGCCCGGAAGCGCGCGGCACGGGCGTACCGTCGGTGCGCACGCCCTTGCCGTTCGATTCCATGTCGAGCTGCTGGAGATAGGCGGCGAAGCGGGAAAGGCGCTGGTCGTAGGGCAACACGGCATGCGTCGAGAAACCCCAGACGTTGCGATACCAGACGCCGAGAACGCCCAGGATCACCGGGATGTTCTTCTCAAGCGGCGCGCTGCGGAAGTGGTTGTCCACCTCATGCGCACCCGAGAGGAAAGCGACGAAATTGTCGTAACCAACGGCGATCGCCACCGGCAGACCGATGGCCGACCATACCGAATAGCGGCCGCCGACCCAGTCCCAGAAGCCGAAGGCACGCTTCACGTCCATGCCGAAGGCGGCCACCTTGTCGAGCGCCGTCGACACGGCACAGAAATGCGCACCGACCGCCGCCTCGCCAAGATGTTCCTTGATCCAGGCGCGGGCCGTGCCGGCGTTGGTCATGGTCTCGGAAGTGGTGAAGGTCTTCGACGCCACGACGAACAGCGTCGTCTTGGGGTCAAGCTCGGCCAGCGTGTCGGCGATATGGGCGCCATCGACGTTGGAAACGTAGTGGAGACGCGGGCCGTTGCCGCGATAGGGCGACAAGGCAATCGTCGCCATGGCCGGGCCGAGATCGGAGCCGCCGATACCGATGTTGACGACGTCGGTGAACTTGGCACCGGTCGACGAGGCGATCTTGCCAGAGCGAATGCCCTCGGCGAAGTCGCGGATGCGACCGAGCACGTCGTTGACGTCGGGCATGACATCCTTGCCGTCGACGATCACCGGCGTGTTGGCGCGATTGCGCAGCGCCGTATGCAGCACCGAGCGCTTCTCGGTGGTGTTGATCGCGGCACCAGCGAACATGGCATCGCGCCGTTCGACCACGCCCGCCGCCTTGGCGAGTTCGATCAGCAGACCGAAGGCGTCGGCGTCGAGACGGTTCTTCGAGAAGTCGAGCAGGAGGTCGTCGAGATGCACGCTGAAGCGGTCGAAGCGACCGGCGTCCTCGGCGAACAGCTTGCGCATCGGGCGATCGGCCAGCGCGGCCTTCTTGGCTTCCAGACGCTTGAAGATAGGATCCAGCTCAGCGACCATGTTCACGCACTCCCATGCCAGGCTGTTGCCCGCTTACGTTCCGTTGATTGCGCGGAATATTAGGGAGACTAATGGGGCAAGGCTAGTACCTTCGGCTTAGTTTGATTGCGAATTCAGCGCAAATGTCGCGACAAACCGTTGAAACTTAGGAAGAACCGGCCACGACGGACGCCGGTTCAACCGGCTGTCAATTCTGCGACATTGACGACCACCGCGTGCCGGTCGGCGAGCGCCGCCAGTTCCGCTTTCTGAAGATCACCGGCCGTCACGATGCTGCCCTGCGCCGGCAGGTCGCGCGTCGCGGTGGCGTCGGCCGCCACGGTGGGCAAGAAGCCGAAGTCGAGGGCGGCGCGGGTGGTCGGCTTTCAGAAGTGGCAGGCACGCGCGGCGCCGCTTTCCGCGATGTCTATCGTCTCGCCCATCCGGAGCGCGGCAAGGAGCCGGCGGTACGTGCCGTCGCCCGCTGGATCGACGCGACGGTGAGCCGCCGGCTTGAGAGGAGCTGACTTACCACCAGGCGTGGAAGTGATGCACAGGGCCGTGACCGTGGCCGATCTCCAGCCGGTCGGCGGCGACGATGGCTGCCGTGACATAGGCCTTGCCCTCGGTTACGGCCGCGGCAAGATCGAGCCCCTTGGCGAGACCGGCGGCGATGGCCGACGACAGCGTGCAGCCGGTGCCGTGCGTGTTGCGCGTCGCATGGCGCGGCGCCCTCAGCCAGTGCACCCCCGCACTGTCCAGGAACAGATCGGCGCTTTCGGCGCCCGTGCCGTGGCCGCCCTTGACGAGCACCGCCTTCGGGCCGAGCGACAACAGTTCGCGAGCCGCCGCCAGCATGTCGTCGGGCGTGTCATCCACCGTTCGGCCGAGCAGCTTGCCGGCCTCCGGCAGGTTGGGCGTGATGAGGGTTGCCAGCGGGAACAGCTCTTCGCGCAGTGTCGCCACCGCCTCGCCCTTCAAGAGGCTGTCGCCCGATGTCGCTACCATCACCGGATCCAAAACGACACGGCTCTGGCCATAATCCCGAAGGCCGGCGGCGACGGTGCGGATCAGTTCCGGGCTTGCCAGCATGCCGATCTTCACCGCGTCGACGGCAAGGTCGGAGAACACGGCGTCGATCTCGGCGCGGACGAAATCGGCGGGCGCCTCGTGGATCGCCGTTACGCCGCGCGTGTTCTGCGCCGTCAGCGCCGTGATCACCGACGCGCCATAGACACCGAGCGCCGAAAAGGTCTTGAGATCGGCCTGGATGCCGGCGCCACCGCCCGAATCCGAACCTGCGATGGTCACCGCGATCGCCGTCATGCCCGCGCCTCCCAGGCTTTCGCCGCGTCGAGCCATTCGGTGAGGCGTGTTTCCGGACTGGCGGCCGACAACACGTCGGAGATCACTGCCACGCTGTCGGCACCAGCGCCCCAGCAGAACGGCGCCCGGTCGAGCGAGATGCCACCGATCGCCACCAGCGGCCTTCTCGCGATGCGCCTCCACTCGGGGAGCAGCTCAGGACCGCTGGCCGGCGCCGCGTCATCCTTGGAAACGGTCGACCAGATCGGCCCCAGCGCGATGTGATGCGGGTCGACGGCAAGCGCCCGGTCGAGCTCCGCCCGATTGGCCGTGGAGACGCCGAAGCGGATGCCGGCGGTGCGGATCGCCGTGAGATCGGCGGTGTCGAGGTCTTCCTGGCCGAGATGCAACCACTCGGCGCCAAACTCGATTGCTTCCTGCCAATGGTCGTTGACCACGCACATCGCGCCAGCCGCCTTGCAAAGCGCGAGCGAGTCGGCAATTTCCCGCCGCCGCGTCTCGATATCCGGCGCCTTGGTGCGGATCTGCACCAGCTTCAGCCCGAGCGGCAGCAAACGCGGCAGCCAGGCAGCACGGTCGATGATGAGATAAAAGCGGTCGAGCATCGGCTTTCCGTCTGAAGGCAAGAGAGTCAGTGGCGCAGCGGCCGGCTGGCATGGATGACCTTGGTCGCCTGCGTGTAGATCACGCGCAAGAGATCCTCGGCAATGGCCGGCGCCACCATCCAGCCGTAGCGGAAAAGACCGTTGACGGCGATGACGCGGTCACCGACCTGCACCTTCGGCACGCCGTTCATCAACACCGGCATCAGGCCGGAACGCAGTTCCATGACCTCAGCGTCGGCAAAGGCGGGCAACAGTGATACGGCGTGCGTCATGAGTTCGCCCGCCGAGCGCACCGAAACGCCGCTACGATCGTCGTCGATCGTGGTGGCGCCGATCACGTAGACCCCCTGGCCACGCGGCGTCACGTAGAGGGCGTGCCGATTGTGGAGGAGACGGATCGGGCGGGTGAGCTCGATCTTGTGACTGCGCACCTGGGCCATCTCCGCTGTGACAGCCCGGAGTTCGGGGAAACGGTCGCGCGCGCCGAGTCCGCGCGTGTCGACGATGCGTTCGGCTTGCAGGCTCTCGATCGTCCCGATCCAGTCGAAGCGGATCCGGATGCCTCCTGCCTCGAGCACATCTTTGAGGCCTGTGAACAAAGTGCGCGGATCGGCATGCGCCGCCTGCGGAAAATACATGCCCCGGCTGTAGACACCGGCGAGCGACGGCTCAAGAGCGGCGATCCGCTCCTCGTCGACCCATTCGTAGTTGAGCACGAAGGTGGAATAGTCGTCGAGCGCCGTTGGCAGACGACGGTTGCCGAGCACCAGTGCACCGTTGGTGGTGAGGCCAGGGATCAGCGTCGGCCATAGCTCGACCGAGCGCCGTCCGAGATCGACAATGGTGGCATCGGCGCCGTCCGCCTCGCAATCGGGGGCGAGGACACCGGTGCTGTTCCAAGCCGGCGAGCCGGAAAAATCGCTTTGCCGCTCGTAGATCGCCACCTTGAGGCCAGCGCGGGCGCACATCAGGGCGGTCACGAGCCCCATGGGACCGGCACCGACGATCGCCACATCGACCGTCTCGCGCTTGCCGTTCACAATCTCGCTCATCGGATATCTCTCGCGCCCGAGTGTTCGCACCGGCTCTGCATGACCTTTTGGCCCGCTGCCGAAGGAGTGTCAACGCCGACCAGCCACCCGAGGGCAATCACCTAAACCACCCGCCGGCGATCATAAAAAACAAGTCGGAAGCCGCTTGCGGCTTCCGGCGCCAAGCGGCACCCAAGGCGACAGATGTCGCCGCCAGCGCCTGAGGCTAAAGAATCAAGTCGGCGTGTCGGCGCTTCGCGCCCTCGCCTTGGCTTCGAGGATACCGAGGCGCCGCTCCCGCCAGACCACGAAGACGCCCGAGGCGATCACCACCAGGGAACCGGCGAGGACGACCACTGTCGGCACGTCGCCGAAGATCAGGTAGGATATGACGACAATCCAGACCATGTTGATGTAGTCGAGCGGAGCGATCACCGACGCCTCGGCCAGGCGATAGGATTGGGTCATCAGTACCTGCCCGATGCCGCCGAACAGGCCGGCAACGATCAGCATGCCAGCGTCGGCGAAACTCGGCACCACCCAGCCGAACGGCAGCGTCACGAAGGAGAACGCCGAGCCGCAGGCCAGGAAATAGAAGACGATGGCGCCGGTGGTCTCGGTCGAGGTCAGCTCGCGCACGGTGACGGCGGCGACCGCGCCCAGCATCGCCGAGGCGAGAGCGCAGGCCGCACCGATCGCCCGGCTGCCGTGAAATCCGGCATCGAAACCGTTGAGCTGTTCCGACAGCACAATCAGCACGCCAAGAAAGCCGATGCCAACCGCCGCCCAGCGAAAGGATCTGACCCGCTCGTGCAGCAGAAGAGCGGCGAGACAGACGCCGAACAACGGCCCCGAGTAGCTGATGGCGGTGGCGTCCGGCAGCGGCAGATAGGTGACCGCCGTAAACCAGCAGAACATCGAGGCCGTTCCGACCAGCGATCGGCGCACATGGCCGAATGGGCGCATGGTGGCAAGCGACGCTGGAAATACGCCGAGTGCCGCGAGATAGACCACGACAGGGACGATGCCAAAGAAAGACCGGAAAAACAGCATCTCGCCTGGAGGCACGCGCCCCGACACCAGCTTGATCAAGGTCAGCATGAAAGCGAAGGCAATGGTCGAGGCGAGCTTGAAGAGAACGCCCGCGGCAGTCGGCGACATGGAAAAGACAGCTCCTTGCTCAGCCGCTTATATAGCGATTTGCCGCGGGACCAAGTCCGATTTGTCATATTTTTGGGCTTAGCGACGCGTCGGCCCGACCTCAGGCAAGGTGGGACTTCAGAAAACCAACCGTTCTTGTCCAGGCGAGATCGGCTGCCGCCTTGTTGTAGCGGGCTGCCGAGGTATCGTTGTTGAAGGCGTGATTGACGCCGGGATACATGTGGAGTTCGTAGGACTTGCCGGCCGCTTTCAGCGCCGCCTCGAACACCGGGATGCCGGCATTGATGCGGTCGTCGAGACCGGCGTAGTGCAACAGCAGCGGCGCCTTGATGGCCGCCACCTGCTCGGCCGCCGGCTGGGCGCCGTAATAGGCTACCGCCGCGCCGAGGCCGGGATCGGCCACCGCCGTCTGCAGCGACAATCCGCCGCCCCAGCAGAAGCCGACGCTGCCTGACTTGCCGTTGCCGCCTTCATGGCCACGCAGGTAGGTCGCGGCGGCCACGGCGTTCTTGACGGTCTTCACCCTGTCGAGACCGGCAATCAGGTCGCGCGCCTTGTCCTCGTCGGCGGGCGTGCCGCCGGCCGGCGACAGGAAGTCGGGTGCCAGCGTCAGGAAGCCCTCGAGAGCCAGGCGACGAGTGACGTCCTCGATATGACCATTGAGCCCACGGTTCTCGTGGATGACCATCACCGCCGGCAGTGGTCCGGTCGCCGCCTTGGGACGGACGAGATAGCCTTTCACCGTCCCACCGTCGCCGGCGAACTCGACTGTCGAGGCATCGAGCCGGTCATCGGTGGCGTTGACGACGGCGGCCTTGGCCTTGCCGGCTTCGATCATTGGCACGATGGCGGCGGCCGCGGCGGTCGAGCCGGCCAGCTTGGCGAGCTTTTCCATGAAGCCGCGGCGATCGAAAGTCAGATGGGTGTATTCGTCGTAGAGACGGATCATGTCTTGCGTGATGACGATGCGTTCGCTCATGTCGATGGCTCCCTGGGGTCCGTTCGGTGCCGTCACTCGCCCGGCATGGCTCACGAAGCAAATATCGCAGCAAAACGAACCACTTACGGTCTAGTGTTTCGGTGGAGCTTTTGGATTCAGTGCTTGAATCTCTTGATTAACAGGAGCATCAAAAGCTGAATACAGCTCCTCCGGGTGCAAATGCCCCAACGCCCGCGCCGAAAGTCACGTATTTTTACCAATATGTAAACCGCATAATTCCGCCATCGCGGATATCAGTCCAGCGTCAGGTCGTCGGAGCGACGCTCCCAGATGGCCTTGGCGCGTGCGCTGTGCCAGCCGAGGCAATAACCGATGGCGCGCTCCACGGCGCCCGCCTTGGGCCCGGCGGCGCGGACGTCATCAAGCATCAGGTGCGCCATGTGAATATCGTTGAGCACACCAAGCACATCCTGGGCCGCCTTGACTCTCGGCAATAACTTGCGCCGCACCGACTTAGGCAATAAAGGCTCAAAGAAATCATAGGCATAGCGTAGCCGTTTGAATCTCTTCCTGAGTTCGTGCCGCTCATCCGGAGACAGTGCGTCAGGATCGCGACCGAGCTTTTCCACCCTGCGCCGGAGGCGAGCGATCAAGTGCTCGGCAAAGGGAGTGACCGGTGCTGCGAGCCCAAGGCTCTGCCCGATGTCGTCCGTCGACAGCCAGCCGCGCGCCTCGGTGAAGGCCAGCAGGTCGATCAGGAAATCGCCGGTTTCCCGGTCGGCAAGAACGGCGGCGAGCCGAGCGCGCGCCGTCTTGCGCCGCTTCTCGAGCAGAGCGATCAGTGCCGCCATGTTGCCGCCACCGTCAAGCGGCGTCACCAGTTCGTCGATCAACACGTCCATATCGCGCGTGGCGGCCACTTCCGTCGACAACCGCTGCGCCTCCCCGGCGAGCGGATCGGCCGCGCCGGGCGCCATGACTGGGGCAAAAACCTTCAGAGCCGTCCGAAGACGACGCAGCCCGACGCGCAGCTGATGCGCGCCCTCTGGATCATCGGCGACCCTCAAAGCCGCGACATTGGCTGAAATCTGGGCGGCACAGGATCTGAGCACCAGTTGCAGCGCCATCTCGGCGGACATGTCGTCGTTGAGATCGGCGTCCTCGGCCGTTGCCGGTTCGGCCGCACCGATCTCGCCTTCGAGCAGCGCGTAGCCGAGATCGGACTTGGCCTCTGTGCAGAAGTGGAAAGCGACACCGGCCAGCGCCGGTCGGGCAACCTCGAACAGGACACGCCGATCGCCGGACAAAAGCTCGAATTCCACTTCCCGGATGTCGGCGCGCCGGCTGCCGGCCGTCGCAGTGCCGCGGTCGAGCGCCATCTCGACGCGATCGCCGCCCGGCGTGGCAATTTCCCAGCGCCGCCGCGCCACCCGCATGGAGAACAATGGTACCAACGGCCGGCCGTCGACAAGCTTGGTCAGCTCCACCGCCGCCTCGTCGGGCAGGCGGGAAAGATCCGGCACGCGGCCGGCATAGGGCACGTTGAATTCCGGCCGCTCGGCAAGTCCCAGCGAGAAACTGCCGGAGAACTTCACCGTCTGTTCGCCGCTCCGCCCCGCCCGGCGCAGGCGCAAGCTGATGCCCTTCGCCCGCAAGGCGAGATCGGGCGTGTCGAAATAGGTGCTGACCAGCCGCGTGTCGCCCTTCGCCGTCACGTTCAGTCCCGGCAAAGCGGCAAGACGCGCAAGACGCGAGGCACCGGCCGCATCCACGGCCACCTTCAATTCCGCCTCGATCCCATCCGCCATGGTCGTTTTCCTCCGTTTCGTCCAATCCTATCGTTGTCGGAAGGGTTTGACGAGCCGGACCCGGAACGATTCGGAGTCCGATACGCAATCTTAAGTTGCTAAAATCCAGGTTGTATCCTCAACGAGGTGGCGAGATGCCCCATTTCTGACCAGCTGGGAAAAAATGCTTGCCAACCGTCCAATTGTCGGTTCGGATAAGGGCTCGCCGGCAGACGGGCATAAGTGACAAAAAGACCGTCTGACCAGGCTCGGGGTTCGCCGACGTCGCTCGGCAACAGGGGAGTATACCTTATGAAAACGATGTCCCGCCTTCTGGCGGCCACCATGCTTGTCGCCGGCCTCGTCAGTGCCGCGCATGCCAAGACGTTCGTCTACTGCTCCGAAGGCAGCCCGGAAGGCTTCGACCCGGCGCCCTACGCTTCCGGCACGACGCATGACGCGTCCTCGGTTCCGGTCTACAGCCGTCTGACCGAGTTCGAGCATGGCACGACCTCCGTCATCCCCGGCCTCGCCGAGAGCTGGGACATCTCCGAAGACGGCACCGTCTACACCTTCCATCTTCGCAAGGGCGTCAAGTTCCACACCACCGAGTATTTCAAGCCGACGCGCGACTTCAACGCCGACGACGTGATCTTCTCGCTGACGCGCCAGAACGACAAAACCAGTCCTTGGTACTCCTATGCCGGCGGCTCCTGGGAGTATTGGGAGGGCATGGACATGCCCAAGCTCGTCAAGTCGCTCGAGAAGGTTGACGACTATACCGTCAAGCTCACCCTGACCTCGCCGAACGCGCCGATGCTCGCCAACCTCGCGATGGCCTTCGCCTCGATCACGTCGAAGGAATACGCCGACAAGCTGGCCGCCGAAGGCAAGCAGTCCGACCTCAACCAGTTGCCGATCGGCACCGGCCCGTTCCAGTTCGTCGCCTATGAGAAGGACGCGGTCATCCGCTATCAGGCCTTCGCCGACTACTATGGCGGCAAGCCGAAGATCGACGACCTCGTCTTCGCCATCACCCCGGATGCCTCCGTCCGCGTTCAGAAGCTGAAGGCCGGCGAGTGTCAGGCGGCCCCCTATCCGAACCCCGCCGATATCGACGCCCTCAAGGCCGACAGCAATATTCAGCTGCTGGACCAGGCCGGCCTCAACATCGGCTACCTCGCCTACAACACGCTGCAGAAGCCCTTTGACGACGTTCGCGTCCGCAAGGCTCTCAACATGGCGATCAACAAGAAGGCGATCATCGACGCCGTCTATCAGGGCACCGGTCAGATCGCCAAGAACCCGATCCCGCCGACCATGTGGTCCTATAACGACCAGATCCAGGACGACCCCTATGATCCGGAAGCGGCCAAGAAGCTGCTCGCCGAGGCTGGCGTCAAGGATCTCTCCATGAAGGTGTGGGCGATGCCGGTGTCGCGTCCCTACAACCCGAATGCCCGCCGCATGGCCGAGCTGATTCAGGCCGACTTCGCCGCCGTTGGCGTCAAGGTCGAGATCGTGTCCTTCGAATGGGCCGAATATCTGAAGCGCGGCAAGGAAAAGACCCGCGATGGCGCGCTTCTGCAGGGCTGGACCGGCGACAACGGTGATCCGGACAACTTCCTGTTCGCGCTTCTGAGCTGCGCCGCCGTCGACAGCGGCTCGAACCGCGCCTTCTGGTGCAACAAGGACTTCACCGACCTGGTGACCAAGGCCGCGACGGTTTCCGATGTGGCTGAGCGTACCAAGCTCTATGAAGATGCCCAGGTGGTCTTCAAGAAGGAAGCGCCGTGGGCGACCATCGCGCACTCGACGACCTATATGCCGCTGGCCAAGAGCGTCACCGGGTACAAGGTTGATCCGCTCGGACTGCATTGGTTCGAACAGGTCGACATCACCGAGTAAGGCATAGCCGTTACGACAGACGCGGTTCCGGGGAGTCTTCTCCGGAACCGTTTTTGCATGAGGAAACAAGGCCGGAACGCGCCGCGACCTCCGCCGTCATGCGGAAAACCATGTAGGGTGGCGGAAATCCCGGCAATTTCGTGCCGCCAAAATGTTCAAATTGCGACCTTGTCGCTTGCAGGCCGGGTTTCCGGCGGCTACTGGAAGCCCATGTCCATCGCAACCGCCCTCCGTCCCTTCCGTCCCGACGACCGCGCCGCGGTCGTCCGGCTGTGGCACGACGCCTGGCATGATGGCCACGCGCCGATCCTGCCGGCGCACGTGGTTGCCGAGCGGACACCGGAGAGCTTCGATCATCGCCTTGGGCCGCTCGAGGCTGGCTGCCTTGTCGCCGAGGCGGACGGCCGCATCCTGGGTTTTTCTGCCATCGAAGGCAACGAGGTCGACCAGCTCTACGTCACCGCCGAGGCGCGCGGCACGGGCCTTGCCAAAGCCCTGCTGGCCGCCACCGAGGCGGACCTCGCCCGGCGCGGCGTCCGCGACGCGGTGATCCAGTGTTCGGCCGGCAACGACCGTGCCCATCGCTTCTACGCCCGCGCCGGTTGGCGTGACAGCGGCGTCCGGCAAGCCCCGATCTGGACTCCCGACGGACGCCATGAAACGCATCCGACCCACATCTTCGTCAAGCAACTCTCGAGCCTGGACTGACCCCGCATCATGTTCGGTTTCATCCTCCGACGCCTCAGCCTGTTGATCCCGACCTTCATCGGCGTCAGTCTGGTCGCCTTCTTCTTCATCCGCGCGCTGCCGGGCGACCCGGTGCTGCTGCTCGCCGGCGAGCGTGGCATATCGCCCGAGCGTTACGCCGAGCTGATGCACCGCTACGGTTTCGACCTGCCGCTCTGGCAGCAGTTCATCGTCTATTTCACCGACCTGCTGCACGGCGACTTCGGCACCTCAATCTCCACCAAGAAGCCGATCTTCACCGAGTTCTTCACGCTGTTTCCGGCAACGCTGGAACTGTCGTTCTGTGCGGTGATCTTCGCCGTGGTGCTCGGTGTACCGGCCGGCGTCATTGCCGCCGTCAAGCGCAATTCCTGGTTCGACCACACGGCGATGGCCACGGCGCTGGTCGGCTATTCCATGCCGATCTTCTGGTGGGCGCTGCTCCTCATCATCGTCTTCTCCGGCATGCTCGGCTGGACGCCGGTGTCCGGCCGCATCTCGCTGATGTTCTTCTTCCCCAAGGTGACCGGCTTCATGCTGATCGACAGCCTGCTGTCGGGCAAGGCGGGCGCCTTCCAGTCGGCGATGAGCCATCTCATTCTGCCCACCATCGTGCTCGGCACCATCCCGCTCGCCGTCATCGCCCGCCAGACACGCTCGGCGATGCTGGAAGTGCTCGGCGAGGACTATATCCGCACGGCCAAGGCCAAGGGTCTCAGCCCATTCCGCGTCGTCGCCGTGCATGCGCTGCGCAATGCCCTGATTCCGGTGATCACCACCATCGGCCTGCAGATCGGCGTGCTGATGGCCGGCGCCATTCTGACCGAGACGATCTTCTCCTGGCCGGGTGTCGGCAAGTGGATGGTCGACTCCATCTTCCGCCGCGACTATCCGGCGGTGCAAGGCGGCCTCGTGCTGATCGCCCTCATCGTCATGGGCGTCAACCTGATCGTCGACATGCTCTACGGCCTCGTCAATCCCAAGATCCGGCACCAGAGGTAATCCGATGACCGCCGTCTCCGCTTCCGTCCGTCCGGGGCGCCTCAAGGAATTCTGGCGCTATTTCTCGGAAAACCACGGTGCCGTCGCCGGCCTCGTGCTGTTCGTGGCGCTGGTGATCGTGGCGATTGCCGCGCCGCTGTTCGCCCCGTTCAACCCCGACCAGCAGTTTCGCGACGTCTTGCTGATGCCGCCGCTGACCCGGGGCAGCGAAGGCATCTTCCTGCTCGGCACCGACGCGCTCGGCCGCGACATCCTGTCGCGTCTGATCTTCGGCGCCCGCTTCTCGCTGTTCATCGGCGTCGTCGTCGTTTCGGTGTCGCTGATCGGCGGCGTCATCATCGGCATGTTCGCCGGCTTCTTCCGCGGCTGGGTGGATACGACGATCATGCGCGTCATGGACGTCATCCTCGCCTTCCCGTCGCTGCTTCTGGCCCTGACGCTGGTCGCTATCCTCGGTCCCGGCCTCACCAATGCGATGATCGCCATCGCCATCGTAGCGCAGCCGCATTACGTGCGCCTCACCCGCGCCGCCGTGCTCACCGAACGCAATCGCGACTACGTAACGGCCGCCCGCGTCTCCGGCGCCGGCCCGCTGTGGCTGATGTTCGTCACCATCCTGCCCAACTGCATGGCGCCGTTGATCGTCCAGGCCGCCCTGTCGTTCTCGGGCGCCATTCTCGACGCCGCCGCCCTCGGCTTCCTCGGCATGGGCGCCCAGCCGCCAACCCCGGAATGGGGCACCATGCTGGCCGAGGCCCGCGAGTTCATCACCCGCGCATGGTGGGTCGTGACCTTCCCCGGCCTTGCCATCCTGATCACCGTGCTGGCCATCAACCTGATGGGCGACGGCTTGCGCGATGCCCTCGATCCGAAGCTGAAGAGGTCGTGATGCCCATTCTCGAAATCAGCAACCTCTCGGTCGATTTCCGCACGGTGGGCGGCCAGTTCCGCGCCGTCGACAGCGTGTCGATGACGGTCGACCCCGGCGAGATCGTCTCCATCGTCGGCGAAAGCGGCTCGGGCAAGTCGGTGTCCATGCTGGCGCTGATGGGCCTCCTGCCGTGGACGGCCACCATCACCGCCGACCGCATGATGTTCGACGGCAAGGATCTCCTCACCATCTCGCCGCGCGAGCGCCGCCGCATCATCGGCAAGGACCTGGCGATGATCTTCCAGGAGCCGATGAGTTCGCTCAACCCGTGCTACACGGTCGGCTGGCAGATCAGCGAAGTGCTGGAAGCCCACCTCGGCCTCAACAAGCGCGCCCGGCGCGACCGTACCGTCGAACTTCTCGAACTGGTCGGCATACCCTCGGCTTCCGAGCGCCTCGACACCTACCCGCACCAGATGTCGGGCGGCATGAACCAGCGCGTGATGATCGCCATGGCGATCGCCTGCAATCCCAAACTGCTGATCGCCGACGAGCCGACCACTGCGCTCGACGTCACTATCCAGGCGCAGATCCTCGACCTCCTCGCCAAGCTGCAGCGCGACACCGGCATGGCCCTGGTGCTGATCACCCACGACATGGGCGTCGTTGCCGAAACCGCCAATCGCGTCTCGGTGCAATATGCCGGGCAGAAGGTGGAGGAGCAGCCGGTCAGCGAACTGTTCGCCGACCCGCACCATCCCTACACGGCGGCGCTGCTGTCGGCGCTGCCGGAGCGGGCAACGACACGCCGCCTTCCGTCCATCCCCGGCGTGGTGCCCGGCCAGTATGATCGCCCCACCGGCTGCCTGTTCAGCCCGCGCTGCTCGTTCGCCACCGAACGCTGCGTCGAGAAGGCGCCGGTCACCCAGGGGCAGGCCGCCGGTTACGCGCTCTGCCATTACCCGCTCAACCAGGGCAAGCCGGTAGGCCATCCCGGCCCGGCCGCCATCCTCGACCGGAGGCTTTCGGCATGAACGCTCCCGTTCCGTCCACAGTCGTCCTCGAGGCGCAACATCTCGCCCGCCACTACAGCCTGAAGCGCGGCATGTTCGGCGAGCCGGCCACCGTGCGGGCGCTGTCGGAAGCCTCCTTCAAGCTTGCGACCGGCAAGACGCTAGCCGTCGTCGGCGAGTCCGGCTGCGGCAAGTCGACGCTGGCCCGCCTCGTCACCATGATCGAGCCGCCGACCGCCGGCGAGCTGATCATTGACGGCAAGCCGGTGCATCACAACCGGACGCCGAGCCACGAGCTGCGCCGCACCGTACAGATCGTCTTCCAGGATCCCTATGGCTCGCTCAATCCGCGCCAGAAGGTCGGCACCATTCTCGAGGAGCCGCTGCGCCTCAATACCTCGCTCTCCGCGTCGGCGCGGCAGGCCAAGGCGCGGGCGATGATGGAGCGGGTCGGCCTCCGGCCCGAGCATTACGACCGCTATCCCCACATGTTCTCCGGCGGCCAGCGCCAGCGCATCGCCATCGCCCGGTCGCTGATGCTCAACCCGAAGATCCTGGTGCTGGACGAGCCGGTGTCGGCGCTCGATGTGTCCATCCAGGCGCAGGTGCTGAACCTGCTGATGGACCTGCAGCAGGAATTCGGCCTCGCCTACCTGTTCATCAGCCACGATCTTTCCGTGGTGCGCCACATCGCCGATGAGGTGATGGTGATGTATCTCGGCCGTCCGGTCGAATTCGGCACGGCCGACGAGATCTTCAACACGCCACGCCATCCCTACACGCGCGCCCTCTTGTCGGCGACGCCGACCACCGAGCCCGAAAAGCGGCGCGAGCGCATCCGCCTCACCGGCGAATTGCCCTCGCCGCTGCATCCGCCGAAGGGCTGCGCCTTCCATCCGCGCTGCCCCTTCGCCTACGATCCCTGCGACGTCGACCAGCCGAAGCTCCTGAAGGCACCCGGCGGCAATGCCGACGTCGCCTGCTTCGCCGTGCAGGGCGAGCTGCTCTGAGGCATCGGACCGAAAAGTGGAATCCGGTTTCCGGAAAATCCGATGCAACAACAAAGACCTAGATCGTCACCTTGCGTCCGTCAGGACGCACGACGATCTAGGCGGGCTGACGCGCAAGCCACCAACGGGACGCGGGACGGGTGATCCGTACCGCGTCCTTTTGTTGCCGTCACAGCTCCGCGCTTCCGGGAAGCGCAGCGGCGAGCGCATCGAGGGCAAGCCGGACGCGCAGTGGCTGATGCGGCGTTGCGGGCCAGAGGGCGTGTGTCCTGAACGAGAGGCGCGGCACGTTTTCGAGCAGCGGGACGAGCGTGCCAATCCTGACCCTCTCACGGATCAACCAGCACGGCAGCCAAGCGAGGCCGTAGCCCGCCTCCACCGCGTCGGCGATCGCTTCCAGATCATCGAATCGCATCCGGCTCGGTGGCGTCACTTCGCGCGGAACGCCGTTGCCGATCGGAAATTGCCACGCCTTGACGCGACCGGCGCGGCCATAGGTGACCGCTTGATGGCCGGCCAGATCGTCGAGGCTTTCCGGTCGCCCGTAACGATCGAGATAGGCCGGCGAGGCACAGACCGTCATGCGTTGCAGGCTCACCGTCCGGGTCATCAGGCCAGCGCCGTCACCGATCTCGCCATTCCGGATCGCCAGATCGAAACCGTCCTCGATCAGGTCCACCGGACGATCGCTGAAGGATAGATCGAGTTCCAGCCGGGGATGCTCCGCCGCCAGCCGCGCCAGCACCGGCGCCACGCAGCGCCGACCGAACAGCATGGGCACGGACACCCAGAGCCGCCCCGCCGCCTCGCGTCGGCCCGATTCCAGAGCCGTCTCGCCGGCACGCAGTTCTTCCAGGGCACGCAGGCAACGCTCATAATAGCCCTGCCCGTCCTCGGTGAGCGTCAGGCTGCGCGTGGTGCGATGAAGCAGGCGCACATCGAGCCGCGCTTCCATCCGAGCGATCGTCTTGGCCACTGCCGAGCGGGTCACATGCAGCCGCTCGGCCGCCGAGGCGAAGCTGCCCGTCTCCACCGCCGCCACGAAGACATCCACGCCGTTCAGCATTTCACTCATGATTGTCGCCCATCAGGCCCCAATGTTTGGAACATATGTCACCACCGGCTCCAAACACTCAACGATATGCTGTGCCCTCGTCAACCCGCATCAAGGAGCGAGCGATGACACGAGGGATGCAGCGGTGGGAAATGGATGGGATCGGACGCGACAGACTGGCGCTGGAGGATACACCTATCCCAGAGCCCAAGCCTGGCGAGGTCCTGGTGAAAGTGGCGGCCGTGTCGCTCAACTACCGCGACAAGCTGATGATCGAGAGCGGCATGGGGCTGCAGCTGACCTTCCCCTTCACGCCCGGTTCCGATCTTGCCGGGACCGTGCAGGCGCTCGGCGACGGTGTGACGCGCTTTGCCGCCGGCGATCGCGTCATCTCAACATTCGTGCCGGGCTGGATCGATGGTGCGCCGCTCGGCAATGGCCGTGTTCCACCTTATCGAACGCTGGGAGGCGCCTACCCCGGCGTGCTGACGGAATATGTCGCCTTCCCCGCCGATTGGTTCGTGCGCGCGCCGGCATCCCTCGACGATCGGCAAGCCAGCACCCTGCCCTGTGCCGGCCTGACGGCTTGGTTCGCACTGATCGAGAAGGGCGCGCTTCACGCCGGGGAGACCGTGCTGATCGAGGGAACGGGAGGCGTGGCCCTGTTCGGCTTGCAGATTGCCAAGGCGCACGGCGCGAATGTGATCGTCGTCTCCGGCAGCGCGGAGAAACTGAAACGCGCGGAGGTGCTCGGCGCCAATCACGGCATCGATCGTTCTTCGGAAGATTGGGTGGAAGCCGCCTATCGCCTCACCGCCGATCACGGCGCCGACCACATCCTTGAACTTGTAGGAGGACCGCATCTCGGCCAAGCTGCGCGGGCAGTGGCCGTCGGCGGCCACATCTACCAGATCGGCGTGCTGGAAGGGTTCGATGTCGCGGCCTCCGCCGGCCCGCTGATGCTGAAGAACGTCACGGTGCAGGGCATTGGCGTCGGACATCGCCGGGCACTGGAAGATTTCGTCACAGCGGTGGACCGCATCGGCCTCAAGCCGGTGATCGACAAGAGCTATCCGCTCGAAGATCTCCCCGCCGCTCTCGATCACCTCGACCGAGGCGCGTTCGGCAAGATCGTCGTCGAAATGGAGAGAAGCTAAGAAGCCCGAAGGGATGAAGCATCACCGGCGCGCCGGTGATGCTTGGATATTGCTCAAAGCGTGATCGATGCCAGGGCCGTCGATAGCGGGGTCGCCACAAGCGGCCCCGCCACCGCTTCAAGGCGGCGATCGGCGAGCCGGTGCGGCACCCGCCAGAGATAGGCCATCTCGCGCGAAGCACGGATCACCGGATCGAACAGACCAATCAGTGTGAAGACGAAGCCGGGCACCCGCCGCACCCGCATCAGCCGCTGGTGGACAACACCGGCGGCCTCGGCGATGTCGGCGATGGAAGCTGTATGCCCCTCGAAGTGAAACACCTCAAAGGCAGCGAGGCGATCACGCTGATCGGCCAGTTGCACGAAGACGCGGGCAAGGTCGGGCAGATAGGCCCAGGCATGCGGCACGTCCTTCGGCCCCGGCGAGCGAATGACGCCCTGCCCCGCCTTGGTGGCGATGAACGCAGTGAGCCAGCTCTGTCCGGAAATGGTCGGCCCGAAGAAATCGCCGGCCCGGAGAATGCAGGTGCGGACGCAACCGGCTCGCGCCGCCTCCGCGAAACTCCGCTCGACCTCGACGCGGATCTTGCCCTTTTCCGAAGTCGGCGCCGCGATGAGGTCCGGTGTCAGTCGATCCGGCATATTCTCGCCGAAGCCGTAGACGTTGCCGGGGAAAAGATGCAAGGCCCCGAGCCGTTCAGCGATGGCAAGCGCGGCGGCGTAAAGCGGCCGTGCCATCTCCGTCCAGCGATGATAGGGCGCGTTGAGGCCATCGAAGACGACGTCGACCCGGGAACTGGCGGCTTTGGCCACGGCCTCGGCATCATGAAGATCGGCTTCCACCGGCCACATCCAGTCCGGCAGCTCGCCTGCGCGGCCTTGCCGCACGAGGCCGGACACCTGCCAGCCCTGGCGATGAAATTCCTCGGCGACCGCTTGGCTGACACCACCGAGGGCGCCAAGGACGAGAACATGTCCAGTCATGAGAACCTCCTGAATATAAGCAATGACAATGGTTTACGGGCCAATCTCTCCGGTTGCCCGTCGATGGGGGCGACTTGAGGTCTGAATTAGATAGTTTTATTCCGCACATCAATTCGCTATATCTGTCGAAATGGTATTCGAATTTGCATGGATAAATGCTCGACTGGACCCTCCTTCGCTCGTTCCTCGCCGTGGTCGACACCGGTTCGCTGTCGGCGGCCGCCGATCGGCTCGGCCTCGTCCAGCCCACCGTCGGCCGGCACATCCGCGAGCTTGAGGCAACGCTCGACGCACCGCTGTTCCGCCGGCAGCCGCGCGGCCTGGAACCGACGCCGGCCGCTCTCGACCTGGTGGAAGACGCCCGCCGCATGGGTGAGGCGGCCCTTGCCCTGGAACGCAAGGCCAGCGGCGCCGGCGACAGTCTGGCCGGCACGGTGCGTGTCACGGCGAGTCGCATGGTGGCCGCCTATCTGCTGCCGGAGATCGTCGCAGCGCTGCATATCGAGGAACCGGCCATCGATATCGAGATCGTCGCCAGCGACGCGACACAGAACCTGCTGCGCCGCGACGCCGATATCGCCCTCCGCATGTATGAGCCGCGGCAACCCCAACTCGTCCGTCGTCACGTCGGCGATATCCCGCTCGCCGTCTATGCATCACCCGCCTATCTCGCCCGACGCGGCACACCGGTGAGATTGGCCGACCTGATCCATCACGACGTCATCGGCTTCGATCGTGCCGACGATCTCTTGCAGGGCTTCGCCCGCTTTGGCCTACCGGTGACGCGCGAGTGGTTTCCCATTCGCAGCGACGACCACATCGTCGGCTGGCAAATGGTGATCGCCGGCGTCGGCATCGGCTTTGCGCAGGTGCCGATTGCCGAAACCGAGCCGCGTGTCGTCCGCTTGGCCGTAGAGGATATCGGCTTCAAGTTGCCGCTCTGGTTGACCTATCACGAGGACCTGAGGCCGAGCCGTCGCATCCGCTTCGTTGCCGATCGCCTTGCCGACGGCCTCGCCCGGCGCATCAATTCCCGGAAGCCCCGATGACTGCGATCCTTGCATCTCTCCCAGCCATCGAGCTGGCGCCGCTGCTGATCGGCGCCCGGTTTCTCGTCGGTGGTGTCGGCGGCATCATTGTCGAAACCGAGGCCTACGAAGCCGATGACCCCGCCTCGCACTCCTTTTCCGGCGAGCGGCCGCGCAACAAGGCGATGTTCGGTCCGCCGCTCACCGCTTACGTCTACCGCTCCTACGGCGTCCACTGGTGCTTCAACATCGTCACCGGCCCGATAGGCCACGGCGCTGCCGTGCTGGTGCGGGCCATCGAACCGACCGCCGGCATCGCCACGATGACAGAGCGTCGGCGAACCAATGACCCACGCCTCCTCGCCTCCGGCCCCGGCCGGCTGACCGAGGCGCTCGGCATCACCATTGCCCACAATGGCCTGTCGCTCGACGCGCGCCCCTTCCAGTTGATGCCACGCGAGGGCACGCCCGACATTGTCGTCGGCCCCCGCATCGGCATCACCAAGGCAGCCGATCACCCCTGGCGCTTTGGCCTCCGGGGATCGCCCTTTCTGAGCCGGCCGTTCCGCTGAGGATGATCAGCGGAGAAGGCGTAGCGAGCCGGTGAGTGACTTCACCCACTTGGCAGGACCGCACAGGCCAAGGCCGTCGATCGCCTCCTCGGCAAGCCGCTTGTCAGGCAACAACGCCTCGTACTCCCGGTAGTCGTGCAGCGCCCGCGAGAAAGCGGGAAACACCACCAGCGCGCTGTCGTCGCCGCGCGGCATCGCCTTCAGCATCAGCGCCTGGATCACATCCGGCGCCGCGGCCAGAATGGGCACCGGCAGGATGGAACTGTCGTCGATGATCCGCCCCTCCAGATCGGTCAGCGGCCGATTGCCGAGCCACGGGAGGCGTGCACCGAGACCGATGCCGATGGCTCCGACAGTATTGGCGAGAAGACCGAGCGGCAGGTCGGGATTGACGACGATGGCGAGGCGGCTGTCGGGCGGCATGATAACTCCGGAACGAATGAACAAGGCCGGCAGGATATCCGTGTTGTCCGGACAATGTTTACCGGAGTTTGTGGTCAGACCGAAAATTCTGGTAGAATCTACCTACTCAAGGCTTGAATAGGATACGCTATGCCAGTTTCACCTCTCGAACCGGTCGATATCAGGATCCTCGATGCGTTGCAGACCGACGGCCGCCTGACCAATCAAGCGCTGGCCAACGAGGTCGGCCTGTCGACGTCGCCCTGCTGGCGGCGGGTGAAGCAGTTGGAAGAGAGCGGCGTCATCGGCGGCTATCGCGCGGCGCTCGATCGTCAGAAGATCGGTCTCGGCGTGCTGGCCTTTATTCGCGTCAAGATCGACAGCCACAGTGAGGCCGAGGCAGAGGAATTTTCAAGGAGCGTCGCCCATCTCCGCGAGGTGATCGCCTGCTATTCGATCGCCGGCGACGCCGACTTCCTGTTGCAGGTGGTCTCGCCCGACCTCGACACCTATGCCGATTTCGCCATGACGGTGATCCGCCGCCTGCCGCGCATCAAGGAAATGCAGACCACCTTCGTGCTGAAGGAGATCAAGCCTTTCACTGGTTTCCCGGTGGGCCTCGTCTAGGGCACAGATCTGATGCTGTCGGATCTAGTTGTTTGGTCCGAGCCTTTGATGCTGCCATCCGGCAGGCCGGCAACGGACACGTCAATCGCCGGCCGATCACAGTCCTATGCCCCGGTAGCGCTTTTCATGACGGCTCGCTGCATCGAACGTGGTGTGAGGCGATTTGAAAACACGATGATCTTGTTCAAGACCCCGGGGACCACGGATGCCCTTCCTTTTGATAGCGCGCGGAGACCGCTTTCGGCGACCGGACGAGGTTTCATCGTCAGAAGGCGCAACAAGCGCGAGACGGGAGCGCCGGCTGACGCATCGAATCCCGTTTCGGTGTGCCCTGGGCAGAGACTGGTGACGACCACACCGTGGGGGCGGAGTTCGTCATGCAGAGCTTCTCCAAAAGACAGCACATAAGACTTCGTCGCTGCATAGGCAGCAAATGTGGGAACGGGCTGGAATCCCAGCAGACTCGCAATGAGAAGGATCTGTCCGGCCCCACGGGCTGCCATATCCCGCCCGAAGATAAAGCTCAGTTCGGTCACCGCCGTGATGTTGAGTTGTATCATGTCTGCGGTGCGCTCCAGCGGGGTCTCCAGAAAGTCACCGTGCAATCCATATCCGGCATTGTTCACCAAGATATCGATCTGCAGCGACTTCTCGTCCAGGCTACCCTTCAGGCGCGCCGCGGCACCGGGTGCGGCAAGATCAATCGGTTCGACAACGACATCGACACCATGCTTGCGCCGAAGTTCGGCAGCGAGTTTTTCCATAGGCTCCCTGCGCCGGGCTGCGAGCACGAGATTGACCTTCTGCGCTGCCAGAAGCTCGGCAAATTCGAGACCAAGGCCGCTGGAGGCGCCGGTGATCAGAGCCCGCTTCCCAGGGGCGCCATTCAACTTTCCTACGAAGGACGTTTGCGTTCCCGCGTTGGCAACGTGTTGCATTTGTTTTCCTCTTGATTGCGTGGATCTCTCGGCGGAACTGGCACGATATCGACCTGCCCGCCCGTGCAGAATTCGAACGTTCACCGAAGCAGGACGCTCAAGATGCGGTCGGTCAGCGTTCCAAATGGGGGGGGGGGGTGGAGCAATTTGACGATGTTCCACCGCGCCTGCTCATAGATGCCTTTGGCAGGGCTCAGTCGCCTGAAGCCCTCGAAACCGCCGAAAGGAAGTCGCCCCGCGCAACATGCGTGATGGTGCCGTAGGCCGATGTCGTGCGGTCCAGCGGCGACCGAGCAGCGCCTGCTTCAGTTTAGCGAGATCGGCGCGACGATGAGCGAGCGAAGGCACCCCATCACGCAGGAAGGCGGCACGTTGGCCGGCGAGAAGAGTGCCCATATGATCGGCGTCGTTGATTTTTGCCGTGGCGTTCATGGTGGACTCCGATGTAGACAGCAGAAACTTACGCCTCTATATAGATAGCAAAGTAGCCAGTGTCAACAATGTATCCACGAGAAACTTTGCGGCCCATGCAGGACACACCCAACCGCCCCTATCACCACGGTGATCTTCGTCGTGCGATCATCGAGACGGCCCTGGAGATGCTCCGGGCGGAAGCGAACTGGCAGTTCACGCTGCGGGAGGTCGCCCGTCGGGCAGGCGTCAGCCACGCGGCGCCCTACAAGCACTTTCCGGACAAGGCTGCCCTTCTCGCAGAACTCGCCATGATTGGGTTCGATCGATTACGCGAGGCCTTGATGAAGGCGAAGCCCGAAGCGTCCCGATCTCTGCTCGAGGAAATCACTCCGATAGCTCGTGCCTATGTCGCGTTCGGAACCGACAACCCCGCCTTATATCGCCTCATGTTCAGCGCTGAGGAAGGGCGAGCGGTCGGGATGCATCTCAACGAGAGGGCGCTCGCGGTATTCGAAGTCGTGCTCGAAATGCTCGGGAGCGGTCAGGCTGCCGGGAACATTCGCAAGCGGCCAATCAGGGGACAGGCAGCCGCCGTATGGTCGCTCATTCACGGTATGACCATGCTGGCGATCGATGGACTTCTGGTGCCCGAGAAGGTCGGATCGGCGCCGCTGGATGCAGCCCTGAGTACCCTGGTGGAAGGGCTGGAAATCCCGCAGCCGAATACCTAGAGCACCCGTCGATCAGGTTGAATCAACCTGATCGAAAAGCGGCTGCTCCAGCGAATGAATCTGGAGCATTCGCTAGACGACCAGATGTTTCAATCTGGTCGGCGAAGGCTCCAGCCGCAAAAATAATGCGACAACAAAGACCTAGAGCAACATTTGCGTTCGTCAGAACGCACGTTGCTCTAGGTCGCGGGTGCGTCAGTACACCGGTTTGCCACTGATGGTCAGCAGGCCGAGCATGTCGTCGTCGTCGGACACCCAGCGCTGCAGGGCGGCCACCGTTACCATATCCGTGCCGCCTTCATCGCCGACACCGGCGATATGGTGGTAGGGCTCGAAGGTGTCGCCAAGGTGCGACAGTACGGCGAAGGCCGTGCTGAAGTCGTCACCGCCGGCATAGCGGCTCGGGGTGACGATGGTGCGGATACCGGCCGCCGTGGCAGCGGCAAGGCCAGGACCGTTGTCCTCGAAAACAATCGCGGCGCGAGGCGGGAGGCCCAGCCGAGCGAGCGCCAGTTCGTAAACGTCGGGCGCCGGCTTCGGCTGCACGGCATCGGCGCCGCCGACGATGGCGGTGATCTTCTCCAGCCCGTCCAGCCCGAAATTGGCGAGGATCAGCGCCTCCGCATTCTCGACGCTCGACGTGGTGGCCAGCACCACGGCAAGCCCCTGCGACCGGGCATCATCGATCAGCCGCTCGATACCGGGACGCGGCCGGGCGAGCCGGCGGTCGACCAGCTTGGCAAACAGGCGTGTCTTGGCGGCGTGCAACTCGTCGATCTGCTGACGGCCCTGATCGGCCATCGGTGGCGCATAATGCTCGATGAAATGGACGAGGCGCGCCCGGCCGCCATGCACGGCGAGCAGCTCGCCGTAGAACTCCGATTCCCACACCCAGGGCAAGCCGGCTTCGGCAAAGGCACGATTGAAGGCGAGGCGGTGAACCTCCTCGGTTTCCGCCAGCGTGCCATCGACGTCGAAGATCAGCGCCTTGATCGGGGGGGCCATCACACTCTCTCGGATAACTGCTCCAATACGGACGGAAGTTCGCGGAAGTCGTCCATCACGAAATCCGCATCGAGTTCGTCGGCGGGGATGTCGGTGATTCCATAGCGCACGACAGCCACCTTGACGCCAGCCGCCTTGGCCGAGGCGACGTCATTTTCGCTGTCGCCGACCATCAGCACCTCGTCCTTGGCAAGGCCAAGCCGCTCGGCCACCAGCCACAGCATGTCCGGCGCCGGCTTCGGCGTGACGCCGCTGTCGCCGCCCACCACCACCGAGATCTCCGCGCCGATACCCAGGCTGTCGATGATCTTGCGGGAGACCGCCGTCGGCTTGTTGGTGCAGACGGCGAGCCGGTAGGCCTTGGCGAGTGCCTTGACCATGTCGGCGGTGTGCGGGAACAGGCGCGTCAGGCGGGTGGCGCGCGGCTCGTAGAGGCCGAGATAGGTCTTCACCTGCGCGGCGAGCGCCTCGCCCTCCATGGCGATGCCATGGGCGGCAAAAGCCTTTTGCACCAGCACCGGCACGCCCTTGCCGACCATCGACCCCACGGCGCTTTTCGCATGCGGGGCGAGGCCGTTCACGACCATCAACTCGTTCACTGCCTCGGCGAGGTCCGGCAGGCTGTCGACCAGCGTGCCGTCGAGGTCGAAGATCAGGGCGCGAATGCTCATAGACTGTCTCTCAGGGCCTGGATGTTGCGGCGATAGTCGGACTCGGTGCCGCCCTTGAACACGGAGGTGCCGGCCACCAGCACGTCGGCGCCGGCGCGGGCCAACAAGCCGGCGTTGGCGGTGGAAACGCCACCGTCGATCTCGATGTGAATGGGACGGTCGCCGGTGAGCGCCTTCACCTTCTTCACCTTCTCGACGACGGCCGGAATGAACGCCTGGCCGCCGAAGCCGGGGTTGACGGTCATCACCAGCACCAGATCGATCTCGTTGAGCATATATTCGAGACCGCCGACATCGGTGCCGGGGTTCAGCACCACGCCGGCCTTCTTGCCGAGCGAGCGGATCACCTGCAGCGAGCGGTGGATATGCGGCCCACCCTCCATATGCACGGAGATCACGTCGGCGCCCGCCTCGGCGAAGGCCGCAATGAACGGGTCGGCCGGCTCGATCATCAGATGCACATCGAACGGCAGCTTGGTGTGCGGGCGCATCGCCTTCACCACCGCCGGGCCGAAGGTGATGTTGGGCACGAAATGGCCGTCCATGATGTCGATGTGGACCCAGTCGCCGCCTGCTCTTTCAACGGCGGCAAGCTCTTCGCCGAGGCGCGAGAAATCCGACGACAGCACGGAGGGAGCAATCTTGACGGTCATGAGCAGCGTTCCGGCAAAGGTGTTCAAAAGCCAGACGTTCTTAAAGCAAGACGCCGCCGAGCGCTAACCCGTTTCCCCAAAGCCAAAGGAAAATCCGGCCGTAATCGATCAAGTGCCGGCAACGGCCGGGGAAGCCGCCGCCGGCCCTTGCTTCATCTGTTATCCGGCTGAGAGCGCACAAGCTCCAGCCCACGCGGCGTTATGCGATAGGGCTTGCTGTTACGGGATGCGATGGCCCGCTTCTGCTTCAATTTTCGGAACAGGATCAAATTGAAATCGGTGTAGAGCCAGCCGTCGCGGCTGTAGCAGGCAAGCTCTTCGATGTCGCCGCGATCGTCGCGGGCGATCTCAATGCGTCCACCCTGGGCGAGCAGGTGCAGGATGCGCTGCTCGGCACGTGAAATATCCATCGTCTGAAGTCCGGGAAAGGCGCCACTCAGGCGCACCAAAGCGTTCCGAAAGCCTCAGGCTTCCGGGGCGACATTGGGATCGGTCCGCGTTGCCGGCACCATGCCGGGGCGGACCTTCACCGGGATTCAGACTGACGTGACATCCACGCTCCTGTTACGACGGTCCAATCCTGCCGGGCCTGCGGCGGGTCGTCAACGGGCAAGGACCGGCGCTTTGCCGGTCATCGGTCGATTGTGGCTCATCGGTCACGATACCGTCGCTTTTGACGATCACCGAGAGGAGAGTGGCGCGGAGGATGGGGCGCCCCTCTTTTCTCCGCGACAATGGTCGAAACGCCCCTTGGGCAAATGGTGTCGGGCGATAGCTTGCGGTAAGCTTCGGAAGACCATTGTGATTCCGGGGGAAAGGCACCACCGCCAGACACCGCCGGCATCGAATATGGAGAGACGGGAACCAAGCATGCGCCACACCACTTTGAAGCAGCTGCGATTCCTGTCGGCGGTCATCAAGACCGGCACCGTCACCGCCGCCTCCTCCGCCATGAACGTCACGCCGCCGGCCATCACCGCCCAGGTGAAGGCGCTGGAAGATCTGGTCGGCCTGCCGCTCGTTGAGCGTGTCGGTGATCGCTTCATCGCCACTTCGGCCGGCCGCGAGATCGCCAACACCCTCGATCGCATCGAGGCCCTGCTCAACGAATGCGGCGGAGCCCTGGCCGAGATGCGTGAGGCCGGATCGGGCCGCGTCGCCGTCGGCGTCGTCTCCACCGCCCGCTATTTCGCGCCGACGGTGCTCGCCGCCTTCCGCAAGGAGCGACCCAAGGTCGACATCGACTTCATCGTCGGCAACCGCGACGAGACCATCCTGCGCCTCCGGAACTACGAGGTCGACCTGGCCGTCATGGGGCGGCCGCCGGTCGAGTTCGAGGTCGAGGCCAAGGCAATCGGCAAGCACCCGCAAGTGATGATCTGCGCGCCCGACCATCCGCTGGCCCGCGAGCGCAACATTCCCATCGAAGCCTTGATGGGCGAGACCTTCCTGGTCCGCGAGGCCAATTCCGGCACGCGACACTCCTTCGCCCAACTGATGGCCCAGCACGACGGCGGCCGCGACGTCCGCGAGTTCGAGATGGGCTCCAACGAGACCATCAAGCAGGCGGTAATGGCCGGTCTCGGCATCTCCTTCATCTCGTCCCACACCATCGCCGCCGAGGTCGAAGCCGGCCGCCTCGTCATCATGGACGTGATCGGCTTGCCGCTCATCAAGACGTGGCACGTCGTTCGCCGCACCGACAAGCGGTTGCTGCCGTCGGCCGAGGCGATGTATCGCTTCTGGGTCGAGCACGGCGGCGACTTCCTGCCGAAGATCACCGGCCATGCGGACTAACATCTGGCAATCGTCAGATAGCCGACATGCTCGGGCCATTCGCCGGAGGGTCGGACCATGGAGGATCCCATGACTGCCGCCCATCGCCCCTTTCGCGTGATCGAAAGCCTCTGCGCCACCGGCAAGGACTCGGAGATGAAAAAGGAAGACCGGCTGATCGTCACCGAGGATTTCGCCGCCGTCATCGACGGCGCGACTTCATCCGGCCCGATCGGTGATCGGCCCGGCGGCATCGTCGCGGCGGAAGCAGTGGAGCAAACGGTCAAGGACCTGCCGCCGGACGCCAGCGTTCGCGACTTCGTCGATCGCGCCACCGCGAGTATTGCCACGGCGATCGGCAACTGGCCGGATCCAACGATCATGCGCCCCTCTGCGGTGGCCGCCGTCTGGTCACGGGCACGCGGCGAGGTTTGGCGGGTCGGCGATTGCCACGTCCGCATCGACGGCCGGGATTACCCAGGCGGCAAGGAGATCGATCGCGTCGGCTATGAGTTCCGCTGCGCCGTCATCCGCGCGCGCCTCAGGCTAGGCCTGACCAGCCTTGAGGCCGAACGGCGGGTATCGACCATGGAGCAGCCATTCCGGCCGCTGGTGCTCGCCCAGCATGCCTTCCTCAACCTCGACAGCGACGATCCCCTCGCCTATGGCGCGCTGGCCGGCACCTTCGTGCCCGATCGCTTCGTCGAAGTTTTCTCGGCGACCGATGCCCGCGAGATCGTGCTCGCTTCCGATGGTTTTCTCGCGCCAGCGGCGACGCTTGCCGACGGCCTCGCCGAGATCACCCGTATCCGGGAGAACGATCCGCTGATGGTGGAGCTGGTGATGGGGTCGCGGCCGTTCATGCCGGGCCGCGACTATTTCGACGACACCACGTATCTGCGGATCGCTGTTGGCTGAAAGACCAGCAGCCGGCTATTGCGCGGCGGCGCGCTCTTCGTCCATCCAGCGCGCCTGATAGGCCGCGAGCATCGCCCAAGTCGCCTCGTGGTCGGGCAGGCGGCGGTCGACGCCGATCACCTTGCGGCCAATGGTAATGCCGTAGCCACCGAGATCGCGGGACTTGGCAAAGCCGGGCTCGTCGGGAACGTCATCACCGACATGCACCGGAACACGCCCCAGGAAGGGCGGATGATCCATCAGGAAAGCAATACCAGAGCCCTTGTTGGCGCCCTGCGGCACCACATCGATCGATACTCGACCGGGAATGACCGCCACATAACCACCGGAATGACGCTCGGCCAACGCCGCGACCTCAGCGGCCAGCGGCTCGCCCTCGTTATAGACGATGGCCAGCGCACCGATCTTCCACTGGATGTCCATGGTGGGATAGGCGATCTTGACCGCCAAGGCGATCTCGTCGAGCGCCTTGCGCTCTTCCGGCGTTTGCACCGGGGTAAAACGACGACCGTCGGCAAAGCGGCGGTCGGCGCCCTGCAGCGCCGCCACCGGCAGCTTCAATGGCTTGAACATCGGATCGACGGTCTCGACCGAACGGCCGCTGACGATGGCGAGCGCGCCGCCCAACAGGTCGAACAACCGGTCGATCAGAGCGATGCGGTCGGCGGCGATGCCGCGCGCACGGTCGGCATAGGTCGGGCCGATCAGTGTGCCATCGACATCAAGGAACAGCGCGAAGCGGTCGGGTGCGGGCAGATGGGCGGCGAGGTCGTGCGGATCGGTGAAAGACATGGGCCTGCGTTGGTCGGCGGAAAAGGAGGTCGCTCAGACGAAAGTATCGTCCGCAACATCCCTAAGCTCTACAGCCAACACCGTCCGCCGACAATGCCTTGCCGGTTGAATCGATATGGAAGCCGTCGAAGACGCGCCAAAAGCGTCTCGTCAGACCTCAAAATCATAGACGAGGACGCCGTCCAGCCCACCATCCGCCGCCGCCACGATCTTGTCGCCCACCTTCACATGCTCGGGGTGGACGAGATAGGCGTCACGCGCCGCCGCGTCGGTGAAGGTGACGACGAAGCCGTGCTGGAAGCCGTGGCCGAGGCCTTCCGGCGAGGCGTTCGGCCCAGCCTTGAAGTCGACCATGCCGGGGATGAACGACTTCAGCGCCGCCACGGCGCCATAGAGCTTCAGGACGTCGGCCGATGTCGTGGTGGCTGGCATCTTCATGAACACGCAGTGCAGGATCATTCAAACTCCTCCCTCGCCGATCCGATGGACCGGCCAAATTCTCAGTCTTCGACCGGCGGTGGCGTGCGGCCGCGCAAGGGATGCTCCTCGACACGGGCAAGCAGGATCAGCGACATAAGCTGCGCCACGGCGGCGGCGAAGAACAGCGAGCGGAAGGCAGCAATAGCGCCTTCTCTCGCCGCCGGATCCAGCGCGCCGGCGCTGATATGGTCGCCAATGCCGACGCTGCCGACGATGGCGCCCAGCACGGCGATGGCGACGACCGAGCCCAGCGAGCGCACGAACGTATAGGCGCCTGTCGCCGTGCCGAGGTCGCGCGGGTCGGCAGCGTTCTGCACCATGACCGTGCCGACCGGGAACAGCGTGCCCTGACCGAAGGCGGTGAGAAAGGCCAGCACCTCGATCACCCAGAAGGAGACGTTGCCGACCAGCAGTCCAACCACCGCCAGCGACACCAGAGACATGAGACTGCCGATCATCGGCAGCCGCTTGTAGTGTCGGCCCTTGCGCAAAATTCGCGCCGAAATGCTCGACCCGGCCACCGAGCCGAGCATAGGCCCGAGCAAGGCGAGACCGGCCGCCGAAGCGCCGAAGCCTTCGATGAGCTGCAGATAAACCGGGTAATAGACCGACAGGCCGAACATGCCCGCCGTCGCAAGGAAGGCCGTGGTGGAGGTGAGTGCAATCACCTTGTTGCCGAAAATGCGCGGCGGCAGCAGCGGCTCGGCTGGCTGGAACTGGTACCAGGCGAACAGGATGAAGGTCGCAGCCGATACCACCAGCATGCCCAGGATCAGCGCCGAACTCCAGGGATAGGTGTGGCCACCCAACGTCAACGCCAAGAGGAACAGCAGCGTCGCCACGATGATCATCAGCGCGCCGAGGATATCGAGCTTATGGTCGCGACGAATGTTCGGCAGCTTGGAGAGCGGCTTCAACGACAGGCCGACGGCCAGCGCGCCGAGCGGCAGATTCAGCCAGAAAATGGCCGACCAGTGGACATACTCGGCGAGCACGCCACCGAGCACCGGCCCGGCGATGCTCGCAGTCGCCCAGATCCCCGCGATATAGACCATGTATTTGCCGCGCTCGCGCGGCGGCGCCACGTCGCCGATAATGGTCTGGACGAGGGCCATCAGCCCGCCACCGCCGAGGCCCTGCAAGGCGCGCCCGGCGATCAGCACCGCCATCGACGGCGCCAGCGCCGAGATCAGCGAGCCTGCCACGAAGATGCCGACGCCGGCGTAGAGCACCGGCCGCCGCCCCTTGAGGTCGGCGAGCTTGCCGTAAAGCGGCGTCACCGCCGTCGCCGTCAGGAAATAGGCCGACACGATCCACGACACCCACTGGCCGCCACCGAGCGAGGCGCCCATCACCGGCAGCGCCGGCGTGACGATGGTCTGATCGAGCGCCGCCAGGAACATGCAGAGGAGAGACGTGATGACGATCTTGGTCTTGTCGTCTTCGTTGAGAACCTGCTGTTCGGGCGGCGAGATATGGGTCATGGTCTGGTCCGGCGGGTTGCGCGGCGCACCCTAGCCGCTGTCCAGCGTGAAAGCCAGCGCCGGTGTCCCTGCGTATTTCAGAGCTCCGTGAACAACGGCTTACCGCCTTCCGTTCGCCGCCCCAGCCTCTATATTGGTTTGAATGAACTGGAGACCGCCGCGATGACAGCCGTCCTCCCCCGTGCCGTCGATCTCAACGCCGATCTGGGCGAAGGCTTCGGCGCCTACCGCATCGGCGACGATGCCGCGCTGCTCGACGTAGTCACCTCGGCCAATGTCGCCTGTGGCTTTCATGCTGGTGATCCCGAAATCATGGTCGAGACCTTCCGTCTCGCCAAGGCTGGCGGCGTCGCCGTCGGCGCCCACCCCGGCTTTCCCGACCTCTGGGGCTTCGGCCGACGAGCCCTGCCCTATTCGGCCGGCGAGATCGAGCGGTTGATCGCCTACCAGATCGGCGCGGCGTCGGCCCTGTCGGCGTTGGCCGGCCATCCCATTGTCTACGTGAAACTGCACGGCGCGCTCGCCAATCTCGCGGTGGCCGACCCCGACGTCGCCGCCGCCAGTGTCCGGGCGATCAAGGGTGTCGATGCCACGCTGGCCTGCCTTGCCATCGCCCACGGCAAGCAGGAACAACTCGCCCGCGATGCCGGCCTTCGCACCTACTCGGAGGTCTACGCCGATCGCGGCTACCAGGACGACGGCAGCCTGATGCCGCGCGCCCGCCCCGGCGCCTTCGTTCACGACCCGGCCGAGGCGGTCGAGCGGGCCTGCCGCATGGTGCAAACCGGCGAGATCGTCTCGGTGACCGGCAAGGTGCTGCCGACCGCCGTCGACTCCATCTGCGTCCACGGCGACAACCCAACGGCGGTGGTGACGGCGCAGCTCTTGCGCGAACGCCTCGCCATCGAGAGCATCGTGCTGGCCTCCTTTGCGAGCAAGACCTGATGGACGACGCGTTTCTGGGCCGCCTCGTCATACTCCTTCACGACTCCGGCCTCCGCGAGATAGAGTTCGAGGAAGGTGACATCCGCATCCACCTCGTCAAGGATGGCGCCGCACCACCGCGCGCGCCGGCCCCGCCAGCGACCGCTTTGGCGCCCGGGCTGGCCTCACCGCAACACCACAACATTGTCGCCGGTCTCACCGGCACCTTCTATCGATCATCATCGCCGGAAGCGCCGCCCTTCGTCGAGATCGGCGACGACGTCGAGGAAGGTCAGACCATCGGTCTCCTCGAAGCGATGAAGATGCTGAACCCCATCGAGGCCGATCGGTCCGGCCGCGTCGTGTCGATCGCAGCCGAAAACGGCGCTCTGGTCATGCGCGGCGCCACACTGTTCCGCCTCGCCCCGGACGATCCGTCATGACCTTCGAGGAGATCGAGACCATCGTCCGCCGGCTCGACGGGCAACATGTCGCCACCGTCAACATACGCTCCGGTGAGGCGCACCTCAGGCTGCGCTTTGCCACGGCGCAAGCGTCTCAGTCGGTCCCGGTCGAGCCTCCGCCAGCCTTGGTGATGGCGCCCTCGCCCGGCCGCTTCCGGCCGGAGCATCCCCTCGAAGGCGCGCCGCGTTTCTCCGAGGGCGACCAGGTCGGAAAGGGCGAGACGATCGCCTTCATTGAAGTCAATGACCTGTTGCTGCCGGTCGCCGCGACTGCCGATCTGACGCTCGGCCGAGCGCTTGCCAAGGATGGCGATGCCGTCGGCTGGGGCACCCTTCTCTACGAAACGCGATAGAGCGCCGTCGCCGACCGCAGCCGCGCAAGCCAAGCGGCCGTCTCGCGCAGCGCCGCCTGCGCCTCATCGCGGCCCACGACGGCAAAGCGCAGCTCATCGTCCGGCATCGCCTGCCCGAGCCGCCAGAGATCGGCCTCGATCACCGTCGCAATCTTCGGATAACCGCCGCAGGTATTGGCCTCGGCGAGTTGGACGATCGGCCGGCCGGAAGGCGGCACCTGCACCGTGCCCGGTACGATGCCATGCGACAGCAGTTCGCGCCGCCGCGCCCGCACGAGCTCCGGTCCTTCGAGTCGGCAGCCCTGCCGATCGGCCTCGGCGGTGATCCGCCAGCCCGTCGTCGCGAACAGGTCACGTGCCTCTTCCGAGAATTCCATCCACTCGGCGGCCAGCAGAACGCGCAGCGGCAAGGCGAAATCGCTCCGTCCGGGCGGCGGTAGCGCGCCGATGCCGCCCTCCGGCAACCGCCCGGCCGGCCGCCGCCCGAGAGGCAAACGATCGCCACGCCTGAGGCCCCTGCCCTCGTGACCACCGTAGCCGCTCTTGAGATCGGTGGCTCTTGCGCCGAGCAGCGGCGGTAGGTCGACGCCGCCGCCCACAGCGATATAGACGCGAGCCCCCGTCGTCGGTGGGGCAATCGTCAGCTCATCACCGGCTTGCGCCTCCATCGCCCACCACGGCGACAGGCGTCGGCTGGCCAGTCTTGCCTCGGCAACGGCACCGGTCACGGCAACCGGAGTCGCCGCCTCGAAGCGCAGTCGGAAGGGAAAGGCAGCCACTTCGATCGCCGCCGCGTCGCGATCGTTGCCGAGGAGCGCATTGGCCGCCTCTAGTGCCACGAGATCCATGGCGCCGGAGCGGGAAACGCCGCTCGACAGTAGGCCACGACGGCCGCGATCCTGCACCGAATTGAGCGCGCCGGAGGAGAGAATCTCGATCACCACCTCACCCCCGCGATGGTAAAGCGCACCACGTCACCGGCGGCGAGCGTTGCCGGCGTCGCGCGATGGGGATCGAACAGCGTGAAATCGGTATGGCCAAGGATATGCCAGCCCGAGGGCGCCGTGATCGGCATGATGCCGGCCTGTCCGCCGCCGACGATCACCGCCCCCTTCGGCACGCCCTGGCGCGGCACCGCCCGGCGCGGCGCTGCAAGCGCCCGATCGAGACCGGAGAGATAGGGGAAGCCGGGCATGGCGCCGATCGCCGCCACCCGATAGACAGCGCCGGCGTGCCGCTCCACCACTTCGTCAATGGATACGCCGAGGCCAGCCGCGAAATCCTCGATATCCGGTCCGCCATAGACCACGGCGATATCATGCGACCGGCCGGTTTCCGCCCGCGCCACGGCGCTCCGCCATCCCTCGGCAAGGCGTCGCTCCATCACACTGGCGTCGACCGTCAAGGGATCGAAAGCCACCATCAGGTTGTTCATGCCGGGAACGACGTCTTCAACGCCGTCGATGCCGCCAAGACTCGCGGCGAGCCCCAGCAGCCGCGCCTGCCGCGTCTCGTCGAAGGCGCCGCCGACGGCAACGTCGAGAAGAAGCGCACCAGCTCCAGCGTCGGATAGGGTGAAATCGTCAGCCAATCGGCTCTCCGCTGTCACCGGCGATTATTGGCGCCCAATGCCCGGCGCGCAAGGGAGCCACGCGGCAATGCAGTTGGTAGATCTTCGCCGAAAGTCTATAATCGTAGATCGATAGCCGGCCGCAAGAGCTGGCACGCTAGTGAGCTACCCGATTTTGCTCCAGCCTTTTGTTTGTCAGCCTCCGCCTTTTCCGAAACGTCATCGGCTTTTGGGGTGGATGCTTGTAAGGACCGCACAATGACTCCTGAGACCCAAACCCGCCTCGCCGCCCTGCGAGAGCGGATGGTCGCCACCGAAACCGGCCTCGTCGCCGTTGGACCAGGCTCGCATATGCAATGGCTGCTCGGCTTCACGCCGGCTTCCGACGAGCGCCCCTGCCTGCTTCTTGTTTCCCCGGGCGGCACCGCCTTCCTGATGCCGGCGCTGAATGCCGACGACGTGCGCCAGTACACCGACATCGATTTCTTCCGTTGGTCGGACGAGGTAGGGCCGCATGTCGCCCTCTGTCAGGCGCTCAATGCCATCGGCGCAAACGCCCCCGACCGTGTCGCCATCGACGAAACCATGCGCGCCGATTTCGCGCTGCTCGTTCTGGACGCCCTGCCAGCCGACGTGCTGCGCACCTTCACCGCCGACACGCTCGGCGGTCTGCGCATGCGAAAGAACGCGCGGGAATACGACCTGTTGAAGATGAACGCCGGCATCGCCGACCGGGCAATCGAAGCAGCCATCGCCGTCCTCAAGCCGGGCATGACGGAAAACGAACTCGCCGCCGTCATCCGCAATCACTTCCTGAAGGAAGGCGCGGCGCCCAGCTTCTGGATCGTCGGCAGCGGCCCCAACGGCGCCTTCCCGCACCACACAGCGTCCGACCGCCACATCGTTGAAGGCGACGCCGTGGTGATCGACATTGGCGGCATCAAGTCGGCCTTCCCGAGTGACATCACCCGCGTTGCCGTCGTGGGTAAGCCGCCGGAAGGCTTCGCCGAAATCCACGCCATCGTCGAACGGGCCGTCCAGGCGGCGCTTGCCGTGGCCAAGCCCGGCGTGCTGGCCCGCGACGTCGACGCCGCCGCGCGCACGGTGATCAGCGAAGCCGGCTACAGCAAGTTCTTCACCCACCGCACCGGCCACGGCATGGGCATCGATGGCCACGAGCCGCCCTATATCACCGCCACCTCGGAAACCGTGCTCGAAGAAGGCATGGTGTTCTCCATCGAGCCGGGCATCTATCTGCCCGGCCGCTTTGGCTGCCGTCTCGAAGAAATCGTCATCCTTAGGAAGGAAGGACCAGAGATCCTGTCCGGCCTTCCCCGCGATATCTTGGTGGCCAAGGGGTAGGCGCCCGATATCAACCGCCAGCTCTATCCTGCCTGAGGTCCTACGCCTGCGCGTAGGATGACACCTTATGTATATGTTTCTTTTATATAATTTTGTCATCCTACGCGCAGGCGTAGGACCTCAGGCCGAAGGAAGCCCAGGGCAAATATAGAGCTCCCTCAGCCCTTGCCCGCCACCCTCTCGCTGAGCACGCGATTGGGCGACATCTTGCCGGCTTCCTCGTCGGCGATGTTGCCCATGGTGGTCTCGGCAATGGCGAGAAGCGCCTCTTCGGTGAAGAAGGCCTGATGGCCGGTGATCAGCACGTTGGGGAAGGTCAAAAGGCGTTGAAACACGTCGTCCTGGATGATCTCGTTTGAGAGGTCCTCGAAGAACAGGTCGGCCTCCTGCTCGTAGACGTCGAGGGCGACACCGCCGATCCGGCCACTCTTGAGCCCACCGATCACCGCCTCGGCGTCGATCAGCGCGCCACGCGAGGTGTTGATCAGCACGAAGCCGTGCTTGGCGCGGGCAAGCGCCGCCTCGTCGATCAGGTAATGCGTCTCCGGCGTCAGCGGACAGTGCAGGCTGATGATGTCGGAGCGCTCGATCAACTCGTCGCGCCCGACATAGGTGACGCCGATCGCCTTGAGATCGTCGACCTCGTAGCGGTCATGGGCGACCACCTGGCAGCCGAAGCCGAGGCGATAGGCGCGCGCCACCAGCGCGCCGATGCGGCCGGTGCCGACAATGCCCACCGTGCGGCCATAGAGGTCATGGCCGAGCAGACCTTCCAACGCGAAGTTGTTTTCACGCACGCGCGCCCAAGCCCGGTGGATGCGCCGGTCGAGGGCGAGCAGCAGGCCAACCGAGAATTCGGCGACGGCGTGCGGCGAATAGGCCGGCACGCGCAGCACGGTGACGCCCTTTTCCTCCGCAGCCTCCAGCGCGACATTGTTGAAGCCGGCCGCCCGGAGCGCCACGATGCGCGTGCCGCCGGAGGCCAGCGCGGCGATCACCTCGGCGTCGAGCGTATCGTTGACGAAGGCGCAGACGGCGGGAAAGCCTTCGGCGAGCCGCGCCGTTGCCAAGTCGAGCCGCGGCTCGAAGAAGGTGAGTTCGTGGCCGTGCGCGGCGGCGGCGCGGCTCAGAAAATTGCGGTCGTATGGCTTGGTGCTGAAAACGGCAACGCGCATCGGACTCTCCGGGTCGGTGGTCTGAGCGAGACCCTATCAGGCGCCGACCACAAGAAAAGAGGGGGAAGTGCGGCCGAACCCGCCTCTACGGCGAAAGCATGACCGCGCGCATCAGCATCAACCCAGGCTGGCCGGCCGACCGGAACAGTGCCAGACTGATCACATGCGCTTTCTCGCCAGCCTTCGCCTCGTTCTCATTGCCGCCGCCCTGATCGGTCTTCTGGCCGGCCGGAGCGTCGTCTTGCCGGAGGTTGCCGCGCACGCTGCCATGACCATGACAGCCGCCGACACCGGGCATGATTGCTGCGGCAAGACGTCCGGCGCCACCACGCACAAGGCCAGTCTTACCGGCAATTGCCTCGGCCTCGGTTGCTCGATAGTTGCCCCCGCCCTGCTGCCGGCCGCCCCGATCCTCACCTTCGCCGGCGAACGCTCCACCGGGGCGCCAATCGCCGTCATCGGCCTCGAAGGCCGTTCGCCGCAGCCACCGATCGAACCGCCGCGCGCCTGAGCGGCCACGACCGGACACTTTTTTCAATTCGCTCCGCCCGCTGCGCTCATGATGCGTTGCGCCCGGCCGGAGAGCATCACAGGCAAAATCATGAAATCCTATTTCCTCGCCCTCCTCCTCCTCGCCTCCTCCACCGCGCTGGCCGGCGCCGCCGGCCAGAAAGTGGACGTCGTACTCAACGAAGGCTGCATGTGCTGCCACGGCTGGATCAGCCACATGCGAGCGGCCGGTTATGAGGTGAATGCCACCGAACTCGACTACGATGCCATCACCGCCAGAAAGAAGGCGCTTGGCATCCCCGAGGAAGACGCCTCCTGCCACACCGCCTTGGTCGGCGGCTATGCCATCGAAGGCCATGTGCCAGCGGCGCTGGTCGATCGGCTGCTGGCCGAGAAGCCCGATGCCGTCGGCCTCGCCGCCCCCGGCATGCCGCTCGGCTCGCCGGGCATGGGCGCCGATGCCGATGCCCAACCCTACGACGTGCTGCTGATCGGCAGGGACGGCAGCACCAAGGTCTTCGCCACCGTCCAGCCCGACCGGAGTTGATCAATGCAAGGCGGCCGGCGGTTATTCCGCCGGCCGGCACCTTGTTGAACAGCAGCTCGCTGCTTGGTCATCGTCTCGAAGCGCGCCGACATCTCGGTGATTTCCTTGGTCTGCGCATCGATGATCATCTCGGCCATCTTCCGGCTCGCGGGATCCTTGCCGTATTTCAGCTCGATGCGCGCCATATCGATCGCCCCCTGGTGATGGACGAGCATGCCGCAATTGAAGGCGAGGTCGGGAGCGGCGATGTTGGCCGTCGCCATCATCGGCTTGTGCATGCGATTGACCGCATCGAGCGTTCCCCGCTGAGTGCTGCCTGCGGCCGTGTCCTCGACCTGCTTCGTCGCGTCCATACCGGGCATGGCATGGGAAACATCCGATGCGCCACCGCTCACCGCGCTCGATCCGGTCATCATATGATCGGCGGACATCATGGCGGCGCGGCAGGCTTGCGGCAGGACCGCAGTTTCGCGGAGGCGCGAAAGGCGGCGGTACCCCATGGCTGCCTTCATGTGAGGCGCGGCGGCTTTTGCCACTTCGTCAAGCATGGACGAGCATTGTGTCATCGCCTCCTCCGCCACTCGCCGACCAGTGGCGAAATCGTCCAAATGGCTCGCACCGACTGGTGACGGCCTAAAGGCTAGTGGTTCTAGTGGAGCTTTTGAATTTGACATTTGAGCTGGCGCCTTATGTCAGGCGGGACTCAAATGTCAAATTCGCTCCATTAGACGGAAAGCTTCAACCATCTTCGCGATAACTGTCACGACGGGCAAAAAATCTGACCTGCATCAAGGCTTTCGTCGGATCTTTAGGCGAGAGTTCCGGGGAAGGCTGGATGCAACTTGTAATTCCCTCAACCGGGACAATGCCGGAAGTGACGCATGGCACTCTTCTACTGGAACACGCATCTGGAAACAGGAAACGGTCAGATCGACAGCCAGCACAAACGGCTCTTTGAACTGACAAACCATATTGCCGATGCTGTGTCTGGGCAGGGTTCCTTGCCGGAGACCCCCGCATTGTTGGAGGAGTTGATAGAGTACGCCAACACGCATTTCTGCGACGAAGAAAAGCTGATGTGCCTGTCGTCCCTGAACGCTGCGAAAAAGCACCGGCACGTCTGCGCGCATAGTGCGTTCCTCAATCAGGTCCAGGGTATTGCGGCCAAGTCCGATCTCGCGCAGGCCGAGGCGGTGAACGAGATTCTCAACTTCCTCGTCAACTGGCTGGTCACTCACATTCTCAAGCTGGACCATCGAATGGTTCAGGCGCTTCCGGATCGTGCCGTGGGTCGGACGGCTGGCACCCCCACTTCCCTTTCGGTGCAGGCAATACTGATTGCCGCCCTCAACGAGTCCGAGCGTCGATTTCGTCAACTGGCCGAGCAGGCGCCGACAATGCTGTGGTTCGCCGGCATCTCCGGCGCGCGCGAATTCGTCAACAGGGAGTGGACCGAATTCATTGGCCTTACGGAAACCGAAATGAAGGCCACCGACTGGAGCTCCTTCCTGCATCAAGACGACAGGGAACGGTATCGGGCCTTTCTCGAAGAGAGATTGCTCCGACACGATGCCGGGCTGATCGAATACCGAATCCGCGCAAAAGACGGACACATGAAGTGGGTCGTCGAAAAGGTGATGCCACGGCTCGACGGCGAGAGATTTGTCGGCCTTATCGGCGCGGACACCGATATCACCGCAATGAAAGAAACGACTGCGACGTTGGAAAGGCTGGTTGCACAAAGAACCGAGCAGTTGGAACGACTTGTGAAATCGGACTCGCTGACGGGATTGCTGAATAGAAGAGCCTTCGATGAGCGTCTCGATCTGGAAATCCACAGGGCGCAACGCTATAAGCGCCCACTCTCCCTTCTTTTCATCGACATAGACCATTTCAAGCTGGTCAATGATCGGCACGGGCACGTCATCGGTGACGAAGTTTTGCGAGCCATGGCGACCATCTTGAGAAATGGGCTGAGAGCAACCGACGCTGCCTATCGGTACGGCGGCGAGGAGTTCGCCGCCATACTCGTGGAGACCGACAAGCTCGAAGCTCTGTCGATCGCCGAGCGCATTCGCGTCGCCGCCGAAAATACAAGACTCGAGCAGCTTGGCGAAAGCACCACGATCAGCATCGGGATATCATCTCTTCACTCAGAAGATCTGGCCGTCGACCTCATACAAAGAGCTGACGATTCCATGTATGTCGCGAAGAAAAACGGGAGAAATAGGAGCCACATGAACTAATAAATAATCGATATTTCAGTAGAAATATTCCAGTACGCCGTTACTGTACGCAAGGATTCTCCCGAGGAGCATCGCGTCACCAATGGAGAACAACTTGGGATACCGTGACGGAGGGCACCGTGCGGTTATGCGCCGACAAGAGTGAGACCGTCAGGCCACGGTCCCAAACAGCCACCCCACCAGCGCGGTTGCCAACATCGCGAGCGCGCCCCACAACGTGACGCGGGCCGCCCCACGCACCATTCCCGCACCGCCAACCCACGCCCCGATCGCGCCCAAGGCGACCAGCGCCAGCAGAGTTGTCAGCGACACACCAATCAGGATGCCGGCTTCGGGAATCGCCGCGGCCACGAGAAGCGGCAGCGCCGCCCCGGAGGCAAAGGTCGCCGCCGAGACCAGTCCCGCCTGAATCGGATTGGCGCCCGAAGCGGGCGTGTTTCCCAACTCGTTTCGCGTATGGGCGGCCAGGGCATCGCCCGCCATCATTTCCTTGGCCACCTGCAGCGCGAGCTCGGGCGATACCCCCCTGCCCTCATAGATCGACGCAAGCTCGGTCAACTCGCCAGCCGGATCGGCTTTCAACTCCGCCGCCTCCTTCGCCACATCCGCGGCTTCGGTATCGGCTTGACTGCTGACCGAGACATACTCTCCCGCCGCCATCGACATTGCCCCGGCCACCAGCCCAGCCAGGCCGGCAACCATGACCGCCCCCCTTGTCGGGCGAGGCTGAGGCCACGCCGATCATCAGGCTGGCGGTAGAAACGATCCCGTCGTTGACCCCTAAAACCGCTGCTCGCAGCCAGCCGATCCGAGTTACAAGGTGGCCTTCTTTGTGTGGGCGCGGCATGGCGTCAGGCCCCCACGGCAACGGAAAGCATCACCTCGTTGCGGCGCAGGAACCAGGACGTCCAGGGCGGGCTGTAAAGCGCGATCGACAAAGGACCGACAGGCACCAGCCCGCGCGCTGCCACAATGGCAAACAGCCTTGTCGTTTCGTCCGCCACATTCGCCTCGCCGGTCAGGCCCGAAAAGCGCAGGATGGCAAGACGCACGGTGGGGACTGCCTTGATCGTCACTGCCTTGTCATTCGGAAGAGGCAGGTCGGCCAGCGCATATCGCCTGGGCATATTGAGGCGTACCAGCCAGTCGCCTTCACCGGCGATCCGCATCATCGGCGCGGTCATCGCTATCTTCTCGCCCTTTGCAATCTTGGTAACCGGGGCCGTCATGGCGATCTTCTCGCCCGCGTCGTTGCCCCCGAAGATATAACCTGCGAGCAGGTGGAACCCCTTGCGCCCGGCGTCCTGCTGACCGCCCTTCACCGTTACTTCGGCGACAACCGTGGTCGCATAATCGCGCAACTCGAAAGCACCGTCTTTGAGGACGAGAACGAATTTCGGCTCTTCGGTCGGCATGGGATGGGGCCTTTCGCGGACGAGGGCGGGGAAGCCTTCATTCTGCGACGGATGCGCGCCATTGTGCAGGTTCGGAATCTGCGCAGAAAGGCGGGCGGAAATGCCTGGGTCATTTCCGAGACCGGTGCCGCGCCGCACGCCACCGATCGCCCGGAACTCCGCCTGCCGACGGGCTTCGGCACACAGAACTGCGCCACCTTCTTGCCCGTGCCGGCTGGACCGCCCGGTCAAACCCGATGATGGCGCAGCGTCACCCGACCTGCGCAAGGGATTGGCGCGAACCGCTTGGCCCGCCCACCGACGATCGTTCCTGATTATTTCTGAAAAGTGGTGGGCGCGACAGGGATCGAACCTGTGACCCGCTGATTAAGAGTCAGCTGCTCTACCAACTGAGCTACGCGCCCACTTTTCTCGCCGGACGTTGGTGTCGTCCGGAAGCGATGGCGGCTTATAACCACGCCGGAGATCGGGCGCAAGTCCTTTTCGAGCCGCGGGACGAAAAAAATGAATATGCTTTGGATTCAATTCTCTAGCGGAGAATATGCACGGCATGTGTCGCAAGGGCGAGCTTCCGCGCAGCCGCACCAAAAACAACGGCAGCTCCTTGGGGAGCTGCCGTCGTCATCGCAGGGAACCAGAGCGCAAAAACATCAGACGTAGAGTTCGCCACGGCCGACGATGATCGCCTCGCCGCCGATGCGGCCGCCGGTCAGCTTGCCCTTTTCGATGATGATCTCGAGTTCGATGATACTGGGGCGCCCCATCTCGAAGCCCTGCTCTATGACGAGCTTCTGCTCGCCGTCGGCCGGCCGGTCGAAGCGGCGCACCACCGCCGAGAAGGCGGCGGCGGCCGAGCCGGTGGCCGGATCCTCGCCGATGCCGAGATTCGGCGCAAACATGCGGGCGTGGAAGTCGTGCCCCTTGGTCACCACCTCGCGGCTATAGACGAACAGATCGAGTTCGGCCGAACCGAAGGCCCCGGCCCAGTGCGTCTTGTCGACCCGGATACGGCGCATGGCATCGAGGCCGGCCAGCGGCAGGAACACAAAGACCGGGCCACCACCGTCGAAAACGCAGGGCACGTGATTCTCGAAGCCGACGTCGCCGCGATTGAGTCCCAGCGCCGAGGCGGCTAGGCCGATATCGCCATGGAACGGTCGCTCCTCCGGCAACTTCGGCAGATCGAAGACGGCGCGCCCCGAACGCTGCGGCGAGATGGTGACGCCGCAGCGGACGACGCCCACATGCTCCTCGAGCACCACCATCGCGTCCGTCTCGCGCTCGATGCCCTGCAGGCGCTCGTGGGCGAGCAGCACCGCCGTACCGACGGTGGGATGGCCGGCGAACGGCAGCTCGCGACCGGGCGTGAAGATTCGAATCCTGGCCGACGTGCCGGGTCGCGACGGCGCCTCCACGAACACAGTCTCCGATAAATTGAATTCCTTGGTGATCGCCAGCATGGTGGCCGTGTCGAGGCCGTCACTGTCCAGCACGACCGCCAGCGGATTGCCCGTCAGTCCCTTCGCGGTGAAAACATCAAGAATCGCATATCGACGAGCCACTTGGTCTCTCCTGGGCGCACGGGTGCCGGCCACCATAGTGGCGGCGATGACGTTAGTCCACGTCGGTTATCACCCGAATTTCACCACGCCCCTTCCCAAATGCGACCAAAATTACCAGCTATAGCTAACGGAAAGGATGCACCGGTTCGCCGACTTTCACGACCGGGCGTGGAGACGAGAAATGTTCAGGCTGTCAAAGATTGCCGCACCTGTCGCCATTGCCGCCGTCCTGTCCTCGCTGGCGTTGCCGGCCATGGCGGATGGCTACTACCACAGGCACCACCGCTATGATGGCGGCGACCTCGCCGCAGTCGGCGCCATCGGCCTTCTCGGCGGCGCTCTGCTGGGCTCCACGCTGGCCTCCCCGCCGTCGCCGCCAGCCTATTATGATCCGCCGCCGCCGCCCGTTTATTACAACCCGCCGCCGCCACCGGTCATCTACCGTCCGGCGCCCGTGGTCGTCTACCAGCAGCCTGCTCGGGTCTATGCGGTACCGATGCCGCAGGAGCATCAGGCTTGGTGTGCCGGTCGCTACCGGTCCTACAACTCTTACGACAATACGTGGGTCGATAACCGCGGAAATCTGCGCCCCTGTCAGTCGCCTTACTACGGCGGCTGATCGGAAAGCCACCACCCCAGGCAGATCGCAGTACCTTGAACCGCTCGCCGTGACCTCCTGGCGGGCGGCTTTTTTTATCAGTCCGGAAGCAGTCGCGCCGCGAAGGCCCGGCTATAGGCCGTGACATCCGGGCGGTCGAGTTCAGCCGCGGCACGGAAGGCGACGACCCGTGCCAGTTCACGCTCCTGCTGTCGGTCGAGTTCGGCCATGATGATCGAAACGAGATCGTCGGCCGGTTGCGGAAAGCGGAGTATTCGGCCAACTGAAACGCGTGGCCCGTCGAACGCCGCCAGCATGCCTTCCATCGTCGCTTCCGCGGCGATCAGCCCGGTCTCCTCACGAAGCTCCCGTTCGATCGAGGCGATCACGTCGACATTGCCGTCGGCATCGACATCGGCCGGCTCCAGGCTGCCGCCCGGTGGATAGATTTTGCCGGCATTGGCCGTCGTCGCCCCCATGACGCCGAGGATCAGCGCGCCGTCCGACGACAGCACCAGCGCCGATCCGAACAGGTTGCGGATGCCGATCTCCGGAAAACCCCAGTCGCGCCAGGCGATGAAGCCGGCGAAATCGCCCTCGACCGCCTCGCCCGTCAGCACGCCGCCGTGAACCGCGATGCCGCCCGGCGCGCCCGGCGCGATGGTGCCCAACACCCGACCGTTCCAGAGATGCGGATTGGCGGTCAGGCAGGCCGCCCAGTGTGCCTCGATCTTGGGGCGCAGATCGTCGGCAATTGGCCACGCGCCGGGTCGAAGGCGGAGGCGAATATCGGTGATTTCATGAAGCATGGGGCGTTCCGGAACAACCGGCCAATCAGGTGAGTCGGCAAACTCTAGCCAGCCGATACGACCAAAGGAAGACGCGCCGCCCCGATCCGTCGGCCGGACAACAAAAATCCCCGCCGGACACCGGCGGGGATCGAAGCAATCGAGAGATGGTGTAGAGCCGGAATGGGAACTCGCTGGGGCACGGCAAATGGCGACGGGTTCGAGAACCGGAGCAGAGCCCTAAGCTAGATGCCCGCCCCAGCAGAGTTTCGGTCCGGCGACTAGGCGGCGCGGATGGTTCCGACGAACGCCGACACCTTCTGCTCCAGCGTCGCCGACTGCTTGGCGAGATGCGACATGCGCTCGAGAAGATCGCGCGAGGCTGCGCCACTCTTTTCGGCCGTGGTCCGGACGCCGACGATAGTCGTTGCCACGTCGGCGGCACCGATGGCCGCTTCGGAGATGTTGCGGGAAATCTCGCCGGTTGCCGAGCTCTGCTGCGTGGCAGCGCCGGCGATCGACGAGGTGATGTGATCGAGCTCGGCGATGCGGCGCGAGATGTCGGCGATCTTTTCCACCGACTGCTGGGTGGCGCCCTGAATGGTGCCCATCTGCGCTTCGATGTCCTGCGTCGCCTTCGCCGTCTGGCTGGCCAATGCCTTCACTTCCGAGGCGACGACGGCAAAGCCGCGGCCCGCCTCGCCGGCCCGCGCCGCCTCGATGGTGGCGTTGAGGGCAAGAAGATTGGTCTGCTCGGCAATCGCCTGGATCATGGCAACGATGGTGCCGACCTTCGACGCGCTGTCGGCGAGCGACCGGACGTCGTGGTCGGTCAGACGGGCCTGCTCGACGGCGGCGCCGATCAGCGTCGACGCTTCATCGATCTGGCGACCGATTTCGGCGATCGACGACGACAGTTCTTCCGAGGCGCCAGCCACCGCCTGCACGTTGGCCGAGGTCTGTTCGGACGCACTGGCCACGGCAACCGACCGGCCGGAGGTCTCCTCGGCATCGGCCACCATCACTTCGGCGGCCTTCAGCGTCGACTGCGCGGTCTGCGTCACGGTGGCGAGCACCGCGCCGACTTCGCTCTCGAATTCCCGGGCAAGCCGATCGAGCAGCGCCTTCTGCTCGGCGCGCCGCTGGGCCTCCACATCGGCCTGGGCCGCCTTGAGCCGTTCGGTCTCGACCAGCGTGTCGCGGAAGGTGCCGACGGTGCTCCACAGCAGGCCGATCTCGTCGCGGCCGATTTTGGCGGGGATGGCGACATCCATCTTGCCATGTGTTAGCTCGGCCAGCGCGCCATTGACGCGGCGCAGCGGCCCGGCGATCTTGGCCGCCCCGATCCAGGACGCGATGCCGATGCCGGCCAGAATGCCGACGATGGCAAAGATGATTAGGGTCCGGCGGCCGGCCACGTAATAGTCTTCAATGGAGGCGCGCACCGCGTCGAGATCCTGCCGGTCGAGATCGATCAGCTTGTCGAGGTCGGCCTGGAGCTGCTTGCGATTGCTGCGGTTGGCGTCGTTGTTACCCTGCTCGTTGGCAGCGGCTGGCGACACCTCGGTGCCGAGTCGGGCGGTCTCGGTGCGGAAGGTCTGGAATTCCTTGGCCTTGGCGACGATGGCACCGAACTCGTTCTTGCGGTCGTCGGGCACGCGAGCGGACCAGTCGCCGAGCAGCGTGTCGATCGCTTTCAGGTTCTTTAGGATACCGTCGGCGAAGGGTTTGGCTGTCTCTTTGTCCTTGGCGGCGTATACGCCGCGCGAGTCCATCACCACCGCGGTGATCAGCCGGTTAAGGTGCTCGCCGTCATAGGCGCGCTGCGAGGCCAACTGAAAGGCATCGACCTGCTCGTTGTACCCCTGCATGAGACGGATGCCGAGCAGGGCAACGCCAATGGCGATGACGCCGAGCACGGCAACGATCGAATAGAGCTTTCCTTGGATTTTCATTTTCGAGCTTCCGCAAACAAGGTCAGTCTAAACAGGCGATGGCTGACAAGGCAGCAGCATAGAAATATTTCCATTGCCGAGTGATTAACGCGTGGAATGTTTCCAATGAGTTGCGCCTTTGTCGTGAGTGAATCCGATGGCCATGACGAATAAAAGTTGCATTATCAGTCGAATAAACCTGAGTGCATCATGACGATAACGGAGATCCGACCGGTCGGAATCTACTTCCGGTCGAAGATTCTCGACTTCATATACAAAAAAGCCGGAAAGCCTCGCGGCTCTCCGGCTTCGTCATCAATGATCGCCCAATAAGCTGTCGCCAACCTTGCGCTCCTGCCGCGACCGGGCGGCTTGCCGCCCAGCGTAAGGCACAAAGCGTGGATCGCCAGTGGCGATCAGTTGCGGGCCTTGTCGACCAGCTTGTTCTTGGCGATACCCCGCGTCCGGGCGGGCTACCGCCCGGCGCAAGGCATAAAGCGTGGATTGCCCTAGGCGATCAGTTGCGGGCCTTGTCGACCAGCTTATTTTTCGCAATCCACGGCATCATGGCGCGCAGCTTTTCGCCGACGGCCTCGATCTGGTGGCTGTCGTTGTTGCGGCGGATGCCCTTGAAGCGGGCGGCGCCGGCCTTGTATTCCTGCATCCACTCGGAGGTGAACTTGCCCGACTGAATGTCCTTCAGCACGCGCTTCATCTCGGCCTTGGTCTCGGAGGTGATGATACGCGGGCCGGAGACATACTCGCCCCACTCGGCGGTGTTGGAGATCGAGTAGTTCATGTTGGCGATGCCGCCCTCGTAGATGAGGTCGACGATCAGCTTCACTTCGTGCAGGCACTCGAAATAGGCCATCTCGGGCGCATAGCCGGCTTCGACCAACGTCTCGAAGCCATTGCGGATCAGCTCGACGAGGCCGCCGCAGAGGACCACCTGCTCGCCGAACAGGTCGGTCTCGCATTCTTCCTTGAAGGTCGTCTCGATGATGCCCGAGCGACCGCCGCCGATACCCGAGGCATAAGACAGCGCCAGTTCGAGGGCATTGCCCGAAGCGTTCTGCGCCACGGCGACCAGGCAAGGCACGCCGCCGCCCTTCTGGTACTCGCCGCGCACCGTGTGGCCGGGACCCTTCGGGGCGATCATGACGACGTCGAGGGTCGCCTTCGGCTCGATCAGGCCGAAGTGGACGTTGAGGCCATGGGCGAAGGCAATGGCGGCGCCGTCGCGGATATTCGGGGCGATCTCGTCGCGATAGATGTCGGCCTGCAGCTCGTCCGGCGTGGCGATCATCAGGAAGTCGGCCCACTTGGCGGCGTCGGCCACCGACATGACCTTCAGGCCGTCAGCCTCGACCTTCTTGGCCGTCGCAGAACCCGGACGCAGGGCAATGACGATGTCCTTGGCGCCGGAGTCCTTGAGGTTCAACGCATGGGCGCGGCCCTGCGAGCCGTAGCCCACGACCACGACCTTCTTGCCCTTGATCAGGTTGAGATCGGCATCACGATCATAATAGACGCGCATGTTGTCTTCCTTCCTCGCCAGTGGCGTTCTCAAGACGACCGATCCCCGCCGGTCGCCGGTTCACTCATGAAATCGGCTTACTCGATGTCCTGGGCGCCGTGCCCATAGAGACGAAAAAACTGCGCGATCGCGAGGCGTGCCCGCCGCGACCGCTCCTCGGCCAGACCCGTCGGCGGTTCGCCGAGCAGCATCCGCACGTGGCCGTCATGAACGACGAGGCCGTAAAGCGTCTCATAGGCCTCGCGCGTATCGGTGAAATGCACGTAACCATGCCGCCGACCGAGTTCCAGAAGCGCTCGGGCGCGCTGTTCGATCGGCAGCCGGCCGTGCTCGCGCAGCAACGCTCCGAGCCGGGCGCCATCGCGATCAGCCTGGCCGATGGCGAGACGGTTGAGCGCCAGCGACACCTCGCCTGAGAGCACGCCGATGAGATCTTCGGCGAACACGACGAGGCTGCGGGCGAAATCGTCGAGGGTCGGTATCGCCTCGCGCGGCCCCGGCGTCCGCACCTTGCTGGCTTGGTAGGTGATCATGGCGGCCAGCAGCCCATCGCGGTCACCAAACCACTTGTAGAGGCTTTCCTTGGAGCAGTTGGCCGCCCGGGCGAGACCGGCGGTGGTCAGCGCCCGCTCGCCACCGGCGACCAACAGCTGCAGCGCGCATTCCAGCACGGCATTCTGGCGGGGCGTGAAGGGCTCCATGGCGGGACGCTCTCTGTCGGCGGCTCAAGCTTATGTACCGTACGGTACGGTTCCGCCGTTCTAGTGCGGACATCTTGCCTTGTCAAGCACCTCCGCGCCTTGACCACATTTAGGTGAAACCCCGGTTTTTCTCCTTAGGCATGGGTGGAATCCCTGATGAAAATCGCCTAGAGCATGTCCCGACCAGTTGGTTCCATCTGGCGATTAAGGAAACGCTCCAAAGTCAATCGCTTGTGCCCTCCGTGGCTCACCGTCCGGGCGAGCGGGATACGCATTGGCGCCCGCCTTGCCAGTGCCAAGGCGACAGACAAGACATGAGGGAGTTCGCGCTTGTCCACCCGCATCGAATCCGACACCTTCGGCCCCATCGACGTCGACGCGTCCGTTTATTGGGGCGCTCAGACGCAGCGCTCCCTCGGCAATTTCAAGATCGGCTGGGAAAAGCAGCCCAAGGCCATCGTCAAGGCGCTCGGCGTCCTGAAACGCGCCGCCGCCGAGGTCAACCGCGATCTCGGCAAGCTCGATCCAAAGCTCTGCGACACCATCGTCACGGCGGCGCAGGAAGTGATCGACGGCAAGCTCGACGCCCACTTCCCGCTGGCCGTCTGGCAGACCGGCTCCGGCACCCAGACCAACATGAACGCCAACGAGGTGATCTCCAACCGGGCGATCGAGCTTCTGGGCGGCACGCTCGGTTCCAAGAAGCCGGTGCATCCCAACGACCACGTCAACATGAGCCAGTCGTCCAACGACACCTATCCGTCGGCCATGCATATCGCCGCCGCCAGCGAGGTGATCGAGAAGCTGCTGCCGGCGCTCCGCCACCTCCACAAGGCGCTCGACGCCAAGGCGAAGAGCTGGGCCGACATCATCAAGATCGGACGCACCCACACCCAGGATGCCACGCCGCTGACCCTCGGCCAGGAATTCTCCGGCTACGCCAAGCAGGTGGAGAACGGCATCAAGCGCATCGAGCAGACGCTGCCGATGCTGATGGAGATCGCCCAGGGCGGCACCGCCGTCGGCACCGGCCTCAACGCGCCCAAGGGTTTTGCCGAGAAGATCGCCGCCCGCGTCGCCGAGCTGACCGGCCACTCCTTCACCTCGGCGCCTAACAAGTTCGAGGCGCTGGCCGCCCACGACGCCATGGTGATGAGCCACGGCGCCCTCAACACGGTGGCGGCGAGCCTGTTCAAGATCGCCAACGACATCCGCCTGCTCGGCTCTGGCCCGCGCTCCGGCCTCGGCGAACTGTCGCTGCCGGAGAACGAGCCGGGCTCGTCGATCATGCCGGGCAAGGTCAACCCGACACAGTGCGAGGCGCTGACCATGGTCTGCGTCCAGGTATTCGGCAATCATTCGGCGCTGACCTTCGCCGGCAGCCAGGGCCATTTCGAGCTCAACGTCTACAATCCGGTGATGGCCTACAACTTCCTTCAGTCGGCAACGCTCTTGGCCGACGCCGCCGTCTCCTTCACCGACAACTGCGTCGTCGGCATCGAGCCGCGCGAGGACAACATCAAGGCGGCCCTCGACCGTTCCCTGATGCTGGTCACCGCCCTCGCCCCCAAGGTCGGCTACGACATCGCCGCCAAGATTGCCAAGACGGCGCACAAGAACGGCACCACGCTACGCGAGGAAGCCGTCGGCGCTGGCTACGTCACCGACGCCGAATTCGACGCCCTGGTGCGGCCGGAGCGGATGATCGGGCCGGAGTGATCCGTCAATAACGGTGCCACCCATCGAAATCCGCCTTGCCGAGCTTCACGCCTTCCCAGCGGGCGATGGCATAGGCGGTGGCGTGATGGAAGAACATGTTCGGCAGCGCGTATTCGGTAATGAAGCGCGCCGCCGGTAAGGCGATGTCGGCTAGACCGGCGCGGTCGGTGACGACTGCCCCCTCGCGTCCGTTGAGATCGGCCGGCGCCAGCGTCGACAGTGCGCCCACGACGGCGGCAATGTCGGCCCGGAGATCGGCGAAGAAAATGGCCGCTGGAAACTCAAGGTCCGGCAGGCGTGGTACCAGGGGCCCCAGCGCGCGCAGCGGAAAGCGGGCGGCAATCCGCACCTGCGTCTCGAAGGGCAGCATGTCGGGCGCAAGGCGAGACTGAAGCAGCGCCGCTTGCGACAGGTCACGGTCGGCGGCATGGGCCGCCGCGATCAAGACCAGCCCATCGAGCCGTTCGAGATAACGGCCGAACACTGGCACGGATATGTCGTAAAGGCTGATCATCTTGCCTCCCCCTTGAAGGTAGAATGACCAGAAGCGCTGCCAGGAACTGGCAGTTGCGACAGGTTCGGCCGTTATGGTCGAAAGACAGCGTCAGGTCGCGTAATCCACCGGCAGCGGCGCGCCATCCTTCAGCGTTTCCATGGATATGGCCGCGCTGACGTCGAAGAGTTCAACCTTGCGGACGATCTTCTTGTAGATGACGTCGTAGTGCTCGACGCGCGGCAGGGCGAGTTTCAGGATGTAGTCGACATTGCCGGTGAGGCGATGCGCCTCCACCACCTCGGGAATATCGGCGATCACCGCGGCGAAGCGCTCCATCCACTCGGCCGAATGATGGGCGGTGCGGATCAGCGCATAGACGGTGGTCGGCACGCCAAGCCGACCGCGATCGAGCACCACCGTGCGTCGAGCGATGTAGCCCTCGGCTTCGAGCCGCTGGATACGCCGCGAGCAAGCCGACACCGACAGCGCCACCCGGTCGGCCAGATCGACCACCGACAGGCCGGCATCGCGTTGCAGGAGTTCCAGGAGCTTTCGGTCGCGCTCGTCGAGCATGCGCCCTCGATTCCCCTATGTGAGACATATTACGCGCATATTTTGCACCATTCGGCACAAGTGCGCCAGCCATTTGCACCAGCGTCGCACGTAACGCCGATGCTTGCAAACGCTTGGCGGATGACCGGGGCTATGATTGGCCATCGCAACAAGGGGATGTGTGATGCACACCATTGGCCTCATCGGCGGCATGAGCTTCGAGAGTACCGTCGTCTATTACAAGATGATCAATGAGGCGGTGCGGACGCGCCTGGGCGGCCTGCATTCGGCCGAACTCGTCATGCACTCGGTCGATTTCCAGTCGATCGTCGATTTGCAGAAGGCCGGCCAGTGGAACGCCGCCGCCGATCGCCTCGGCAAGGCGGCGCAAGGGCTTGAACGGGCTGGCGCCGACTGCGTGCTGATCTGCACCAACACCATGCACCTTGTCGCCGACGAGGTGGCCGCCGCCGTCAAGATCCCGCTCCTCAACATCATCGACGAGACGGCCAAGGTGCTGAGCGCCGCCGGCGTTCGCCGGCCGCTGCTGCTCGCCACCCGCTACACCATGGAACAAGGCTTCTATGCCCGCCGCATGGCCGCCCATGGCCTGGCGATGACCACGCCCGGCGAAGCGGGCCGCGCCGTCGTTCACAACGTCATCTTCGACGAACTCTGCGCCGGTGTCGTTCGCGACGAGTCACGCGAGGCCTTCCTCGACCTGATCGCCAAGGCGAAGGAAGAAGGTTGCGATGCCGTCATCCTCGGTTGCACGGAAATCTGCCTGCTGCTCGACCCCGACGCCCTGCCGCTGCCGGGCTACGACAGCACGGCGATCCACGCCGCCGCCGCGGTGGATTTTGCGCTGGCGGGAGAGATGCGGGCCGCCGCTGAATAAGCGTACCCTATAGACGCCCCTCGCTTTATACGGCCTGAGGTCCTGCGCCTGCGCGCAGGATGACAGAATTATATAAATAAAAACAAATACATAGATTGTCATCCTGCGCGCAGGCGCAGGACCTCGGGCAGGATGAAACACGCGGTCGATATCGGGCTCCGCCCATGAAGGGCTCCGGGGCCTCGGCCGAAATCCGCTGGGGTGCGGCAGGTGGCGACGCGTTCGAGAACCGGAGCGGAGCGAACTTCCTGTTCGTGAGCACCGGAAGCGCAGAAGGCTAAGCCCAAGCATCCGCCCGAAAAGTTGCAGACTTTTCGGATAAAGCGGATGCCAGAGCTGCCCGCCCCAGTAGAATTTCCGCCGAGGCCCGCCGAGGAGCTCAGGTTTTGGGGCTGTAGTAGGTCATGAACACATCGAGACCCTCATCGACGATCTTCTCGACGCCTTCGGGCGTCGGCCGCAGCCCGCAGCCAAACAGCGACTTCTTCATCACCTCGGAGGTGCAGAGAGCGATGAAGTGGTGGGCGGCAACGGCGGGGTCACACCGCCTCATGCGGCCTTCCTTGACGGCCTCTGCGAACACCTCGGTCAGCCGCGTCGTGCCGCGCTCGGCGCCGGCCTTGAAAAAGATGGCGCCGACGGCGGGGAACTTCTCCACCGCACCGACCACCATGCGAATGGTCGACATGTGGCTCTCGGCGGTGAGCAACTCGTTGAAGCTGATGGCGAAGGCGCGCAGGTTTTCGCGGAAGCTCTCGGCCTTGGGCTGGAAGGCGTCGAGCGCGGCGGCCAGTTCCAGCTTCTCGTCGGTGATCAGCCGTTCGAACAGCTCATCCTTGTTGGTAAAGTAGACGTAGAGCGTGCCCTTGGAGACGCCCGCTGCCTTGGCGATGCCGTCCATCGAGGCGCCCTCGTAGCCCTTGGCGCGGAATACTTCGCGGGCACCTTCCAGAATCTGGCGGCGTTTCTCTTTGTCATGCCCTTCCGGGCCGGCCACCACGTCTCCGGGCCGTGCCGATAACTTGCTCATCACCCCTGCCTTCGCGGCGTTCTTTCGCCTGCGTCGTTTGTCTTTCGGCTTTCTGGCGCACTGGGGCCATGCTGCCTTTGGCGATCGGCGTTCACGGAACAGGCTCGGCCGATCACATTTTGCTGAGAGTGCCGCCTAAGCGACTGAAACGTCAACCATGCGCAACTACGGTCTATTGACCGAACGGTTCGGTCATGAGATAACACCTTCGATCATTAGGAACAATACCTAAGTTAAGCAATGATGGCGCCGACGATCGGCGCAGTCCTCCTTCGGCAAAGCCGGCTGCGGACAGATGGAGATCACCATGGCCAAGCGCGAAGCCAACGCCGCTCACGAGAGCGACGGCTCTGAAGCCACCGTCACCGCGATCCGCCCGACCGGCGAGATGACGCATGGCGCGCCTCAGCACGCCAACGAGGCCCCCGGTGCGCCACAGCGCGTCCATGAAGCCCCCAGCGCCCCTCAGCGCGTCCATGAAGCCAAACCGGCCGCCGCTCCCGGGGCTCAGCCGAAGAAGAAGCGCGGCATCGTCAGCCGCGTCATCTTCGTCGCCCTCCTCGGCGCCGCCGCCTGGTTCGGCGGCAACTATGGCTATGCCTGGTGGACCGACGGTCGCTTCCTGATCACCACCGACGACGCCTACGTCGCCGCCGATATCACCACGCTGGCCGCCAAGGCTTCCGGCTACGTGACCGACGTCATGGTCGCCGACAATCAGATGGTGAAGAAGGGCGACGTCATCGCCCGCGTCGACAGCGGCGACTACACGCTGGCCGTTGCCCAGGCTGAGAATGCGCTCGCCGGCAACATCGCCACCATCGCCCGCATCGACAAGCAGATCGCCGCCGGCGAAGCGCAGGTCGCCCAGGCCAAGGCCGGCGTCGCCTCCGCTGAGGCGACCCTGGAATCGAAGGATATCAACTTCACCCGCCAGACGACGCTGGTCACCAACAAGGTGTCGGCCCAGTCGCAGCTTGACGATGCCCGCACCGACCGCGACGCGGCTCGCGCCTCCGTCGCCTCCGCTGAGGCGGCCGTGGCCGTCGCCGAAGCCAACATCGAAGTGCTCAAGGCGCAGAAGGCGGAATCGGAAGCCACCGGCAAGTCGCTGCAGACCGCTCTCGACAAGGCCAACCGCGACCTGTCGTTCACTGAGATCCGCGCGCCCATAGACGGCGTCGTCGGCAACAAGGCGATCGAGGTGGGCACCTATGTGACGCCCGGCCAGCAGCTTGCCTCGCTGGTGGCCACCGGCAGCGCCCATATCGAAGCCAACTACAAGGAAACCCAGCTCGCCAAGCTGGTTCCCGGCGAAACCGTGCGCATCACCGTCGACGCCCTCGGCGACGAGCAGACCATCCTCGGCAAGGTCGAGAGCCTGTCGCCGGCCACCGGCTCGGTGTTCAGCCTGTTGCCCGCCAACAACGCCACCGGCAACTTCACCAAGGTGGTGCAGCGCCTGCCGGTGCGCATCGCGGTTCCCGCTGACGCGGCGGCCAGCGGCAAGCTCCGCCCCGGCCTCTCCGTGGTGGTTTCCGCCGACCCACGCACCGTGCCGGCGAGCTGATCCTCCTTAGCGGCCGATCCTTCGCGGATCGGCCAGCTCCCTTTTCTCGACCGGCGCCGCGCGGGCATCCGCGCCTTCGGCCGACAGGGCATTCCCGGTGAACACGTTCACCGGAAACGCTCCGTCCCATCCTTAAGACGCAATTCCGGACGCAAAACCGGACCCACTTTTTGCTGGAATTGCTCCTGAAACGGTCACCCGCCATGTCCGCCATCGCCTCGCCAGCCGCCGCCGGCCCCACCTTCACCACACGCCGGCTGTTTACCTTCATCTGCATGGTGTTCGGCATGTTCATGGCGATCCTGGACATCCAGATCGTCTCGGCCTCGCTCAGTGAAATCCAGGCCGGCCTTGGCGCTGCCAACGACGAGATCTCCTGGGTTCAGACCTCCTATCTGATCGCCGAAGTGATCATGATCCCGCTGTCGGGCTACCTGTCGCGCATGATCTCGACGCGCTGGATGTTCGTCATCGCCGCCGGCGGCTTCACCTTCGCCTCGATGATGTGCGCCTTCGCCTCAACCATCAACGACATGATCCTGTGGCGCGCCGTGCAGGGCTTCATCGGCGGCGGCATGATCCCCACGGTGTTCGCTTCGGCCTACACCATCTTTCCGAAAAACAAGATGGGCCTGGTGACGCCGATCATCGGTCTGGTCGCCACGCTGGCGCCGACCATCGGCCCCACTGTCGGCGGCTATCTCACCGAGCTGTTCTCCTGGCACTGGCTGTTCCTGGTCAACATTCTGCCCGGCATCTTCGTGACGGTGACCAGCTATTTTCTGATCGATTTCGACGAGCCCGACTTCAGCCTGTTCAAGGTGTTCGACTGGTGGGGCCTCGCCGCCATGGCCGCCTTCCTGGGGTCGATGGAATACGTGCTGGAAGAAGGCCCCAGCAAGGACTGGCTCTCCGACGACCGCATCGCCGTCCTCACCGGCGTGATGGCGATCGCCGGCATCGTGTTCTTCTTCCGGGCGCTCACCCGCGCCAACCCGATCGTCGACCTCAAGGCCTTTACCAACCGCAACTTCTCTTTCGGCAGCGCCTTCTCCTTCTGTCTGGGCATCGGCCTTTACGGCCTCACCTACCTCTATCCGCTCTATCTTGCCCGCATCCGTGGCTTCTCGGCCCTGCAGATCGGCGAGACCATGTTCGTCTCCGGTATTGGCATGCTGATCGCCGCGCCGATCGCCGGTCGCCTGGCTGCCAAGCTCGACCCGCGCGTCATGATGGGCATCGGCTTCCTCGGCGTCGCCACCGCCACCTGGCTGTCGACCGGCTTCACCGCCGACTGGGATTTCCGGGAGTTGTTCTGGCCGCAAATCTTCCGTGGCGTGTTCATGATGATCTGCATGATCCCCATCAACAACATCGCGCTCGGCACGCTGCCGCCAGCCGAGATGAAGAACGCCTCGGGCCTGTTCAACCTCACCCGCAACCTCGGCGGCGCCGTCGGCCTGGCGCTGATCAACCAGATCATGACCAACCGCAGCGATCTGCATTTCGACCGGCTGCGCGAGGCGGTGAACATCACCAGTTCCACCGCCATGTCGACCATCAACGGCATGGAACACAGCCTGTCGGAGCTCGGCAGCAACGCCCATCTCGCCGCCATCTCGCGGCTGACCGGCCTGGCTCAGCAGCAGTCGACCATCATGGCCTTCAACGACATCTTCCTGCTGCTGACTATCATCTTCCTCGCCCTCGTCCTCGCCCTGCCCTTCGTCAAGAAGCCGGCGGCGCCTCCGGGTGGTGGTGGCGGCGGGCACTGAGGCCAGATGGAGGGAGCTTGATATTTCCCTCCGCTCCCTTTCCGGCCCGAGGTCCTCCGCCTGCGCGGAGGATGACGCCTTATGGGAAGGCGTGCGAGCTGCTATGGCTTTGTTTCCTATATATAAAACTGTCATCCTCCGCGCAGGCGGAGGACCTCGGGCCGGACGAGGCGACGACGCCGATATAGGGCTCCATCCCCGACGCTTCCCAAAAATACGATCGCCGTACCCGCTCTCACAACGCCGACAGCCGGCGCAGCGCGCGGATCTGGCCGGTAAAGCCCAGCACGCCGATGGTGCCGGCGATATCGGCGAGCATGGCGACATCGGCGACGATGCCGCGCCACAGGCCGCGCTTGACGGCCTTGGTGGGGCTTGCCACCTCGGGCCAGGCAACGATGCGGATCGGCCGGTCGCTGGCGATCAGCAGCGTGTTGAGAAACACCTCGAAGCCGAAGCGCCTGAGGTGGTCGAGCGCCTCCAGCCGGCCGGCGATCAGTGCCATCGGAAAGACGCGCTCGCCAGAGATATAGTCGATGCCGATGCGTCGCCATACCCAGGGGGCATTGCCGCGCAGCGAGACCGAGGCATCCGCCTGACCGGCGACGATGGGGGCGATGAGAAGGTCGACCGCCTCCGGCGTCAGCCCGAGAAGATCGGCATCGATCAGCACCACATGGCTCGTCCGCACGCCTTGAAGGCCGAGGCGCAGCGCGGCCGTCTTGCCGCGGTTCTCCGGCGATCGCTGCAACTCGGCGCCGTGCCTGAGGGCGGCGTCGCCGGTGCCATCGGTCGAACCGTCGTCGATCACCATCACGCGGTCAAGGCGCGGGTGGCCAATCACCGCCTGGAGGACACCCGGCAGGCGCCCGGCCTCGTTGAAGGCGGGGATCAGGCAGGTGAAGCGCGGGCCGGTCATCTCTTCGCTCTCCGGCGCTGAAAGTAGACGAGGACGACGACGACGAGGCCGAGGACCATGAAAAGCGCCGCCTCGGCCGACAGCCAACTGCCAACCGTTTCATAGGCGCTGCCGAACAGGTAGCCCAGCGCCACGAAGAACAGGCATTTGGGAATGCCGGCCAAGATGTTGGCGAGGATGAAGCTGGCAAACGGCATGTGGGCGGCGCCGGCGGCCGTCAGCGCGGCGAAGCCGGCGGCATGCGTCAGCTTGGCGGCCACCAGAATGCGGGTGCCGTTGCGCCGAAAGCCGCGCATCAGGGAAAACAGCCGGGACGGCGACAGGCCCAATCGGCCGCGCCAGGTTGGACTGAGGCTGCCCAGCGCCATGCGGCCGATGAGATACAGCAGACTGTCGCCCACGATGTCGGCGACGATGACGCAAGCAATGACCTGCCAGAGGCTGAGAATCTTCAGGCTGGCGAGATAGCCGGCGATGACGGTGACGATCGGCCCTTCGATCACGGCAAGGGGCGTCAGAACCCACAAGCCGTAGGTCGAGATCATCGAGACCAGCTCGGCATGATCAATCATGGTCGACCATGACCGGCGTCATTCGCTCGTCGGGCTTGAGCGGCGAGATGGCATTGCCACGCCACTCGATGTCGCGCTTCAGGAAGGTCGCCAGCCACAGGAACGGCAGCAGCAGATCGCGGAACGGCAGCGCCAGACCGTCGCGCCAGCCCGACGGCCAGCCGGCCCGCCGCATCAGCACATATTCGGCGCCATACCAGAGGGCGGCGACGGCCGGCAGCAGCACCGCCGCCATGTCGAACCGGTGGGCGGCGACCGCCGCCAGGATGAAGGGCACCAGCGGGCCGTTGAGCGGCTCGATGGCAAACAGCCACGGGAAGCCGTCGCGGCGCACCCGGCTCCAGCGCAGCTGGCGGTTCCACACCTCGCGGAACGAGCGCCAGCCGATCGGCTGGGCAAACGGCAGCGGCGTCAGGTGGACCTTGAGACCGGCGCCGCGCACCAGCTTGGTGGCATTGACGTCCTCGGCGAGATAGCGCCCGAGCGCCTCGAGCCCACCGGCGTCGTTCAGCATCTTGCGGTTCCAGAACAGCGTCTTGCCCTGAGCGAAACCGTTGCCGAGGCTGTCGGAGGCGAACTGCAGGCGCGCCTGGTTGGAATTGAGGAAGGCGCATTCCAGCGAACCGGCGAAGCCCTCGGGACGTTCGCCGATCGGCGGCGACGACACGAGGCCGGTCTCCTCGGTCCAGGAGGCGACGAGGATGGCAAGATAGTCGGCCGGCAGGCGGAGATTGCTGTCGGCCATGCACACCCAATCGGCTTCGGCGGCCAGCCAGCCAGCCCAGAGATTGTTGAGCTTGGGGTTGCGCGTCACCCGCTGTTCGCCGGTGAAAAGGCGGGCCGGCCGCTCGGGGTGCGCGGCGATCAGCTCGCGCAGCAGCGGCACGGCCGGGTCGTTTTCCGATGGCGCGCAGAAGATCACTTCGTAATCCGGATAGTCCTGCGCGAACGAACTCTCCAGCGTTTCCCGATCGAAGGCTTCCCGGCCGCACACCGGCCTGAGCAGCGTCACCCGTGGCTGGCCGATGGCGCCTTCCGTCGGCGCCCGCCGGCGCAACCGAACGAGGTAGAGGCCGACGGTAAGGAGGTGGGCGGCGAGCAAGGCTGCGGCAAGAACGACGACGGCTTCTGTCATGCGGGAACCACCTGGGCTTCAGGAGAGAGACCGGAACTCGAAATAGCATGGCCCGACCATCGACCAGACGGGACAGGCAGGCGAACTTCTAACCTAATCATCACAATCTCATAAACGAGACCGTGGCGAAGATGTAAATTAGCCAATTAATAGTGGTCAGATCACGCCGTCGTCGCCGACAGGCCATGATGACCCGCGCCGGCGCCATATATTGACGCAGGACGGAACGGCGCCACCCCAGGTAGAGGCGGGCGCACAGGATCGTCAAGACGCAAGGGAAGGAAAGCACGGTCGGCTGGACCGGCACCACATGAGGTGAGTTTCGTTTTCCCGCGCGCAAGCCGGCCGCGGGCTCCGTGCCTTCGGACTCAGCCGAAGCGACCGGTGACATAGTCCTGGGTACGCGGGCTCACCGGTCGGGTGAAAATGTCGTCCGTCGGACCGAACTCGATCAGTTCGCCGAGATACATGAAGGCGGTGTATTCGGAAACGCGCACCGCCTGTTGCATGTTGTGGGTAACGATGGCGATGCAATAATCGGCACGGAGCTCGTCGATCAGCTCCTCGATCTTGGCGGTCGAGATGGGATCGAGCGCCGACGCCGGCTCGTCGAGCAGCAGCACATCCGGTCGGATGGCGATGGCGCGGGCGATGCAGAGGCGTTGTTGCTGACCACCGGACAGGCTGAGGCCGCTCTGGTGAAGCTTGTCCTTGACCTCCCCCCACAGCGCCGCCTTGTGCAGGGCCGCCTCGACGCGCAGGTCCTGCTCGGCCTTGTCGAGCTTCTCGTGCAGGCGGATGCCGAAGGCGATGTTCTCGTAGATCGACATCGGAAAGGGCGTCGGCTTCTGGAACACCATGCCGACGCGCGCCCTCAGGTGCTCGAGATCTTCGGATTTCGACAGGATGTTGCGGCCGTCGAACAGCACCTCGCCGGTCGCGGTCTGGCCGGGGTAGAGGTCGTACATCCGGTTGAAGATGCGCAGAAGCGTCGACTTCCCACAGCCTGACGGACCGATGAAGGCCGTGACGGTCCGGTCGCGCAGGACGACATCGATGCCCTTCAGGACATCGGCGCCGCCACCATAGGAGAAGCTCACGCCGCGCGCCTCGATCTTGACCGGTCTGCCGGCTGCCGGGCTGGCGGCCGGACGCGTGTCGGAAGCATGGATGTCGGCCGGCTGAAAGTCGTTCATGACGGCTGTCCTTCAGGAGTGTTTGGAGGTGCCGAGCGCACGGGCGCCAATGTTGATGACGAGAATGGTCAGCGTGATGATCAGGGCGCCCGCCCAGGCCAGCCGCTGCCAGTCGTCGTAGGGACTCATGGCGAACTGGAAGATGACCACCGGCAGGCTCGCCATCGGCGCGTTCATGTCGGACGTCCAGTATTGGTTGCTGAGCGCGGTGAACAAGAGCGGCGCCGTCTCGCCGGCGACGCGGGCGTAGGCGAGCAGAATGCCGGTGATCAGGCCATTGCTGGCGGCGCGCCAGACCACCGACACGACGGCGCGCCAACGCGGCGTGCCGAGCGCCATCGCCGCCTCGCGCAACGTGCCGGGCACCAGCTGCAGCATGTCCTGCGTGGTCCGGACGATGACCGGCAGGGCGATGACGACCAGCGACATCGCGCCGGCCCAGGCCGAGAAATGCCCCATCGGCACCACCATCGCGGTGTAGACGAACAGGCCGATCACGATGGAGGGCGCCGAGAGCAGCACGTCGTTGAGGAAGCCGGCGGCGGCGGCGATCCGCGACCTGCCGGAGAATTCGGCCAGCGCCGTGCCGGCCATGACGCCCAGCGGCGCGGCGATCGCCAGCGCCAGCAGCGTCATGACGGCGGAGCCGTAAAGCGCATTGGCCAGCCCGCCTGCCACCCCGGGCGGCGGCGTATCCAGCACGAACAGATTGGGGCTGAGGGCTGCGACGCCACGGCTCAGCAGCGTCCACAGGATGGCGGCGAGGATGACCAGGCCGAACAGCGTGGCGGCCATCGACAGGATCATGGCGATGCGGCTGGTCCAGCGTCGACGGGAAAGGCGGGACATCGGCAACCTCGTCAATGAAGCTTGGAGCGCTGGATCATCCACTTGGCAAGCCCGAGGACGATGAAGGTGATGGCCGACAGGATCAGTCCGAGGGCGATCAGGCTCGCGGTGTAGAGCGGCGTCGTCGCCTCGGTGAATTCATTGGCGATCGACGCCGAGATGGTGGTCGCCGGCGCCATCAGCGAGGCCGCGATCCGATGCGAGTTGCCGATGACGAAGGTGACGGCCATGGTTTCGCCCAGCGCCCGGCCGAGACCCAGCATGATGCCGCCCACCAGACCGATGCGGCAATAGGGAATGACGATGTAGCGAACCACCTCCCAGGTGGTCATGCCGACGCCATAGGCCGACTCGCGCAGCATGGCCGGCACGGTGGCGAACACGTCGCGCGTCACCGCCGTGATGAAAGGCAGCGCCATGATCGCCAGCACCACGCCGGCGGTCAGCATGCCGACGCCATAGGGCGCGCCTCTGAACAGCAGGCCGATGCCGGGCAGATTGCCGAGGGTGCCAATGAGCGCCGGCTGGACGAAGCTCTGCATTAGCGGCGCCAGAACGAAGAAGCCCCACAGGCCGTAGATGATGCTGGGAATGCCGGCGAGCAGCTCGATGGCGACGCCGATCGGACGCCGCAGCGGCGCCGGGCAGAGCTCGGTCAGGAAGATGGCGATGCCGAACGACAGCGGCACGGCGATCACCATGGCAATCGCCGAGGTGACCAGCGTTCCGTAAATCGGCGCGGCGGCGCTGAAGATATCCTTGGCCGGGCTCCAGCGGTCGGCCCAGACGAAGGCGGGGCCGAATTCCCTGAATGCCGGCAAAGCGCCGAGGGCGAGCGTCACCAGCACGCCGCCGAGAACGACGACCACCAGCGAGGCGGAGCCTCGGCTCAGCAGAATGAAAAGCCGATCGCCGAATTTGGTTCGAGCCTGATGACGGCGAGGCGACCGGTCGGCCACCGCTTCCGGGCCGGGCACGGCGGGGCCATCGGCGGCGATGTCATCGGAAGCGTCGGACGTCTTCAATGGCGCGCCTTTGACTCGAGGATCTCAAACGAAATCGGCGGGTGAAGCCCGTGCCTCCACCCGCCGAAGCAATGCTCTTCTCGAACGAGAAGATCACTGCATTGCGGTGAACGCAGGCTGGTCGCCGGCCTTGACCGCCGACCACGAACTCTCGACAAGCTTGGAGACGTTGTCCGGAATGGCGACATAATCAAGCGCGGCGGCGTCTTGCTTGCCGTTCTTGTAGATCCAGTCGAAGAAGGTCAGCGCGCCCTTGTAGGCGTCCGGGTCCTTGCTCGCGTCGGTGTGGATGATCACCCAGGTCGAGGCGGCGATCGGCCAGCTGGCATCGCCCGGCTGGTTGGTGATGACGACGTGGAAGTTCTTGGCGCCGGCCCAGTCGGCGTTCGAGGCGGCGGACCCGAAGGTGTCGAGCGACGGCGTCACCACCTTGCCGGCGGCGTTGACCAACTTGGCAAAGCCCAGCTTGTTCTGCACGATATAGGCATACTCGTTGTAGCCGATGGCGCCGGCGGTCTGCTTGACCGTGTTGGCCACGCCTTCCGAGCCCTTGGCGCCAAGCCCGACGGGCCACTCGACGGCGGTGTCGGCGCCGATCTTGTCCTTCCACTCGGGCGAGATCTTCGAGAGGTAGTCGGTGAAATTGAAGGTGGTGCCCGAACCGTCCGAGCGGTGAACGACGACGATCGCCTGGGCCGGCAGCTTCAGGCCCTTGTTGAGGGCGGCGATCGCCGGGTCGTTCCAGCTGGTGATGGTGCCGTCGAAGATATGGACCAGCGTCTGGCCGTCGAGAACCAATTCGCCGGGGTTGACGCCATCGATGTTGTACATCGGAACGATGCCGCCCATCACCATCGGGAACTGGATCATGCCGTTCTTGGCCAGCTCGTCATCGGAAAGCGGCTTGTCGGACGCGCCGAAGGTAACGGTGCCGGCTTCCACCTGCTTGATGCCGCCACCGGAGCCGATCGACTGATAATTGAGGGCTACGCCGGTCTTTTCCTTGTAGGCAGCGCCCCACTTGGAGAACACCGGATAGATGAAGCTCGAGCCGGCGCCGGAAATGTCGGCAGCCTGAACGACGGTTGCCAGCAGAAGCCCGGCAAGGCCAGTGGCGGTCGTCGCGAGGAGTTTCTTGAATACAGTCACGTCGTCTCTCCCAAGGTGCTTCTTGACCGGCCCGGAGGGAGCCAGCTTGGTTCGACAAACGTCGGCTAAGCCCGTTGCATGACAGTTGGGTGACGGTTACGTGAGTATGATTCTCAACATGCCGTGATCGGCCCAATCGGCGACGGGACCACCGCGTCTGCGTGTTTCCCCTTAGTGATTGTTTTTGGGGAGGTTTGGACAAGCTGACCCAGAATGGCGGCTTCGCCGGATAGCAATCGGCCATCATCGGAGGCCAGAAGCGCGGTACGCGTCCGGTAAAAGTCGCGGCAATATTGATCGTGTGCGCCAGGATCAGGAAGCCGGCGGAGTGCGTGCAGCGGAACTCTTGGACATCAACAAACGCCGCCTTTGGCACTGGCTGAAAAAGTTCGCAATCGAGTGTCACGTGTTGTTGGATTGAACGGAGGAGCAAGTTCGTGGTGAACTTTCTGGACTTCATCCTGAAGCGTGTCTTCTCCAGCATCGTCACACGTGGCGATCTGACGGTAATCTCGCCGGCAGGGACGCGCCTCGGCTTTGGCGATGGTACCGGTGATCCCGTTGTCGTGCGCCTTGCCGACTGGCGGGCAACGTTGGCCCTGATCACGGATCCTGATATGCGCCTCGGCGAGCTCTATATGGACGAGCGGCTGACGGTCGAGCAGGGGCAACTCGTGGACTTCCTGTCCATGTGTCTGCGTGAAGGACAAAACACCACTCATTCCGGCGTGACGCAATTCATCGATCGCCTTCGGGAGTTGCTCTCGCATGTGCGACTTCCCAATTGGGCGTCGCGCTCGCGCCGCAATGTCGCCCATCACTATGACTTGGACGGACGGCTCTACGATCTGTTCCTCGATGCCGATCGGCAATATTCTTGCGCCTATTTCGAAACGCCAGACAGCACGCTCGAAGAGGCCCAGCGGGCCAAGAAACAGCATATTCTCGCGAAGCTGAACCTGCGGCCGGGCAATCGTGTTCTCGACATCGGCTGCGGTTGGGGAGGGCTCGGCGTGTCGCTCGCCGAGGCGGGCGCCGGAGCAGTCCTCGGGATCACGCTGTCGGAGGAACAACTGGCTTTTGCACGCGAACGCAAGACCCATGCGGCCGTTCCGCCGGTCTTCGTGCTTCAGGACTATCGGGCGGTCGAGGGGCGGTTCGATCGCATCGTTTCCGTCGGCATGTTCGAGCATGTCGGGCGCGCGTCGTTCGGCACCTATTTCCGGACCTGCAAACGTCTTCTCGCAGACGACGGCGTGATGCTCTTGCACACGATCGGATGCGCGGCGGGAACAGGCTTCACCACGCCCTGGATCAACAAATACATCTTCCCCGGCGGCTACATCCCGGCGCTTTCGGAGATCACGACGGCGATCGAGCGCGCCGGACTGCTCGTTTCCGATGTTGAGGTGCTGCATACCCATTACGCCCTGACACTTCGCGAATGGCGGAAGCGCTTTCTGGCACATCGAGATGAGGCGGCAGCACTCTATGACGAGCAATTTTGCCGGATGTGGGAATTCTACCTAAGTGTGGCGGAGGCAGCATTCCTTTGGGAGGACCTGGTCGTTTTCCAGATCCAGATCGTCCATCGGTCTCGCCCGGTTCCCATGACCCGCAACTACATCTACAACGCCCCCGGCGGTACCATCAACGCCGCAGACAGCCATTGATGAAACGGATCGTTCGCTGATTTTGGTTCTGCCCCTGCCGCGGCTACATTCACGCCAGGAACAAAAGCGGCGGCAATCCCTTGCTCCTTGAACTCGTCCGACCAGCGACGGCGAAGTGTTCCCCCAAACTCACCGCCCAAAACGCCAGCGAGGCGGCCTCGGGAAGGAGGTCCGCCTCGCATTCGACGCCGGGGGGCGTAAGGCGCGGGTGGGAAGCGTCCGCGCGTTCTCCGGCAGCGCGGGAGTAACACCGCCGGAAACTGGAAAAGGACGAGGCGCGGCCGCGCGCTCCCACTTCAAATTCTGAAATCCTCCGCTTCTGTTATCCTATCGAAACGATTCATTGACAAGGCGGAACTCATGCCGGGGAGTTTTCCTCCCCGGCGGAGTGACTTTTCTGCCCTACCTCAGGCGACGGTGAACTGGCTTTCCATCCGCCAGTCGCGCGGCAGCTTGCGCGTCTTGCCGGTCACTTCCACCCTGGCTTTCAGGCGGATGTCGGCGCTGGAAGCACCGAGCTGCAGCTCGTGCTCGCCCGGCTCGACGATGCGAGTACCCTCGGGGCCGGTGAAGCACAGCATGTCGACCGGCACGGTGAAGGTCACCGTCTTTGTCTCGCCCGGCTTGAGTTCGACGCGGCCGAACGCCTTCAGCTCCTTGACCGGCCGCACCACCGAGGCGAGAACGTCGCGGATGTAGAGCTGCGGCACGGCAACGCCCTTGCGCGCGCCGGTGTTCTTCACCGTGAAGCTCACCGCGATCTCGCCCTTCTCCACGTCCACCTTGCTTGAGGCGAGCTTCATGCCCCCGAATTCGAAGGTCGTGTAGCTGAGGCCGTGGCCGAACGGATACTGGCTGCCGAAGTGGCGGGCGATCGGCGTGCCCGAACTCTTGAGCTTGTGATTGTAGAAGTAAGGGGCGGCGCCGACATTGCGCGGCACCGACAGCGTCAGGCGGCCCGACGGCTCCACCTTGCCCGAGAGCACGTCATAGAGCGCGTTGCCGCCCTCCTGGCCAGCGAAGAAGGTCCACACCTGGGCGGCCACCTTGTCTTCCAGGCCGCCAAGATTGTACTGGCGGCCAGCCGACAGCACCACCACCACCGGCGTGCCGGTGGCAACCACCGCCTCGAGCAGTTGCTGCTGCATGCCCGGCAGCTCCAGCGTATCGGCATCCGAGCCCTCGCCCACCGTGCCGGTCTGGAAGATGCCGGAGAGGTCGCCGACGCAAACGATGGCCACATCGGCCGCCTTCGCCGCCTCGACGGCATCGGCGATCATGTCGGTGCGTGTCGACACCGTCGACACCTGCTTGATCACCGAGGTGTCGTCGACATCGCCGGGGAACACCGGCGCGCCGGCCTTGCGCTCGTCGAGGATGTTGCAGCCGCGGGCATAGATCAGGTTGGCGTTGCCGGCGGCGGCCTGGAAGGCGGCGCGCGGCGTCACCACCGTGGCGGCGCTCTCGTTGGAATCCGACAGGATCAGGTGCACCGGGAAGGAATAGTCGCCGAGGAGCGCCAGCGGATCGTCGGCCGAGGGGCCGATCATCGCCACCTTTTTCTTCGGATCCAGCGGCAGGATGCCATTGTTGGAGAGAATGGTCACCGACTGCTCGGCCACCTTGCGGGCCAGCTCGATCGCCGCCGGGCTCTGCAAGCGGATCGCCTTGTCGTCCGTATAGGGCTTCTCGAAGATGCCCAAGCGGAACTTCTCGGTCAGCACGCGCCGGACGATCTCGTCGATCTTCTCCACGGTGATGAGGCCCCGGTCGAGCGCTTCGCGGAGATGGGTGGCGCAGTCCTCGCCCGGCAGCTCGATGTCGAGACCGGCGTTGAAGCTGAGCGCCGCTGCCTCGGCCTGGTTGGCGGCGATGCCATGGTGCTGGTAGAGCAGGCTGACGCCGATATAGTCGGCGACGACCAGGCCGTCGAAGCCCCAGTCCTCGCGCAGCACCTTGGTGAGAAGGTGCTTCGACGCATGGCTCGGCTCGTTGTCGATGTCATGATAGGCCGGCATCACCGACCCCGCGTTGGCCTCTTTCACCGCCATTTCGAACGGCAAGAGGAAGATGTCGTTGAGCTCGCGCCAGCCGAGATGGATCGGCGCGTGGTTGCGGCCGCCTTCGGAGAAGGAATGGCCGGCGTAGTGCTTCAGCGTCGCCAGGAAATCGCGCTTCGGCCCCTGCATGCCGCGCACATAGCGGGTGGCCATGACGCCGACGAGATAGGGATCTTCGCCGAAGGTTTCCTCCGTGCGGCCCCAGCGGGCGTCGCGGGCGACGTCGAGCACCGGCGCAAGGCCCTGATGGCCACCGAGCGAGCGAACCTCCTGGCCGATGATCTTGCCGACTTCCTCGATCAGCTCGGGATTGAAGGTGGCGCCATAGGCGAGCGACGACGGGAACAGCGTGGCGCCGCGCGCCATCATGCCCGAAAGGCATTCCTCGTGGCTGATCGCCGGAATGCCGAGGCGGGTTTCCTCGACCAGGAACTTCTGCAGGCTGTTCAGCGCCCGAACGCCCTCGGCCGGGTCGACCGAGCGGGTGCCGAGCGGCCGGGTGATCTGTCCCAGGCCCTTCCTGAGCATGTCGGTCAGCGTCGTCTCGTCGGACTGGCCGATGAAGGCGTCCTCGGTGCGCGGGCGGTGCCTACCGTGCTCGTCGAGCACCAGCCACATCGCATGCATCTGGGCGATCTTCTCGTCGATGGTCATGCGGCTGAGGAGATCGGCGACGCGATCGGCGATCGGCTTGCTGGGGTCTTTGTAAACGAGGGTCATGAGGAGCTCTTTGCGGCCGTGCGGCCGTCCTACTGGTGATCGGGGGGAATCAGAGGCTGTTGAGATGATTGAGTGCGATGCCGTCGGCGTCGAACAGGTGGCAGCAATCGGCGGGAGCGACAAAGGTGGCGCTGTCGCCCGCCTTGACGCCGCCATCGCCCGCCACCTTGGCGATCAGCGGCGCCGGGGTGCCTCCATCGAGATAGACGAAGCTGTATTCGCCGAAATGCTCCACCGCCGACACCTTGCGCGTCAGTGTCTGGATGGCCGGCACGGGCACTGGGGCCAGATGCTCCGGCCGGACACCGAGCGTCACCGGGGCGCCGGCGGCAAGCTGGGAACCGTCGACCGGCACGACCAACTCCTCGCCGCCCTTCAACGTCACGTGGGCGCCGCCCGTCTCCTGACCGACGAAGGTGGCCGGCAGGAAGTTCATGGTGGGCGAGCCGAGGAAGCCGGCGACGAACAGGTTGCGCGGCCGATGATAAAGGTCGAGCGGCTTGCCGACCTGGGCGATCGAGCCATGCTTCAGCATGTCTTTTCCGGCATGCAGCAGCACGATCTTGTCGGCCAGCGCCATGGCTTCCGTCTGATCGTGGGTCACGTAGATCATCGACGCCGCCGGGAAGTTGCGATGCAGCGTGGCGATTTCCGAACGCATGTGGACGCGCAGGGCGGCGTCGAGGTTCGAAAGCGGCTCGTCGAACAGGAACACCTTGGGCTGGCGGACGATGGCCCGGCCGATGGCGACGCGCTGGCGCTGGCCGCCGGAGAGCGCCTTGGGCATGCGGTCCAAGAGCGGCTCGATCTGCAGGATGCGCGCGGCCTCTTTCACCCGGCGCTCGATCTCGTCCTTCGGCGTCTTCGCCTGGCGAAGGCCGAAGGCCATGTTGTCGTAGACGCTCATGTGCGGGTAGAGCGCATAGTTCTGGAACACCATGGCGACCTGCCGATCGGCCGGTTCCACCTTGTCGACCACGCGATCGCCGATGCGGATCTCGCCCGAGTAGGCGGTCTCGAGGCCCGCCACCATGCGCAGAAGGGTCGATTTGCCGCAGCCCGACGGCCCGAGGAAGACGCAGAACTCGCCGTCGTCGATGGTGAGATCGACGCCGCGGATGACAGGGAAATTGGCGCCGAAGGACTTGTTGACGCCGGAGAGGGTGATGCTGGTCATGGAAATATCTCCGAAGTCCTCAGCCCTTGAGCGAGCCGGCCATCATGCCGTTGACGATCTTTTCCTGCCCGAAGGCATAGGCGACGATCAGCGGCAGCGAGGTGAGGGTGACGACGGTAAGGATCGCCGGGATGTTGGAGGCGTACTGGCCCTGGAAGTCCCACACCGCCATCGGCAGGGTGCGGGTGCTGGTCGATGAGGTCAGCACGTAGGCGAAGATGAACTCGTTCCACATCATGATGCCGTTGTAGATGGCCACGGTGGAGAGGCCCGGCCCCGACAGCGGCAGGAAGATCTTGAAGTAGATGGTGAAGGGGCCGCAGCCGTCGAGCCGGGCCGCTTCCTCCAGTTCCTTGGGGATCTGCCGCATGAACTCGGTGAGGATGAACACCGAGATCGGCAGCGACGTTGCCACATAGGGGCCGATCAGCGCGAACGGACTGTCGTAGAGGCCCATGTGGCGCGTCATCAGGTAGATCGGCACCAGGGTGATGTGGATCGGCACGATCATGCCGGCGACGATCAGCCCGAACAGCGCCTCGTTGAAGCGGAAGCGGATGCGCGCGAAGGCATAGGCGGCCATCGAGGCGATCAGCATGACCAACAGCACCGAGATCGCCACCACCATCACCGAGTTCTTGAGGTAGGTGAGGAAGGAGCCGGACAGCACGTCGATGTAATTGACGAGGTTGAAGGCTTCCGGCAGCGTCCAGACGGAACTCGAGAAGGACTCCTGCTGCGTCTTGAAGCTGGTCATCACCATGAACAGGAAGGGCACGGTGGTGACGGCGAGCCAGATCAGGCCGAGCACGGGAACGGCGACGCGGCCAGTGGCGCGGGAGACGGGGGACGAGGCCATGTCAGATCTCCGTCTCATAGCGCTTGGAAAAGCGCAGCAACACCGACGCGATGAGGATGACGATGATGAACATCGCCGAGGCCACCGTGCTGCCGTAGCCGAGCTGGAACGAGGAGAAGACGTTGCGGTACATGTAGGTCGCCATCAGCTCCGAGGCGCCCTCCGGTCCACCGCCGGTCATCACGTAGATCAGGTCGAAATAGCGGAGCGCGCCGATCACCGAGAGCACGATGGCGGTGCGGAAGGTGCCGCGCAGGTGCGGCAGCTTCATCTTCCAGAAGATGGTGGATTCCGACGCGCCGTCGAGCTTGGCCGCCTCCGAGATCTCGGCCGGGAAGGAGGCGAGACCGGCCATGAACAGCACCATGTAGAAGGGAATGTATTGCCAGCAGACCACCGCGATCACCGCGCCGAGCGCGTAGCGCGTGTCGCCGAGCCAGTCCTGGGCGAGATAGCCGAGGCCGACATAGTCGAGCAGCGCGTTGAGCGGCCCGAAGTTGACGTCGTAGAAGTATTTGAACAGCACGCCGAGGGCGACCGACGACATCAAGAGCGGCAGGAAATACAGGATCTTGAGGATGCGCGAGCCCCTGCCGGCGTTGTCGAGCACCACCGCCAGCACCACGGCGATCGGCATCTGGATCAGCACCGAGAACACGGCGAGCAGGATGTTGTTGCGCGCCGCCCGCCAGAACAGCGCGTCGGAGGCGAGCTTCTTCCAGTTGTCGAGACCGACGAAGCGAGCATCGGTGCCGAGGCCGTTCCAGTCGAGCAGCGACAGGCGGAAGCTTTCGACCAGGGGATAGAGGAGATAGACGGCCAGCAGCAGAATGGCAGGCGCCAGAAAGATCACCGGCGCCAGTTTTCTGAGGGACAAAACCGTCCCTCCCGCTCCGCCGCCGGCGGAACGCGTCGATATGTCGGTCACGGGAATCCTCCGTCCTCCGGTCTCTGAACAAGTGCCCCGCCGGCCAAGGTCGGCGGGGCTGTTTGCGGGAGGAGGTTACTTGAGCTCGGCCTTGGCAGCGGCCTCGAACTCTTCGGCGACCTGCTCGGGCGTCTTCGACAGACCGAACAGCGCCTGCGAGGTGTCCTTGTGCAGCTCGCCGAGCTTCGGCGGCAGTTCCTGGTCCCACCAGAGCTGAACGCTCTTGGCTTCCGAGACCAGTTTGGAGACATCCTGCAGGAAGGGATTGTCGACCTTGAGGTTCTTGAGCGGCGGCAGGCGCGAGCCGGCAACGCGGCCGGCGGCGGCGGTATCGTCGGTCAGCGTCTTGAGGAGTTCGACGGCCTTGTCCTTCTCCGGGCAGGCATTGCTGACGGAGATGAAGTTGTCGCCGAGCGTGCCGAGCAGGTCGGATGGATCACCCTTGCCGTCGGGGACCGACGGGAACGGGAAGAAGCCGAGCTTCTTGGCAAAGTCGGGGTTCTCGTTGCCGATGGTCGAGGCTTCCCAGGTGCCCATCAGCTCCATGGCGGCCTTTTCGGTGTAGAGAAGGCGCCGCGAACCGCCGACGTCATAGTCGAGGCCGTTGTAGCCCTTCTGGAAGGCGCCGGCATTGACCAGCTCCTGCAGGCGCTTGCCGGCTTCCACGAACACCGGATCGGCGAACGAACCGCCATTCTTGCGCTGCGCGGCGTTGGCAAAGGCCTCGGGGCCGCCAATGCGGTCGACGAGGTAGCCGTAGAACATCGAGCCCGTCCACTTGTTCTTGTTGGCGAGCGCGAAGGGGGCGATGTCATGCTGCTTGAAGACGTCGATGACCTTCAGAAGCTCGTCCCAGGTCTTCGGGGGCGTCACGTTGTACTTGGCAAACAGTTCCTTGTTGTAGAACACCACGGCGATGGCGGTATTCTCGGCCGGCAGGGCGTAGATCTTGCCGTCGATGGTCGAGGCGCCGAAGCTCGCCGGCAGGAAGCGGTCCTTGAAGGCCGGGTCCTTGTCGAGATAGGGCGTCAGGTCGACCACCAGGTTGGCCTTGACGTATTCGCGCAAGGGTCCGCCGCCCCAGGAACTGAACACGCACGGCGGCTCGTTGGCGCCGAGGGCGATCTTGATCTTGGTCTTGTAGGCGTCGTTGAGGATATGGGTATCCTCGACCTTGTAGCCGGGGTTGGCCTTCTCGAAGCGGTCAGCCGCATCGCGGATGACCTTGACGGCGCTGGCTGTGGTTTGCAGGTCCCACTCTGTAATGACTTTGTCGGCCGCGTGCGCGGCAAACGGAATGGCCGAGACCATGGCGGCGCCGCAGGCGAGCGCCGTAAGTTTGGATGCGAATTTAGACACCTTCTCCTCCCAAGGATCACGTTGAGCCAGATGGTCGCATCGGATCCCCCGAAAACCGGAATCCACTTCTCAGCCGATGCTCTCAACGGGTGACAGCCGAACGTTAGCGCTAACGTTATGCGACGTCAACTCGACCTGTTGGCTGTTGACGGGGCCGTCCCCAAGGCTCTTGCTAGGGCTGTGCATCTGGTTGCGTATCACCCATAGCCAGCGGTTTTCCGCGCCTTTTCAAGGAATGGAGATCGCCGGCGCAGTTGACAGCCCGCAGGGCATCGGACAAACAGGGTCCAGGCCCGGAACCACTAGACCAAATGATGAAGCGACAGTTTCCAACGTTAGCCGAGGTTGCCAAGGTTGCCGGTGTCTCACTGATGACGGCCTCGCGGGCGATCAACAACCGCCCCGGCGTCTCGCCAGAAAAGCGCGAGGACATCCTGCGCATCGCCGACGAGATGGGCTACGTCGTCAACCGCGCCGCCCAGAAACTGACGGGGGCCCGCACGCGCATCATCGCCGTGGTGGCCGAGCTGCACACGCCGTTCACCTCCGACCTGTTGCTTGGCATGGGCGCGGTAGCACGCGCCGCCGATTACGAGATGCTGGTCTATTCGCTGCCGGTGCGCGACCGCCGTCCGCCGGGATCCATCCTCGACCTGCTGCGCCAGATCGTCGACGGCGTCATCGTCATTCTGCCCTACGAGTCCGACTATCTGGAATCCATGGCCACCGCCCATATCCCCGTGGTGACCATCGAACAGGGCGCCGTCTCGGCCTTCCCCTCGGTCACCGCCGACAACTACCAGGGTGGCCTCTCGGCGCTGCAGCACCTGATCGAGCTCGGCCATCGCCGCATCGCCCACATCGCCGGCAACGACCGGCTGACCTCGGCGCGCGACCGCCGCCGCGCCTATCGCGACATTCTCGCCCAGGCCCGCCTGCCCTACGACCCCGACCTTGAAGTGGATGGCGATTTCTCGCGCAAGGGGGGCTTCGAGGCGGCCCAGAAGCTTCTCGCCCTCGCCGACCGGCCCACCGCCATCTTCGCCGCCAACGACATGTCGGCCTATGGCGCCATCGCCGCCATCCGCGAGGCCGGCCTCAGCGTGCCCGGCGACATCTCCGTCGTCGGCTTCGACGATATCCCCATCGCCTCCCAGCTCCACCCACCGCTCACCACCGTCCGCCAGCCGCTGCAGCAGATGGCCCGCGCCTCGGTCAACCTCCTCCTCGCCCTCATCGCCGGCCTCGACGCCCCGTCGGAGCAGATCGTGCTGCCAACGCAGTTGATCATCCGGGAGTCGACGACGCCGCTGAAGGCTAGGAAGAGGAAGGACGAGGAGGTGAAGGTGGGCGCGGCGAGGTAGCACCCTAAAGTGTTTCTGGCGGGAACTCCTCGGCCAGCCAAGCAGAGGATCAGCAGACAGGCCTGCCGCTCGATATGACAGAGACATCACTTTTACAGGCAGCCACAGGCGCTCGTTTCACGCAAGCCTGTAGTGCGGGAGTGAAACAATGTCAGAGAATGATTATGACGCGTTTGCAGCGGCATATGACGCCGACAACGAGAGTAATGCCTGGAATGCCTATTACGAACGACCAGCTATTCTCTCATTGGTTGGAAATGTCGCCGGGCTTCGAGTCCTCGACGCGGGATGCGGCGGCGGAGCTCACGCCGCGATCCTTGTAGAGCGTGGGGCGCAACTAACCGGTATCGACGCAAGCGCGGGCTTGCTGGAGATCGCAGGTCGCCGCCTCAACGGTCGCGCGCGCTTTCTGGTGAGTGACTTGAATGGACCACTGCCTTTTGCCGATGGATCCTTCGATTTGATCCTCGCCTCACTGGTCATGCACTATCTGCCCGACTGGTCGCGAACCCTTTCGGAGTTTCACCGCTTATTACCCCCAGATGGCCGCTTTGTTTTCTCCACACATCACCCCTTCATGGACCACCAGTTGGCAGGCCATGAGAACTACTTCGAGACTTACAGCTTCAGTGAAACATGGCAGCGTGGCGAAAGGACCATGACAATGCGCTTCTGGCATCGTCCCCTTCACGCAATGTTCGATGCACTGAAGTCGGCTGGCTTCCACATCGAAACGCTCAGCGAGCCACAGCCCGCCCCGCAGGCCCTCGACCTGTTTCCAGATGCCTACAAATCCCTGACAACCGAACCCCGCTTCATTTTTTTCACGGCGGTGAAAGCTTGACCAGGAATCCTGCGGTCCAACAGCGGAATTCAAAGCTGACGGAAGAAAAGATACAATTCTCTGGTTAGGAGCTTGAGGCCATGAGCGACGACGAAATGATCAGCGAGCGCTACGCCTCTGTTTGGGATGCGATCAGCGACACCCCTGCCGAGGCTCTCAACATGCAGATGCGTTCGGAGCTGATGGTCGCGCTCAAGAAAATCATCAAGGAGAAGGGCTGGACGCAAGCCGAGGCAGCCAAGCAACTGGGCGTGACCCAGCCTCGTATCTCTGACCTACTGCGCGGCAAGATCAGCCTGTTCGGGCTGGACAGCCTGGTCAACATGGTAGCCGCCGCCGGTCATCAGGTGGATCTGAAGGTACGAGACGCAGCCTGACAATGCGCCGATGAGAAAGCCGAAAATCACCAGACAGGACCGGCTCGCAAACGAGATCGCGCTCCATCTGCAACAGGTCAGCCGGAAGACCTGGCCCGTCAACAGCTACTCGATCGAGGGTGAACGCCGAACCGAGTGGTTCGTGAAGGATGTGCTCAAGTACCACCGGACCATGGCAACCACCCTTAACACCCTGATCGAAGAGGGCTTTGTGCTCCGCCGGGTGGAGGAATTCGGCCCGACGGCCGAGCAGGTCCGTCAGGCGCCCGATCTGTCCGAGGTAGAGTTGGAGCGCCCGATGATGCTGCTGATCTCGGCCCGGAGGGCATAGGCCACGCAACACGACGCCGCCCGCGACGAAAGGCGGGCGGCGCCCGGATTGCCCTCGCCTCTTCCAATCCCCACCTAACGCCCCAGCGGGTTTGTCCCGCCCTGCACCATGGGGTCATTCATGCGTTTCGCCGGCAACGTCATCTGGTTCATCTTCGGGGGCGCCTACACCGCCCTGCTCTGGCTTCTGGGCGCAGCGATCTTTGCGCTGTCCATCGTCGGGCTGCCGCTGACGCGGGCGGCGATCGAGATGGCCAAGCTCAGCGCCTTCCCCTTTGGCAAGGATGTGGTCCACGTGCGCGAGCTCGACGGCAAGGGCCTGACACCCACGACGGCCATCACCGGCACCGTCGGCTTTATCTTCAACGTGCTGTGGCTGCTCACCTTCGGCCTCGCGCTCTGCCTCTCCTATCTGCTGCTGGGCGTGATCTACTGCCTCACCATCATCGGCATTCCCTTCGGCCTCCAGTGCTTCAAGCTGGCCGGCATTTCGCTGTGGCCGGTCGGCCGGCGCGTCGTCAGCATCGAGTTGGCCGAGGCGGCCCGGCGGCACGCGGCGGAGGAGACATTCGCCCGCCATCGCGCCGGCTGAAAACCCGTTCCTCAAGCAAATCCGTCGAGCGCCAGTTGCATCTCGCGATAGCATTGCGGGCCGCCGTGGCCTTCGGATTCCACAATTACCAGGCGGCTGGCCGGCCAGCGGCGGTGCAGTTCCCACGCCGTGACCACCGGCGAGCTGATGTCGCGGCGGCCGTGGATCAGCACGGCCGGGATGTGCTCGATCGACGGCAGTCGGCTCAGGATCTCCGCGCCATCCCTCAGGAAGCCGTCGTTGGCCCAGTAGTGGGTGACGAGAGTGGCAAACTGCAGCCCCAGCGTCTCATCGAGCCACTTGCCGGCCGGCGCCCAATTGGGATCGAGGGAAATGTGCGTCGCCTCCCAGGCGTTCCAGGCGCGGGCCGCCTGCAAGCGATCCTCCATATCGGGCGACGCCAGGCGACGCGCGTAAGATTCCACCACCCGCTCGCCGGGAAGGCGGCCGGAAGCACGCTCGAACCGCTGCCACGCCTCGGGAAAGATCCGGCCGACAACGTCGGTGACCCAGTCGACCTCCTCGCGGCTGGTGGTGGTCACCGCCGCCAGCACCAGCGCGGTGACCTTGTCCGGATGCGCCTCGGCATAGGCGAGCGACAGCGTCGCGCCCCACGACACGCCGGAGACCAGCCAGGCCGCGATGCCGAGATGCGCCCTGATAGCCTCGATGTCGGCAATCAGCGCCTCGGTCGTATTGGTGGCGAGGTCGCCGATGGCCTCGCTGGCGAGCGGGCGGCAGCGACCGCAGCCTCTCTGGTCGATGCCGACGACGCGATATTTCTGTGGATCGAAGCGGCGGCGATAGTCGCCCCGGCCAAGACCGCTCCCCGGCCCGCCATGCAGATAGAGCGCCGGCTTGCCGTTGGGATTGCCCGACACTTCCCAATAGATGAAGTTGCCATTGGAAACGGGCAAAAGTCCGGTTTCGTAGGGTTCGGTCGGCGGATAGAGAGTGTCGCTCATCGCCCAAGCTTGAATGGCGGCAGTACCTCCGTCAACCGGCGCGACAGGAGCGTAGGCGCGGAAAAGCCTGCCCCGCCATTCAGCGGAACAGGCCCAATCGTCAGGCTATCAGCCCAGCGTCAGCCAATAGCGATGGAGTGCTTCGATGTCGCCGCTGGTCAGCAGCGGCATGGCGCCATTGAGGGCGTCGTCATCCCACTCCCACCACTTCATCGCAAGCAAGAGAGCGATCTGCTCGTCAGTGAAGCGCTTGCGGATCGGCTTGGCCGGATTGCCGCCGACGATGGTGTAGGGCTCGACATCGCGCGTGACGAGGGCGCGGGTACCGATCACCGCGCCGTCGCCAACGGTGATGCCCGGCATGATGATGACCTCCGAGCCGATCCACACGTCATTGCCGATCACCGTGTCGCCCGCCGGGCGATAGCCATTCTCCGCCCCGGCAAAGGCTGGCACTTCCGACATGAAGTGGAAGGGGAAGCTGCTGATCCAGTCGTGCTTGTGACCCTGGTTGCCCGCCATGATGAAGGCGGCGCCCGAGCCGATGGAGCAGAAGCTGCCGATGATCAGCCGGTCGACGCCCTCGATGGGCATCATATAGCGGGCGCAATCGTCGAAGCTGTGGCCGTGATAGTAACCGGAATAATAGCTGTAGCGGCCGACGACGATGTTGGGATTGGTGACCTGCTTGTCGAGGGTCACGCCCCGGAAGGGGCTTTCGAAATAGTTGTCCATGTGACGATCTCTGAATGAGTTGGGCAAACACCAGCGGCGCGAGAGTCTGCTGACTTCGCGCCAAAGCCCCTTCAAGGGGCGGCATTCAGAGGGTTCGTCGCGCGGCCTTCACTGGATTCTCTTCCGTGGAACGATGATCATCGTAGGGCAAGGGCGGCGGCTCGGCAACCGCCCTCACCCCAAGGACACACGACCGGCCATGGCGAGATAGGCCGAGATCGTCACCACCGACAGTAGCGTCGAGGCAAGCACGACGCGGCCGGTAAGACCGGCTTCGCGGCGGTAGAACTCGGCCAGCATGAACGGCCCGGTGCCGGTCGGCAGCGCGGCGAGCAGCACCACGGTGTGGGCGGCCAGCGTCGGCAGTTGCAAGAGCGGCACGGCGATCAGCCAGGTGATGGCGGGTTGAGCCACCAGCTTCAGCCCCACCAGGACGCCGGTGGTGGAGAGCCGCTCGCCGGACTTGCCGGTCTTGGTGCCGGCGAGGAACAGGCCCAGCGCGATCAGCGCGCAGGGCGAAGCCGCGCCACCCAGGAGCTTGGTGAAAGCGTGGACCGGCGCCGGCAGCGGGAAGCCGGACAGCATCACCAGCGCCCCCAGCGCCGGGGCGACCAGCAGCGGATTTTTCGCCAGCGAGATCAGCGTTTTATAGGCGATGTCCCGCTTGCGGGTCTCCGATTGCAGCCCACCCTCGACCAGAATGATGGCAAAGGCGAACAGGATGCACACCGTCAGGATGGTGGCAATCAGCGTCGCGCCCATACCGGCGTCGCCGACCAGCGACAGCACCAGCGGAAAGCCGATGAAGCCGGTGTTGGCGTAGCTGGCGTTGAGTGCGTCGATGGCGGCGTCGGAAAGGTGTCGTCCTCCTGCCATGCGCCACCACAGCGTCGCGCCGAAGATCACCGCGCAGCCAACCAGGAACGCTCCGATGAAGCCCGGCTGCCAGATGTCCGAGAGCTTGGCGTTGGCCATGATGTCGAACAGCAGCGCCGGCAGCGCGAGGTAGACGACGAGACGGTTGACCTCGCGCGTCGCGTGCCCGCCCAGCGCGCCAGTTTTGCGGGCGATCCAGCCGGCGAGGATCATGGCGAAGATCGGCAGAACGATGAGGGGGTTATTCAGCATGGCTAGAAACTCAAGTGAGGGCGAGATTGCCTAACCTGGCCAATCGATATAATCCAATGTCACTTTGATGCCGGATTGATACCGAGGAAGTATCGAATGGACACGCGCCACATGCGTATCTTCGTCGCCCTGGCGGAAACCCTGCATTTCGGGCAGGCGGCGGCGCGCATGAACATGAGCCAGCCGCCGTTCAGCCGGCAGATTTCATCGATCGAGAAAACGCTGGGCGTCAGGCTGTTCGATCGCAACTCCCGCAACGTCAGCCTGACGCTGGCCGGCCGCCACTTCCTCGCCGATTGCCGCCGCGTCCTCGCCGACTTCGACACCGCCTGCCGCGACGTGCAGCTGGTCGCCAATGGCGTGAAAGGCGAGCTGCGGCTCGGCTTCATGATGCACGCCGCCCACAGCATCATTCCCGCCCTGGTGCGGCGGTATTCCGAAGCCAAGCCCGACATCCACCTGATCCTGGAAGAGAGCATCCCGACCGACATCGACACCATGCTGATCGAGGGCAAGCTCGACATCGCCGTTACCTTCGGCAGCCCCTACGCGCCCCACCTCAGAACCCACCGCCTGGCGCGCGACCGGCTCTGCCTGATCGCGCCGGCGGACCATCCGCTGGCCGCCGCCGAGATCGTCGGTCCTCGCGATCTCCGGGGTGAAAAGCTGATCGCCGCCCCTGCCTCGGTGGTGCCGGTGCTGCGCGCGGCGATCGGCATCTATTGCGCCGCCGGCGGCGTAGTGCCGCATTTCGCCTTCGAGCCCCGGCTGCAACACACCATCATCCGGCTCGTCCAGGAGGGGCTCGGCGTAGCGCTGATCCCCCAATCGCTCTGCACCGGCCTGGGGCCAGCCGTGATCGCCAAGGCACTGGTCAATGCCCCGGAATTCGACGTCGTGCTGTGCGCGCCGACAACCTCGAGAAATCCGGCCGTTGCGACGCTTTTCGAACTGGTAGAATCCTGGGACATGGGTAACGCCTCAACGCGGAACGCATAGGGGCACCCAAGTCCATCCCGGCGCTTACCGTCTCCGCCGCGTGCCGCCGGTCGGCCGGCGCGTCGTCAGCATCGAACTGGCCGCGCCGGCCCGGCGGCACGCGGCGAAGGAGACATTCGCCCGCCATCGCGCCGGCTGAACGGGCACGATCCCGACGCTTGAGATGCGAGCTGGAAGCCTTCCAATGTTAAGCCTGCCAGTGCAAACACACCACCATAGCGTTTCCAACCGATTGCCAGACAACCAGAGAAACGTATACTGCGGCTCCGATCAACGGTGTCTGTGTGGGGGCGCACGTGCATTTCGCCGGCAGTGTTATCTGGTTCGTGTTGGGAGGGGGCTGGACGGCCCTCCTCTGGCTCGTCGGCGCGGCGATTTTCTCGCTGACCGCCGTCGGGCGGCCGCTGACCCGGGCGGCCGTGGAAATGGCCGGCCTCAGCATCTCCCCCCAGGGCAGGGATGCCGTCCACATCCGCGATCTCGGCGGGCAGGACCCCGTGCCCACGACGGCCCTGGCCCGTATCCTCGGCCTCGCGGCGTGCACCCTGTGGATGCTGACCTTCGGCCTCGTGCTGTCGGCCGCCTATCTCGCCCTCGGCGTCCTCTGCTGCCTGACGGTGCGCGGGCTTCCCCTGGGCCGAAAGTGCTTCAAGCTGGCCGCCCTGTCGCTCTGGCCGGTCGGTCGGCGCGTCGTCGCCACCGATCTCGCCACCGTTCCCCGACAGCAGGCGGCGGTGGAGCGGTTCGCGCGCCATCGGTATTACAAGGGCAACCAGGCAAAGGTCCGGACGCCAAGCCAACCTCCCGCCAATAACCGGCTTGCCCCTTGAATTTCCGAAATTGTCACCTATTTGTAATACTGTGAGTTTAAACACACGGATAATGCTTCTGAGCTTTGACCACGGATGTACTGGCACTGATCATTGAGGCGTTGGAGAGAAGGTCGGGTTCGTCCCGGCCTTTTTGCTATTCAGGGCCATGTGACCCACCAGATCGTCGTGCGTCCTGACGGACGCAAGGTGACGATCTAGTTCCTTGTTAGCGCATCGGATTGTCCGAAAACCGGATTCCACTTTTCGGTCCGATGCTCTAGCCTTTCCGATAATCCGCCACAGGGCTCATAGCTCCGCCCAGCCACGCAGCAGCGTATATCCGGCAATCGCCACCAGCAGCAGTCCGGCGCCCCGGCCCACCCAGATCGTCAGGGTGGGGTTGGAGACCAGCGCGTCGCGGCCGTGCGCAGCCCCCACCGCCAGCCCACCGTAGACGACGAACTGCACGGAGATGGTCATCGCTCCCATGATCAGCGCTTGCGGCCACAGCGGCCCGAAGGCCGGCGACATGAACTGCGGGTAGACGGCGAGAATGAACAGCCACGCCTTGGGATTGAGAAGGCAGGTGACGATGCCCTGCGCAAACACCGCCCGCGAGGAGCGGATGGCCCCGGCGTCGACCGTATCGATGACGATGGAACTGCGCGCCAGGCTGAAGCCGATCCATGCCATATAGGCCGAGCCGATCATCAGCATCGGGCCATAGACCGCCGGCATCAGGCGGCTGAGCCCGGCCACCGCGAAGGTGCCGAACAGGGTGTGGCACACCCCGCCCACCAGCAGGCCCAGGGTGGCCGAGAGACCGGCTCGCCGCCCGCGCGTCAACGCGTTGGCAAGAACGAACATCATGTCCATGCCGGGGACCAGGATGATGCCGGTCAACAGAACGAAGAAAAGCCAGAGATTTGTGGCATAGGTCATGAGCCGCGCGCCATCCCGCTTGTCCGGCGGGCAGGTCGCCGGTTTCAAAGACGGTCTGGCTATAGACGGCCGGCTGACAGAGAAGTGTCAGCTGCGATGGGCGGCGCGGGAGGCCGCGCCACCGTGTTCAGGGGGCATCAGGCGCAGGGCGTTCAGCCCTTGCCCTTGCCGGTCGAGGTCGCCTTGCCGCCTGCGGCGAACGGGCTGACCGGCGGCACGACGGCGGCCTTCACCTGCTTGGGCTTCTTGGCTTCGCGATTGCCGCGCTTCTGTTCCTTAGCCACGGGCAAACGTCCTCTTGATGAGCATGGCCCGGGTGGTGGGCGTTGACGACGCGGTCGCCAGTTCCAGGCTGTCCTGTTGGGCCACCCGCTCGTAGCGCTCTTCTTCGTTGCGGATGCGGTATTGCGGCTGGCCGTCGGACGGCATGAGGGCGGTGATGCGATAGACGCCCTCGGCCGAGGCATATTGGAAGCTGGGCTTCAAAAGCACCGAGTCGCCGATCTTGAAAACAGGGGTCGATGGGCCGCGCCGGACGGCGGGGTTGGCGCGGAGTAGCATGTCGGCAGTTGTCATGAGCACTGCTTCCTTGACATGCGGCCAATTGGCCGCGGATGGCTATGGGTTGTTTGCGTGCGTCCGCTGAAGGTTTACCGAGGGCGTGGCGAGGCACCCTTAAGGCCCCATCGAAGCCACACAGCATTGCGGTCCATCAGCGCACATGTCCGTATTGAAATTCGCCGTGAGATTGGGACGAATGACTTGTTTTTCCGGCCATCTCAGCAACATTTACTATCGTAAAGCCGAGAAAAAGGCAGGCCTTGCGCACCGAAAAGACCAATTTTCGGCAATTCAACATTTTTTAAATATGCGCCAAGGTCAAAATAAAGACAAGGCAAACGCAGGAATTATTTTCATGGGGTGGCATTTTGACCTGGAATATCATAAGGGAGTGCGGTGACGCTGCTCAGGGGGTGCAAATTGGGAGCCCCTCTGTCTGTTCCTGAAAGCCGCATTCGCCCGCCGGCGCTTGCAGGCGGAACCGGTCGATCGCCACCTCGCCTGGTGGCGCCATGCTCTCCCAATAGATCGGAAAATCCGTGCAGGTTCTCGTTCGAGACAACAACGTCGATCAGGCTCTTCGCGTCCTCAAGAAGAAGATGCAGCGGGAAGGCATTTTCCGCGAGCTGAAGGCGCACCGCGCCTATGAAAAGCCGTCGGAAAAGCGCAAGCGTGAAGCGGCCGACGCCGTCCGGCGCTCCCGCAAGCTCGCCCGCAAGAAAGCCCAGCGCGACGGCCTGCTGCCCATGCCGAAGCCGAAAGAGCGTCCGGCAAGGCCGCAAGTCCCCAGCCTGGCTGCGATCGCCCAGTCGTGACGCAGTCCTGATCCGCGCCTGAGCGCCCCCGAAAATTCCCTCGATCCGTCCAGCGAATTGAAGGGGTAAGCTCAGCCTGCGGGCAATAAATGAGGCATCCCCACCAGGGATCCTTGTAAAACATTGCAATTAAGTGTATGTATGTCTCGTCGATCTTGTTGACGAACGTTGTTTTAGCGCCTCTAGGCCCTTACGATCTTCCTTTTCAATATCGCGAACTACGGCGCCCGGCGCATTGTCGGACGGCGAAAATCTATGTTGATTGAAAGGAATATCGTCATGACTAACGGAACCGTCAAGTTTTTCAATTCCGTCAAGGGTTTTGGTTTCATCGAGATTGGCAACGGCCAGCCGGATGTGTTCGTGCACATCTCCGCCGTCGAGCGGTCGGGCATGACCTCGCTCTCCGATGGCCAGAAGGTGACGTTCGACGTCGTGCAGGACAGCCGCACCGGCCGTAATGCCGCCGAGAACCTCGCAGCTGCCTGAGCTCCTTTCGGTCTGGCATCGTCGAACGGAGAAAAGCCGGGGCCGAGCGCGCTTGGCCCTTGCATTCCGGAAGATTGTGCCTATTTGACCGAAGGTGAGTTTAAAAGCTCCGCTCGCGCTTCTGATCTTTGACCACGGATGTACTGGCACTGATCATCGAGGCGCTTGAGAGAAGGCCGGGTTCGCCCGGCCTTTTTGCTATCTACATTTCTCTCGGCACTCCCCTCCTCCCAAAAGCTTGCGCCGCCGGGGCGGCCCCGAGTTGGTTGGGAATGACGGATAGCGATGGCGCCGCCAGCGTACTGATGCTCGCAGGGCCTTCCGATCGCCGCTCCAGGATGGCGCGACGGGCCGGCTCGGCCAGGACGCGGAAGCATTCGTCGATGGCTTGATGGCTAAGCATGAACTTTGGCATCCCGGCCCACGATGATTGTCAAGTGACAGCTTAAGTGTTGTGCGCTGCCTCATTTTGCACGCTCCGGACAACGGGGGGCAAACGAAGGTCGATGGGCGTATCCCCCTCCTCTCGGTGACCGGAGAACGCAAGGCCTCCGGCGCTTGCCTAGAGCATTGTGCGGAAAAGTGGAAACCGGTTTTCCGCGAAAACAATGCGACAACAAGGAACTAGAGCATGTTGGCGAACCAGGGTTCGCCGGACATGCTTGTCTTATGAGAATCCGTGCCGATAAGGCACAAAGGAACCGCTGAGAGAGGGTTGCAGCCCTCTCGTCAGCGGCGAGGGACGGATCGTGGAGTTGCCAGCCGTTTGACGGGCCGAACTAGAGT
>Ga0316613_10000112_pt1 | contig 110224 bp, 98 predicted proteins | sample OWC_soil_day10_C_2_FD_207647 | JGI IMG/M metagenome (GOLD analysis project Ga0316613, IMG submission 207647) | Wetland soil microbial communities from Old Woman Creek delta, Ohio, United States - OWC_soil_day10_CT_b | ecosystem: Environmental > Terrestrial > Soil > Wetlands | place: USA: Ohio...
CACGGACGAAAGCCGCAGTCTTTTGAAAAAGCTTGCGGCGGTTGCCGTTTCGAAAAAAAAGTGTTATATTTTAGGCGGGGCCTTGTGTGTGTGTGTGTGTGTGTGTGTGTGTGTTAACAAAATAATCAATATACGCAAGTTAAATCCGCTAAAAATCAGCAGCCTGCCAAAGAAAAGCATGCCGGAAAAACTACCCGGAAACCGGGTGTTTGAACAGGGATAATATGCAGGTACGATCTTGTCCAAGATGCGGATGTAAAATTTGGTTATGAACACCTATTTTTTCTAAAGATAGGTTATTCCCGCACATGTAGGTTGTGCACCGCCCGCTGTTTCACTTATTTTAAAACAATGGATTGGCTCCCGGGGGAAGTCCCGGCAGATCGATAATATATATTTTATTTGCGTTATTGAAAAATGGAGGGAAGGGATCCGGGAGGTTTTCGTTATGTTTATTTAACTTTATTTCGGGGATGAATTTTAACTAAAAGGGTGTGGGCGTTGGCGTTTGCTATTCCCCGCAGGGGATACATTATGCTTAACCGCGGGTGGAGCGCAGCGCAACCCGTGGACGGACACCCTCCCCGCACAACACCGAAGCCCTGCAAGGGCGAAATCAGGAACATAATGGAGCATACCTACGGCATGCGATGTTCTCTCTACCCATCTTTTTCTACCGAGCGGTATTCCCTACGGGAAAAGGAACAGCGGGTATTTGCAATTTGATTGCAACCTATCGTTTGGTGAAAACTCTCATATCGTCTGTTCAATGTCATGAACATTTGACTATTTGATTGCAACCTACCGTTTGGTGAAAACGGAGACAATTAAATTGTTTGGATAATTTAGCTCGTCCAGCCTGTCTCAAAAGGATAGCTTCTTTTGTTACTAGGAAACAAGGGTGTGATTGCAATTGAAAATCAGCGGAACTAAATCACACCCGACGAGCCAACATACCAACGCATCGAATAATGGCACCGAATTTCATCCCATCGGGATGGTCGCTCGGTAGAAAATAAGTGGCGGCGTTATAGGCATCCTGTAGGGATGCTCCAACTCGCCGCTGTTGAGTGGAGACTTATTCGCCGGAAATTCCGTTATGCTGCACACCCGCCACTGCGTGGTTGTGCATAAGAAATGTTCCTGTTGATTGTAACTATTCTTCTTCCGTATAAACCGTAGAAGCCCTTGCCGTAGAGTAAGCTGAAAAATAGCCGTGAGCAGTTTGCTCTTCCCCTTCCGGAACAGTTTGCTGGATATTGGTTCTTACATTTGCGGGCTGGCCTCCAAAGAGGGGATTCCGACCCCAATATTCCAAGATCACATCGTTGATGAAATACATGTAATCTTCCGATATTCCACTTACTTCGAGTGTTACTTTGTCATTGTTTTTAAGCCTTTGGCTTGGAATATCTTCCAGGCTTATCATCCTCACATTGTCGAGATAATATCCTTTGAATATTTCATCGCTCGCAATTCCCCACAATTGAATACTGTCCGTCACCAAACTGTCGTTCCTGTAGGCTTTGATGAGGTAGTAATTCCGTTCATCGGGAGGATCTTGCATCCACACATTGACAAGCCAACGATCGCTGCCGAAGGATCTTTCCTTGTTCACACTTATTTTGTCCACCTGATATTTTGTGGGAATGGTCGATGTCGCTTGAAACTCTTCCTTTACCCCGTCGGCATTTATGTCCACATTGCTAATTGTGAGCGTGTAGGTTTTGCCGACGACACCAAAATAATTCGAAGGAGTCTCGTAGGCTCCCTTCTTGTCGGAGTTTTCGGTCAAAGTGATGCTGGATGTGCCGTCTGATAAGGTTACGGTAGCCCCGGATATGACCTCAGCTGCTTTGTTGGAGAAATAATCCGCCGTTTCTTTTAAGTAAATCGTGTGTGTGGTGGTGTCCGTATTGATCACCCCGTCCACCACCAATTCGGGTGCGATTGAATCCAGTTTTATGTCGATGTCTTCCGTGCAACTGACGAATGCCAGCGAAGCCAGGGCTATGTAAATATATTTGTATAGACGCATGGTTGATTAAAATTTGAAGTTATACGTTGCTGATGGCACAAAGCGGAACAAGTAGGTCATTTCTGCTTTTGTTGTATTTGGGTTGTCCGAATCATTCACAAAGTTGATTGCCCACGGGTTTTTGTGTCCGTATAGATTGTAAATGGAGAAATTCCATTCACCGTACCATTTCCGCTTGGGTTTGGCTTTGGGCTTCAAGGTGAGCGACACGTCCATCCTGTGATAGTCGGGCATGCGGTACTCGTTGCGGTCGGAATAAATAGGGACTACGATGCCTCCCACCTCCATCCTTCCGATAGGGTAGGTGATGGGTTGCCCGGTGCAATAAATGAAGTTGGCGCCAATCGAAACACGCTCGCTCAAGTCGTAATTCCCGACTATGTAGAACGTGTGCGGCCTGTCGTAAGGAGCCAGATAGTTTTTGTCGTTGTTCACGCCGTAAATTGTCCTTTCTGTGCGAGAATAGGTGTAGCTGATCCATCCGGTCAATTTCCCTTCATTCTTTTGCAACAGGAATTCCGCTCCGTAGGCTCTCGAATGGCCAAACCGGAGTTGTCCTTCGAGCTTTGGGTTTAACAGCAAGTCTGCATGATCTTTGAAGTCAATGGTGTTTTCCATCTTCTTATAGAACAATTCGACCGATCCTTCCAGTTTGTTATCCGCAAAATTCCGGAAATAGCCTAGGGCAAATTGGTCGCAACTTTGTGGCTTGACATTTTTGCCTGAAGTAAACCACAAGTCGAGCGGAGTGCCCGCCGTGGAGTTGGAAGCCATTTGTAGAAATTGGTAAGTGCGGGCATAACTTGCTTTCAGGGATGATTGCTCGTTTATCCGGTAATTCAGTCCCAATCTCGGGGAAAGGCGGTAATAGGTCTTGATTACCTTTCCCGCCCTATACACCGTGGAGTCTATCACGTTGTAGTCTTCATCAAAATTATAGACCGTGCCTTTTCCGATACTTGAAAACCCAGTCAGCCGCAACCCCACTTTTGCAGATAGGTTGTCGCTTATTTTGGCCTCGTCGGAAAGGTAAAGGGCGTGTTCAAAGGCATTTATATCCGGAAGGTTGTAATCTTCGTAGGCCGTTGTGGCATTTGTGAAAGAAACGTTTCCAGGTTTCAAGTTATGCAGGGTGCTGTTGTAGCCGAATTTGAGGGTGTTTTCAGGGGTGATGTACCACGAAAAATCGGCTTTGAAGCTAACATCCTTCATGAAATATTTCCATTGAATGCCTGTCCCGTTTTCGGGAGTGCTTTCGAGGTCGTAGTTGTAATTGCTGTAATTCAACGAAAAATTACTGAACATCTTGGGCGAAAACAAGTGGTTCCAACGGGTGGTGAATGTGGAATTGCCAAAGCTGAAACCGGCATCTTTGTTTTTGAAAACATCCTGTCCCAGATAACCTGAAATAAAAAGGCGGTTGTTGTCGTCAAACCGATGGCTGATTTTCGCATTCAAGTCGTAGAAATAGAGCGTATTGTCCTTGACATCTTTGTCGGAAGAAAGTTTGAGGAACATGTCCGCATAAGTTCGGCGGGCAGAAACGATGTAGGATGTTTTGTCTGAGCCAATTGGACCTTCCAAAGTCAACCGGCTTGAAATAAGCCCAATGCCTCCACTTCCTGCAAACTTTTTTGAGTTCCCGTCCTTCATTTGCACATCAAGCAGGGAGGATAAGCGGCCTTCGTAAGTTGCTGGAATGTCCCCTTTGTAGAGGGTCATGTTTTTGATGGCGTCGTTGTTGAAAACCGAGAAGAATCCCATCAAATGGGAAGCGTTGTAAACTGTCGCCTCATCGAGAACGATCAGGTTTTGGTCAACTCCTCCGCCCCGCACACTAAAACTTGATGTTCCTTCTCCAGCTGATATAACACCGGGGAGCATCTGTACCGCTTTCAGCAAATCCACTTCTCCCATCAATGCGGGAACTTTCCGAATGGTGTTGATGCTTAGCTGGTTTACGCCCATTGTATTGGACGTAATGTTGTTGTCTTTGCGCCGGGAAGTGATTACTACTTCTTTCATCTCGTTGGTGGCAGGTTTCAATTCTAAATTCAACTGGGTTGAACCTGACAGGTCGATGGTCTGCGAAATTGTTTGATAACCGATGTAGGAAAAGTCAACCGTGTATTTTCCCTTCGGAATGCTCAAAGAGTAAAATCCGTAGGTGTTGCTGTTGACACCAATTTTCAATTCCCTCACAAACACTGAAACACCTATTAATACTTCGCCATTTGCCTCATCCTTGATGGTGCCGCTCAAGCTGTATCTTTCTGCAGCCGGATTGCTGGTGGCGGAAAACCCTAAGAGTGAGCTTGGAAGAAGTATCATTAAAACAATTCTTTTTAAAATCATGAAATTCATTGTAATTTTAAATCAATAGTTTATTACGTTAATTATTAAAAAGTATCCAAAGTTATATTTAAAAGGTGTGCTTTTCTAACGAAAATCGATAAAATACATAAATTTGCCGATAAACCTGTTGATTTTTCACATGAATATCCGATACTTCAGGAAATAGTATTTTATTTTTATTGAATGTTCCCAATGATCAAAAGTGGACTCACAAATTCCCTGCATCCCGCCAATCTTTAAAATCGGCAGTTTTGTCAATACTGACAAAGATCTCGCCATCGGCATGCGGGGCAAGGTTTATTTTTCAACGGCTTTTGGGAAAGATGGATACTTTGTCGATGGATTTGATTCCGATGAGGTATTAGCGGTTGATTCTGACAAGCTCTTTGGGTTTGAGTATCTCTTTGAGACTGTCCAAACTGAAGTCGAGGGAATATTGATTGTCGGATTGTATTACAACGAAGGTGATCCCCCTGATAGAGAGAAGGAGTTGGTGATATCTTGTACGTTTATGCATTTCAGATTGTCACCGACAGTCACTCGCTCTCTGCATGCCGGCTGGGGAAGAAGCAAATCCCGTAAAAAGAAGGCATCTATTATTTGAGGACTTTCTTTATTCCAAGAGCGGTATTTTTCGATTCTTGAACTAGAAATGATTGGGAAAATATGGTTCGTTTAAGGCTTTTCAGGTTCTTCGTCCTTATATTCTACAAAATCCACATATTCGCCTTCATCTTTGCGGAATATTTTTTCTCCGTTGTTTGTCTTTGTGCTGTCATTTTTTTCATCATTCCCGAAAAATGGGTTTCCGCCTTTTCGTTGGTCATCATTTCCTTTATATCCGGTGAAAATCCTGAATATGCCGCGCAAAATAGAGAGTCCTGCGCTAAATATAAACAGAACCACAAAAATAATTATAAGTAAAAGGAATAAGATAAATCCTCCCATGTTCGATCGGTTTAAAAAAACAATATGTTTGTTATTCAGATTCCACTAGCTTGTTCTTCCTGTTGAAAATGCAGCAAAGGCAGATATAGAACAGCACGCTCACTGCAATCCCAAGGATGTTTAGAAAATAGGTGGAAACAAGGGTGAAGGCAAGCAAAGCGATAAGCTGTTCGTTTTCTTTCCAGCGGAGTTTCCTCTTCTTTAAAGAGAACATAGGTATTTCCGAAACCATCAGGTAGCTGAATACGAAAATTAGCAGAATAATAACAACCAGCAGTTCTGTGCTGATTGTCGTATATTGATATATTCCAGCGCAGAAACTTGTCCAAAACATTGCATTTGCCGGTGTAGCCAGCCCTATGAATGAATCCGTTTGCCTTTCGTCCAGATTGAATTTAGCCAATCGTAGGGCCGAAAAGATCACAATTACAAAGCCCAAATAAGGGATGTATTCTTTCAAAGGTTCGAGAAATGTTGAATAAATCACATTTCCACCACTAAGAAGCGTATATATGGCCACTGAGGGTGCCATCCCAAAGCTTATCAGGTCGGCCAATGAATCGAGTTCCTTTCCGATGGGCGAATATGCATCCAGCAAGCGAGAGCTGAACCCGTCCAGGAAATCAAACAATCCGGCCATCACTACCCAAAAAACGACCCATTCGAGAGTGCCTTGAAATGCCATAACACAGGCTATGCAACCCGAGAAAGCATTGAGTGAAGTTATAAGATTAGGAACGTGCTTCTTCATTTGATTGCTTGTTTGACGGACTTAAATTTGCCAATATAGTTTGAGTGGCTGTTACTTTTTGGTCTAATTCGACCAATATCTCCGAATCTAATGGGAGGTAAATATCCACCCTTGAACCAAATTTGATAAATCCCATTTGGTCGTTCACCGTGACATTTTCATCCGGTTTTGCATAAGTGACTATCCTGCGAGCCATTGCCCCTGCAATCTGCCTGGTGAGGATTTCTCGCCCATCTGGCAATGTGATCACCACTGTGGAGCGTTCGTTTTCGGTACTCGATTTTGGTAGATAAGCTGCCATAAAACGGCCGTTATGGTGCTTGGAAGTAACAACCTTTCCGCTTGCCGGATACCAATTGGCATGCACATTGAAGACCGACATGAATATCGAGATCTGAAGTCGCTTGTCTTGGAAGTATTCGGTTTCCACCGTCTCTTCTATTGCAACTATTTTTCCGTCAGCCGGGGCTATGATCTTATTTGCATCATCTCCTGAAAAATGCCGGTAGGGAAGGCGGAAAAAATTGAGAATCAGTAAAAAAACTATAGTTGAAGCAATTGCTGACAAAGCAACTATGTTTTTGGGCGCATTTGTGAAATACAAAGCCCCATTGGCAACCATCAGTATTGCAAGTAATTTTGTTAGTATTCCAGTTCCTTCTCGATGTAATTTCATCCGTTATGCGGGGTTCTTTTGAAGTTTCGAGTGACAAAAATATTCTTAATTTGATGAATTTGCAAAAAATGATTGCCTAAAATGCCTAAAGCCCCTAAAGGAAATGCATAGCTGCGAAGTTTTATTTGCTTTAAGGCTGATCGTGTGCTATTAATTTTCTTCTGGATGCTTCTGCTTTTTCCACTATGAGAGATGAGCCAAGATCCATGTAGAAATAATTAGCATTACACAAATATAGTGTTGAATTTTGGAAGTTAGGCAAGGGTTACGAGCTTATATGTTTTTCGACAATAATTATTCTTATTGCTAAAGTTAATGATTTGTACGAAAAAATATATCTTTATGGGGTTAATACATTATAGCAAGATGAAGCAATATGATTTCGATGATTCGCAAATAGACATGAAGAATTTTAGTTTCTCAACACTCAAGCATATTCTTGTGAAAGGTGTCAAATCGGACAGGTCTGTTCAAGAACTGAAAGACAAAGGCTGTGTATTCAAGCATGTCTATCGTGCCACAAAAGGAAAAGACTTTCAAGTTGCCATAACACCTGCTGATTAGTAGGAATTGGGTCTGGCATTAATGACTAGGCCAAATGAGGTTTAGCTAGAAATACGCAAACCAAATTCTTTCAGGTTGTGTCGGGTTTTGCCTAAAGTTAGAGTAAGATTATTCCCGAGTCATTTTTTTTGCGTAATTTTACAGCCATTTAAAAAATAGGCTTTAGCAAATGAATCGAAAGATTAGGGTGCGTTTTGCACCAAGTCCTACTGGACCACTTCATATTGGCGGTGTCCGTACTGCATTGTATAACTATCTTTTTGCGAAACAACATCAAGGCGATTTTATCTTGCGCATAGAGGACACTGATTCTCAACGTTTTGTTCCAGGTGCAGAATCTTACATCGAAGAGGCTCTCACTTGGTTAGGATTGAATTTTGACGAAGGTGTTTCTGTTGGTGGAAATTATGGTCCTTACAAACAATCGGAAAGAAAAGAAATTTACAAGAAGTATGTTGACCAATTGCTTGAAAATGGTTCTGCTTACATTGCTTTTGACACGCCCGAGGAATTGGATGCTAAAAGAAACGCGGTTGCAAATTTTCAGTATGACGCATCTACCCGGTTGGGAATGCGTAACTCTCTGACCCTGTCGGATACAGAGGTGCAATCGCTGATTACTGGTGGCAAGCAGCATGTAGTTCGCTTCAAAATTGAACCCAACGAAGATGTCATCGTCAACGATGCGATTCGTGGCGAGGTGAAAATCAATTCTTCCATATTGGACGATAAGGTGCTGTATAAATCGGCCGATAATCTACCTACCTACCATTTGGCAAATATCGTGGACGACCATTTGATGGAAATCACCCATGTGATTCGCGGTGAGGAATGGTTGCCTTCTGCCCCTTTGCATGTGCTTTTGTACCGTGCATTTGGCTGGACAGGAACAATGCCGGTGTTTGCGCACCTTCCTTTGCTGCTGAAGCCCGAAGGAAACGGAAAATTGAGCAAGCGTGATGGCGACCGTTTAGGCTTTCCCGTTTTCCCCCTTGAATGGAAAGACCCGAAAACAGGAGAAGTCTCTTCCGGTTACCGTGAAAGCGGCTATTTGCCAGAGGCGGTGATTAATTTTTTGGCCTTGCTTGGGTGGAATCCAGGTAACGACGAAGAAATCATGTCCGTGGAAGATATGGTGAAACTTTTCACGCTTGAAAAATGCAGTAAAAGTGGAGCAAAATTCGATTTTGAAAAGGCCAAGTGGTTCAACCACCAATATATTTTGCACAAGAGCAATTCGGAAATCACACAATTATTCTTGCCTATTTTGAAGGAAAAAGGCATTGAGGTGGTCGAAGGTTATGTCGAACAGGTTGTCGGCCTGATGAAAGATCGCGTCTCGTTCGTCAAAGATTTGTGGGAGCAGACCTCCTTCTTTTTTGTAGCACCTGACGCTTACGATGAAAAAACCGTGAAAAAACGTTGGAAAGAAGATTCCCCAATGCAATTGAAGGAACTGGAAGATGTTCTAGCCAATTTGGAAGATTTCTCCTTGGAAAACCAGGAAAAGACGGTGATGGCTTGGATCGAAACCAAAGGGTATCATTTGGGGAATATAATGAATGCTTTTCGTTTGGCGATTGTGGGCGAAGGCAAGGGGCCTCACATGTTTGACATCACAGCTTTGATTGGAAAAAGAGAGACTGTTAGCCGCCTTGAGAAGGCAATCTCGACCATTCAAAAATAACGGAAGCCGGATAGAATTCTAAACAGACCATTTGGAAAAATGTACGATTATTTAATATTCATCTATGCCGGCTTGGTGCGCTTGGCTCAATATTTCAACCCTAAAGCCCGCCTGATGATAGATGGCCATCGGCAAATATTTCGCATACTGGAACAAAATATCGACTCTACATCCAGGTATATCTGGTTTCATGCAGCATCGTTGGGGGAGTTTGAGCAAGGAAGACCTGTGATTGAAAAAATAAAGGCTGAATATCCCCAATACAAGATTTTGCTTACTTTTTTTTCTCCCTCAGGCTATGAAGTAAGGAAGAACTATCCCTTTGCCGACATCGTGTGCTATCTTCCTTTTGACAGGCGCAAAAACGTGCTTCGCTTTTTGAAGATTGTGAAACCAAGTATTTCTGTCTTTATCAAATACGAGTTTTGGTACAACTACTTGACAGAATTGCACCGCCAGCAGATTCCGACATATATTGTGTCGGCAATTTTTAGACCTACCCAGGTGTTTTTCAGATGGTATGGCGGCCGTGCGCGCAAAGTATTGAGGTATTATGCGAAAATTTGTGTGCAAAACGAGTCTTCCAAAAAAATGTTGGAAAATGTCGGGGTCACAAATGTCGTTGTATGTGGTGATACACGCTTCGACAGGGTTTTTGATATAAGCAAGCAGGCAGCAGATCTACCCTTGATAGAACGATTTGTGAAAAATAAAGTTTCTGGTGAGAAGCAGCTAACTTTGGTGGCAGGCAGTTCTTGGCCAAACGATGAAGATGTTTTGATTCCTTATTTCAATAAAAATACAGCTTTAAAGTTGATTGTTGCGCCACACGAAATTCATGAATCTCATTTGGGGGCAATTGAAAGCCGCCTCCAGCGACCTGCGATACGTTATAGCCAATTGGAAGGTCTCAATCCGGAAGATTACGATTGTGTGATAATCGATTGTTTCGGGTTGTTGTCTTCAATCTACCGTTATGGCGAAATAGCCTATGTGGGCGGTGGTTTTGGCGTAGGTATCCACAATGTACTCGAAGCGGCAGTTTATAACATCCCCGTCGTTTTTGGGCCTAATTATCAGAAATTCAGAGAAGCCAACCATTTGATAGAATTTGGTGGCGGATACTCCTTTGATAGTGGCGAAAGCTTTGCCAAACTCATGGATGAGTTTTTTTATCAACCTCAGATACTAGCAAATGCTGGAAACCTAGCTGGTGATTATGTGTTGAGAAACACGAATGCTGTAGAAAAAGTGATGTCGGTGTTGAAAAATAATCTCTGATTTTATACATCTAAATACCCAATTACCCCGATAATTTATTTCTTGGTTCTATTTTTACTCATATTTTCCTATCTTTGTTCTAAGATACGTTTAATTGATTTATTGATAGATAACTTTCTATGGCTAACGAAAATATCAAGAAATTTTCCATCCCTTTGGTTGCCTATTTTGTGACAGCCATCATTCTGATTGCAATATCGTTTCCCCGTGAAGGTAAGTTTAAGTACAATTTCACTCAAGGAAAACCTTGGAAATACGGATTGTTGACAGCCCCCTTTGATGTCACAATCTATAAGACAGACGCCGAAGTTGAAGTCGAAAAAGATAGTATAAAAAATTACAATAGACCATTTTTCTTTTCCATCAACGTCGATATTGCTACAAAATCGTTAGCTAATTTGCATAAAAATTCAGTTAATGGCAGAAAACATAGAAATGTTACGAAAGCGTATTTTGACTATTTGAGTAAACAACTCAAATTCATTTATGAAAAGGGCGTTATCTCGTCTGCCGAATATGAAAAAATAGAAAAAACACAATCGCAGGAGCTTCGGATCAAAACCAATAACATGGCCGTGGCAAGGCCTATAAATTCGTTTTACACCATCAAATCGGCCTATGAGTGGATACTTGCAAATTGTCCGTCCAATATGGATGTAGAACAATTAAAGCGGTTGGATATAAGTTCCTACATCACGGACAATGTGATTTATAACAAAGATTTATCTGAAAAAGCTTTGAATGAATACCTCTCCAAGGTGATGATTTCAGTGGGAGTTGTTCAAGCCGGAGAGAAAATAATCGACCGGGGAGAAATTGTGGATGCGCAAGCTTACCGCGTGCTGCTTTCGCTCCAAAAACAGACACAGCTGCGTACCGGATCCCGTCAATATCAGGCCATGCTTCTTTTGGGCGAAATCATGTTGATCAGTGTTTTTTTATTTGTTTTTTATAGCTATTTACTGCTCTATCGCCCACGCGAATTCTACAACAAGAAAAATGCTGTTTTCATGCTTTTGCAAATAACAGCATTTTGTATCATTACCGGCTTTTTCTCCACGGATAAAGGTTTTTTCAATGCCTATATCATTCCATTTGCGATCCCAACCATCATGATACGCACATTCATTGATTCGCGCACGGCTATGGTTACCCATACCCTGACGACCATGATTTGTTCGTTGATGGTGCCCTTCCCCGCGGAATTTATCGTGCTGCAGATTGCCGCAGGGTTTGCTGCTGTTTTTAGTCTGAAGGATTTGACCGAAAGGTCTCAGTTGATCCGCAGTGCCTTCATCGTATTGTTGGCTTATGTTTTGACCTATGTGGGTATTGTTTTGGCACAAGATGGTGACATTACCAAAGTTTTTTGGAGGATGTTTGTCTATTTCGGCATCAACTTCATATTCCTCACATTCACCTATTTTCTTGTTTATTTCTTTGAAAAGACTTTTGGTTTCATATCTGGTGTCAGCATGGTGGAATTGTCAAACATCAACAAGCCTCTTCTGCTCGACTTGTCAGAAAAGGCACCCGGCACATTTCAGCACTCGCTGCAAGTTTCCAATTTGGCTGCTTCTGCCGCATTGAAGATTGGAGCAAATGCATCCCTGGTCCGCACTGGTGCTTTATACCACGATATTGGAAAAATGGTGAATGCCGAATATTTCACCGAAAACCAGTCTCCGGGATTCAACCCACATACCTTGCTTTCCTATAAAGAAAGTGCGAAAATCATTGTCAGCCATGTGGCAGATGGTGTGAAGATGGCCAAAAAGCACAATATTCCGCAACAGATTATTGATTTTATCGAGACACATCATGGTACAGGAAAGGCAAAGTTCTTTTATAATTGCTATAAAAATGCACACCCTGATGAAGACATTGAAGAATCTGACTTTAACTATCCAGGCCCCAATCCTTTTAGCAAAGAAACAGCCATTTTGATGATGGCAGATACCGTGGAGGCTGCATCGCGAAGTCTGACAGAGTACACCGAAGAGAATATTTCCCGTTTGGTGAACAACCTTATTGAGGGACTCGTCCGCGATGGGCTTCTTCGTAAGGCTCCAATCACATTTAGGGATATTGAGACAGTGAAAAGTGTTTTTTGTGATAAACTCAAAACCATATACCACACGCGGATCAGTTACCCGGAGTTAGTAAAAAAAGAAGAAGTGCCGGATACCCTGCAATCTTCTTCTTCTGATTAAAAGTTTCTTACGAACTGCGCTATTTGTCTTTGGGGCGATTGTTATCATACAATGCCTTCAGCAAGTCTTCTCTTTTTAATTTAGTGAGCGTTTTGGTGATACTTGGGCGGAAGCTCCGGTCATACCAGAAGAAGAATTGGCGTTGGTTCAATTTTTCATCTTTGGAATGCGCTGTGTAAACCTTTTCCAAAGTATAAGGATGGTAGCCCGTATAATAAATCTCGGTGGCCAAGGTCATCGGGGATGGCGTGAAATCTTGCACTTGTTCTAACTTAAAACTCAATTGTTTAGTTTCTACAGCCAAGTTTGCCATATCCGCTTCCGAACATCCTGGATGGGAGGATATAAAATAGGGGATCAATTGTTGGTTCAATCCACTTTCTCGGTTGATGCGTTCAAATTCCTGTTTGAATTTGTGAAACAAGCCGAACGATGGTTTACGCATGATTTTCAACACGTCGTCGGATGTATGTTCGGGTGCAATTTTTAATCGTCCCGACACATGTTTTGAAATAAGTTCCTTGGTGTATTCGGCTGCCACCTCATTCAGCTTTTCATCCTTGCCTTGATGCAGCATCAAATCGTAACGGATTCCACTTCCTATAAACGATTTTTTTATTCCCGGCAAAGCATCCACCGAACGGTAAATATCGAGCAAGGCACTGTGATCCGCATTCAGATTCTTGCAAATGTTCGGATGCACGCAAGAAGGGCGTCTGCATTTGCCGCATATGCTCAAATCTTTTCCCTTCATGGCATACATATTTGCTGAGGGACCTCCCAAGTCACTTAAATAGCCTTTGAAATCAGGCATTTCCGCTACCTTTTTCACTTCTTCTAAAATTGATCTTTTCGAACGGGAAGCGATAAACTTGCCTTGATGTGCCGAAATCGTACAAAAGGCGCAACCTCCAAAACATCCTCGGTGGATATTCACCGAAAATTTAATCATCTCAAAAGCGGGGATCGTTTTCCCTTTGTATTTTGGATGAGGTAGCCTCGTGTAGGGCAAGTCAAACGAAGCGTCTATCTCCTCTTCTGCCATGGGTGGATAAGGAGGATTGATGACAACGCATTTTTCTTCAAACGTTTGAATGATTCGCGAGGCGTGCATCATGTTCGATTGCTCTTCAACGATGCGGAAGTTTTTTGCCTGTTTCATTTTGTCTTTCAGGCATTCTTCATGGCTGGAGAGTTGAATGTCGCTGGTTTCGCTATCGAAGTATGGCAACAACTGCTCCGTCAGATATGCTGTCTGGGGAATATCTCTTAGCTCAGAAATATTCTTTCCGGCCTTCAATTGTTTCACTATTTCGGTCAACGGGTTTTCGCCCATGCCATAAACCAGCAAATCGGCCTGTGAATCCACCAAGATAGACGGTTTCAGGCAGTCGTCCCAGTAATCATAATGTGTGACACGCCTTAGTGAGGCTTCAATGCCCCCTAAAACAAGCGGAGTATCCGGAAAAAGTTTCTTGAGTACTTGTGAGTAAACAACAGATGGTCTGTCGGGACGCATTCCTGATTTTCCATCAGGCGTATAAGCGTCGTCCGAACGAAGACGTTTGTTGGCGGTGTAATGGTTTATCATTGAGTCCATTGCTCCAGCCGTGACACCGAAAAAAAGACGGGGTTTTCCCAGCTTTTTGAAGTCGCGTAAGTCGTCCCGCCAGTTTGGTTGAGGTACAATTGCCACTTTTAGCCCCGATTTTTCGAGCATACGACCTATTACTGCTGCCCCGAATGAGGGATGATCTATGTATGCGTCACCTGAAAAAAGGATAACGTCCAACTCGTCCCATTCTCTTAATTCTATCTCTTTTTTTGTTGTCGGAAGCCAGTCCGTTAATCTATATTCGTTCATCGAAGCAAAGGTATAAATTTCTATTTAGGATTCGATATTTTGGTCGATCATACCATTAAAGGATAAAGCCTCCATTTTTGTTCAAAATCAAATTTTTTTCCTGTTTTTTGATGTGTTAAATAACATGTTTTTGGTGTTTTAGACCCGAGTGTAATATGTTAAATTAACACTGCTCTTTTTAGGCATATGTGTGCAGTTTATTTATAATAAGCCATTTAACTTGTAAATAAACAATTAAAAGATATAACTATTGTGAAAAATTTGGTTCGGTTGTGTTTCGCTCCTATCTTTGCTGATGAAGAATTGATCATTTATGGAAAAATTTTGTGTGTTGTTTGATATGGATGGCGTGATAATTGATACCGAATCTCAATACGATGAGTTTTGGGCTCAGGCCAACATAAAATACAACATTGGCATACCGGATATAGCTCAGAGAGTCAAAGGTTTTACACTCCCAAGCGTTATCTCAACATATTTCTCCGATCGTTCTGTAGAAGTAAAACAAGCCGTCGCAGATGAATTAATAGAATGCGAACGGAACATGCACTTTCCAGATGTAAACGGAGCGTCAGAATTTGTGCAATCGCTCAAAGAAGCCGGAATTAAAATTGCTTTGGTAACCAGCTCGCTAAACACGAAAATGGAAGCAGTTTATCGCAAAAAACATTTTGATGAGGTATTTGATGCAGTTGTGACAGCAGATGACATTACAATCGGTAAACCGGATCCGATGTGCTACCTATTGGCAGCCAAAAGATTAGGATATTCTCCTGAAAATTGCTTCGTGATGGAAGATGCATTATCCGGAATAGCTGCAGGAAACGCAGCTAGAATGAAAGTGATTGGTCTGACAACCACCAATCCGGCCCATGTGATTGAAGACAAGGTATTGAGAGTAATACCCGACTTCGCTAATTTCACACTCTCCGATTTGAATTGCCTATTTAAGCAAAACAGCCAACAATGATTCAGGTAGCTGTCAGTCCAATCGATTGATAGCGTGATAATTGCCTGTTCGGTTAAAAAAAACAAACGAATTATGAGTAAGAAATTTGTTCTTGGACTCCTATTTATTTTTGCAACAATATTCACTACGCAAATTTGGTCACAAGAATCTATTTATGCCACTTATTATGCAAACAAGTTCCATAATAGGAAAACTTCCAGTGGCGAACGCTATTTAAAAAGTGCATACACTTGTGCACACAAATCACTACCTTTCGGTACTTACCTGTTGGTTCGTAACCCGGACAATGGAAAAGAAGTAATTGTGAAGGTGAATGACCGCATGTCGAAAAGAACCAGATCAGGATTGGATCTATCATATGCGGCAGCCAACGAGCTGGGAATGATCCGCCATGGCGTGAAGCGTCTCGAAATATCAATTTTGGATACAACAGCACTCGCTCTTAAGCGCAACGAATTGTTAGTGAGCAACGATTGGTGATTTAGAGAGTTTTTCTCTCTATCCAGTTTAGGAAAGGCAAGGACGCAAAGACAAGAATTTTATCAGATCTTGTCTTTGTGTCCTTCTCTTTTTTTATCTTTGTTGGAAAAGAATTTATTATGCCAGCACCATTAGCCGAACGGTTACGCCCCAAAAATCTTGATGAATATATAGGCCAGAAGCACCTTGTGGGTGAAGGGTCTGTATTGAGGCGGATGATCGATTCTGGACGTGTACCATCATTTATTCTCTGGGGGCCTCCAGGCGTAGGTAAAACCACCCTGGCGCAGATTATTTCTAACGCATTGGATACACCCTTTTTTACCCTCAGTGCGATCAATGCCGGCGTGAAGGATGTGCGTGAAGTGATTGAATCGGCAAAGAGAAACCAATTTTTCGAGACGACGAAGAATCCAATTCTCTTCATTGATGAGATCCATCGTTTCTCGAAGTCGCAACAAGACTCCTTGCTAGGGGCTGTTGAGACGGGCGTGGTGACCTTGATTGGTGCCACGACGGAAAACCCTTCCTTCGAAGTTATCCGTCCGCTGCTTTCGCGTTGCCAGGTATATGTGTTGAAATCGCTTGACAAATTGGATTTGGAAACGCTGCTTGCAAGGGCGCTTACCTCGGATGTTTACCTTAAGGAAAAGGAAATCAAGGTGGAAGAAACGGATGCTTTGTTCCGCTTTTCGGGCGGGGATGCCCGGAAGTTGCTGAACATCCTTGATCTGGTGATTTCGGCGGAAGAAGAATCCGAAAAAATAATAATCAATGACCGAATCGTAACCGAACGCCTTCAGGAAAACCCTGCCGCATACGACAAAGGCGGAGAAATGCACTACGACATTATTTCAGCATTCATCAAGTCGGTTCGCGGAAGCGATCCCGATGCAGCCATTTATTGGTTGGCCCGGATGGTGGAGGGGGGAGAAGATCCCGCTTTCATTGCCCGCCGTTTGGTGATCTTGTCGGCAGAAGACATAGGGTTGGCCAATCCAAATGCCCTGTTGCTGGCAAATGCCTGTTTTGATAGCCTCCAAAAGATTGGCTGGCCGGAAGGGCGTATCATCTTGGCCGAAACTGCGATTTATTTGGCCACATCCCCCAAGAGCAACTCTGCTTATCTTTCCATAGACGCGGCTATTGGCCTGGTCAAAGAAACGGGAAACCTTCCTGTTCCGCTCCATTTGAGGAATGCGCCAACCGGCTTGATGAAAGAACTGGGATATGGCAAGCAATACAAATACGCACACGATTTTCCCGACCATTTTGTGGATCAGGAATATCTGCCAAAGGAATTAAACGAGCGGAAAATATGGAATCCACAGTCGAACCCTTCTGAAAGTAAATTGGTGGAACACCTGCGGAAATTGTGGAAGAGAAGGTTTTGAGGCTTCATTCATTATTTCCAGATGCTTGTGTTTATTTCTCCTTTTATGGTTTCACTTAGTGCCGGGAAAAATGTAAAACCGGTTTCTTTTTCAAGTTGGCTGACATTCATCTGAAAAGAAGTGAAAGTTGCAGATGAACCGGGATTGGCATTGTTGATTTTGTATGCTATCGTGTAATAGTTGCTTCCCCGTTTTTGAGCTAAGGCTTTGAAATAGTATTTGGGTAGGGCGAACTTTGCTCCTACTTTGTCCAAGACATAAGATACCGAGTTGTCTGTCGATGTTTTTATCATGGCACCGGTGACAACGTACATCGTGTCGCAGTTTTTGGTCCACGTTCTTGTCTGGTTTTCTAAATCAACCCATATGCCTTGATTCAGTACTGAGTTTTGCGCCGTCATATTTGAAAAATAGAATGTCGTGTAATTTTCAGCCACATTGTAAGTCCTGTCAGCACTTGGCAGTTGGTGTCCGCGGTCGTAACCGGATATCCCTCCAAAAAGATTTGCCTGATAGCCTGAGAGAATGAGCGGGTCGTAAGCCCATTCTTCTGTTCTTGAAGTGCTGCCGAAATAATTTTCGTGAAGAGGATAGGCAACCCAGTAGGCTACCTTCATGCTGGTATCGTAGAACATCGTGTAATTGCGCATATAGGAGCGTGCACCAGGCAGGAAGCGGGTGAGCTTGATATAATTTTCTATTGTGGTGTCTTTTGGTATTGAATGAATTAATTTTAACACAATTGCGCGATGAAAAATTTTAAACAATAAAATTCAGGAGTCTGTTTTGTGCGATATTGTTTGTTGTAAAGCTATTTGAATTTTCGATCGAGAACAGGACGGATGGCTTGAAATAGTTAAAAAAAACATTAGCATATTATTTAATATGTTGATAATTAGTGTTTTGATTTTATCGGTTAGATTGTTAACAATTGCTTCATATATTTTCTTATTTTCATACCAATAAAAAATAATATCTTTACCCGCTAAACAACATTTTTATGTATGAAACAAAAAAAAATCTTTTTTTTGCTTCTCTTGTTTGTTCTTTCGAGCAGTGCGCAAGACAAGCGTCAAATTTATGCGGTAGCATTCTACAACTTGGAAAATCTTTTTGACACACAAAGGGATACGACTATCAATGATGTTGATTTCACTCCTAATGGTTCTTATGCTTGGACTCAGGATAAATATCATAAGAAGCTAAATAATATGTCGTATGTAATCAGTCAGTTAGGTAAAGAATATACGCCTGACGGGCCTGCGGTGATTGGAGTTTCCGAAATTGAAAACCAGAAGGTACTTGAAGATTTGATAAGTACTGGAAAGCTGGCTTCTGTGGGGTATGGAATTGTTCATTATGATTCTCCCGACAGAAGAGGTATTGATGTAGGATTGTTGTATAACCCCAAATTATTCACGGTAACTTCTTCGCGTACATATGCTTATCTTATGCCAGAAGAACCCGATTTCAGAACACGCGATGTACTCTTGGTGAACGGAATTCTTGCAGGAGAAGATTTTCACGTCATCGTCAACCACTGGCCTTCTCGGCGCGGGGGGAATAAGTCTTCTTATTCCAGAGAATTTGCGGCAGAGATTGTCAAAAGTATTGCTGACTCAATCTACAAGGTTAACCCAAAATCTAAAATTGTGATTATGGGTGACTTGAATGATGACCCGTTCAACAAGAGCGTGAAGACTGTGCTTGGAGCAAAAGGTAAACAAAAGGACGTAAAATCAGGCGAACTGTACAATCCTTTTTGGCAATTGCTGAAAAAAGGAATCGGCTCCTTGTTTTACCAGGGCAATTGGAATTTGTTTGACCAGATTATCATTTCCCAAACTTTTCTTTCAAAAGAAGCTGCCTTGAAATTTTGGAAAGCAGAAGTCTTCAATAAAGATTTCCTTATCCAAAAAGAGGGTGCTTACAAGGGTTATCCTTTCCGCACTTTTTCCGGAAATCGCTTCCAGAACGGATATAGCGACCACTTCCCAACGATAGTCTATTTTGAAAAAGACTGATTAACTATTGATTATAGGTTATTGAAACACATTTATTAAAGATTAGAGTATGATTAAAAATCTGAAATTAGCAAGTTGTTTGCTTTTTTTCGCTATTTCTTTTGGGTGGCAGGCCAATGCGCAATCCGGCAAATCCAATGGGAAATACACCAATGAACTTGTATTTAAATTTATCCCTCTGGATGATGAATTCTATACAAACCAGGGCGATAATAAGGCTGTGCTTGACCAACTATATGCTGCGATTGATAAATTCAGAGATCAAATCAAAGCTGGGCAAATCCCGCTGTTAGTGCAAGGCTATTCGTTTTCTGCCGATACAAAAGAGAAAAATCAACAGATCGCTTATCGTCGCGCTTACCGTGTCAAATCGGTTATAATCACCGATAAAGGTCTCGCTGAAAATAATTTCCAAACTGAAAATAAGGTTGCAGCCTACCGCGGAGAAAAGGATGTGGTGGTGGTTCGCCTGATTTTGAATTCGAATGATTTGGAGTCTTCAAAAAACGAGGCAGGGGAAAAGGCGTACGAAAACAAGACAGGAAAAAAGGCGTACGAAAATAAGGCAGGGGAAAAGGCGTACGAAGACAGTGAATTACAGGCTCAGTCCGAGAATTTTTCCTTCGAGGACGATGATGTGGAAACTGCGTCGCAAGGGGTGACGACAATGGCGATCATCAACAACGATATTTTCCGTAACAAAGCCGGATTCCAGTTGTCACAATTCCGCTTCCAGACCAGAGGATATTACAGCTTCTACAGCAAACGATATATCAACGGAGTAGCTTTCAATGACCAAAACCGAGGTGTGTTCAACTATGCTTCGATCGGGGCATTGAATGATGTGACCCGCAACGGGGATGCCGTTGACAACAATGACTATGGATTGTTTACCTTCGGTGCATTAGGCGGTGCCGAAAATATCGACATGCGTGCCAGCAGTTATGCCCGGGGTGGAAAAATCACGGGAACATATACCAACCGCACCTATTATAGCCGTGCCATGTTCACCTATTCCACCGGCCTGATGCCAAACGGATGGGCTTTCACCGGTTCGCTGGGTGCGAGGTATTCCGACGAAGGAAACATCGAGGGAACTTTTTACCGCAACTTTGCCTACTCGTTGGCTATCGAGAAGCAATGGGATAAGGGCCGGCACAGCCTGTCGTTCAACACATTTGGCTCGCCTGTAGAAAGAGGGCAGCAGGCTTCTTCTTACTTGGAAGCTACTTCTTTGATCGGAAACAATCTCTACAATCCTAACTGGGGATACCAAAACGGGAAAAAGCGGAATGCAAGGATCGTGAGGGCTTACGACCCCACATTCATCCTTTCCCATACATGGAATATCAACCGTGATTCCCGATTGATAACCGGTGTTGGCTACCATTATGCCCGCTACGGAAGCACTTCTCTGAACTGGTATAACTCGCCGGATCCGCGCCCTGACTATTACCGTTACCTCCCTTCTTACTCCGGAAATGCTGATACATATCAAAACTGGTCAACAAACAACACGAACTTCACTCAAGTGAATTGGGATAATTTGTATTTCGCCAACAGATTGCAATTGCGAGAAGCTCAAAATGCAGCAGATAGTGCAGCTTTGTATAACGTGGAGGAACGTAGAAGCGATTTGTATGAAGCTACGCTGAACTCTACATTCAAAACAAAATTAGTTCCGAATATCAACTTTGTAGGTGGTATTGAGGTGAGAACTACACAATCAAAACAGTTCAAGACGATGGATGACCTGTTGGGGGGGGCATTTGTATATGACTACGACAAATTTGCAGACAACCAAGTGACTGATTTTGATAATGTAAAGCAAAGTGACCTCAACAATCCTGACCGCAAGGTGTATAAAGGAGATGTCTATGGATACAATTTCAATTTGAATATTAATTCTGCCAATGCGTGGTTTATAAACGAGCATACTTCCAAGAAATGGGACGTGTTTTATGGCGGCAAATACACATTCAGCCAGTACCAGCGTGACGGGAAAATGAAAAATGGGCATTATGCCGACAATTCTTATGGAAAAGGACAAATGCACACATTCAATGACTATTCATTGAAAGGTGGACTGACCTATAAATTCAATGGTAGAAACTTTATTTCGGGGAAAGTAAGCTATTCAACAGAAGCACCACTTCCCTCCAATGCGTATGTTTCTCCTCGAATCACAGATAAAACTTTGGCTTTGGAGAGCGGCAAAGTGCTTACTATGGACTTAAGCTATATTTTTTCCTTCCCCGGAGTGAATGGACGTTTGTCGGCTTACCGCACGAACTTTTATAACCAAACTGCACGTGTGAGCTATTTCCACGATGTGTATCAAACATTCGTGAACCACATGGTGACCGGAATGGACAAAACAACCCAAGGTATTGAACTTGGATTGTCGGTGAAGCCAACTTCCGCCTTAACGATTGACTTTGCGGGTACGATTTCCGAACAATACTATGCAAATAATCCAATGGGAACCATTACCTATGAAAACAACAGCTTGTCTGATGTTTCCGAAAAGGTTTATTATAAGAACTACTATCTGGGAGGAAGCCCTCAGTTTGTGGGGACAATCGGCGTCCGCTATTTCATCAAATACTGGTTTTTGGGCGTCAACCTGAATGGAATGGATAGGAACTATATTGATATTTCTCCATTGCGCCGCATGGCATCTACTTATGCTTCCTTGAATCCGAACGATGCAACTGACCTTGAAGCGTACAACATTCTGACCCGTCAGGAGAGACTTCCAGGAGCGATTACTTTGGATGCCTCCGTCGGAAAAATCCTTTATTTGTCGAAAGGGCATTCAGTGAACTTTAATCTTTCCGTAAATAATATTTTAAATAAGGAAGATATTCGGACTGGTGGTTACGAGCAAGGCCGCGTTGACGTGAGCTATCCTAACAAGTTCAACTCCAAATATTTCTTCATGCAAGGAATCAATTGCTTCCTGAATGCAAGCTATCGATTCTAATATAAGCCAGTATTAATCAAGAAAAATAAAAATATCCATATATGAAAACATTGAATAATATAATAGTCGTATTGTCGGTGGCACTTTTGGCCGTATCGTGTACAAAAGATTATGAAACTCCGCCTTTCACTGAACCATCTTACGTGGCTCCAACAGACAAATTGATCTCAGTGGAAGCATTTCGAACCATGTTTGCGTCCGCAACTACTTCCCCGACGGTGATCGAGGACACTCTTTTTATTCAAGCAAGAGTCGTGGGGAATGATGTGTCTGGAAATATCTACAAGCAAATCTATTTGCAAGATGCGACCGGTGGCATCGTGGTTGGAGTCGATCAAAGTAGTATTTATGCTTACTACAAAGTGGGGCAGGAGGTGTTCTTGGAATTGCAAGGATTGTCTGTGCTGACTTATGGTGGTGAATTGCAAATTGGCTACAAAGGTACTAGCTCAAGCCGAATCCCTTGGGATACGTTTACAGCGCATGCCCATTTGAATAGCTGGCCGGATCTCTCGCAAGTGGATACTGCGGAAGTTTCCCTTGCGGATTTAACTGCTAGCATGAAAAACACCTTGGTCGAGTTGGACAGTGTTTATTTTGTGAACGAAGGTAGTGAGCAATTTGCGGTTGCTTCTTCCGGATCTGCAGTTAGCCAAACCCTAAAGGACAAGGACGGCAATTCGATAGATGTGAGAACCAGTGTTTATGCTGATTTTTCAACAGATTCATTGCCTGTTGGTTATGGAAAAATAGTGGGCGTTTTGAGTAAGTACAATGGCTCTTGGCAGCTTAGTGTTCGTTCCAGAGATGATATCAAGACATTCTCTGGCGAAATGGCTGTTTTCTTAGACGAAACATTGTTGACGCAAGACAGCTTCAATAAATTCACAGCTTATAGCGTGACAGGAACGCAAGCTTGGGGGGTAAGTACAAGCTATGGGGCGATGATAACAGGATATTTGAGTGGGACGAACTATGCAAACGAAGACTGGTTGATTTCTCCTGCTTCAGATCTAAGTACAAAAACTTCCGTTTCTTTGTCGTTTTATCATGCAAGTGGACCGACCGCAAGCCTCTATGTAGGAAAAGATAGTGGATATTATACTGTTTGGGTAAGCAACGACTATACGTCGGGTGACCCAAGCACTGCCACTTGGACTCAGCTCACTCCATTGACTTATGGCACCGCGGCTTGGACGTATGTGGCATCTACTTTCTCGATACCTGAGGCAAACCTCAAATCTAATTTTCGGTTTGCGTTCAAATATATGTCTTCGGCTACACAATCTGCCACTTGGGAGATTAAAAATGTGTCGTTGAAATAATCTCCATTTAGGGGAACTTTGATTTATAATTCAGGAAGATGTACGAAAGTGCATCTTCCTGTTTTTTTAGCAGCATTTGTTCGTAAGGATTTTTTTTGATTAACTTCACCCGTTCAAATTTCAAAAAGATTGTTTGTTGCTGTTCTTTGTGTCTAATTTGTTTAATAATCTCCTATGGGTGGCAATTTGTTTAGAAAGAAAGACATTCACTCGCTTCAAGCAGGCGTTGATGCCGCTCATGCTTGCGAGGGAATGAAAAGGGTGCTTCGAGTGCGAGACCTCACGTTTATGGGTGTTGCGGCGGTGATTGGGGCGGGGATTTTTTCCACTATCGGTACCGCGGCCTACAACGGTGGGCCGGGAGTCATATTCTTGTTCATCATTACAGCCGTCACATGCGGTTTTACAGCCTTGTGTTATGCCGAATTTGCGAGCCGTGTGCCGGTGGCGGGAAGTGCCTACACTTATTCTTATGTGACTTTTGGTGAATTAGTGGCTTGGATTATCGGTTGGGCCTTGATTCTCGAATATTCCATTGGAAACATTGTGGTGGCGATTAGTTGGAGTGCTTATTGCAACAACTTGCTCGAAGCTGTCCATATTCACTTGCCGGGATGGCTCACCATCGGCTACCAAACAGCAAAAGCGACTTATGATGAAGCTTTGCTGCAAGGAAAAGACGTTAGCCAGTTGGCTTATGCACAAGCTCCAGTGATTGGCGGATTTCATTTTGTGGTGAATTTGCCCGCATTTTTGATTGTGGCGTTCGTCACATTTTTGGCCTATCTCGGCATTAGCGAAAGCAAAAAAAGTGCCAACTTGATGGTTGGACTCAAATTGGTTGTGTTGGCATTTATTGCAGTCGTTGGCCTGTGGGTGATCTTTTCAGAGGACAAGATGGACAATTGGTCTCCGTTTTTGCCTAACGGAATGACGGGCGTGCTCAAAGGGGTGTCATCCGTTTTCTTTGCCTATATTGGCTTTGATGCCATTTCCACCACCGCCGAAGAATGTGCCAACCCGAAACGGGATTTACCGCGGGGAATGATTTACTCATTGATAATCTGCACGGTGATATATGTGATTATCACCTTGGTGATTACTGGCTTGGTCAATTATTCCTCGTTCCAAGGAGTGGCCGATCCGCTTGCCTTTGTTTTCGACCAAATCAATATGCCCAAAATCGGATTTATTATTTCGGTGAGTGCCGTTGTGGCGTCCACCAGCGTGCTACTGGTATTTCAGATCGGACAGCCCCGCATTTGGATGAGCATGAGTCGCGATGGTTTGCTCCCTAAGCGTTTTGGCAAGATCAACCCCAAAAGGCTTACACCCGGATTTGCCACCATTGTCACCGGTTTGCTGGTGGGGATTCCATCTTTGTTTATAGATGATTTGCTGATGACCGATTTGACCAGTATTGGGACCTTGTTTGCCTTTGTGCTCGTCTGCGGAGGAGTGTTGCTGCTCCCCAGGCTGCCAAAGGAATCCGGTTTTCAGCTTCCTTATATTAATGGGAAGTGGATAATTCCGCTTGTTGTGCTTGTTCTTTTATTGGCTTTTCGGGAAAGGTTGTTTCTCGGAATGGCTCATTTGGGAACACAAAATCTGGAGGAAATGCTCTTCCTGCTATTTTCCCTCATGTCCATTCTTGCTGCTGGGCTTACTTTTTGGAAGAATTTTTCTTTAATTCCGACTTTGGGTGTTCTTTGTTGCTTATATTTGATGATTGAAATTCCGGTCAACAGTTGGGTCGTTTTCTTTGGATGGATGATGCTTGGTTTGGCGATTTATCTATTGTATGGAAGAAGAAAAAGTCTCCTCAACAAGCAGGAAAATTAATTAGTGAAATTTTTAAAGGTAATATTATGGGCTTATTTTCAGCATTAATGGGCAATGCCGGTGCCGTGAATCCGGAGGAATTGGTGAAGAAGTACGGACAACTTCTTATCGATGGCGAAAGCATAGAATTGGGTTTCAAGCTCATCCGCGATGTATTTCTCTTCACCAACAAGCGTTTGGTGTTGGTGGAGGTGCAGGGATTGACTGGCAGCAAGGTGGAGTATAAGTCGATCTTGTATAAAAGCATTTCCCGTTTTAGCGTGGAAACCGCTGGCACATTCGATTTGGATGCGGAATTGAAAATTTGGGTGTCGAGCGAAACGCAACCCAGCATTGTGAAACAATTTAATAAATCGGTGAATGTGTATGAGGTGCAAAAAGTGCTGGCTCTGCATGTCTTGGGATAATTAGTTTAACAATAACGGAAAATAATTAATGTTAATTAAAAAACTTCATTAGCCCTTTCTAGTTAAATATACGTCTTATATAAAAGCAATCAAAATAAAAAATGGAATGAATAAGAATCGATTATTGCTTGTCGCTTTACTGTTGTTGTCTGTGAACTTTGTCATCTCTTCTAAATCGAATAAAGTTCAGGCAGACAATCCAGCGGAGTACGCCATGGATGAGGAAACTAAGCTTGCGACAGGTCAGTCAATTCCCTCTTTTGAATTGACTACACCCCAAGGTCAGGTTTTGAAAAGCTCGGAGTTGAAGGGAAAAGTACTGGTCTTGGATTTTTGGGCTTCGTGGTGTGCTCCTTGCAAGAAACTTACTGGCGAAATAAATAATCTGTTGACAGCTTACCATGGCAAATTGGATTTTCAAATGGTGGGTGTGAATTTTCGCGAATTCAACAAAGATGCTGCTTTGAAATATTGGTCGGAACATGATTATAAATTTCCGATGGCTTCAGATAAAGACGCGCTTGGAAAAGCTATTCAAGCAGGCAATCCGACTATTTTAGTAGTTGACAAAGCAGGCATTGTGAGAGGACGTTGGGATGCTTATACGCCCGAGACGGCGGAGGCTGTGAAGAAACTCGTTGATTCCCTCTTATAGCATATGGATCGTTTAATTGAATGCGTTCCCAATTTTAGCGAGGGACGAAACCCAAAGGTGATTTCGGCAATTGTGGCTGCTATTAGTTCCGTTGAAGATGTGAAGCTACTGCACGTGGATTCGGGTGAAGGGGCAAACCGTACGGTTGTGACCTTTGCCGGAGATCCCGATGCCGTCGTTGAGGCAGCATTTCGAGGCGTGAAAAAAGCGGCGGAGCTGATTGACATGCGTAAACATAATGGGGAACATCCCCGTTTTGGTGCTACGGATGTTTTGCCTCTGATTCCTATTTTGGGGATTTCAATGGATGAAACGGTGGAATATGCCCGGAAGTTGGGGCAACGAATTGGCGAAGAATTGGGCATTTCGGTTTACAGCTACGGAGAGGCAGCTTTTGATCCTCGCCGTTGCGAATTGTCATACTGCCGTGCCGGACAATACGAAGGTTTGCCTGCAAAATTTGCCACGCCTGACGGTAAACCTGATTTTGGCCCTGATCGGTTAAATGTTCGTTCAGGGGCTTCTGCCGTTGGGGCACGTGATTTTTTGATTGCCTACAATGTCAATCTCAACACAAGCTCGGTGGAAATTGCAAAAGCCATTGCGGCAAGAGTTCGTGAAAGCGGACAAAAAATGGCTCAAAAGCAAACTTTAGGTTCTCTCAAATCGGTCAAAGCCATTGGTTGGTATATTGAAGAATTTGAAGCTGCACAAGTTTCGATGAATTTGACAAACATTCGGCAAACGCCCCTCCATATTGCTTTTGATGAAGTTTCGAGAGTGGCACAGGAAATGGGCGTGAAAGCCACAGGTTCTGAGATTGTTGGCTTGGTCCCATTGCAAAGCCTGATTGATGCCGGAAGGTATTTTCTTGGCAAAAAAGGTTTTCATGAAGACGTATCCGAGCATGAATTGGTGCAAGTGGCCATTAACGCTCTTGGGTTGAACGATAAATATGAGTTTAAGGCGGAGGAAAAGGTTCTCGAATATGTCATGTTGCAGAAATAGATTCGGCTCATTTGAAGATAGGGATTTCAATAGCGTGTTTTTTTGCATTCAAGTGAAATGATTTCAATTGTAACAGCTTTTCTTATTTGTTGCCATTTTACTCTATTATTTGTGTGTTAGTCGTCAGAAATGTTCAAAAGTGTTTTCTCTATAAATTTGCCGTTAAATATTACTAATAAATTAGACATATTGCCGTGTCCGGGGTACTATATTGTGTTAATATACGGTTATTAAAATGTCATTCTGATTTTAATTTTCCGGTTCGTAGGGAACAAGTCAAATTTAATCTTTGTTATATACGTTTCTTGAAATGTGTCTGACCCTAATTTTTTCAATTAAAGATATATGTTAGATAAAGCAGAGCGCTTGAGAATTATAGAATTGCTTCATAAGGAAGTGATCCCTGCGGTTGGTTGCACCGAACCGGCAGCTGTAGCATTGGCTGTGGCACGTGCCAAAGAATTATTGGCTGGTGTGCCTGAATCCATACATGTACAATTGAGTGCCAATATGCTTAAAAACGCAATGGGAGTAGGCATTCCCGGTACAGGCATGGTGGGGCTTCCTATTGCTATCGCGATGGGTGCTTTGGTTGGGAAATCAGAATACGGGCTCGAAGTCTTGCGAGATATTTCTCCCGAAAGTCTGGAAATTGGAAAATCGATGGTGAAGTCGGATTGTATCACGATTCGATTAAAAGAAAATATTGAAGAAAAACTATTTATAGAGGTAAAGGCAAAACTGGACGGACATGTTGCCACTGTTATTATAAGTAAGGAACATGACCGCTTTTCTCATCTGGAACTTGATGGGGAGGTTTTGCTGCATATAGAAGATTTGGCCCAATCAGATTCTACAGAAAATAGCAGCGAACTTTCTTTTGGAAAAGTGTGTGAATTTGCTTTGGAGTCGCCTATAGATGAGATTTCATTTATCAAACAATCGGGTGAACTAAATAAAGCGGCAGCCGTGCAATCGATGAAGGGTAGATATGGCCATTCCGTTTCCTTGACTTTGGCAAACGGGATGCTCGGAAATAATGTTTTCACAAAAATGATGTCTGTCACAGCAGCAGCATGCGATGCGCGCATGGGCGGAGCCATGTTTCCGGTTATGAGCAATTCGGGAAGCGGAAATCAGGGAATTGCAGCCACTTTGCCCGTCACTGTTTTTGCCGAAGAACAAGGCAAGTCGGAAGAAGAACTGATTCGTGCATTGGCTCTGAGCAATTTGATGACAATTTATATCAAACAGAGTCTCGGACGGCTTTCCGGCTTATGTGGTGCCATTGTAGCAACCACCGGTTCGGCGTGCGGTATTACTTACCTGATGGGAGGAACTCGTGAACAGATAGCCTATTCCATCAAAAACATGATTGGAAACATCACCGGGATGATTTGTGATGGAGCCAAACCCAGTTGCGCACTCAAGGTCTCGAACGGAGTTTCGACGGCTACTTTGTCCGCATTGATGGCAATGGACAACAAGGTGGTGACCCCCATGGAGGGAATCACGGAAGAAGATGTGGACAAAACGATCCACAATTTGACTCGGATTGGACGTGACGGGATGAACGAAACTGACCGTATGGTATTGGATATTATGACTCACAAATAATCACAAATTTTTATTAAGCAAAATGATCAGGAAAATTCTCGTGATGTTGCTTTTGGTGACATCGGTTGTGTGCAACGCACAAATTCAAAATCCCGTCAAATGGAGCTTTGCAAGTCGTAGCACTGGAGTAGGTGAGGCCGAACTCGTCCTAACGGCCACGATCGAAAACGGTTGGCATCTTTACTCCCAATTCATCGCAGAAGGTGGCCCTGTGCCAACTTCGTTCAAGTTCGAGAAATCGGCTGATTATGAACTGGTAGGTAAAGTGAAAGAAACTTCAACCGTTATCAAGGCTTTCGAAAAGGCTTTCAACATGGACATCGCCTATTTTGCGAACAAGGCGGTTTTCGTGCAGAAAATCAAGTTGAAAAAGTCGCAAGTGGCAGTGAAAGGATCAGTGGAGTTCATGGTGTGCAACGACGAACAATGTTTGCCGCCGGACGAACATCCCTTCACTATTTCGCTGAAGGATGATAAAGTGGCAGCCGCTACAACCGAAAACGCCACTACAAGTCCTGTCGCAACAGCAGCCAAAGCGGATTCTGCAGCAACTGCTTCTGCGGCTTTGGATTCGGTAAGTCCGGACACGGCTAAGGCAAGTGTTGCCGATACCACCAAGGTGGCTTCCACAACATCCCAAAAATCCCAAGGAGACAAAATGTCTCTTTGGGCTATTTTTTTGGCTGGATTGGGTGGCGGATTTGCTGCGTTCTTTATGCCCTGTATTTTCCCGATGGTGCCTTTCACAGTGAGTTTCTTTACCAAAAAATCATCTAATAGAAGCCAGGGTATTATTAAAGCATTGATTTATGCTTTCTCCATCATTGTGATTTATGTGGGCTTGGGACTTTTGATTACGATTCTTTTTGGATCAGACGCATTGAATGCATTGTCAACGAATGGGATTTTTAACTTCGCATTTTTCTTGTTGTTGGTTGTCTTTGCTGCTTCATTTTTGGGAGCGTTTGAAATAACTTTGCCTTCGAAATGGGTGAACAAAGCCGATCAGAACTCTGAAAAGGGCGGTTTACTCGGCATATTCTTCATGGCTGCAACTTTAGCTTTGGTTTCATTTTCTTGTACCGGGCCAATAATCGGGACACTCCTTTTTCAGGCTGCGGCGTTGGGACAATATACGGGTCCTGCGATCGGTATGCTGGGATTCGCTATAGCTTTAGCCTTGCCTTTTACGTTGTTTGCCATGTTCCCATCTTGGTTGAAATCGATGCCAAAATCGGGCGGTTGGCTCAACAGCATCAAGGTGGTTCTCGGCTTCTTAGAATTGGCTTTGGCACTCAAATTCTTATCAAACGTCGATTTGGCCTACCACTGGAATTGGTTCGACCGTGAAATATTTTTGGTGTTGTGGATTGTGATTTTTGGAATGCTCGGATTCTACTTGCTTGGCAAATTGCGCTTTCCGCACGATAGCGAAGTGAAGACGATTTCCGTTTTCCGCTTATTCCTGGCAATCATCACCCTATCGTTTACCATGTATATGATTCCCGGCTTGTGGGGAGCACCGTTGCGATCGATAGCTGCATTCTTGCCGCCTCCCCAAACTCAAGATTTCGATTTATATACAAGTACATTGGGTGCAGGTTCCGGTGGAGCGCACAAAGCACGCAAGTACAGCGACAAATTTCATGCTCCGTTAAACTTGGATGCCTATTTCGACTACGACGAAGGAATGGCTTATGCCAAAGAAGTGGGAAAACCAGTCATGATCGACTTCACAGGGCATGCTTGTGTCAATTGCCGCAAGATGGAAAACGATGTGTGGCCCAATAAAAAGGTATTGGATATTATCGATAAAGACTATGTGTTGATCCAGCTCTTTGTGGATGACAAGACTGATTTGGATAAAAGCGAACAATATGTTTCCAAATTCAGTGGGAAAAATATCCATACAATTGGGAACAAATGGAGCGATTTCCAAGCTTCTAAATACAGCGCCAACTCGCAGCCCTATTATGTCTTGCTCGATAATTCAGGTAATGTCCTGGTGAAACCACAAGGCGCCAACTACAATGTGGACGAATTTGCCGCTTACTTGAAGTCGGGAGCGGATGCGTATAAGAAAGGCAAAATGCAATAATATTTTAGAAAATATAGAGTGTCATAAAGCATAGAAACCGGATGATTCGTAGAATTGTCTGGTTTTTTTGCTCTTAACCCTTTTTGGCTTCTTCCAATTTCCTTCTCAAGCTATCCCATTCCAATGCAGCCTTGTAAGTTGTTTCGGCAAATGGCGGGATGTTTTCAAATTCCTGCAATAGCCTGTCTTCAATCAAATCGTGCAGTTCGCTGGCGGCTTGCGACATTTTGAACTTGGCTTTGCTCACAGCTTTTTCCAAATTTGCGATTTCCTCTTTTGTCATAACGTTCTTTTTGTTGATATAGATTTTGTTGCAATTTTTATGCCATCCGAGTATTTGTTTGGAAATCAATAAAGTCAAGTCCAGGTATTACTACAAAAGTGTAGGATTTGTTGATATAGCAGACATGCATGTAGGAAGATAAGTCGTGAAGCATAGGTTCTAAATGTCATATAGAACGCTTCTAACAGGCCGTTAGCAACGTTACTAACGGCCTGTTAGAAGCGTTACTAATTCACTGTTAGTAGCGTTGCCTTTTCCTTTTGCTACTTTTCTTTCTCGGCCCTAAATTTCACCAAACGCATCGGATTACCAGATTTAATGTCTTTCAATTTGATAAAGCTGTAAATATTACCGCCATGGAATTTGAATATGTTCGAATTGATCTGCAATTCGTATTCATTGGAAAGGGAGGATGACACCGCTATTTTCTTCCCTTGGCTGTCGAAGCTGAATACATCGGATTTGTGTTCCCTTCTATCGCAGTTTAAAAAAGCAGGGAAGTTCACTGGTTGGTAAACTTCCCTGCTTGGTTATATTATGGGCAATTTGTTACTTGCTTGTCATTCTCTTGATAATGCTGTACGCATCCACGATTCCCAGCTCTCCGGCACGGCGCAGGTCGTCAAGACCCTTTTCCGTTTCCTGGACAGATAGATGGCAAAGTCCACGGTTGAAATATGCTTCCGCCAATTCTGGATCGAGTTTGATGACTTCGTCGTAATCGGCTATTGCGGCCGGGTAGTCTTTCTGTGAAGCTTTGATCTCCGCACGGTTGTAGTAGGCGTATTCAAAGTTGGGAGACAGGGAAATAGCCCGGGTGTAATTGCTGATAATTTGTTCGTAGTCGAGCTTGTTTTGATTCACTATCGGATTGATCAGGGGATCTGCCTTTGCCGGGTTTGCACCAGTGGCACTTAAAGCCGGTGATTTGGACCTGGTGGACAACGCTTCGTATTCCGGCCCGCTATTTCGAAGATCTAGCTCTTTGTTGATGACAACGGCCAAATTGAAATATGCCAACGTGAATTTGTTGTCAAACTGTATCGTTTTTTTGAAATCGTCTTCTGAGTTAGCAAAGTCTTGCACCATCAGGTATTCCATCCCTCGGGCAAAATAGGCCAGCGCATTGTTGGGCTGGTTTTTTATCAATTTTGAATATTCATCTATCAGTTTGAAGTGCGTGTCGATCTGCGCTTCCAATAGCGGAGATTCGTTGTTGGTCAAGCGCAACTTCCTCTGGAAAAGGGGGTTGCTATTGATCTCATCCAATAGAGGGCTATAATATACAAACCGTTTAGTTTCACTTGAACTTTCATAATAGGAGATCACAAATTTAGGTTGGAGTTGTATCTTCACCTGCCTGTCCTGAACGCGTCCACGAATTTCGCTCGTGAATTTGCTCTTTTGTTGTTCTTCCTTGTCTGCTACAACCAGCAGGTCGAATTTGTCAATATCCTTGTTTGAGTTTTCCCGTGTTTTTTCCAAATCCTTCTCTTTTTCCTTTTCCTTCTTTTGGAAGGCTTCGCGTCCTGCTTTTGTCGCCAATTTCCGTTGGTTGATTTGCTCTAAGTTACGGGCATACAGGAAATCTTTTTCAGAGCCTTTCTGGTCTCCAAGACGCTTCTTCAACTCAGCCCGGAAGTAGAAGCCTTGTGGATAGTCAGGATATTCGGCCATCACCACATTCAGGTCGCGGATAGCACCCCGAAAATCGGAAATCGAATTTTTGAGGATGGCACGGTTGTAGTATGCCATGTAATTTTCCGGTTCTTTTTCAATCACTACGTTGAAATCCTCAATAGCCCGGTTGTCGTCCCCCACTTGCGCACGCAGCAATGCCCGGTTGAAACGTGCGATAAGGCTGTTCGGCTCCATTTCGATAACCTTATCGTAGTCAGCCATTGCCCCGCGCAGGTCGTTCTTGTAATAACGAATCAATCCCCGGTTGATGTAGTTTCCTGAAACCAAAGGGTCTAGCTTGATGGCTTCGTCCAAATCCTTGTAAGCTTTGTCGTAATTTTTCTTTTGGAAATACAGCATTCCTCTCAATGAATAGGATTGAGCAAAGAATTTGTCCACCGCTATCGCTTTGTCGTAGTCTTCAAAGGCCTTCACTGTATCTTTCATTTCCAAGTGAAGTGCGGCCATTGTCATATAGGCGGCATTGTAAGTTGGATAAGTTTTGATGAGTTCGTCTATGTTCGATTTTGCCTCGTCGTAGGCCTTTCTTTCGATGTTGACAATCCCGAGGTTGACCAACAAAAACTTATTTCCGGGCATTTCTTTCAAAGCGTACATGTAATCTGCCCGTGCTCCATCAAAGTTTTCAAGCCTCTGGCGGGTGTCGCCACGCAATTGGTAAGCATTTGTAATGAAGGGATTTCGTTCCAAACAGGCAGAGCAATCCTCTTCGGCGCCTTTTATGTCTTCCAAAAAATACTTGGCAATAGCCCGGAAATAGTACGGTTCGGCCAAATAGGGTTTCGTGTTGATTACTTGGTTAAAATATTGTATGGCAAGTATATAATCTTCATAATAAAGGGCGTTTCTCCCAATCAACATCACCCTGTCGGTATTGAGTTGAGCTTTGACTTGTATTTGAAGGCCAAATGTTAGCGCCAGAAGAAATACGATTAGTTTCTTTTTCATTATTCCTAGTTTAGAATTATGCAAATATAACAACAAATCAACTGTTTGCTCTTGCTGCTGCTTTAAGATTTTAACGTTTAAAGTTTTTTAGCCGACTTGCTTTCTTTTTGGCGCAGCTTTGAAAAAATTAGACTTTAAATGTGAATTTCTTTTGAAATAGATAGCTGACAATCACGGTAAATCCTGTGATAATCATCTTGGATGGAGTGGGGAAGAAGTGGATCACGTCCACAAACAACTTAAGTCCGGCGAAGTTGATTAGAAAATTCAGCGCAACCACAAGCAAATAGCGGGCGATTTGGGTTTTTCCATGCAAGGGTGATGCCGAGAAAGTGACATATTTTTGTAGCAAGAATCCGGTTGAAAACGAAATGGGAAACGTGAATGTCAGTGCAGCCACATGCGGACTCAAGGTGAAGATGTTGAATGCGAAATTCTCTTTTTGCAATAAGAAATTGTAGGTAAGAAAATAAATAGTCCAGTCGAAAAGGATATTCATCACTCCGGTAACTCCATAGAGAAAAACCTGTTCGGTGACCACCTGGCGGAAAAGGGGATGGAAAAACACGATCATTCGTCTCAAAAAATCCCCGTATTGCTTAAGTAAGTTTCTCATAGATGGTCGTAAATCTTTAAATTCTACTCTTTTGCTGTTTTTTTTTTGGAAATAAAATAAATTCCCTGCAAAAGTAAAAAAATAAACAATGCTAAAATCTTTTTTTTACAAATAACGCAGGCTTGAAGGTAGCTCGTCAATTAGGCACCTGCTTCTGTACTTGGAAAAAGAACTGATGAATAAATGAGAAGGCGTATAACGAAATTATTATTCGGTATTGGGAATGGTCTTTAGTGTTTGGATGCCTCAAGATTCGTTGCGATTTTTCTTATCCTATTTTCGTGATTTTGTTGTTAAATATGCTTAATTTTTATATCTGTATTCATTTTGGTGTTTTTTCAATAATATAACAAATTGAAGGGTTTTCTTAAATTTTATTTCTTGTTCGAGAGAAAATCCATCGGTTAAATTGTTTAAAAATATCTCATACCTTCAATTTTTTATTGGAATTTAATTTAACTTCGCAATAGTTATAAGAAGTGTTCAATTCTTTAAATGACACTATTTTGCAAGCTACTTTACCCACATATCAGCCTTTCACTTATTCCTCTTTTCTGAGAGTATTTTGCTTTGTAATGTTGGTACACAATCTATTTGATTCTTCTTTTAGACTTTTCTTGACACATCCGCAACAAAGAGGCGATTGTATGTATAATCCTCTTTTTTCGAAAAAACAAAGGCTATCGTTTTTTGATATTAAAGCGGAAGTTCAATCGAGATTATCGAGAAGTCTCTTTGTGTATTTTTCACGTATCATAGTGCAGTCCTCTGATGAATGTAGGATGGAAGGCAAAATGCCTGATCGTTTTGCAACGCAATATGCCAGACACCTTTCATTAAATTTATTTTTAATATTTATATTGTTGGTTACGTTTTTCAAAAAAGATTTTACTGCATTTCTTGTATTCAACAATACAAATCCTATTCAAAGAAAGTCTCTTCTGGGTATCTTTCCCCTTTTCTTAACTCAATCTTCTTATAGCGCATTTTTTCTGATGCGCTATAAAACTGCAAAATTTAATCAAATAATCTATATGTTGAACCTCATGAGGTATTTTCTCGACTCTTCTTGTGTGTAAATTATTGATTGTAAATCGAATAGAAATAAATGTTTATTATTTCTGTAATTTGCATTAGTATTGATCCAAAAGCCTTTTCGGACTGTTAAGCCCGATGAAGGTTTTTTTACTTACTGGAGGAGAATCCAATTCCATCATGAGATGGATGCCTTCTTGTTGTGTTAATAGCTCTTTTCCAACTGGAAAGTGATTCCGATTTAGTCGTCCGTGTCTTTAAAAATATTGTTGCTTATGGTCGGAATACTTTGTTACCGTATTACAAATCGTCCTTGCTTATTGTGAGATATGCAAGGATTTTTTAGTGACTCTGTTTGCCTACGACCAGTTTGTGCCGTTTGAAGGTGCCGGAAAAAGGTTATTGAAGCTGATTTCCTAAAATTTAATAGTGGTTCTATTGCAACAATTGGAATAGCACCCGAAACAGCGAAACTGGTGACAAAGCCACACTAAAAAACGGCCTGCAAATCATTGGGGCCGTTAGGTGTTTTCTTACAAAATTAAAAAATCTTCTTATACGCATGGCAGTAAGGGCGTGTTCCCTTATGCTCGTAGTATTGCTGGTGATAGTCTTCGGCTTTCCAAAAAGTGGATGCTGGTTTGAGCATGGTTGCTACTTTGTAACCTTTGAATGTAAGGATGTCGATGTATTTTTCGGCAATTGCTTTTTCTTCGGGTGTGGTGTAAAAGATGCATGACAAATATTGTTCGCCGATGTCGGGTCCTTGACCATTGGCCTGCGTGAAATCGTGGGTTTCAAAAAACAACTTCACTAAATTTTCATAATTAGTCTTCGTGTCGTCGTATTCCACCTCTGTGAGTTCCAAATGTCCGGTATTGCCTTCGCACACTTGTTTATAGCTCGGATGTTCTACATGTCCACCCATAAACCCTACCGCAGTGTGCTTCACTCCATCGGCTTTCATAAAGAAATATTCCGTACCCCAGAAACATCCTGAGGCAAAATAAGCTGTTTTGATATTTTTGTTGATTGCAGTGACAAACTTCAAAGAAATGGAATTGACGCAATGGCGCGTATTTTTCTGGGTAAAGCCTTCTCCTATAAACACATGTCCGAGATGTCCGCCACAATTGGCACAAATGATCTCGGTGCGGCTACCATCAGCATCTGGCACACGCTTCACTGCTCCCGGAATCTCATCGTCGAACGAAGGCCAACCGCAATGTGAGTCAAATTTGTCGGACGAATAATAGAGAGGTGCATTGCATTGCCTGCAAACATATGTCCCTTCGCGTTTGTTGTTCACATATTCTCCAGTATATGGGTATTCGGTACCCTTGTGTAATATGACGGCTTCTTCTTCCTTTGTTAATTTGTTGTATTTCATTTTTTTATTTTCATTACTGAGGCTTTTGCTTTGTCCCAAACCCTCTGCAGTATTGATCTGTTGAGTGCCTTTATCCTCTGAGGACAAAGATGGGCGTGTTGGTGTGGAAGAGCATCTTGCGGGCGATGCTAGGATTAAACATCCGAGCAAAAATATTACGCTTGCTTGTCGGGATAGCCAACACATCGATCTTTTTAGCACGAATATAACGTTCGACATCTTCATTCAGTTCATTTCCATTTAAGATTCCATAATCAAATTCGATATCCGGATATTGTTTTTTGAAATAAGAATTCACGCCTTCCAGTTTTATTTCGTCCCATGTATCTCTTTTGTTTGAAATGTGGGTCAGGAAAATTTTCGGCTTGTAAAATTTGAGGACAGATATCATCGATTCGAAAGCCAGCAAGTCGCGTTGGCTGAAATTGGTGAAAAAAGCTAGGTTTTTCACTTGGTTAAAGTTTGAGAAGTGCGTGTTTTCAGGAAGGGCAATCACGGGAGTATGTGATGCTTCAATCACTTCTGCTGTGACGCTTCCGATCAGGTCGATGTCCTTTTGGCTTTTTCCACGCGTTCCCATCACGATGATGGCTGGGTTATATTCCTTCGAAAAGCTGATGATTTCTTCTTCCGGAAGCCCTTCGCGCAAGACGTAGGAATAGTTGATGGTTGGAAATTCACCGTCGGCAATTTTTTTATCGATTTTCTTGCAAATTGATTTGATGTCTTCCCTCACTTTTTCAATTACGGATTGAAACGCTTCCTCCTCTTTCGCCTGGTAGGTAAATACATCGGAAAAAGGCAATGCCGATGGATAAAAAGGGTTGAAATATACGTGCAGAATCTTCACTTTGGCATTCAGCACATAAGCCATGTTGAATGCGATTTGGCAAGCTTTCATCGAATAGTCGGAGAAGTCTATCGGAACGAGTATCCGTTTGCGTCCGTCGTCCACTCTTTGTTCTTCGGCTTTGTTTCGGAAAAGATGGCGGTTCTCTACCAGATTCAGGGCATGGGGCAGGTCTGACTCTTTGATTCGGACGCGAACTCCGGCCGATACCTCCGGCTTGTCAATATTTACATTGTCGATGGTTACTCCAATGCCTTCGTTTCCCAAAACTTCCTTCAAAATTCTGGCTTTTTCATCTGTGTGAATTGCCAGAGTAACTAATCTTTCACCCATATCTCAATGAATTTTGAGGGTTAAACATCCTTTTTGATTAACAAACCCAAGGTCTTTGCGCGGACATTGGGTTTGTTATTATCTTTCTACTACTCTACTGGAATTGGTTTGCCCAAAATGTCGAGAGCCATTTCTAAGATAGTGGTGTCGTCGAGTGCTACAATTCCGCCCTCAGGTCCAGGTTCAATATGAACGCCACAACTTTTGCCTTTCTCATAATTGTGTCCACCAAAATAATTTCTTACGGTTTCGTCTGTGACTCCTAATTGATCAGCTATTTTGCTTATGCTTCCATTTGGCAATGAATCTTTGATCCTACGAAGCTCATTGTATGCGATTGTTTTAGCCATAGTAGTGATAAGTTTTTAAGGTTAATACTGAATAGCGATTCATTATCCCCAAATGTAAGGATATATTTTAGTCCCACAAATTTATTTCTGACAAAAAAAACTAAATAAAATCGTAACTAAAATAATCGGATTATGCTTATTGCGGTAATAACCAATACTGATGCCGAAAGTGTGTAAATGAGTATATTAACACGAAAAGATTCAAATGCACAGATCCTAGATTCAGCAGCAGTGAGACGCAGAAAACGACTCCTTGCTTTGGTATAGAGAGTGTAAACTGCCCATCCAATCAGGCAGCCTACCATGATGCCTCCAACCACATCTGAAATGAAATGGACACCGAGGTAGATCCGTGAATAGGCGGTGATGGATGCCCAAAGGAAGATGGTAAATGTGAATAGCCGCTGGCGGAACAGTAGTGCCGCAAAGGTGGCTGCTCCGAATCCGTTTGCAGAATGTGAAGAGATAAAACCAAACTTTCCCCCGCGGTAGTTATTCACTGTGTGTACAAGGTTTTCTATTCCGGGATAATGGGTTGGGCGGACTCTTTCGCACATCGGTTTGATAATGGAAGATGCCAATTGATCGCATAAGGTGCAAACCAAAACGATTGCCAGAACTACCAAAAGGGCTTCGATGCTTTTTGTTTTGATCGTAAATACCCCCAAAGACACAATGGCAAAGGGAAGCCAAATGACTTTACCACTGTAGATACTCATGAAAGAATCGAAGAAAGCGTTGTGCTGTCCGTTGAGCCATAAAAACAGACCGTCTTCGTACGGTATCAAGTTGTTTATCAGCTCATGGAATATGGCGCAGGGGTAAGTCATATAAAAATATTTTAGGCTTAAAGCTAAATGATTTCTAATTTATCCGCTTGAATCCATCCGATGGTCCCGTTGTCGATTTCTATTTCATACCAGTCTCCGTCAGTTTTTGTGATTTTCACCTTGAGGCCGGCATGCAGGTTCATCAGCACTTTGCTTTTTTCATCGGGAGAACTCACCATCTGGACGCTGGGAGCCATCACGATGGCCGTGTCTTTTCGTGTGATGTCTTGTTGCTGCAGATAAGCAAACAAATTGAATAAAAAGACAAGTACTAAGCCTACGATCCCAGAATAGAAAGCCGTTTTCTTTATCCAAATCTGTTTGCCGAAGAAAAAGAAGAAGCAACAGACAATCGTGAGCAAAAAGAAAACGATGCCAAACACAACCCAAGTATTCGACGAACAAATATTTTCCAAGGATTCGAACCAATTCTGGATAAATATGTTCTCTGTTTTGGCTATTTTGTCGGCATCCTCCACTTTGGTGTTCGCATACGAAATGTTGTGCCGGATATCGCTGTTTCCTGGATCGAGAAGCAAAGCTCGCTCATAGTATAGAATCGCTTTCGCCAGTTCATCGGCGCGGAAATAAGCGTTTCCGAGATTGTAGTACAAGGCCGAAGATTCTTCCCCTAATTTTTTATGGGCATCGACCTCTTTTTCTAGTAGTTTGACCGCTTTGTCGTATTTCTTTGCCTGATAAGCTTTCACAGCTTCTGGAGATGCTGTTTGGGGATACAAACCAAATGCACTAACGAAGGCTAAAATGATTGTCAGATATATTGATTTCATGATGTTTATATTTTTGTTCGAAACGAAAAATCTTTCTTCCACTACCTCTCTTGTCGTTATTGCTTTCGTTTTGCTTTCGCTGCATTTTCCATCTTGCCAATTGCCTCCACCGTTGTTTGGTAGAGCTTGTCCATGGCATCCGTACTCTCGGCGGGCGCATAACGTGCAAATTCGCTTGTGTCGAGAATGTACATGAAATCGCTTCTCAACATGTCGTCCGCACCGTATTTTGTCAGTTCGATTTCAATGTTGTCACGGTTGAGGTTGGCTACTGGTATGGTAAGCTTGTCGCTTAAATATCCCCAAACAGCCCGTAGGATTTCTTCGTAGAAGCTAGACTTGTCTTGCCCTAGGAGGTATTTCTTCGCTAATTTCAACCGCTTGTTTGCTACTTTGTTTGCTTTTTTGTTGCGAAGAAGCACCAAATTTGCATTTTCTTTGATTTGTTTTCTGTATGCGATCGAAAATCCGACAAACAGAAATGCTGGTAGGAGATACCACAAATAATATGTCCAGGAGTCAAACAAAAAGTCGTTGATGCTTTGGAAGGCATAGGGCTCTGTTTTCAAATAGCGAATATCTTGTTGAGCCAGGAGGTCTTTTTGATTGCCGTAGTTTGACGATGCACCGCCTTTTGCTGCATTCGGATCTTTATCTACTTTCAAAGAAAATTCTTGCGTGGATAAGGTCTTGTATGACTTGGAATGGGTGTCGAAATAAGACATCGTAACAGCCGGGATTTTATAGCTCCCTTCGTATCTTGGAATAATTAAGTATTCGATGGTCTTGCTACCAGACAATCCGTTCTCTGTTACCTTCACGTTTTGAGTAATTTTCGGGTCGTATGATTCGATTTCGTCAGGCAGTTCAAATTCCGGGTTTTTAATCAACTTGGTATTCCCTGTTCCTGAAATGACGACTTTGATTGTGACAGCTTCGTTTGCTTTCACGTGATGCGACGTGATGGACGATGACATCGAGAAACTGCCGACACCATTCGAGAAATTTCCAGGTTTAGGAGTTGGAAGAGATTCCACGCGTATATTGATGGGCTTGGTTGTCACCGTCTTTTTCACAGCAGTCATTTCCTCTCCAAAGAAAGAACTTACCCCCGACGGAACTTGGAATACCATCTCGATCTTTCCTTGAGGAATCACCAAATTACCGGAACGCTGCGGGAATAGCAAGGATTTCTTCAAATCTACAGCATAATAGTTTTGCCCATTGTAGTTTTCTACTCTCAACTGCTGATTTTGGGGCATATCCACTTCTTCCACCATAAATCCTTCGAATTCGGGAAATTGCACTTGCCCAATATCCTGCACTCCCAAACGGGTATAGAACCGAAAAGTCACTAAGAATGCTTCTTGTTCGTGTACTTTTGTTTTCGAGATGATTGCACGGATGAAAGCATCATTTGGACTGATTTTTCCAGGAGTGGACGAACTGGCAACTGCCTGAGGCCGTTGAATACCTTGTTGCTGCTGTTGTTGCCTGATTTGGGAATTCTTATCTGGAGGAACAACGGTGACTCTTGCCGAATTGGAAGAATAGGTTTTTCCATTCACCTTGATGCTTGCAGCCGGCAGGGAATAAGTTCCTTCGCTCTTTGCCTGAAGAATGTAGGTGTATGTGATGGATGATTCGGAAGAAGATTTCCCGTTGATGATGGTTGTGCTATAACTGGAGGAAATCGAAGGTCCGTAAAGCACATCAAATCCCTTGATGCTTTCTGGAACATTCAAATCTGTTCCTTCCGTATTAATCGTGTAGGATAACCGGAATTGTTGCCCTTTCGCAACCGTAGAAGGAGCGCTGGCTCTAAAGTTAATGCTTTCGCCAAAACTGCTGAATGCACAAAACGTTATTAAAAACAGGAATGTAAGAATTTTTCTATTCATTGTTTTTCTTTCACTTATATCAATAATACCTATAAAATCAGCTCACCGCTTTGGGGCGAATCAATCTGTACAAATACTTCCTTCGAATTTTTATTACTATCCTTATCGACTCTCAAATTATATTCCGGGGTGGACAGGGTTTTGTAAGACTTGCTTGCGGTGTCGAAATAAGGAATCGAAACCGAAGGAATCTTATATTCGCCTGTTTGTCTCGGGATAAACAGGTATTCAATCGTTTTTGTTCCCAAAACGTCATCATTAGTTACATCCACATTTTGAGAAATCTGTGGCCTGTTGAAATCAAATTCGCTTGGCAATTCGAGTTCTGGCACAGGTACCCGGATTGTGTTGCCATTGCCAGAGATAACAATTCGGATCAAAACCGGATTGTTCACCTTGGCCCGAGTTGTGGATATGGACGAACTGATGGAGAAATTTCCTGCCACATTCGAAAAACCTACGGGTTTTGGGGTAGGAATTCTACTCACTTTTACTTTTGCCGGCTTTGTCGTAAAATACTTGGTGGCCCAGACCGTTTGTTCCCCAAAGATAGTTCTAACCCCTGCCGGGATTTGAAATACCAAAGCTATCGTGCTTTCCGGTATCTCCAGAGTCCCTTTTTGTAGAGGCGTGAGAAGAATTTTCCGGAGGATAGCCGTATGATAATCTTGCCCATTGTAACTCTCTGTCTGGTATTGCAGGTTGTCCACATTCAAATTGTCCACTTGAAAGCCGTCGAAATCAGGCAAACGGGTTCTCCTAACTTCCTGTACCGCCAATTTTGTGTACAGCTTATACGTCACACCAAAGGCCTCTTGTTCGCTCACTTGGGTTTTGGAAATAATGGTCTCGATAAACGCATCTTCGTCACTTATTTTATCGGAAGTTGATTTCGGCGAAATCTTGTTGGTTTGGTATTCATTCTCGATACTTTCTTTCCCCTTATTTCCGGAGGCCACTTTTATCTTTAGGCTATTCGAGTAGAATGTTTTACCTTCTACAACGATAGACGCCTTCGGGATGGAAAAAGTTCCTTCTTTTACAGCCTGAAGCAGGTAGCTGTATGAGTTTGAAACCTGGGTGATGGTTTTCCCTCCAACCACCGAGCTGCTATAACTGGAGGAAGTGGAAGGTCCATAAAGTGTATTGAAGCCTTCTATCTTTTGTGGGGCTTTGAAATCCTTTCCGTCGTCGTTGATCGTGAAAATGAGACGAAATTGTTCGCCAACGGAAACCGTTTCCGGAGCTTTTGCTTCGAAAGTAATTTCCTGTCCAAAACCATGCCATGTGAATATGGTTGTAAGAAACAGTGTAGAAAATAATCTTTTGTTCATCTTGATACCCATTTCTTTATCAACAAATCCTTACCAATCTTTGTTGTTTCGGCGGTTTTCGTCGTTCTTTTGTTTACGCTCCGCAGCTTTCATCTGTTTAATTCTATCCTGTGTCTGTTTTTCGTCTTCTTGAATCGCCTTCAGAAGCTGTTCGGCATTGCTTTGCGACATCTGCTCCTGTTTATCCTGTTTGTTGTCCTGCTTTTGCTGGTCTTTTTTGTCTTGATTCTGGTTTTGATCTTTGTTTTTGTCTTGCTTATTTTTGTCCTGATCTTTGTTTTTATCTTTATTCTTGTCCTTATTTTTGTCGTTGTTGCCGCCATTTCCTTGATCTTGTCTCAATTTTTGTGCAACAGCCAAGTTGTATCGAGTTTCATCGTCGTTGGGGTTTATCCGAAGCGATTGTTTGTAAGCGTCGATAGCCTTTTCCAAATAATTTTCCTTCTCATCTTTCGCCGGATGCTTGTGCAGGTAAACATTCCCCATGTTGTGGAATGCCTTTCCCAAGTTCAGAGGATTTTGTTTTTCCAAGGAGACGTATTTTTCGTATCCTTTCAGCGCTTCGTCCCAACGGCCTTGTTTGTAAGACGTATTCGCTAAGTTGTAGATGGCTTCTTTAGAACTGGGGTTCACCTTGATAGCAGATTTGTATCTTTGTTCTGCCGTTGAATATTTTTGTTGCCGATACTCTTTGTTCCCTTTGCGGATGTTCTCTCTCTCTGCCTTTTGTGCAGAGGAAGCAACGGAAAACAAAAGAACACACATGACAATTAAAAACTTTTTCATACGATTATCTTTTTCTATTGGGAGGCATGGAAAGAAGGTTCGGCCTGAGGCAAAGTCCGATGATTTTTTAATCAGGGATTTCGATGATTTGCGAAAAACCATACTCTGTTTCATATCTCCATTAGTTTATGTTTGACTTTTCCGAGTTCGCAACAGGCCAGTTCACCTTGAAAATGTGCACATTGCGGAACATCCTGTTCTTTTTGTCATAGATGCATATTTCTACAATAAGAAGGATCAGTACGATCCATGCGAAAAACTGAAATCTTTCATCATAATCGGAATAAGAAACCCCGTCAATCTCTTTTTTGCGCATCTTGTCGAGTTGTCCCTGTAGGGCTTTCAATGCCGAATTCGAATTGTCGGCATGTGCATACAAGCCTTTGCCTGCCTCTGCTATTGCCTTACACGTGGTTTCGTCCAATTTAGACATCACTACGTTTCCTTGGTTGTCCCGTTTGTAATCGTTGCTGCCCGAAGAAGTTGGAATGGGAGATCCTTCAGTGGATCCGATTCCGATCACATTCACCCGAATGCCAGTGTCTTTGGCACGTTTGGCTACATCGATGGCATCGCCTTCGAGATTCTCCCCATCGGTAATCAGTACCATAGCTTTACCCACTTCTTTGTCGCTCGAAAAGCAGGAGATTCCCATGTCAATCGCACTTCCGATGGCTGTTCCTTGCACGGGAACTAACGACGGGTCGATGGATTCCAAGAATAGTTTTGCCGATTCCACGTCCGTCGTCAATGGTAATTGGACGAATGCTTCGCCTGCAAACACCACGATGGCTACTTTGTCATCGTTGCGGGCATCGATGATTTTGCTCAACATCTGCTTTGCTTTCAACAACCTGGATGGGGAAACGTCCCTTGCTAGCATCGAATTGGAAACGTCTACTGCTATAACGATCTCAATGCCTTTCTTGTCCACCTTGTCGGCCTTGGAGCCAAACTGTGGACGAGCCACCATGATAATTCCGATGCCCAGGGTAGCCAAGATCACCCAGAATTTCAAGTAAGAGCGTTTCAATGACATTTCGGGCATCATTTGCTTGATAAGCCGAAGGTCGCCTAACCTTTTTACCGAACGTATTTTTCTTATATTCAAATAAATGTAAAGTATGACTAGTGCGGGAAGCGCTAGGAACAGATACAAATATTCAGGATTTCCAAATCTAAACATAAAGCATTTTCCTTTCTTATGGAATGTTTCTCAAATAAGTCCTTCTCAAAATAAGTTCAAGCAGGATCAATCCCAATGCCAAAAGTGCAAAGGGTAGAAACAATTCTTGGCGTTTTGTTATTTTGTTGACATTGATGCGGTATTTCTCCATCTTGTCAATTTGGTTGTAAATCTTCTTGAGGCTTTCATTGTTGGTAGCACGGAAATATTCGCCTCCAGTGATACTCGCAATTTGAGTCAATGTATGTTCGTCGATGTCCACCGGCACATTCTGGTAACGAATTCCGTAAGGTGTCTGCACAGGCGCAGGAGCTGTTCCTCGCGAGCCAACTCCGATCGTGTAAACACGTATTCCGTACGATTTGGCAAGCTCGGCTGCCGTTAGAGGTGCTATTTGTCCTCGGTTGTTGGATCCATCTGTTAACAAGATGATTACGCGTGATTTCGTCTTACTGTTTTTTAGCCGGTTCACCGAATTGGCCAAACCCAAACCGATAGCCGTTCCATCTTCTATCATGCCAAATTTGACTTCTTTCAACAAGTTCAGCAAAATGCGGTGGTCAACTGTGAGAGGGCATTGCGTAAAACTTTCGCCGGCAAAAATAACCAGCCCGATTTTGTCCTTCTGGCGGTCGTTGACGAATTCGGCTGCCACTTTCTTGGCCGCTTCCATCCGGTCGGGCTTGAAGTCGCGGGATAGCATGGTGCCCGAAACGTCTAGTGCCATAATAATGTCGATCCCTTCCGTGTCTGATTTTTCCCAACTGTCCACAGCTTGTGGTCTTGCCAAAACAATGATGATGAGGATGATGGAAATCAAGCGCAGGAAAAACGGGAGGTGTCGCAACCGGGTGCGCCATCCCGACGGAATATTGTCAAAAGCGGATGCCGTTGACAAGTGGAACGTGGCTTGCGTTTTTCTCAACTTGATGATGTACCATGCGATGAGCGGCACAATCGAAATTAAAAGAAACAGGTATATTGGATTTGCAAATGTCATAATACAATCTTTTTATTCGGATTCAGAATCCATCGGAGTCTTTCTATTTTTTAGTTCCTTGTTCTTCTGTCTCCTCTTCATTCGCTTCCGAATTTTCGGGAGTTGTCACTTCTTCTATTTTCGTCTGATTGATATACAAATAGGCGTTCATCAAGCTCAAGTCGTTTTCATCGGGCAGAGGCTTGTACTTCGCAAATTTCACTAAATCAGCTAATTTTAGGATTTGTTTCAGCCCATCCAGGGGAGATTCAGTATCGGTCACTAATTTCAACGAATAGAGAATTTCGTCCGAAGTTTTTTCGAAAGAACTTACTCCATAACGATTTTCAATGTATTCACGTAGGATGTCGGTCAATTCAGTGAAATATTCCTTCTCAAGTCCTTGCTGCCAAATTTTCTTTGATTTGATTTCATCCAAAGCCTGCATAGCCAATATGTGCGGAGGAAGGACAACTTTGGGGCGGAAATAGTAGCCTTTTTCTTTTTTCCGTTTATACAGGATGAATGCAGCCACAATTAGAGCCAGAAGTAGCACGATAAGCAATGCCCAAAGGAAATAAATCAGGAAATCAGTCCAGACGAAAGGTGCGCTAAGCACATCCTTGATGTCGTGAAGCTTCAACTTAATGAAATCTAGTGGCTCGCTCTTTCCTTTTATTTGGGTTAAGTATTCCTTCGTAGATGAAGACAATTCAACCGATTTTACTTTTAGCCCAAATCCATTGGTTTTCAGCGTATCTTTTCCTGCAATAACCGGAATGTAAGTGATGTTGTATAAGGTGGAATCAAATGATGTGATGATGTACTTCTGGTTGATGGTCATCACTCCGTGCGCTGTTGTTGTGTCGGCCTTCAACATGGCCAAAACCTCAATGCCCTCCACCAATTTTCCTTGAAAAACGGGAAAAGCGACCCGCTCGCCTACGGGAGCGATGGCCTGGACATCAAGTACTGCTTGCTGCCCAATTTTTATTTCCGAGGGATCAACTTTGGCACTCACCGTTGTCTTTTGGGCGTTTGCATTTTGAACGCTCAAGAAAACGCAGAGTAGAATCACTACATATATTACACCATTAACTTTCTTTCTTGTCATGATCTCGAGGAGGTAAATCCATTTAATTTAGAACATTTTCGAATGCTCGGTTTGATTATCACTTGTCGTTCAGCATCAGCTCCTTTTCTTGAACAGGAGCAACAATGCTTTCACATAATCTTCGTCTGTTCTCACCGATACGCTGTCCACACGGCTTCGGTTGAATGAATCCTGCATTTTGCCCTGTCGCAGGCTCCACCAGTTTTGGTAAGATTCGCGCACTTTCCGTTGAGAAGTGTCGATCCAACGTTCCGAACCTGTTTCCGCATCTTCGATTTTCATCAAGCCCACATTGGGCAAAGATGTCTCCAGCTTGTCATACACCTGCACCGCCACAAGGTCGTGCTTCCGGTTGGCGATGGTGAGTGCATCTTTGTATTCTTTGCTGTCGATGAAGTCTGAAATGACAAAAGCCGTACACCGCTTCTTGATGGCATTGGTGAGAAACTTCAAGGCCATTTGCAAATCGGTCTTTTTGTTTTCCGGCTCAAAGTTGATCAGTTCGCGGATAATGAACAGGATATGTTTTTTCCCTTTTTTCGGTGGAATGAATTTTTCGATCTTGTCCGAGAAGAAAATAACCCCGATCTTATCGTTGTTGTGAATCGCCGAGAAAGCAAGTGTGGCGGCAATCTCTGTCACATAATCGCGTTTCAACTGGTTCACCGAACCGAATCCCTGGCTGTTGGACATGTCGATCAGCAACATGGAAGTCAGTTCCCGCTCTTCTTCAAACACCTTGATGTAGGCTTTGTTGTGCCGAGCAGTCACATTCCAGTCAATGTCGCGGATGTCGTCACCGTATTGGTATTCTCTCACTTCGGAGAAAGCCATACCGCGTCCTTTGAATGCTGAATGGTATTGTCCGGCAAAAATGTTTCGAGACAAACCTCTGGTCTTGATCTCTATCCGGCGGACTTTTTTTAATAGTTCGGTTGTTTCCATAAATATGATATGCTAATGTGCCAATATGCCAATGTGGTAATTCCAAATCTAAAGTCATCAATGAATGACCGTTATTGGCACATTGGCATATTATTTCATTATTACATTGGCATCAAGGTACCTCTACTTTGTTCAATATTTCGCTAATGATTTCATCCACCGAGGTGTTGGTTGCTTCCGCTTCGTAAGTCAGCCCGATGCGGTGGCGCAATACGTCGTGGCACACGGCGCGAATGTCTTCTGGAATCACGTAACCTCTGTGTTTGATGAAGGCGTAAGCGCGGGCGGCCAGTGCCAAACTGATAGAAGCACGTGGTGATGCCCCAAACCCGATCAATCCTTTTAGGGAGCTTAAATTGTTTTCTTCTGGGAAACGGGTGGAGAAAACAATGTCAACGATATATTTTTCGATCTTTTCATCCAAATACACATCACGTACCACTTCGCGGGCAGAAATAATTTCTTCTGCTTTCAATACTGCGCCAAGAGGCTCGTATGCAGCACTTATGTTTTGACGGAGAATGCGTTTTTCTTCCTCTTTGGTTGGGTAGTTGATTTGCACCTTCAGCATGAAACGGTCCACTTGGGCTTCGGGCAATGGATAAGTACCTTCTTGCTCAATCGGGTTTTGCGTGGCCATTACCAAGAAAGGTCTAGGAAGAGGGTAGGTTTTTTCGCCGATTGTCACCTGGCGTTCCTGCATGGCTTCCAGCAAGGCGCTTTGCACTTTGGCTGGAGCACGGTTGATTTCATCCGCCAACACGAAATTGGCAAACACAGGGCCGTGTTTTACCAAGAATTCTTCTGTCTTCTGGCTGTAGATCATAGTTCCCACCACGTCGGCTGGCAACAAGTCCGGAGTGAACTGTATTCTCTGGTACTTGGCCTCGATCAGCGAAGCCAATGTTTTGATGGCTAATGTTTTCGCCAACCCAGGCACACCTTCCAGCAGGATGTGGCCATCAGACAACAGACCGATTAGAAGTGACTCCACCAAGTGTTTCTGGCCCACGATCACTTTGTCCATTCCTAACGTAATGAGATTGATAAACGAGCTTTTGCTTTCAATCCGTTCGTTTAATTCTCTAATATCAACACTTTGACTCATAAGACATCATTTTTAAGTATGATTATATTTGTATTTCTTGCTTCAATTTTTCAACCCACAAAAATATAAATGTTAAATCTGAATGTTTAGCTTTTGCAGTTAAAAAAGATTAAGCTGTTGGCTGTGATTTTGAATTGTTTGTGAATCTTTCACAAAGAAGCTTATGCCCATTTGTTTTTCACTTTACTTAAGGATAGGAAAAGGACATTTTGGGTCGATACGGACTCTTTTTCGACTTTTGGTACATTTCTCTCACCCTCTTTGTCATCTGTCTTTTCAGGTATTTGCCTTACTTTGCATTTTCAGTGATTTTTTCTGGGTTTCTAGGTGAAACCAGAATTATGTAATACAAATATTCAAATATTTACCTGCGAGTAGCCGGACTTTTGATAAAGAACTGCTGTCTGCAACAAGTCGTGATTCTTCTTATCTTAGTTTCTAGTTCGTTTGCTGTTGCTGCCTGATATATTTGGCCACCTCCACCATGGGGGCCACCCAGATGTCTTTCTCTCTTAGCTTGAGGTATTCGAGCAGTTTGCGGTGTTCTTCCAGCTCCACGTTGATGCTGTGTTCTCCACCAACCCCATGAAAGATAAATACAATCAGCGAGCCAGCTTTCTCTGCTGCCTTCACCTCAGCAATCATTTGCTCGGCAGTGCTTTGATTCTCAGCAAAAGCATTTACATTCGACAGATCTATCTGCTTCAACTGGCGGAACTCTGGAGTCACTCCCCGGGCGGCCAGAAAGTCGTTTTTTAGATTGTTATAAAAAGGTACGCCTCCGATGGTGAGGTCTCCACATGGATATGCAAATGTCCGCTCTATTTTTCCATCGATGGCTTGTAGCAATACGTTGGTGGCTTTGATCTCGGTGACGGCTCTTTGGATTGTGTATTTTGACAAATCGTTTTCACTCGCCACCCATCCTCTTCCCGGCAAAGCAGCGTCGCAAGGGTGTGTGAGCGTGTGGTTTCCAAGCTCATGTCCTTCTTTTGCCGCTTTTCGCCATTCCTCTATCCGCTTGGCAACTGCTGGGGCAGAACCAATCAGGTAGAAAGTGCCTCGGAAATGAAAAGCATCCAGCATGGGAATGACTTTGTCGAGATGTATGTTCAAGGCATCGTCGTAGGTAAGCACTACCGCGCATCTTTTTCCATTCCATTGCCGGTCTGGAACTTGGGCATAAGTGGAATTGCTTAGCAGGATGCAGCATGCAATCCACAGGTTTTTCATTTTCATCATGGGGAAATTAGTTTTATTCAAATCGTTTTTCTTTTGCATGGATCAGTACCTTTGCCAACTCTGAGGTTTGGCAAAGGTATATTAAAAATCAGGTTATTGAAAAATAAAGTTACGCAACTTCTCTAAATGGGGAAATGGCAAGACTGTGGAAAATGGTCTGTCGGGTGAAAGAATCCAGGCTTTTCGAGTTCCCGCTTCTCTTTCTTTCCAAGAATCGTATGTTTTCTTCTTTTGCGGATGATTTCTGGAATTATCCCTCGATAGAATTATTCAATAGCTTAATGATTCCGCTGGAATGTTCGTGGAATAAGCTGTTTGGCTTGTTCTCAGGTACTTTTGGCTGATACTTTATGCACTTGGTTTTGTCAGTGTCCCTTAAATGCCTAATTTTGTAGTAAATATTACTACCAGATCCCGTTTTTGAGAGGGATAGATTACTTTTATGAAAATAGGCAATATAGAATTTAAAAAAAATCCCGTCTTCTTGGCTCCCATGGAAGACGTCACAGATATATGTTTCCGCCACTTGTGCAAACGTTTTGGCGTGGACATGGTATATACCGAATTTGTGTCGAGCGATGCCTTGATCCGTGAGATTAACAAGACAATGCAGAAAATTGAGATCGGCGAGGGCGAACGGCCTATCGCCATCCAAATCTATGGGCGTGAAGTGGATGCGATGGTTGAAGCTGCGAAAATGTGCGAAGAGGCCAAGCCCGACATCATAGATATTAATTTTGGTTGTCCTGTAAAGAAAGTTGCGGGCAAAGGGGCTGGCTCGGGCATGATGAAAACGCCGGACTTGATGGTGGACATCGTGCGTGAAGTGGTGAAAGCGGTCAACCTTCCTGTGACAGTGAAAACCCGCTTGGGATGGGACAACGATTCCCGGATCATCGTCGATTTGGCGGAGGAATTACAAGACGTGGGTATCCAGGCATTGACCATTCACGGACGTACGCGCTGCCAGATGTACAAGGGAGATGCAGACTGGTCGTTTATCAAAGCGGTAAAAGACAATCCCCGGATGCGGATTCCGATTATCGGCAACGGCGACGTCACCACCCCCGAAATGGTGAAACAACGCTTTGAGGAAACCGGAGTGGATGCGGTGATGATTGGCCGAGGTGCTATTGGCAACCCTTGGATTTTTGAAGAGGTGCGGCATTACTTGGAAACGGGTGAGAAATTACCGAAGAAGGCCTTTGGTGAGTATGTAGATATTCTGAAAGAACATATCGTAGAGAATATAAATCGAGTGGGGGAGAAAGGTGGAATCTTGCACAGCCGCCGTCACTTGGCCGCGACAAGCGTCTTCAAAGGTATTCCCGATTTCCGGCAGATGCGCATCGACATGCTGCGTGCAAACACCCAACTAGAATTGTTTGCCGTCTTGGACAAGGTGGTAGAAACTGTTGTGCATCCCGATTTCGCCGATTTTTAGGGATAAAGCAAAGAATTTGATTCCAAACGGCTTGCCCTGCAAAAAATATTAAGTAGTTTTGAGAGAAATATATAATCTCAAAACTGCTTTTTTTATGAAAAAAACATTCTTTGCCTTTGCCTTAATCGCCTTAATGATTTTCAATCAATCCTGTAAGCAGAAAGGTGTTGCGTCAGGAGTAATTGTTTCCAAGGAAATTCCAGTGACAGAATATTCTGTGATTTCATCCGCATTGCCTGCGAATATCATTTACGAACAAAAAGATGCGCCAGCTTATTTGAAACTGGATATTGACCAAAGCGTCTTGGATAAGTTGGATATTGTAGTCAAAGACAGTGTCTTGCAACTGAACTTGAAATCGGGCGTTTCTTTAAATTTGAAGACCGACAAGTGGGTGGTTCGTACCAATTCTAAAAGCTTGAAATTGATTTCCTTGACCAGCGCCGGCAATTTCAACTTGAAAAATTTGTCGGGAGTGAAGCGGTTGGATGTGCGTCTGGAAGGTGCGGGTAACTTTGAGGCCGAGAACCTTGATTGCGTTAGTTTTGCCTTGACGATTAGCGGTGCGGGCAATGCCAAGGTGAAAGGAAAAGCGGAGGCGGCTGCCTATAACTTGTCAGGAGTAGGGAATATGGAGGCAGAAGAATTCGACGTGAAAAGCCTGCGTGTGTTTTTAAGCGGTGTAGGCAATGCGAAAGTGAATGCTGCCGACTACTTGTATGTTGGCCTGAAGGGCGCTGGAAATGTGGAATATAAAGCCAAGCCAAAAAACCTTGAGACAGACATCCAAGGCGTAGGGAAAGTGAAACAACTGTGAACAAGTGAACAAAGTTTATTTCTTTGTTCACTTCCTCACCGATTAAAAAATATGGCTAAAATAGAACTTCATCCCTTGCCTCCTTTTTTGCCCGTAAATGCCAAGTTGTTGATGTTGGGAAGTTTTCCTCCGCCTAAAAATCGGTGGAAGATGGATTTTTATTACCCCAACCTGCAAAATGACATGTGGCGGATTTTTGGTTTGGTGTTTTTCCAAAACAAAGATTATTTTTTGCTAGCGAATAAGAAAAGCTTCAATCAGGCATTGATAGAAGATTTCTTACGGGAAAAAGGGGTTGCCCTCAGCGATACGGCATCCAGTGTGGTACGCTTGCGAGAAAATGCTTCTGACAAATTTCTTGAGATCGTTGAAAAAGTAGATTTGGAGAAAATCCTGCGCCTGATGCCCGAATGCAATACTATCGTGACAACGGGTGAAAAAGCAGCTGAAACACTTCTTTCGATAGTGTCGCCAGCTGTTGGAATTCCTTCACCAGGCAGTTTTGTTAAGGTGAATTATCGAAACAAGAACTTAACCATCTGGCGAATGCCTTCGTCGTCGCGTGCCTATCCGAAACCTTTGGAGGAGAAGGCGGAGGTGTATAGGAGCATGTTCCAATCAGCAGGGTTGATTTGATAGTAAACTGGTATTCGTTTTAATTTTTTGGGGTGTGCGCTGCGATTGCTTTGGAAATATACTCAGGCTTTTCGTCCATAGGCTTGTGGTTGAAAAGCCTTTTTTAGGGTATCTCACGAATTTCCTCTCATTTTCCCTTGCATATTAAACAAAAATCAATATTTTTGTTTTCGTTAATTGAATATCTGCTTAACACAGTGTGACTTATCAAACAAAAAAAAGTATTAACCTCTTAACTTATTCCCATCATGGCAATAGACAACATGATTTCGCTGACCTTGTCGGCAGAAGAACTGACGAAACTTGACAATGCCCTTACGGCCATCGAAGAAGTGATTAACGGCAAATTTATCAGCCTTACTCCCACCGAAAGGCAAAGCTATGGGCGGGTAAGCGACAAAACTGAAGACTGGATAGGCAAAGTGAAGGAGAGCATGGAGCAGAATCCGTCCCTCGTGCTCACTCATATCGATGTAAACGAGTACAACAACGATTTCACGGCACGCAAGGCACTGATGCCCCGCATCAACCGGATGGAGAAAATCTACCATCTTTTCGAAGACACCAACATGCTGCTTGGTTCCGACTTGTACCACAATGCCATTACGTTCTACAAAGGGCTGAAAGCCGCCGCACAAACCGACGCGCCGGGTGCAAAAACGGTTTACAGCAACTTGGCTGCCCGCTTTCCAGGACGTCCAAGCTCCACGAAAGAAGCTTCGAGCCAGCAATAAGTAGTTAGGGAAGTGGTTGTTGCTAGTGTTAAGGTAGTAACAATCACTTCTTAAACTCCCAATTGGTACTTGATGACCTACCAACAAGCACTTCCGAAGTGGTTATTTCCACTTTCGAAGTGCTTTTTACTACGTAGGGAGGTGGTGATTGGTAGGTTAGTAACTACCTTTTGGTGGTTCGGAAGTAGTTTTCATTGATTTCAATGCCCCTTGCCACATCAAGGGTGTCACTTAGGGTGATGTTCTCGATGGCTGTCTCTGTCTTTTCTTTGCTCTGGTTTTAGCCTATGACGAATTCCATTCACATGTGTTATTCGTTTAACGTGAGTTCGATATAATTAATCGAAAAATCCGGGCATACGATACGAATTATTTAAACGCAGAGTTGCCTGAGTAAGAAGAGATATTGTGTACAACTTGTTTATATCTTGGTGGATAAAAAAATCCCGTCGGGATATTCGCTCGGTAGAAAAGATGGTAAAAGACGAATAGCATGCCGTAGGTATGTCCTCTCTTAATGGATCATCCCTACAGGATGATAATCACAAAGGCTAAATTTTGTTCTATCGAGCTGTATTTCCTAAGGAAAAAGGATGGAATGCACAAATCGCTACATCGAACTCACGTTAGTTTACCCTCGGTGTCCAGTTAATTCTTCCTTATTTTGCAATATAAGTCAAATCACATCTTGCTTGTGCTGTTCTTGCCGATCGCCAACCCTGCAATCCCCACCAGCCCACAAAAAATCACCCAAAGCGACTGCAAGGCAAACACGCCGAAGGCGAATGCCTCAGCCGAAACATGGCTGACTCCGTAAAGCATCAATGCTGCTATCACGGCTGCATGCCACGCTCCCATGCCTCCGTTGGTTGGCACGGCCATGCTGATGCTTCCCATCGTGAAGGTGATTAGCGCGGCGGTGAACCCCAGGTTCTTGGTGAAGTCGAATGCGTAGATGGTGACATAAAAATAGAAAAAGTAGCTTACCCATATCATCACGGAGTGAAACAGTAGTTTTCCTTTTTCTTTCATTCTCCAGATTAGGATAAGGTCGGTTCGGATGCCTTTGATGATGCGGGTGATTTTTTTTACGATGAAGCTGTTGCGGTGGGACTTCCATATATAAGCAAGCAGTACAACCATCGCCAACAGGCCGATATAAAACCAGGCAGAAGTGAATAGGGCGTTCAGGAGCGAGTGGATAGCATTGTTTTGGGTCAGTTGTTTGATCAGGTATTCGGCATTGAGAAGGGAAGCGAAAAAAAGGATGAAGATGACCGACACCAAGTCCATCACCCGGTCGAGAATCATGGTGCTCACCGTTTGGGCAAAGGGTATATTCTCTTTTTTCGACACCATTCCGCAACGCCACAGCTCGCCGGCACGGGGGATGGCGAAATTGACCGCATAACCACCATACACCGCAAATGCAATGTTTAGGATCCGAGTTTTGTGTCCGAGCGGAGCAAGCAGCAATTGCCAGCGGAAGGCCCGGAACGTGTTCCCCATTAATCCGAAAATCAGCGAAAAAGCCAGGATATAGTAATTGGCATCTTTGAAAATCAGCCATATTTTTTGGAAATTTGTATCACGAAAGACCAACCAGAGGATAAGGACACCGAGAAATAGGGGCAAAATCAATTGAAGCAAGAGACTTGAAACTCGTTTTCGCAGGCTTGTTTTATTTTTTTCTAGAATTTCAGTCATGGTTTTTCTTCAGATTGTAACAGCTTGATGTGAACATTTAATTACTTTTTTTCGGTTTTGAGGATAAAACACTAACTTTGTGTGAGCAAAGATAACGATTAAAATAGGATGTAAGCGTGCAGACCGTAAAACCAAAGAAATTTCTTGGACAACATTTCCTCACAGATTTGCAAATAGCCAAAAGCATTGCAGACACGATAGACAATTTTTCAGGTCTTCCAATTTTGGAAATTGGACCCGGAATGGGTGTTCTAACTCAATTTTTATTGAAAAAAGAAGGTGAACTCACCGTTGTGGAGCTTGACCGCGAATCTGTGCCTTATCTGCAAAAGCACTTTCCTGAATTGGGCGGGCGGATCGTTGAGGGTGATTTCTTGAAACTTGATTTGGACACTCTTTTTTCAACTCAGTTTTGCCTGATAGGAAATTATCCGTACAACATATCTTCCCAGATTTTTTTCAAATTGCTCGATTACAAAGATTTGATACCTTGTTGCACCGGCATGATACAGAAAGAGGTGGCGGAGCGGATAGCTGCCGGCCCGGGAAGCAAGACCTATGGGATTCTTTCGGTGCTTCTCCAGGCTTGGTTTGATGTGGAATATCTGTTTACGGTGAGCGAAACAGTGTTTGATCCACCGCCCAAGGTGAAGTCAGGCGTGGTGAGGTTGGTGCGGAACGACCGGAAAAACCTTTCATGCGATGAGCGTTTATTCAAGACGGTGGTTAAGACATCGTTCAATCAGAGGCGGAAAACGCTGCGAAATTCCATGAAACCGTTGTTGGGCAAAGGTTGCGAGGCTTATTCAGACCCGATTTTCGATAAACGGCCCGAACAACTTTCAGTCGCGGATTTTGAGCGGCTCACCATCATCACACAGAGCTGTATTTGGTAGGAGAAGACAGATTAGGTAGAACCAAAATCATGCAACCGTTATGTCAGAAGTTAAACTTTACTATCACAAAGACAATGTTATTAGAGTCAGTCGGAGCATTGAATTTCTGAAAACAAATCCGATAAAAAACTTTTTGTGGATTGACCTCAACGATGTCGATGAAGAAATCGAGAATGAATTGGAGGATTATTTGAAAATCTATATTCAGGAAGAGGAGGAAATGATAGAGATCGAGATGTCGTCACGCTATATGGAGACGGCAGACTCGCTGGTGGTGAATTCTAACTTTTTGCTTCCAAACTTTGAACGCGAGCCGGTTTCTTTTATTCTTAAAAACAATATATTGATCACCGTTCGTGGTGAAAACTTGAAATCGTTTCAGGAAACGGTGAAAAAAATATCAGCCAACCCGAAATATTACCCCAGCGGGTACCATGTCTTTGTGGGTATTTTGGAGACACGTGTCGAAGTGGATGCCGACATGATCGAGGAAATGACGCAGCGCATCACCACTTTGAGCAACAGTATCAGCATTCAGGAGGCAGATGAGGATTTATTGATGGAGATCAAGGACCTTCAGGAAAAAACCATGATGCTCCGTGAGAATATCATCGACAAGCAGCGTGCCGTTTCCAGCATGCTCAAAAGTGAGCTCATCCCCTCCGAATTGCATGCCAAACTCACAATTATTGTGAAAGACATCAATTCTCTGATCGAACACGTCCGTTTCAGTTTCGACCGTTTGGAATATTTACAGGACACTTTCCTCGGTTTTGTAAACATCGAGCAAAACAAGATCATCAAGATATTTACCATCATTTCGGTCATCTTCATGCCTCCAACTCTCATCGCGAGCATCTACGGGATGAACTTCCGCAAGTTGCCCGAATTGGAATGGGAGTATGGCTATTATGTCTCCATAGGCTTGATGGTGTGTTCTTCTTTGGCAATTATCATCTACTTCAAAAGGAAGAAGTGGCTCTGACGCGGCGCAGGTGAAGGTAAAACTTCAAATCACAAATTTTAAATTGGTAATTATTTATGGGAGTCTCATTCAATTTCACTCAGATTGCAAGTGCATTCGTCGTGCTCTTTGCGCTTATCGATATTTTGGGCTCAGTGCCTTTGTTCCTGTCGTTGAAAAGCCAAAACAGGCAAATCAACCCTTTTCAGGCATCCATCTATTCATTTACGCTCATGGTGATCTTCTTGTTTGTCGGGGATGTCATCTTGCGCCTCTTCAACGTGGATGTGTCTTCATTTGCTGTTGCCGGTTCGTTGGTCATTTTTATCATCTCCATTGAGATGATTTTCGGAGTCGAGATCTTCCGAAACGATTCTCCCGGAAGAAAAAGCACCCTCGTGCCGATTGTGTTTCCGCTGATTGCTGGGCCGGGAACTTTTACCGCTCTTTTATCGATGCGTGCTGAATATGCTGTTGGGAACATCATTCTCGCTTTGTCCCTGAATATGATTTTTGCCTATTTTGTCTTGAGATACCTGGATATTGTTCGCCGGTTGATTGGCGCCGATGGGGTGTATGTGATGCGTAAATTTTTTGGAATTATCCTGATGGCGATTTCTGTAAAACTATTTACCGTGAATATCAGTTCCCTCTTTCATTGACACGGAATTGCTAAGCTCAAAATGTTATTGATTTCGGCCTAATCGCTAACTCTGTGTGACAAAAAATAAGCCTCCCGGAGAATAATGATATTTTGTAGTTTTTAAATAAAACATTCATCTCGAATGTGTTTCAGATAAGGAAAAAATGTTATATTTTTGTGCCGAAAATAAAAATAAACAATAGATAAAATCGAATATATTCACTCATTTAATTTTTTAAAATTAGCAAACGATGAAAATCAACAAAATTTTCGCACGTGAGATCTTGGATTCAAGAGGTAATCCTACTATTGAAGTGGACGTGACACTTGAGTCTGGTGTTGTTGGTCGTGCAGCAGTTCCGTCTGGAGCTTCTACAGGAGAAAACGAAGCTTTGGAACTTCGTGACGGTGACAAAAAAAGATACCTCGGAAAAGGTGTTTTGAAGGCTGTTGAAAATGTTAACACTCTCATTGCTCCTGCTTTGGTGGGTGAAAGTGCATTTGATCAGAGAGGAATCGATTTGAAAATGATTGCTCTTGATGGGACAAAAACAAAATCCAAACTTGGCGCAAATGCTATCTTAGGCGTTTCTTTGGCTGTGGCAAAAGCTGCTGCTGCTGAATTGAACGTACCTTTATATCGCTATATTGGTGGAACAAACACTTACACGCTTCCAGTTCCAATGATGAACATCATCAACGGTGGTTCACACTCTGATGCTCCTATCGCTTTCCAAGAATTCATGATCCGTCCGGTTGGCGCTCCATCTTTCAAAGAAGGTTTGCGTACGGGTGCTGAAGTTTTCCATGCTTTGAAAAAAGTATTGCATGACAAAGGTCTTAGTACTGCTGTTGGTGACGAAGGTGGTTTCGCCCCTAACTTGGCTGGAGGTACTGAAGAAGCGTTGGAATCTATCCTTACAGCTATCAAGAACGCAGGTTACGAACCAGGAAAAGACGTGACTATCGGCCTTGACTGCGCTGCTTCTGAATTTTTCAAAGATGGTGTTTACAACTACGCTAAATTTGAAGGTGAAACCGGCAAGAAACGCACTTCTGCCGAGCAGGTTGAATTCCTTGCTGAATTGGTTGCCAACTACCCTATCGACTCAATCGAAGATGGTATGGGCGAGAACGACTGGGAAGGCTGGAAGCTGCTTACCGACAAATTGGGAGACAAAATTCAATTGGTGGGTGACGACTTGTTCGTGACAAACGTTGAATTCTTGAAAAAAGGTATCGAATTGGGTTGCGCCAACTCAATCCTTATCAAGGTTAACCAAATCGGTTCGTTGACCGAAACTTTGGATGCAATCGAAATGGCTCACCGCGCAGGTTACACTTCTGTGACTTCTCACCGTTCTGGTGAAACAGAAGATGCCACAATTGCAGACATCGCCGTAGCAACCAACTCCGGACAAATCAAGACCGGTTCTTTGAGCCGCTCTGACCGTATGGCCAAATACAACCAATTGCTTCGTATCGAAGAAGAACTTGGTGCAAAAGCTGTTTATGGCTATAAAAGAGTTCAAAAAGTGAAATAAGAATTTCTTTTTTCCAAATAAAAATGCCGGAACAAAAAGTTCCGGCATTTTTATTTGAGGTGTATGTGTTGTGTTCGCCTCAATTTATATTCGTTTTTCTTCTAGCAGTGCTTGCGTTCGCTTTGGGGTCGGAGGTGTTGATTGTTGCTGTCGCCTCTTTTGACTTTTGCTCAAATAGTTCTTTGTAGTCTATCATCGCCCTTCTCACAACATCCTTTGCTTCGTCCACCCCGTAGGTAGCGGCCAACATGCAACGTCTTTCTGGGTTTCCAGGTATGTCTTTGTAGGTTGTAAAGTAATGCCTGATACGTTCAAGAACCATGAACGGCAGTTCATTGATATCGCGGTATTCACCATACACAGAGTCGTTATCGAGCACCGCAATCAGTTTGTCGTCTGCTTCACCGCCGTCGATTAGCCTGAGGCCTCCTATGGGTCGTACTTTCATGATTATATCTCCATGGGAAATATCCTTTTCCGTTAATACGCAAATATCTACCGGGTCTTTGTCTCCTTCAATGTCATCGCGGTACATTCTCTTGTTGCTCAGTTCCGCTACTTTTTTTCCGCAATAAGTTTGAGGGAGAAATCCGTAAAGTGCAGGAACCACATTCGAATATTTCTGAGGCCGATCCACGCAGAGGTATCCTGTGCTTTTGTCCACTTCGTATTTGACCGTGTCAGTCGGAACTATTTCGATAAAGGCGGTTACTATGTCCGGGGCTTCTGATCCAATATTGATACCATGCCATGGGTGGGCTTTAAAGCGAAGGTCGAGGAGTGTCAAGCTGTCTTCTGTGTTGAAAGCTTGCGTTCCGGCTGGGTGAGCTGTTTTTCTCATTTTGATTGAATTATATATTATTTTATAAATGCATAATAAGAGGAGATCGATTAAACAATTATATCATCACTTATTTACAAAGGTATAAATTGTAATAAAGCATCTGGAATATAATCGATTATTTTTTTATAAATTTTGTTTATGGTTTATTTTCAGGTAGGTGTATATAAAAATAAGAAAGCCCGCGAATCACTTCGTAGACTTCCCCCTCTTAACACAAACTTTACAAAAACTACACAATAAAATTGGTTGTAGACTGATAATCAATGATTTCAGGAACCAATTTTTTGTTTCACAATATCTTAAACAAACTCAATATTTTTCAACTAAGTTCAACTTTATTCTTAATATCTCTTTATTAATTAAAATTCGGGGTCAAAAATTATATAACAAAGCGAATTTAACTACTATAGTGTCTAATCTTCTTTTATTACAATAGATTTTTTGACTTCCTATTTTTATAATACAAATATAGAGAAGATTTTATTACAAACAATGTTCTCTTGGGAAAAAAAACAGAGATTTAGCTTTTTTTAAATTCATTTCTTAAATATCTCATGGTGTAGCTCGTCGTGTCTGAAGCTAATAGTTCTGGATTGCCCTGTAAAAGTAGCTTTCCACCGTTTGCTCCTCCCTCAAGCCCCATATCGATGATATAATCTGCCGACTTGATAATGTCCATATTGTGTTCTATAACCAAAATGGTGTTTCCCTTTTCCACCAATTTGTTCAGAACATCCAGTAAGACCCGGATGTCTTCAAAGTGGAGACCTGTTGTAGGTTCATCGAGGATATAGAATGTGTTTCCCGTATCGGTTCGGGCCAATTCGGTTGCCAGTTTCACCCGTTGTGATTCGCCGCCAGACAGAGTGGTGGAGGGTTGGCCAAGACGGATGTAACCTAAGCCTACATCTTGAAGCACTTTCACTTTTTGCAAAATATTGGGTACATTTTCGAAAAACTCCACCGCAGTATTGATGGTCATATCCAACACGTCGGCAATAGATTTTCCTTTGAACCTTACCTCCAGTGTTTCCCTGTTGTAACGTTTCCCGTGACAATCTTCACATGGAACAAGCACATCGGGGAGAAAATTCATTTCAATGGATTTGTAGCCGTTTCCGCTACAAGTCTCGCACCTCCCGCCTTTCACATTGAACGAAAAACGACCGGGCTTGTATCCACGGATCTTGGCTTCGGGGAGCCCCACAAATAAATTCCTGATGTCTGAAAAAATCCCGGTGTAAGTTGCCGGATTGGAGCGGGGAGTGCGTCCAATTGGCGACTGGTCCACGCTGATCACCTTGTCGATGTTGTCAATGCCTTCTATCGATTCGTAAGGCAATGGGTCGTTCAATGAGCGGTAGAAATGCTGGCTCAAGATGGGTTGGAGCGTTGCATTTATCAAGGTTGATTTCCCGCTACCCGAAACGCCTGTTACACAAATGAAAGTACCTAATGGAAACTCTGCAGTTACATTCTTTAGGTTGTTGCCTTTTGCTCCGAATAATTTGATGCTTTTCCCATTTCCGGTTCGGCGTGTTATCGGGACTTCTATTTCTCGTTTCCCATTCAGATAATCTGCGGTGACCGTTCCTTTTTTCAGCATTTCGGCAGGTGTCCCCGCAAACACCACGTCCCCGCCTTTGCGTCCGGCAAAAGGCCCCATGTCCACAATGTAGTCTGCCTCAAGCATCATGTCTTTGTCGTGTTCCACAACAATCACCGAGTTGCCTGCGTCCCGAAGTTTTTTTAAGGAGTTAATCAGGCGAATATTGTCACGTTGGTGAAGTCCGATACTTGGTTCGTCCAAAATGTATAGAACGTTTACCAATTGCGAGCCGATCTGCGTTGCCAGGCGGATGCGCTGGCTTTCACCTCCTGAAAGTGTGGCTGAGGAACGGTTTAGTGACAGGTATTCGAGACCCACATCCAAAAGGAATGAAAGGCGGGAAAGGATTTCTTTTTTTATTTCTTGGGCAATCACTAATTGCCGTTCTGAAATATGGGTATCCATGTCTGCTATCCAGTCGTAGAGTTCACGGATGTCCATGGCTGCCAATTCAGCAATGTTCTTGCCGTTAATTTTATAATGCAGTGATTCTTTCTTGAGCCGTTGGCCGTGGCATTCGGGACAAGTGACGGTGCTTACAAACTGGCCGGCCCATTTTTGAGCGGAAGCTGAAGCATCGCTTTCCTGTTGCAGGCTGATGTATTTTGTAACCCCTTCGAACGAGACGATGTAGTTGGAATTGCCTAAGGATTCATTTTTTATTTGCAAACGTTCCTCTGTGCCAAACATGATTTCGTCCATCGCTTCCTCCGGAATGTCTTTTATCGGCGTTTTGATGGAAACCCCATATTTTTCGCAAATGGCTTCGATTTGCCAGAAGAAGAGTGAGTTCTTGTATTTTCCCAAAGGGGAAATACCTCCCGCAAAGATGCTTAATTCCGGCTTGGGAACGATTTTGGTCATATCCATCTTGTTGATAGTTCCCAGTCCCTTGCATTTTGGGCAAGCACCCTGTGGTGAATTGTAGGAGAAATTATGGGGGGCAGGTTCGCCGTAAGATAGGCCGGTACTTGGACACATCAGTTGATTGCTGAAGTGGCGTACTTCATTGATCTCAGAGTCCAAAATCATAATCAGGCCTTCGCCCATTTTCATTCCGGTTTGCAGGCTGGCTTTTAGCTTTTCTTCAAATTTGTTGGACACTTCCAGTTTGTCAATCACCACCTCAATGTCGTGGTTTTTGTACCTGTCCACACGCATCCCAGGGAGAATTTCACGAACATCACCATCTATGCGCACATTCAGGTATCCTTTTTTACGGACTTGCTCGAACAGCTCTTTGTAGTGGCCTTTTCTATTCCGCACGAGTGGTGCAAGCAAGTATATTTTTTTACCGATATAACTTTCCAGAATCAGGTTCAGGATTTGCGCCTCGGTGTATTTGACCATTTTTTCTCCCGTGAGGTAGGAATAGGCTTCACCCGCGCGCGCATAGAGCAGACGGAGAAAATCGTAAATCTCGGTAGTGGTGCCAACTGTCGAACGGGGATTCCGGTTGGTGGTTTTTTGTTCTATTGAAATCACGGGGCTCAAGCCGGTGATTTTATCCACGTCCGGTCGCTCCATACTTCCCAAAAAGTTTCGTGCATAGGCCGAAAAAGTTTCGATATATCGCCTTTGCCCTTCTGCAAAAATGGTGTCGAAGGCAAGGGATGATTTACCACTTCCGCTCAGGCCAGTGATCACAACCAGCGAGTTGCGTGGAATTTCCACATCAATGTTTTTGAGATTGTGCACACGGGCACCATACACGTTGACTTTTTCTATGTCTTCGAGCAATTCTTTGTTTTGCATCGTTATTTTATAATTATTGAAGAGTTGATGTTCATGACAAGCCAGATACTTCACTCCATTCTGTATTTCTAATATTCACTATTGGGCCAACCATTTTTCGTTATAGACCCTGATTTTATGGTCTTTATAGCTCAATGATTCGGGTGTCGGTATTTTTACCGTATAGGATTTTCCCTGCTTTACGGTTAGTTTTCTATCCCGAAGCCACGAATTAAATTCTTTCAGGTCGGCATAAGAAACGCCTTGGTCTTTTGCAAATTGGGCCAAGTCTGTCACAGTATTGGTCACAACCACATCCTTGAAGTCGATTTGTTTGTAGAGGGTTTCGGGTGTAATTACAAATCCATATTTGAGAGGTGCTTCGAAGATGAGTTTGATGGCCGCCATCCGAAAAAAATAGCGCGAAGATTCTTCGTTAAGCCATAGGTCAACCACCGAACTACTTTGCTGGTTAGATAATTCGTTGCTGATTCTTCCCATTCCTGCATTGTAAGAGACGGCGGCATCTATCCAGCTACCATATTTCCGGTGGGCGTTTCGAAGGTATTTGCAGGCTGCTTCGGTTGATTTTTCCACTGAATAGCGTTCATCCACTTCGTCCGTTATTTCCAAGCTTTTTTCGGATGCTGTGCCAGGCATCAATTGCCACAATCCGATGGCTTTGGCAGAAGATATGGCCCGAGGATTCAGGCTGCTTTCGATGGCTGCCAAATATTTGAAATCGTCTGGAATATCATTCGCTTTCAGGATCGGCTCGATCATTGGAAAATAGCGGTTTGCTCGTTTGAACAAAAGCATGGTGCTTGCGTGCATGTAGCAAAAAATATTCATTTCCCTGTCGAAACGCTCGTGGATGTCGTAACGTGTGACATCCATCTTTTCTCCTGCAAATTCTATCTCATCGGGAATGTCCACCGATTTGACCATGGCCAACACTTGCGGTTCCGATCTGGAAACCTTTTCTGAATTTTGCGAGGAAAGAAACAGGATGAAGGAAACTGTCAATGCAAGGAATGACAGGATATATAGGGCATTTTTTTTCATTCGTCAAAAAATCAAGAGAATTTTACCTTGAAATTGAGAGTATCGCTCTCCTGGCATGACACTGGATAGCCGGGGGATGTTCTCTTGTTACGAAGATAGTAGTTTTATCTGAAAAAAGAAACCCTTGCGATTCCGTTTTAATTGACTTTAGCAATGGCGGAGAAGATTTTCTTGCTGCTGATCCATTTGCAAAGCCCGAAAAGAACAGTCATGAAGAGGATAATGAACGCGCCGGAGGGTACATTCAAATAGTAGGACAGGATCAGGCCGCTCACACAACACAAGAAGCTAATTCCAATGGACAGAAAAATCATTTTTCGGAAATTGGACGTGAAAATATTGGCTGTCATTTGTGGAATCGTGAGAAGGGACATCAATAGCACAACACCTACAAGGCGGATCGAAAGGACGATTGAAACCGCGATGCAAAACATCATCAGGTATTCAAATGCACGCACTGCGATGCCTCTTGTCTTTGCAAAATCTGCATCAAAAGCGATATAGAGAATTTGTCGGTGAAACAGTGTGAGAACCACTATCAACACCAAGGACAGAATTCCCAAATACAGAATGTCCGAATAGGCAATAGTGAGGATATTCCCAAAGAGGTAGTCCGTTAGATTGGGTGCATAACCCGGCTTCAGGAAAATAAAGATGATGCCGATAGCCATTCCCAACGACCAAAAAGAGGCTATGGCAGAGTCCTCCCTCACTCCTTGCTTCGTGGAAAGCCATTCGATGCCAAAAGCCGACATCACCGAAAAAATCATGGCGGACAAAATGGGATTGAACCCGAAATAGAATCCGATTCCCAATCCCCCCAAAGAGGCGTGGGTGATTCCTCCGCTGATGAAAACCAATCGGCGAATTACGATATAAGTGCCGATAATGCCGCAAGCAATACTTGCCAGCAGGCTGCCCCACAAAGCATTTCGGAAAAATGCGTAATCCAACAGTTCGAAAATTTGCATCAGTGCCTTATTGTAAAATAGTTATTATTGAATCTCTTCCGCAGAAAAACCCACTTGGGACAAATCTTTCCAAAAGTTTGGATAAGATTTTGATACTACTTGCGGCTCGGCTATTTGAATTTTTTCGAGACGAATAGCCGCCGGAGCAAATGCCATTGCCATCCGGTGGTCTTCGTAGGTCTTTATAATGGGGTCAGTTTCTGGAACACAACGTTCGCCGTTCCATTCCATAATGCTGTTGTCACGGTCGGTCACCACGTATCCCAGTTTCCTCATTTCTGCTTTGAGCGCTTCAATGCGGTCTGTTTCTTTGATTTTGAGGCTTTGAAGTCCGGTGAACAGAAATGGAATACCCATCATGCAGCATGTCACCACAAAGGTCTGTGCCAAATCGGGCTCGTTCACAAAGTTATGGAACATTTTTTTCGTTCTTGGAGCTGTTTTACGAAGTATTACTCCCTTGTCTGTGAATTCCGACGACACACCCAAGTCGAGAAACAATTCCGCCACTTTCGAATCGCCCTGCGCGCTTTGTTGAAACAATCCGAGCAATTCGATTTCTGCAGTATCCGAAAGTGCCGCAATCTCATACCAATAAGATGCTGCCGACCAGTCGGATTCCACCAGGAACGAGCTTCCCTTGTAGAGTTCCGGATAAATCTTGATGGTGTTTCCATCCCAATTGGCTTTCACTCCAAAATCACTCATGATTTTAAGTGTCATGCGAATGTAGGGCTGGGAAATAACCTCTCCTTGTAGCTGGATAGTCAACCCATCTGTCATCGTTGGAGCCACCATCAGCAAGGCTGAAATAAATTGTGAACTTATATTTCCTGCCAGATAGATTTCGCCCCCTCTCAAGGCTTGGCCTTTGATCCGAAGTGGAGGAAATCCTTTTTTTTCTATATATTCGATTTTTGCTCCCAACGAATTCAAAGCATCTACCAAAAGATGGATCGGACGTTGTTTCATCCGTTCCGTTCCAGTAATTGTCCAGTCGCCTGGGCATCTGGAAAGATAGGCCGTCAGGAAGCGCATGGAAGTTCCCGCAGCCCCCACATTAATAACGTTGTTGTCAGATTCGAAAGCCTTCACCATCACGCGGGTGTCGTCGCAATCGGACAAATTATCGATAGCAGCAGTGCTGTTGCTTAATCCTTTGAGAATTAATGCCCTGTTGCTGATGCTTTTTGAAGATGGTAGCTTAATCGTTGATTTGAATGTGTGTGGTGCAGTTAAAACGTATTCCATTGCTTGTTTTTCGAAGTAATATTATGTGCAAAAGTAGCAAAAAATGGTCACTTGGAAGCCTTATATTCAAACATTCATTTTTCTTAACGTGGGATTAGCAGTGATCGGTCATCAGAAATGTGCCAATGAATTCATGTGCCAGTATGAAAATTAGGAAATTAGCCCCGAATGACCGCTGAGAATTAGCTAATATGCCAATGTACCAATGCGCAAATCAGCTTCCAGATACCACCCATTTTTCTCAGAAATTGTTACCTTTGCGTTTCTTTTTTTAAGTTACAATCAAAACATGCAAAAATACGATATTTGTTGTGTAGGCCACATCACTCTCGACAAGGTGGTTTCGCCCCGTCAAACGGTATATATGCCCGGAGGCACGTCCTTTTATTTTTCAGAGGCAATACGCCATTTTGGCGACATAAGTTACTTGTTAATCACTGCTTTGGCCACTTCCGAGATGAATGTGGTGGACGATCTGAGGGACAAAGGTGTTACCGTGAAGGCTTTTGTTTCTGCACATTCTGTCTATTTTGAGAATATTTACGGAGACAATCCAGACAACCGCACGCAGCGTGTATTGGCAAAGGCCGACCCCTTTTCCATGGAGCAGGTGACAGATGTGGAAGCCACTTATTTCCATTTGGGGGCCTTGCTCGCCGATGACTTTCCTTTGGAAATGGTGAAGGAACTTTCTAAAAAAGGGCTTGTTTCTATCGATTCTCAAGGTTACTTGCGGGAGGTACGCGATCAAAACGTATATGCTATCGACTGGAAAGACAAGCATGAAGCCTTGAAGTACATCCATACACTCAAAGTGAATGAACACGAAATGGAAGTCCTCACTGGCTATTCAGATATCCAGAAAGCTGCCCGACTTTTGCATGAATGGGGGGTGGCGGAAATATTAATCACCTTGGGAAGCCTTGGTTCGGTGATTTACGATGGACAAAACTTCCACAAAATTCCTGCTTACAAACCTGCGGAAGTGGTGGATGCCACAGGATGTGGCGACACCTACAATATTGGTTACCTTTATCAAAGGGCAAAAGGAAAATCGATTCAAGAAGCAGGGGAATTTGCTGCTGCAATGGCCACTATCAAGATCGGAAAAAGTGGCCCTTTTGATAGGACAACGGAAGATGTGATGAGTGTGATTGAAAAAGCTGAAAAGGTTATGCCTGTTTGCTAATGTGCTAATGATAAAATGTGCCAATGTGAGAATTAACTAATTTCGACATTGGCACATTTTGTTAATTGCTAGCTGATTTCAACCTCATCGTTTTGCTCAAAGAGGCAATAAGCAAAATACATATACCAAAAAATCCAACTGTTAGATAGGCCATTTCCAATCCCCAATGTTTGGAGATATAGCCAACCAAAACATTGGTCACTAACGGGCCTACAAAGCTAATGCCTGACATGATGGTCAAGGCTGTACCCACAGGTATGTTTTTTACTTTTTCACCCACAATGCTGTAAATTGTTGGTACGATGCACGAAATCCCCAACCCAATCGACATAAATCCGAGGGAATTCACGATTACTTTTAGAGTGATGGTTTCCACATGCCCAATCAATACGGACGAGGTGAAAAATCCAATGAATATAAGTGTTCCTGCGACTTTCAGAACCGTTGTTTTAGACCATATCTTATAGGCATAGTTTGCCAAAAGACGGCCAGTAGTCATCATCACCATAAATACAAGAAAGCCCACCTGCATTGTTTTGGGCGCATGGATGGTGGATTCGAAATAGACGTTGCTCCAGTCGAACATGGTATTTTCTATAATTAACGCGAATAACCATACCAGCCCGAGCTGTATAAGAATCAGTTCGGAGAAAATTGTTTTCAGCTTGAATTTGGATTTCTTTGGCTGGGCAAGTTCTGCTGTTTTGTCTTCCTTTATTTCATCTAATAGAAAACGGCTGCTGTAGCCCACTACTGCGAGGCACAACAAGGTGATAACAATAAAATGAACCTGCGGGTTGATATTGAGGTTAATCATCAAGAATCCGATCAATGCCCCTATGCAAGCCGCAATGCTCCATCCGGCATGAAAAGTGGCGATGATCGTTTTGCCATAGATTCGTTCCACTTCAATAGCCTGTGTGTTGAGCGAAATGTCGGTCATGTTCCAAAATGTACCGAAAAGCATGAAGAATGTTCCGAGTATATATATGTTTGGAGTAAGCCCGATGAAAAACAAGGATATGATAAAACCTCCCAAGCTTATCAGTACTGTGTTTTTGCTGCCAATTCGTTGCATTAGAAAACCAACAATCGGAATGGCTAAGAATTTGCCTATCGGCTGGAGTGTGATTAGGAGCCCAAAGTGTAGCAAATCTTGCAGGTCGAATGACGACTTGATATCTGTCAACCTGCTTGCCCAACTAGCAAAACAGAGTCCTTGAGCTAAAAACAAGGATAAAACAGCGTATCGTATTTTTTCTTTCGGATAGGATAGGGTGTTGGTCATTGTTTGAATGATTTATGTTTAAAGTGAACGGGAAAACAAGTGAAGTCGTGAATAAGTAACCCAGTAACCGAGTGGAGAAGTAATTAAGTTCTCTAATTTCCAAGATTATTTGTTCTCAAGTTCGCTCCCTCTCTGTTCATCAAACAAAAAAAACTTCTCTGTAAGTAGAGAAGTTTTTTATCGGGTTGAAACCCATTACTCGGCATTCAATGTGAAGCGTTTGAAAGCAGTTACTTCCAAATCCTTGTCGTATTTTGCCAAATATTGAGCAACAGTTATTTTTGAATCTTTGATAAATTCTTGTTGAAGCAACGTGAATTCTTTAATGAATTTAGTCACAGCACCTTCAGCAATACGGTCAAGCAAGTTTTCTGGTTTGCCGGCAGCAATAGCTTTTTCTTTGGCGATACTTCTTTCGCGTTCTTTGATTTCTTCAGAAACTTCTTCGGGAAGAATAGAAACTGGATTCATCGCTGCCACTTGCATGGCAATGTCCCTTGCTATTTGTTCATCCACGTTTGGTTTGCTGAAACCTACAATCGTAGCCAATTTGTTTCCTGGGTGAACGTAAGCCACCACACTTGGAGCTTCTATAGATTCGAATGAACCCAATTCCATTTTTTCACCTGTGATACCACTACGGTTAGTGATCACATCAGCAATGATGTGGCCTTCTATTTCTACATTCTTCAATGCTTCTGCATCAGCGGGTTTGCTGGCCAAGGCACTGTCAAGTATGTTCTTTGCCATTCCCACAAAGTCAGCATTGATCGCCACGAAGTCTGTTTCGCATTTGATTGCTACCAAAGCAGCATAACCGTCTTTTGTAGCAGCAAGAACGCATCCTTCCGACGCATCACGGTCTTCCCGTTTTGCGGCAAAAGCTTGTCCTTTTTTGCGGATCACTTCGATTGCCTTTTCTATATCGCCATTTGCTTCGTTCAAAGCATTTTTACAATCCATCATTCCCGCGCCAGTCATTTTGCGCAAGTGTTGGATGTCAGCCATTGTGATTGCCATATTCCTTATAAATTATTGATTATTAAATTTTATCTATCGAATAGTATGCTCTTGTTGATACGTTAAAAAAGCTAAGATTCAGGCTCTAAGAGAAGACTCTCAGAAACCAAACCTTAGCTTCTTTTATTTTTGTGCCAGAGACACGATTATTCCTCGTCTTCTTTGATGAATTTGCTTGCAACAGCAGCGTTGATAGCTTGTTCATCTTCTTTAGCAACACGTTCTTTTCTAGCTTTTGATTTCCGCTCGCGTGGAGTTTCATCGTCTTCGCCAGCTTCTTGAGCTTCGGCTGCACTTGCGTCAGCTTTTTCTATCTTTCTTTCTTCAAAACCATCTTTGATGGCCTCGCACAAAGAAGCAAGGATTACTTCGATAGATTTTGAAGCATCGTCGTTTGCCGGGATAGAGAAATCCACATCATTTGGGTTTGAGTTGGTGTCAACGATACCAAATACAGGGATACCCAAGCGTTTAGCTTCCTTCACAGCGATTCCTTCTTTCACGATGTCAACCACGAAAATGGCTGATGGAAGGCGTGTCATGTCTTGGATAGAACCAAGAGTTTTCTCCAATTTGGCACGTTGGCGTGTGATCTGAAGTTTTTCTCTTTTAGACAAAGTGTCAAAAGTTCCGTCTTTGATCATTTTGTCAATGCTTGACATCTTCTTCACAGCCTTGCGGATAGTTGGGAAGTTTGTCAACATCCCACCGGGCCAGCGTTCGATTACGTAAGGCATGTTGATGCCTCCAGCCAAATCTGCAACGACTTGTTTTGCTTGTTTTTTTGTTGCAACAAACAAAATTTTCTTTCCTGATTTAGCGATTTGTTTCAAAGCAGCAGCTGATTCTTCTGCTTTCGCAATGGTTTTGTATAGGTCGATAATGTGAATGCCGTTGCGCTCCATAAAAATGTAAGGCGCCATTGCTGGATTCCATTTTCTTTTCAAGTGACCGAAGTGTACTCCGGCTTCTAGTAATTGGTCAAATGTTAATTTAGCCATGATTGTTTTTAATTGTTCGTTTACTTTCTTTTGCGAAAATCGAATTGCCGGGTAGCTCATCCAATTGAAGTCCGGGCAATTTAGATACTAAACGCTGAGTTATATAGCAAACCGAATCAGGCACACAGGCGAAATAGCCGTATACCTGCTTTGGGCAGACTGATATGCATTAACGTTTTGAGAACTGGAATCTCTTTCTGGCCTTAGGTTGTCCCGGTTTTTTACGTTCAACAACGCGAGGGTCACGAGTCATAAATCCTTCTGCTCTCAATGCCGGTTTGTCCTCAGCGTTGATCTTCACCAAAGCACGGGCAATACCCAAACGAGCAGCTTCTGCTTGTCCTTTGTATCCACCACCGTTCAAGTTGATGTTGATGTCGTATTTTTCAGCCACGCCCAATTTGTTGAGCGGTTGTTTTACCACATACTGAAGAATAGATGAAGGGAAATATGTTTCTAACTCACGTTTGTTGATAACAATTTTACCGGTTCCTTCGCTTACGAATACACGAGCCACAGCGGCTTTGCGTCTTCCTAGTGCATTAATTGCTGTCATTGTTATTATTTAAGAGAGTTTATATCGATTAATTTAGGCGTTTGAGCCTGATGAGGATGCTCTGTTCCCTCATAAACGTATAAGTTTTTCAAAATAGCTGCGCCCAACTTATTCTTGGGCAACATCCCTTTTACTACTTTTTCTAGAAGTCTGTCGGCTCCTTTTGCAAGCATATCGGCAGGCGAAAGTGCTCTTTGACCTCCAGGGTATCCTGTATATCTCAAATATACACGGTCTGTCATTTTCTTTCCTGTGAGCACGATTTTGTCAGCATTGATCAAAATTACGTTGTCTCCACAGTCAACATGAGGAGTGAAAGTAGGTTTGTACTTTCCTCTTAAAATTTTTGCCACTTCCGACGCTAAACGACCCAGGCGTTTTCCTTCCGCATCAATAACAACCCATTCTTTTTGTGCTGTTGCTTTGTTTACAGAAATGGTCTTATAACTTAAAGTATCCACTTTCTTTAATCTTTTAATTGTTAATGATTCCCTGTTTAACCCTCCTCCGACAACTCGTTGCTAAGGCGATAATCGAAAACAAGAGGCTTAGGATCAAACCATTAGGCTTTAATTCTTAATAATCGGCTTGCAAAGGTACTACTTTCTGCTTAATTATCAAATGTTTTTGGTGATATTTTTCGGATATCGGGTGAAAGCTTGTTATTCTTGACTTCTATTGGCTTAGGACGAACGGTATCTGATATGTAATTTCAAAAAACATGTCTTTGTCTTTAAGTTCTTCCTACCTACTTATCCAACGATAAATTATTTCTGCTAGTCAATGCCGTACCCGATGCCTGAAGTGAAAGACGGATGCTTTTTCTTATAATTATTTGTAAATTAATTAATTATATGGATTTTATTGAGCTTGAGTGTTCGGGGAGAATCTCAATTACAGGCTGATGTTGTGTTAAATAAATATAAACCAATGAAAATGTTTTGCAATTATGTTGTACAACATAAAAAAACACTTACCTTTGTATCAAGTTTTTCATGGTATTAGATTTAAGGTTAATAAGAAGATTGGTTGTCGAGATGACAACCTTTTTTTATTTCAGGATATTTGAGCTTGAATAATAACAAACATAAAAAACGAACATCATATAACAATTTAGGTTTTCCTCCGTTATTCTCAGTGATTAAAAATATCCGGTATTTCGATAGTGGCTTATCGAGTAAAGTTTATTTTTGGAAAAGGCAAATCATCTTAAATTTTATTATTTTAATAGTTGATAGAAGCATGAATAAGAAAATAGTTTTTTCGTTGATAGTGTTGGTTTTTTTTGGCACGCTATCTGCTCAAAAAAATGATCCTGTTGTTCTAAAGATCAATGGGAATCCTGTCACCAAAAGTGAGTTTGAGTACATCTATCATAAAAATAGTAGTGCAGGAGAAACTGATAAGAAGAGTTTGGATGATTATTTGAACCTGTTTGTCAATTACAAGCTGAAAGTGGAGGAGGCGAAGTTCCTAAAAATGGATACTGTGGCAAGTTTCTTAAAAGAGTATTCCGGATATAAGGCGCAGCTTGCCGATCCTTATTTGCAGGACACAATTTCTGAATTGGCTTTGGCCAAGAAATATTATGACAGGCTCGGTGAAAATCTTGAAGTCAGTCACATATTAATTCCTTTCACTCAAAAAAAAATGTTGCCCGCAGATACTTTGGATGCATATAATAAAGCATTGGACGTCTGGAAAAAAGTGACAGATGCCTCGCATCCCATTCCCTTTGAAAAGGCGGCAGCCGAATTTTCTTCCGATCACTCAGGCAAAAGGCCAGGCTATTTAGGTTGGGTGACAGCAAACATGCTTGTTGCGCCATTTGAAAACGCCATATATAATATGAAAGCGGGAAGCATAAGTCTTCCTATTCGGACAAACTTTGGATACCATATTATATTGTTGCACAGCAGGCGTCCAGACATTGGAGAATCCCGCGTGGCTCATATCATGTTTGCCACAAACGTTCAAATGACTCCCAAGCAAGTTGATAGCGTTTACTCCCAAGCAGAAATAATTTACCAAAAGCTGGTTGCCGGAGGTGATTATGCTCAATTGGCCAAAGAGTATTCGTTTGACAAATACTCATCTGAGCATAGCGGTGAAATCGGTTGGGTGAAAGTTGGGGCACGTTTTCCTTCGGAGTGGTTGGAAGCGTCTTTCTCCCTTAAAGAGGTGAATGACTTTACCAAACCAATCAAAACTGATTATGGTTACCATATTATCAAGTTGCTTGAGAAAAAGCCTCGTGAACCATTCACCGCCCTAAAATCTCAAATAATGAACTATGTGAAAAATGGCGACCACAAGAAGGAACTGGATGCTTTGAAAATAGCAAAACTTAAAACAGATATAAAGCCAGAGGTAAACTTAAAGGCCTATTTGGCCTTATTGGGCTTATCGAATACCGAGTTTCCTTGTGATTCTGCGTTTTTGGCTCACGCACAAAAAATCAAACAACCCTTTTTGAAAGTGGATAAAAATACCTATACTACCGATGACTTTGTGGAGTTTCTTAAAATCGAAAAGCCTCGAACCACAGCAGTTTCCACGGAGTATTTCACCGATCGTTTCAATTCATTTTTGTTGACCAAATTGAACCACGCAAAAGAACAAAGCTTAAGTAGTAAGTATCCAGAATTTAAAAATTTATCGAATGAATATTTTGATGGCATTCTTTTGTTTGACATTATGAATCGTGAGGTTTGGCAAAAAGCCGAAAAAGACACGGCTGGGCTTGAAAAATACTTTGCCGATAACAAGGCGAAATATACTTGGGGACAGCCCAAGCATAAAGGGTACGTGATCCATTGCAAGGACAAATCCGTCTTAAACAAGGCAAAAGAGATTGTAGCCCAAAATAAAGGCAAAAATAATTTACCTCAACTCTTATCGAGCCTGAACGACAGTATCGGAAGGGTGACCATCGAAGTGGGTACTTGGGGAGAAGGAGACAATGCCTATGTAGATAAAGAATTTTACGGAAAAGAAAACAAAAAGGAAATGAAGGCTTACCCCTTGTATTTCATTGAAGCCAGAAGTATAACTGCTCCCGAGGATTACATAGACGTGAAAGGTCAGATTGTGTCTGATTACCAGGATTATTTGGAGAAAATATGGGTTGAGTCACTTCATAAGAAATACAAGGTAGAAGTCAATAAAAAAGTATTGGGAACAGTTAAATAAAAACTCAGGTTTTATTTTTCAGGATATTCAAAAACCGGATAGATCTTTTTGTAGGCTCTATTCGGTTTTTTGTTTTAGAGAGCTACGGCTTTTTGGGAGACGTAGCAATCCCTGTTTCGTGAACTTCAAGGCATAGGTATTGGCAAAAAGACGTGGCTTATTTGATGAGGATTAAGGCAGCATGCCCCGACTACACCTTTTTCTAAATTTGTCAGAAACTGAATTTTGTCATACATTTGGTCAATGAATACAATATAAATATCCAAATTTTTCCAACAAATCCTCGAGTAACAACGTATTGATATGCCTCTAAACAGAATAATTCGTCTTGAAATGTGCTTTTTTATAACTTGCACTTTTGTCCTTCTCGCTTGTAACAAGGATTCTTCGAAAAAAGCTTCCAGCCAAGCTGATGCTGCTGTTGTGAGCGTGTTTGGAGAAACACTTTATAATTCTGATATCGCAGAAATGTTGCCAAAGGGGCTTGGGGAAAAAGACAGCCTGGTTTCAGTAGATATTTTTGTGCGGAAATGGATAAATGAGCAATTGGTGTATCAGATAGCCAAGAAAAATATTTCCGATAAAAATCAAATCGATGAGATGGTCGAAAATTACCGGAAGACGCTGATAACATATACTTATCAGGAAGATTTATTGAAAGAGAATCTGTCTCAAAAGATAAACGAAGAGGAATTGAAAAAATATTATGAAGAAAACAAGGCAAAATTGGTGTTGTCTTCTAATTTGGTGAAAGGTGTTTATTTGAAAGTCCCAGTGAATGCTCCTCAAAAAGATGAATTGTTGAAATGGTATAAATCAACATCCGACCAGGCCAAGGAGCATGTTGAGAAATATTCCCTCCGCAACGCCGTGGCTTACGAATATTTTTACGATAGCTGGAAAAACTTTGCCGAAATAGCAAGATTCCTACCTGCGGGCATTAATGACCAGGGTCAATTTCTCCAATCCCACAAATCTTACGAAGTCCGCGACAGCCAGTACATCTATTTACTAAACATCCAAGAATATAAACTGGCAGGCAGTGTGCCTCCTTTCGAATATGCGAAATCCCAGATCTCCGATTTGGTGATGAATCAACGAAAAGAAGCGTTCCTTCGGAAATTTGAAAATGATATTTATAAGAAAGCACTTGATGATAAAAATATTAAGTTCTTTAAACCGTAACCTTTTAGTGGGCGAATCTGCCTTTGGGTTTATCTTCAAGTCTTTTATAACTACTTTTAACGGTCGGATTTATTACATTATTCGTACATTTACGCACTTTTAATTTTTGATGAAAAAAACGATGAATTTACATTTGAAAACGATCCTTTTGGCGCTGTTCCTATGTTTGGGCTTACAATCATTTTCTCAGTCAAATGCCATTGATCAGGTTATTTGGTTTGTGGGAGACGAAGCAATATTGAAGTCGGATGTGGAAGGCGTTCGCTTGCAAATGCAAAGAGATGGCGAACATATGGAGGGAGATCCTTTTTGTTTTATTCCAGAACAGATTGCAATACAAAAACTATTTTTGCATCAGGCTAAGTTAGATAGTGTGGAGGTTCCTTTGTCTTCCGTTACCAAAGAGGTGAATCGAGAAATTGACGCATACATCAATCAAGCAGGATCCAAAGAAAAATTGGAAGAATATTCAGGCATGTCGGTTGCCGAATTGCGTGAACAAAAGATCGAACAGGTTCGTGAAGGTGAAATCGTGCGGCAAGTCAAAGCGAAGATTGTAGGTGACATAAAACTCACCCCCGCTGATATCCGCAATTATTTCACGAAAATGCCTCAAGACAGCTTGCCTTATATTCCCACAACTGTGGAGGTGCAGATCATGACCTTTGAGCCTGAAATATCTCTCAAAGAAAAAGATGCCGTGAAGGCGAAGTTGCGTGAATTGACAGATCGCATCAATAAAGGGGAAAGTTTTTCGACTCTTGCAATTATTTATTCCGAAGATGCCGGCTCGGCAAAGAAAGGCGGTGAACTCGGTTTTATGGGTAGGGCGCAATTAGACCCAGCTTTTTCGAGTGCCGGTTTTGCCTTGACCGATCCCAAGAAAGTTTCGAACATTGTGGAAACGGAATACGGATACCACATCATTCAATTAATAGAAAAGCAAGGCGACCGTGCCAACTTCCGCCACATCTTATTAAAACCGAAAGTGGCTCAGGCGGATTTGGATTTGGCTATCCATCGAATGGATTCTGTGATGAACCTAATCAACAAGGATAGTTTGTTTTTCGATTCCATGTACAAGAGTAAAATGTTTGTACCCGAAGGAAAGCGGGGTAAACCAATGACTTTTGATGATGCCGTTGGGTATTTGTCTTTTGACAAAGAAACAAGGAATAACAAGGGTATCATGGTTAACCAGAAAAGTGAAAATTCCTATTACTATGGAACACCCCGGTTTGAAATGAAAGATCTGAATGCGCAGGTTGCACTTGTTGTTGAAAAAATGAAGGTGGGCGAGATTTCCAAACCGTTCCAATTCATTGACGAAAGAACCGGAAAGAGTCAGGTGGCAGTCGTCAAATTAAGAAACCGCATTGATGGGCACAGAGCAAATATGAAAGACGATTATATTGCATTGAAAGGTATCGTTGAAAATGTAAAAAGAAATCAAGTCCTGGACAAATGGGTACAGAATAAAATCAAAAATACAAATATCCGCATCATTGATGGATGGCAGAATTGTGATTTTCGTTACAAAGGCTGGATAAAGACCAATTGATTTTTTCATTGTGCCAGAAAAATATCCTTCTATTCTTAAACTGTTTTTCAAGAAATGGCAAACTCGAATGGATAAACGATTGTCAATCAAACTAGAAGAAATAAAACACAGGGCACCGTTGTTGGTTGTTCTGTGTTTCCTTGTTATATGTGCTTCTGCGGAAACTCTGTTTTCTGCATTACCTCCTGTCGTAAAGCCTAAAAGTTCGAAGAAAATAGAACTTCGAAAAGCACGCCTATGGGTTCAGCGCCTTAATTTTGAGCCCCTTGTCTTGATAGACAGTGTTGTCTTGGTTCATGAAGGTGCTATCATGTATTGCGACAGTGCCTATGTGTATGATAAATCGAATTCGTTCGAAGCCTTTGGCAATGTCAAAATAAATCAGGGCGACACCCTCACCTTGGTCGGCGATTACATGTACTATGACGGCATGTACCGTTTGGCAAAGATGAGGCGCAATGTGGTGTTGGAAGACAAAAAGATGAAAATGACCTTGTTTACCGACAGCCTCAATTTTGACCGGATCATGAACATCGCTTATTATTTCGATGGCGGAATGGTGGTTGACCCTGAAAATGAATTGACTTCAAGTTGGGGACAATACGAGCCTGCATTGAAGTTGGCTACCTTCCGTGATAGTGTCAAGTTGGTGAATAAGAAGTTTGTCATCCATTCAGATACACTTCAATACAGCCCCCAAACACGAATAACGACAATCTTGGGTCCTTCCGTTGTGCAATCTGATAGCGGGACGATTTATACAAACCGAGGATGGTACAATACTGTCACCGAAGAGTCTATGTTGCTCAACCAATCGTTGGTGGTCAACAAACAAAAAAATCAGTTTCTGACAGGAGACACGATCTTTTTCAACCGGAGTAAATCCATCGGCGAAGTGTATGGGCACATGATTTTGCAAGATACGGTACGGAAGATCATATTGAAAGGCGATCGCGGCCATTACGATGGCGCATTGAAATTTGCTTGGGCCTCTAAATTGGCGCAAGCATTGGAATATTCCCAAAAGGACACGCTTTATTTGCATGCCGACACGCTGCAAATGACTCCTGAAGGGAAATTTAGTCGATTGAAAGCGTTTCGTAAGGCGCGGTTCTTTCGAAATGATATTCAAGGTATTGGCGATTCCATTCAATATAGTTCGAAAGATTCGGTGATGCACCTGTTTCGGGAGGCCGTTGTTTGGAACGATAATCACCAGGTCGCAGGCGATACCATCCATGTCTATCGAAAAGATTCCGTGGTAGATCATATGATCGTTAAACGGGATGCCTATATTATGGAACAGATTGATTCCCTGAAGTTTAACCAGCTAAAAGGACGCACTATTACTGCCTTCATGGATGGCAGGCAATTGAGGCACGTGTTGGTGGAAGGGAGTGGCGAGTCAATTTTTTATCCGCAAGAAAAAGATGCGAGTTTTATTGGGCAAAACCAAACGGAAAGTGGATTTTTGGCAATTGACTTTGAGGATAAAAAAGTGAAGAAGCTAAAGCTGTGGCCCGAACCAAAGGCTACGATGACACCTTTGCCGGAGCTGAAGCCCGAAAAACTGAGACTGAAGGACGTTTTTTGGCTAGACTATATGCGACCATTGAATAAGGACGATATTTTCCGGGTAGTGACCCGAAAAGCAGCGGATGCTGCTCCTAAACGGTCCGATCGATTTGCCGGCGAATAATATGCTTTCAGGCATCGCTTGGCTGTTGTCGTTTACAATACTAAATTTATTCTTTCATTTTCAGAGAATACGAACTTCCTATGAGTGACATAATACATCTTCTTCCTGATTCGATAGCCAACCAGATTGCTGCGGGTGAAGTAATTCAACGCCCGGCATCTGTGGTGAAAGAACTGGTGGAAAATGCCATCGATGCAGGTGCAAACGAAGTCCAGTTGATTGTCAAGGATGCCGGCCGAACACTGATCCAGGTCATCGACAACGGAAAAGGAATGTCATCAACCGATGCGCGTATGGCATTTGAACGTCATGCCACTTCGAAAATAAAATCAGCGAACGACCTTTTTTCGCTTTCAACAATGGGCTTTCGCGGTGAAGCATTGCCTTCGATTGCTTCTGTCGCACAAGTAGAGCTTCGCACCAAACGGCACGAAGACGAATTGGGTATTTGCCTCAAAATAGCCGGATCAAAAGTGGAATCGCAAGAGATTACTGCTTGCCCTTCTGGCTGCAACTTTGCGGTGCGTAATCTCTTTTTCAATGTCCCAGCCCGTCGTAAATTTCTGAAGGGGAATGACACAGAGAAGCGAAATATTCTAACTGAATTGGAGCGTATTGCTTTGGTGAATCCGGAGATTGAATTCACCTTCATTGACAACGATGTGGAGGCCTTGAAATTTCCAGCTACAAATCTTCGCCAGCGAATTGTCCATGTGATGGGAAAAAGCTTTAATCAACAACTGATCCCTGTGGAAATTGATACGGCTTTGGTGAAAATACAGGGCTTTGTGGGGAAACCGGAATCCGCCCGGAAAACAAGGACGCAACAATTCTTTTTCGTGAATGGGAGGTATATGAGGCATGCTTATTTTGCCAAAGCGGTGACGAATGCCTTTGAACCGCTGATTATTCCCGGTGAGAATCCCAATTTCTTCCTTTATTTGGAGGTGGCTCCCGACACGATTGATGTGAATATCCATCCAACAAAAACGGAAATTAAATTCGAAAACGAGCAGCCTATCTGGCAAATTATTTTTGCTATTGTAAAAGAAGCGTTAGGGCGTTCGAACGAGACACCGAGTATCGATTTCAACACGACAGATTCGGTGGATATTCCGATTTTTGACCCCACCCGGGAAGCCGTTCAGCCTCAAGTTCGAGTGAATCCATCTTACAATCCGTTTAATTCTCCCCGTAGTGGCGGTTCGTCATACCAAAGTTCGAAACCTCGTTTTGACTGGGAACATTTATACAACGGCTTTGAAGAAAAGCCGAATGATGATGTCTCCTCCGAAACAGTCTTCCACTCATCTTCTTCGATAAGCCAAATGCCTATTGAGGATAAAACGGAGCAAAGTCGCCTGAATATTGACAGTGGTGATAGTGCCGGAATCCATTTCCAGTACAAGAACAGCTATATTCTTACTTCCGTTAAATCAGGATTGATGATGATAGATCAGCATCGTGCACATATCTGTGTCTTGTTCTACCGTTTTATCGACCACATCCGTCGAAATAACGGCATTTCACAGCGGGTTTTGTTCCCCGAAATAGTTGAATTCACGGCTTCGGAAGCAGCGATGATCCCGTATATCGTTGATGATTTGCAAGCGATTGGATTTGAATTGTCCACTTTGGGAAACAACACTTTTTCCATCAGCGGTGTTCCTGCCGAAATAGGCCAAAGCAATCCCGTGGAATTGATAAGAAATATTGTTCACAAAAGTATTGATACGGGAAGCGATGTGAAGGAAGAGATTCAGGAATCGGTGGCTTTGTCTATCGCTTCTTCAAGTGCGATTGCTTATGGGCAAAGACTTTCTGATGAAGAAATAACCCAGTTGATTAATCAACTTTTTGCAACACCTACACCCAATTTTACTCCTGATGGGCGTACGGTAATATCAATTTTGAAAGATACAGAGATCTCAAAACTGTTCAAATAATTATAGAACTTACTTCGTGAAAAAATCAACGATAATGTAAGTTAAGGCGATTAGGAGGGAGATAATCTTTACCATAGTTGAAAACTAAAAAAATATACTATTTCTGATTTTTTGCAAATTTAATGAAAGAAAAATAGTACTGTTTGTTTTTCGGATAATAAATTTCAGTTGTTATGAAATTTTATTAATTGTAGCAAATTCGTTTAGTTATTTAGCTCTTTCTTCTTATCTATAATGGGGATGGTTATAAGCATACTCTTTTCCAACTCCTACTACTAGATGAGACAGATTCACAAAGTAAGTAATATAAGGGCAATAGCAACTCCTTTAACCTCGCAATAAAGAAAGATAAACCACTGAACAAAAAATAAAAATAACCAGTTGGAAATTCCTAAAAAGCCAACTGGTTATTTCTTGCATACGGACGATTATTCATCTTGTGGCTTTCGCCTTTGGTGATTTATAGATTCCGTATTTTTTTGTTATTACACTCCGCTAAATGCGCTGAAGCCTCCGTCGATCGGAAGTAAAGCTCCCGTGATGAAGCTTGCAGCATCGGAACAAAGGAATTGCACGGCACCGTTCAATTCTTCGATGTCTCCGAAACGTCTCATGGGTGTTTTGGCAATCACTTTCACACTGCGTTCAGTCAATGATCCATCAGGATTGATGAGGATCGCACGGTTTTGATCACCGATAAAGAATCCAGGCGCAATGGCGTTTACACGGATGCCATCACCAAACTTGATTGCCAAATCGGAAGCAAGCCATTGTGTGAAATTTGTGACAGCTGATTTTGCTGCTGAATATCCAGCCACACGGGTAATGGCGGAATAAGCAGTCATCGAAGAGATGTTTATGATGCTTCCTGTGCCTTGTTTGGCCATTACTTTGCCAAATACATAGCTTGGATACACCGTTCCGTTCATATTCAGGTTAGTTGCTTTGTTCCAGCCTTCGATATCCATGTCGAAGAAGCATTGATCTGCGCTCAATGTCGCCGAAGGTATATTTCCACCGGCAATGTTCAACAAGATGTCGATGCGTCCCCATTTTTCAACGATCGTGTCAGCCGCTTTCTGAAGGCTCTCCAAATCCAGCACGTTTCCAATAATACCAATCGCTTCACCACCTAAATCGGTAAGTTCTTGTACTCGGGCATCCAAGTTCTCCTGGCGAATATCCATGGCCACCACTTTTGCTCCGGCTTTCACAAAACCTTTGGCTATGCTTCCACCCAATACTCCTCCGGCACCTGAAATCACGGCAACCTTTCCTGAAATACTAAATATTTCGTTCATCTTTTTACTTTTATAAGTTGTTCTTTTTATTTTTTAATTGTTTACCAAAGCGTGGGTTACCACAATTACTTCTGCAATTCGGTTTGTACGGTTGCCATCACGCCGTCTATTTGACCCAATGCCAACATGCGGCCAAGAAATGAATAGCCAGGATTATACCCTTTTTCTTCGTCGTCAAGCAGCAGGCGACCGTGATCTACGCGCATCGGCAGGCTTGGATTTTCTTTTTCGAATACGCGTACAACTTCTATCAGGTTGGCCCGGCCACCCAAGTGGGAAGCTTCGATGAAATTTCCGTTGGGTAAAACGTTGGTGCTTCTTAGGTGGACAAACTTAGTTCTGGATGCGTATTTCTTCGCCATCTTCGGGATGTCGTTGTGAATGCCGGCACTGAGTGAACCGGCGCAGAAAGTTAGTCCGTTATGGGGATTGTCAACGGCTTTCAGGAACCAGTCGATGTCTTCTTCATTCGTCACGATGCGGGGCAGACCCAACAATTGGAAAGGGGGATCATCGGGATGCACGCACATCTGTATGTTCCATTCTTCACAAACGGGCATGATTCTTTCCAGAAAATATTTCAAGTTTTGACGCAAGCCATCTTTGTCGATGTCGTCATACAATGCCAGCAAGCTTTTGAAAATAGCCACCGGATTCAGGTCGTCTTCCTTGATGTTACCGTTTACAAAGCTTTGCGTCTTGACAATCACAGAGTCTATGAGGTCGTTTTTCTCTTCTTCCGTGATGGTGTTCTTTAGTTCCTCCACTTTTGCAAGGATTTCGGGCAAGTAATCTTTTTCCGCCCCTTCTCTTTCCAGGATATGGATTTCAAAATAGGCAAATCTTGCTTTGTCGAAATAGAGCGATGAAGAGCCGTCTTCCCATTTATGAAACAAATCGGTGCGAGCCCAATCGAGAACAGGCATGAAATTGTAGCACACTGTTGTAACTCCTGCCTTACCCAGATTCTCCAAGCTGACAATGTACTTGTCGATCAATTCGTCGCGATCTTTTCCTGCATATTTAATCGATTCGCTCACCGGAAGGCTTTCCACCACCGACCAGCGTAGTCCACGGCTTTCTATGTAGTTTTTAAGGTCGTTGATAGCTTCCAATGTCCATATTTCTCCATTCGGAATATCATGCAATGCAGTCACAATTCCTTCCACGCCGATTTGCTTGAGTTTTTCGAGCGCAATTTTGTCTTTTTTGCCAAACCATCGCCAAGTTTTCTCCATAATATTAGTTCTATTTATTTAGTAAATAATCTACACGGCACCGATTGCATTTGTTATGGTCATCAACCATTCAAACAAAATAATGCCCCGACAATAAGCTGGGATTGACCCCAAAAAATAAAGTCAAAAATACATAGATAACGAGTATTTATATATAGCTATATTTGCAAATAATGTGCGTATATTTGCAAGTATTGTAGAAAAGATTAAAAGCGGTGGATGATGAAAAAAATAATGAACGAAAAGTTGCCTATTTCGAGCCTTAACCCGATCAAAGCGCGACATTATGATTATAATTGCTTCACTTATCCTTGGCATTTTCACAGCCAATATGAAATTATGTACGTGAAGGAAGGGATGGGGCAATGCTTTGTGGGTGATGCCATTCAACGCTATTCGGATGGGGACTTGATCCTTTTTGGCACAAATCTTCCGCACTACATGAACAGCGATGATACTTATAAAAGTAAGGATGAGGACTTGCGGGTGAAGGGGACAATCGTCCAATTTGAAAAGGATTTCATGAGTTATTCTATCGACAACTATCCCCAGTTTTTTCACATCAAAATACTTCTCGATGAGGCGAGAAGGGGCCTTCATTTCCCAAAGGAAAGCTCGTCGGAAATCACCGGGTTATTGGTGAAGCTACCCGAAATGGAAGGGTTGGCGCAAGTGACAAGCCTGCTCACCCTGTTGCAAGAGATGGCCACATGCAAGGAGAGGGCTTTTTTGGCTTCTCCCCATTTCTACGACTCGTTTCCGGAGCAAGGAGGCAGCCGTGTGGAGAAGATTATTTCTTTTATCAACGGGAATTACACACGCAATATTAGTTTGCAGGAAATTGCTTCGATGGCAGCGATGAACCGGAGCGCGTTTTGCCGCTATTTCAAGGAGCAAACGGGCAAAACGTTTATGGAATATGTGATGGAGATGCGAATCGGGTATGCCTGTAAATTGCTTGCGATAGAAGAGATGAATATCTACAATATCAGCATGGAATGCGGCTTTGATTCGATTACCCATTTCAATCGCATTTTCAAACGTTCGATGAAATACACGCCGACACAGTATCAGAAAAACATTCTGAAGTGAGAGCCGTTGGGCAAATTTGCTAATGTGCCAATATGCCAATTTTCTAATGTGGAAATTCGAAAATGAGTGATTCAGTAACTCAATGATTTTTACATGAAATAGGATATGTAAAATAAGAGGCATGTTTATCGCAATGAATACCTAATCCGGCCTTTTCAACAAAGTTATTTCGGCCTTTTGAGCAAAGTTGTCGGAAAATATCCTCCCTATCTTTGTTCCATCAACATTAAAACAAATAAACATGGAACAAAACAATTATCAAGGAGCCTTGCAGAGACCGATCGGTTCGGGCTTCAACGCAAAATCAACATCAACTGAAGTCATCGAGGGCATTGACCTGACAGGGAAAATCGCAATCGTAACGGGTGGCAACACGGGCATAGGCTTAGAAACGACCAAAACGCTTGCGGCCGCAGGTGCTACCGTAATTGTGCCGGCAAGAGACACGGAAAAAGCGAAGAAAAACTTGCAGGGCATTCCACGTGTGGAATTGGAAACGATGGATTTGATGAATCCCGATTCTATTGACGCATTTGCCCAAAAAATTCTGGCATCGGACAGGCCACTTCATTTGTTGGTGAATAATGCGGGCATTATGTGGGTGCCACTACGCAGAGATGGGCGAGGTGTTGAATCGCAGTTGGCCACCAATTACTTGTCGATGTTTCAACTGACGGCGAGGTTGTGGCCCGCACTCAAAAAGGCCGATGGCGCAAGAGTGGTGAATGTGTCTTCCCAAGGACATCAGTTCGCTCCATTCAATTTTGAAGATCCGAATTTTTTGAATAGGGGATACGAAACGTTGCAGGCTTACGGACAATCCAAAACAGCCGCTAACTTGTTTTCCCTTGAGTTGGATAACCGGGGAAAAGCCTTCCGGGTGAGAACCTATGCCGTGCATCCCGGTTCGATAGGCGGAACGGAATTGGGAAGGGAAGCTCCTTTGGAGTTGTTTCAACAAATGGGATTTTGCGATGCCGAAGGCAATATGTTGCCGGAAGTAGCGGCATCTTTGAAAACAGTGCCACAAGGTGCGGCCACTACGGTTTGGTGTGCGACGAGTCCTTTGCTTAATGGGGTAGGAGGTGTGTATTGCGAAGATGGGGATGTCGCTGGATTGGCCACAGAGTCTTCCGTTTCCAATGGGGTGAGGGTATATTCTTTGGATGAAGCCAGTGCCAAACGGCTGTGGACCTGGAGCGAGGAAGTATCAGGCATATCTCTCGATGTGAATTCCTAAAATCCAAAGCATTGATTGTTTTATCTGTATCTGGCCAATCTTCTGTATATTTGACGAAAGAAAATTAAAAAAGCAAAGGATGGAATACAAAGCAAAATATATTACGGAGGACATCAAGCTTTCCTGTTTTGAGGACAAGTTCTTCAAATCGGACATCATGTTCGACCACCACATGCTGATCTGGTTTATCTCGGGAGAAACCAAGATCGTGCAAGCGGATGCTACCTATCTTTTTAAGAAGGGGGATATTTTTCTGATTCCGCGGCATCAATTGGCAACAATCATCAATTATCCTAAAGATGGACAGCCGCATAAAACAGTGGTGATGCACCTTTCCACGGCGAGACTCCGGGAATTTTACGGGAAGCTGGAAGTAAAACCAAAGGCGTTGGCTGCGCAACGGATCCTTTGCTACAACCATCACCCCTTGTTGGAAAGTTGTATCTCTTCCCTGATCCCGTATTTTGAGATGGAGGACCTTCCCGAAGATCTTGCCTCGCTAAAAATAATGGAGGCGATCACGATTCTTCGGACGATTGACAAAGGAATAGACGATGTGTTGGCTAATTTTGAAGAGCCGGGCAAGATTGATTTGGTTAGCTACATGGAAAAGAACTTTATGTTTAATCTGCCATTAGAGAAGTTTGGATATCTGACAGGTCGCAGTCTGACTACATTCAAGCGGGACTTTGGCAAAGCATTCAGCATGACTCCACAAAGGTGGCTCACTCAAAAACGGCTGGAGCTGGCGCATTATCAATTTGTGGAAAAGAAGAAAAAGCCGATTGACGTGTGCTACGAAGTGGGGTTTGAGAATTTATCGCATTTTTCGTATGCATTTAAAAAACAATTCGGCTACACTCCAACGGAATTGACGGGAAGAAATACTTCCGAGAGGTGATATGCGGCTCTCCTTTCCTCGTTGCAAACGAGTGGAAGTGAATTTTTGTAAATGCAGATGCTTTATCTATAAATACAAATGCCTTATTCATAAATGCAGGTTCTTTATTCATTGTTGCGAGTGGTATATTGATTAATGTAGATGTTTAATCTATAAATGTGCATAGACTATCCATAAATGCAAATGCCTTATTTATACATGCAGGTTCTTTATCTATAAATTCGTAAGCTTTATGTATAAATGTAGATAGCATATTTATAAATGCGGAAGGATGAAATAAAAGTGCGGTGGCTTGATGCATCACCGCATTTTTTTGTTTGAAATAATTTGGACTCTTATCGGATAGCAATTTTTGCAATTTGCTTGTATTGCGAGCTTGTAGCACCGAAAACTGATTTTACATAGGTTTTGGCATCGGATGCTACTTTGGCGATCCCTCTTTCCGGGTGTTTGAAAACTTCATTACGGGTAGCCCGAATCATATTCATTTGGATGCCGGATGAGGTTACATCTAAATTTTTGGCTTTTAACTCAGATAAGAAAGTGGCAAGGGTTGTTATTTTTAAATCTTCTTCGTTTGGGTTATATGTAGAAATAGTGGAAAGGAACGAAATAAATTGTCCGAAATTATCCAAGCGACTGGCGTATCCCATTTGTGATACAGATATTTGGTTAATGATCTTTCCTTCCGCTTCCAAAGCTTTCTTTTCTTCATCCTTGAGTTTGGCTACGGCTCTTCTTCCTTGCAACTTGCGGATAATTGTTTGTGCCGTTTTATGATTTTCGGATGTGCTGCCTGATGCTTTAAGAGCATTGTTAACACGAGTGATAAGCGGACTAAGCGGTTTGAATGCTTTTTGTTGAGCATCTACCGAAATTGAATAAGTGGATTTTGCGGAGTTGAAAGCTGTAAATATATCCTTTCCTTCTTGCAAGATGGCTTCCAAAGCGGAGACTTTGATGCTCTCTTTGGATGGATTGTAGTTTGATCCAAGAGCTTTGATTAGAATAATTAAACTTTCGAAGTTTGCCAGATTTTTGGCATAGCCCGATTCTGAAGTAGTTGTCATAATTTGTATAATTTTGGTAAGACATTTTGTTTGAGTTAAGCTGTTGCAAAGCTTGATAATGCAAAAATATAAGATTGTTTTGTTAGTTATGGCACTGAATACGTGTTTTTTGACATAAAAATAGGCTAATATGATCTGTGGTTTATACAGAATGGCTCTAATTCGTAAAATATTTTTAATGAAAAGGATATTTAACAAGAAGAAATAAATATATTTGCAAAATGAGCATAAAAGAGAGGAAAATTTGCTCTCCGTAGAAAGAAGTCTCTTTCCCCTCGTTTGCAACGAGGGGTAATTGGTAATGCGTTTGCAACGAAAAAAGGAAGTCTAAATTATTCGTAGCTACAAAAATTAGTACTAAGGCATTATTTGTACCTATTTGATGCCAATGGATGATGTGTTGCACTTTGTTCTGTAAACAAATAACCATTAGCCCCTCGTTGCAAACGAGGGGGAGTGAGAGGTAATCTGAAGCATAAGGCAGTATTGATGACCATTTATTCGGGCGGACTGCGCATAAGTGAGTTGATTAATTTGAAGATAAAGGATATTGATAGTGATCGGATGCAAATTCGCATTGAACAGGCAAAGGGTAAAAAAGACAGATACACCCTGTTGGGACAAAAAACACTGGAAGTATTGAGAAGTTATGTGAAGCAGTATCAACCCCGCGAATGGTTGTTTGAAGGGCTTAATAACGGACCCTATTCTGAAGCGAGTATAAAAAAAGCTTTGCGCATAGCGCTTGACAAGACAAAAATAACAAAACGTGTATCGCCTCATACCTTGCGACACAGTTTTGCTACTCATTTGCTGGAAGTGGGAACAGATTTACGTTATATTCAAAGTTTACTGGGACATCAAAGTTCGAAAACTACTGAAATATATACACATATAACCATGAAAGGTTTCGATCAAATAAAGAATCCACTTGATAGATTGAATATAAAATGATGCATACATACATACAAAAGGTTAAAATATATAAGATCACCTATGTAAAATGGGGAGTTGTATAATAAAATACTAATTGATAGATAATTAAGAATAAGAATAACCAAGGCTAAAGTTTATATAAGGTCACCAAGGTGACGATATAAATTGTTAGGGGTAATTTTAAAAAATAAAAATCAGAAATATGACTGGAAATCTATATTCAAGATGGGGAATTAAAGACAGTGGAGAAGACATTACAACAGATATCCTAGATATGCTTAGAAATGCAAACTCTTTTATTGTAGTAGGTGGTTACAATTTCACTTTTAAAACAGCAGGGTATTCATTTTTTGGAATTTTATTAGATAAAGTAAAACAAGGAATTCCTATACTAATGATAATTCCACCAAATATGACTGGCTTTCACAACAACCAGCCTACAATAATTAATTTTTGTATTACGAACGGAATTGGTCTGATATTGAATGGCAATAATCACTCAAAGTGGTTAATGACTGAGAATGATTTGTATTATGGTTCAAGTAATTTCACAGAAACAAGTTGGCAAAAAAGAGTTGAAGTTATAACTATTCATAAACATAATCATATACTAACTGACTGGAAAAGAAGAACTATTCTTGATTTTCATTCATTTATTATGAGAGAAATTGGCAAAATAACGAGACGTCGAACAATGACAACAATTCTAGGACTAGTAACAAAAACCATTGATGTGTGGACGACAATAAATCCACTTATCCTAAGACTAAATCCTTCAATAGAGAAAGTCATTTTAACTTTAAAGAACTATGAAGAAGTAGAATATCAACTAAATAAAAATATTGAGGACTGGTTTCAATATTATGACCCAAAAACATTTAATACTATATATGATTATAATTCGAGAATCCTAAATAAAATTATTGATTTGTGTGAGTTTGCATACTTGAACATTTACAATGAGACAACGCAAGATAAAAGAATAGATAATCAAGAAATAATTGACCAATACAATTCATTACACTCTGAATTTAAGAAAACAATTGAGAATGCATTAGCCAATCTTAGCGAGAATATTAATTTATCAAGTAGGGCAACAACTGATTTATTTGAAAATAATTTAAACGTTTTAAGACTTATTGAAAGTAAAATTCGACAGGCAGACAATAATTAACAATAAATTGAATGAATATATTCAAAAGAAAAAAAACTACCCCTAACACACGCCTATGTTCACAGGCTGGCTGACGTGCATTCCGCAGGTTTTGCTCCCGCATTCACCTTGTCGTTCCACGACAGCGAATGCTCCCGCAAACCGCCAAATGCCCATAGCCTCGGTCGTTATGGGCTATATTAAAAAAAATATAATATGAAGGAATTTACAAATTACGAGAGAGAGATTCTCAAGAAACTTATTTCTATTGAAGAAAAACCAGGAGGACTTAACGTATTAGGTAACATAATTGACACAGAATTCTATCCAAACTACTACATTGAATTGAAGTCTGAATCTAATTGTCAATTAATTATTAGACGAGCATATTTAGACGAAGTTGTCGAAAAATTTGGCAACTCTGGAATTTCCGAACTTGTCAAACAAGTTAGTAACAAACTATTATTTATTGTCAAATTGTTTGAGTATCTGGAAAGGGAAGGTCAGATATATTTAGCTGAGGTAATTGACTTGCATACACTTGGAAGTAAATTTAATTCTAATGATGGGAGAGTTTCATATGAACTAGTTGACAAAGATGTTAGTAATCAGATTTACAAAATTTCAAGAAGAAGATTTGTTGTTAACGATTCATTAATCCGATTCGTAAACCATGACTTTAAAACAGACAACGAAATTAAAACAGAAAAAGAATTACGAAATACGACAAGAAAGATTAATTGGACAGCATTTGGCGTTTTAGTATCTCTTTTGGGCATAGTCTTGACAAATATCCTTAAAGTTGTTGAATTAAATAAAGAAAAAGGAATCGATAAAGTCGAGATTGTCAATGAGAAGTTAAAAATCGAGACAGATAACGATACAACATTTACAAAAGTATCAATTGACAAGTTTAACGACACCTTAAATATTAAGTCTAAATCAACGATTTCAAGAAGATAAAAATACAGCCACTAACACACGCCTATGGTCACAGGCTGGCTGACGTGCATTTCGCGGGTTTTGCTCCCGCATTCACTTTGTCGTTCCACGACAGCGAATGCTCCCGCAAACCGCCAAATGCCCATAGCCTCGGTCGTTAGCAGTAATTTTTTTAAAAAATAAAAACTAAACTTATGTCGAACTTCAAACTTCTTTTCTCGGATTATTTTAATGTCGAAGAAACAACATTGACTAGCTATGGTGCGCTCAACATTTGTTTGAGTTCTGACTTACCATTGTTTATTGACCCTTTTCTTTTGTTTGCTTCAAAAAAAGAGGAGTATCAAAATTTACACAAATTAGTTGTTGAGCACTTACTTCTTCTTAAAGATTATGCAACTGAAAACGAAGGAAGAGACGTAGATTTAAGTCTCTTTAGATTTCCAGAAATTAAACAAAATTGGTTAGGATTGTCACAATACGGTAATGGAGGAAAGGGACTTGGAAAAAACTTTGCAAGAAGTGCAATTAATGCGTTTAATGGATTCTATAATTCATTTGGAAAAGAACATATCACTGCTGAGACTCATATAGAGAAACTCACTTTATTAAACGCCGGTGTTGGAAAGGACTTTATTAGTGACTTTACAACAAATCTAATATTTGAGTATCTATTGGACTATACTGAATATTTTGCAAAGAACTACTTACAAGAAAATCAAATAAATGAATTTTCAATTAGGTGTAAATTTGACAGAAACACTAAAACTTGGCAACCGAGAACTTTCAAACTACCATACTTTTTCAGAGAGAGAAATGGAGACTTTATACTTTTGACTCCATTAGACATTTTGACTGTAGACGATGCTATTATCAATAATTCAGACTTTTATAACAATTTCAACAATGTTACGCGCTCACTTGGTAACCAATCTTTGCGTACAGCAATAAATGATTTCTTTAGGTCTCATTTACCGAAGAAACCGAAGAAAAAAGATAAAATTGAAGCTTTCATTCAGACAGTTCAAAAATATCCTGACTTAGTTGATTATTACATAAAATTAAAAGAAGAAAGTAAAAATATAATTGAGTCAGTCGCATTGTCTAAAATAGAAGAAATTAGAGAGCAATTAATTGATGCCTTGACTCCGATGTGTGACTTGCTTCATGAAAAGAGTGAATTTTATGCTACAATACCCAATAGCTACCAAGAATCTCTTAAAAGAGCCAACTTTCTTAAAGAAGTCATTGAAAAAAATGATGGTTATAGAATCTTTTATGATGGTTCTGTGCCAATTGCAAAAGAAGATACTATACAGAGAATATTTAGATTAACTTGGTATGCTTCACCATATGATGTGAATTCAGAAGTTAATAATGGTAGAGGCCCAGCTGATTATAAAGTATCTTTTGGAAGTGGTGATTCTACAATTGTTGAGTTTAAATTAGCAAAATCGTCATCTCTACAAAAAAACTTAGAAAATCAAACAGATATTTACAAAGCCGCTTCAAAATCTGCAAGTGATATTTCTGTAGTTTTATGCTATACAGCCGCAGAAATAATCAAAACAAATAAGATTATAAAAGCGATTGGAAGGGAAGGACACGAAAATATTATTGTAATTGATGCAACACCAAAAATCTCAGCTTCAAAAGTTTGAAAAAAAAACGGCACATAACACACGCCTATGTTCATTGGCTGGCTGACGTGCATTCCGGCAGTTTTGCTCCCGCATTAGCTTGGCTGATTTTCAATTCACCTTGTCGTTCCACGACAGCGAATGCTCCCGCAAACCGCCAAATGCCCATAGCCTCGGTCGTTATGGCCAATAGTAGAAAAAGAAAAAACGACAGAATTTTGATTGAAAAATCTTTGACGAACTGTCCACTTCTTCTGGACTTTTTGACTTGTCGGTTTGACAGATTTTGCTGGTTTTATATGTTTTGCTCGGCGGACAATTCCTCGCATATTTTCTATGGAAAGAATTGGACTTTTTGCTTTTCGACTATGACAAATAACAACCGAAAAGTTGGAAATTGCGGTTCGGACAAAAAAATAAATGAAGCGGAAAGTTAAACGAAAAGAAAATATTATCTTTGGAGAGTAATAAAAACAAAAAACCCGGCTTCATCACCAGCATAAAAACTGGGAGAGGAATCACCGGGACTACGGCACAAAGATACAAAGAAATATGGAAAACAAAACAATTATCGAAAGAATTATTTCAAATGAGCGTTTACAGCCTTATTTGACGCACCATAAAGACAACCAAGAAAAAGCAATTCAGCACTATAAGAGCAATATACTTGTTTCTGAAGCTTTTTATCCATTGTTATCTATTCTCGAAATTGGACTGAGAAATTCCATTGACTATCAACTGACTATAAGATTCAATGACAAGAATTGGTTTGAAAATCGCGAATTCATAAAAATTGCATCGAGATTTCAAATTGACAGAATATCGGATGCAAGGTCAAATATCTTATCTGAAAAAAAAGAAATAACTTCTGGCAGAATAATTTCTGAACTTTCATTTGGTTTTTGGACATCTTTATTTGACACTAAATTTGAAATGACTCTTTGGAAAACTCTTAGACTTGCATTTCCGAACTGTCCGAAAGAAATTAGAAAGCGTCGAACTATGAGTTCGAAATTTAATTCAGTTAGAAAACTCAGAAACAGAATTTTTCATCATGAAGCCATAACATGGAACCTTGATGTTATACAGGAATATGAGAAAGAAATTTTGGAAGCATTGGACTGGCTGAATAAAGACTTAGTAAATTGGATGGAAGGTTTAAATCATTTAGACAGTGTGATTGAAAAAAACAGAAAAAAGATTGAATGACAACAAACTACAGGCCATAACACACGCCTATGGGTCATTGGCTGGCTGACGTGCATTCCGGCAGTTTTGCTCCCGCATTCACCTTGTCGTTTCACGACAGCGAATGCTCCCGCAAACCGCCAATGCCCATAGCCTCGGTCGTTAGCAGTAATTGTAAAAAACAGCAAACAAACAAACAATGATTCAAACAAAAATGGAAAAAATCTTTAATATCCGACTTATAACAATCTTTTTAGTATTCACTTCGTTAACTACAACAGTATATGCCCAAGAAAAAAATGAAGATAAGAATCAGAATATAACTGGACAACAAAAGAAAGAAACCATTAGAATACTATGCAATAGATTAGATTCAGTTTATTTATATCCTGAAAATGTAAATATTATTCGCAAGTATCTGACTAAGAAAATGGATCAGGGGGAATATACTAAATTTAAAACACCTACAGATTTTGCTTTTCAACTTGATGCTGATTTGCAGTATATAACGAATGATAAACACATGGGAATTGTGTATGATCCAAAGAAAGCTGCCGAAATGATTTCGCAACCAACGGAGAATTATTATACAAAAGAAGTGATTGAAGACCTTAAACAGAAAAACTTCGAATTCAGAGAGTTGAAAATTATGGAAGGGAACATTGGCTACATGGATTTAAGGGAGTTTTGTCCAGTTAAGTATGCGGGAGAAACTGCTGTTGCCGCCATGAACTTTCTCTCAAATTGTAGTGCATTAATTATTGATCTTCGCAATAATGGAGGCGGAGATGATAATATGGTACAATTTTTAATGAGTTATTTGTTGGATGGTGATATTCAATTTTCCACAAGCTACAATCGCTATACAAATAGTTATTATGTTTCACAAACCTTTCCCTATGTTCCCGGTAAAAAGTTGTATGACATTCCATTATACATTCTTATTTCAAAATCTACTTTTTCAGGAGCCGAAGCATTCTCGTATAATTTAAAAGCGATGAAAAGAGCTACTTTAATCGGCGAAAATACTCGTGGAGGTGAAAATCCGATAGAGATTCAAGTACTAAATGACGGCTATATTGCTTACATTCCAGCAGTGAAAATTTTAAACTCCATAGCTAAAACAACTATCAGATGGGAAAATATTGGTGTAAAGCCCGATATTGAAACGGATGCAAAAGACGCATTATTCAAGGCACATATAAAAGCATTGGAAGAACTATCCAATACAAACATTTCTCAAAAAGCCAGTTATCAATGGATACTGGATGGACTGAACGCAAAACAAAATTCATTTAATGCAGATAAAAAAACTTTAAAATCGTATGTTGGAAGCTATGGCGAAAGAAAATTAATTTTTGAAAATGGAACGCTTTTCTACCAGAGAAATGGAATGGAAAAATCGAAGTTAATTGCCACAGATAGTGTTTCCTTTTTAGTCGATGGAATTGATTATTTACGACTGAAAATTATGAAAGAAAATGGGAAGGTGATAGGTCTTACACGGTTTTACAATGATGGAACTTCAAACCAAGACTCAAAAGACAATTAAAGAAACAACAAACCGCTAACACACGCCTATGCTCACCTGCTGGTTGACGTGCACTTAGCAGGTGTTGCACCCGCATTCACTTTATCGCTTGGCGAAAGTGAAGCTCCCGCAAACCGCAGGATGCCCATAGCCTCGGTCGTTAGCAGCAAGTGTAAAAAAAAATAAAAAAGACAAATGGAAATTGATATTTTTTCTAACTTATTAGATTACAAGAAATACTTTGCAGACCAATTAATTCTATCTTCAACATTCTTAGGATTATTGATGACCGCAAGCATTTTCATATTACAAAGCGGTTTTTCCTCCTTTGAACATAGTAGAATAATGTTTTTAAAATATTATGTTAGACTCACAAAGTTTTTATTCTTACTTCTTGGATATAATATCATAATATCTTCTATTTTTCTTTATACAAATTTTAATCAGAATGTTGTATATTACACACATATACTTTTTAGCATTTTTTTTATAAAATACTTTCTAGACTTTTATTCTCATAAAGGTTATATAACAACGCTGTACACAAGAAAATTCAATCCTTATAAAAATCGGATAAGAAAATATATACGTTATATAACTAATCTTGGATTGATTCAAGTCTTTATTATATTAATTTTCATTGCAATAATTGTTGTCTATCCATTGTTATTGGGTCAATCTGGAAAATTCACTGAAAGACAAGGATTTATTTCAACTGTTATTGCTTTTGCATTTTGTGTCGTTTCACTTATTCGAATAATACCCGAATACTTTAGTCTTTCTGAACATGAATATAAGCAAAAAGAGAATAACGAATTATCAAAAGAAATAGAAACAGATATCAGTCATGAACTATCTATCCTAAAAGATATACTTATTAAAAATGGACGAGCGGAATTAGAGTCAAAAATAAAATTTAAACAACTTAATGGAGAAATACTAAGTCAGTTATCAGAGAAAAAAGACGAAGCTTTTTTTGTCATAACTATTTGGGCTAAAACAACTGATGTTACTCAAATTGTACGTGAAATTGAAAAATATTCATTTGACTTCTTTAGAGAATTAATTGACGTGAATGTCGATGTAAATTCATTTGTTTTATCATATTTTATAAAAATCAATCAAATAGAGAACTCAAAAACATATTTTGTTAGGGCAAAAAGAGTCGAATTAGAAAGTCTATTTTCAAAAAACTCAAATCCAGAGACATTTATTGAATCAATCAAAAACAAACTAATTGATGAATTATTTAGAAATGTGTAAAACACCTGTGGCTAACACACGCCTATGTTCATTGGCTGGCTGACGTGCATTCCGGCGGTTTTGCTCCCGCATTCACTTTGTCACCTCCTCCCCCTCGTTTGCAACGAGGGGGAATTGGTAATGCGTTTGCAACGAAAAAAGAAAGTCTAAATTTTTTGTAGCTACAAAAAATAGCGCTAAGACATTTTTAGAACTATTCAATGCGGGTGGATGTTGCGCTGCATTTTGTTCTATAAACAAATAACCAGTAACCCCTCGTTGCAAACGAGGGGGGAGGGAATAGTTAGTCAGAATTATAAAAAAAATCGACATGAAACAACTAAGCATTTTTTCTATCTTGTTTTTCTTGGCATTTAGTAGTGTTTCGGCACAGACTGACAAAGAAAAGTATAAATTTTCTGCAGATATAGAAGCTATAATTCAAAAAGATAGCACTGATTGGAAATATCAGATGGGTGCTACTGATTATTCTTTTAGCGAATATTATAAGAAGGCATTGGAAACTTGGGATAAAAATGGAGAAGGCGTAAAAAAAGTGAGTCGAGAAGATAGCATTTATTTCAAGAGTTTCAAACCAATGACTGCAAAAGACTATATCATTAAACGCTCTAAAAATGAGCAAATTATCATTATCAACGAAGCGCACCATATTCCCATGCATAGAGTATTCACTACTACTTTATTGCAAGGACTATACAATAACGGATATCGCTATTTTGGTTTGGAGGCCTTATTTGACTCATTAATAAATGAACGCAAATTTCTTAATTCCGAAAGTGGATATTATACAAATGAACCACAACTGGGAAATTTAGTTTATGAGGCAATAAAAATTGGATTTACCATATTCAATTATGAAGCATCAGAAGGCAAAAATGGTAAGGAGCGAGAAATTGAGCAAGCCCAAAATATTGCTAAAATAATTGCAAAACATCCTGATTCAAAATTTCTAATTCATTGTGATTATGAGCATATTATTGAAGGAACTCCAGTAAATAAAAGTTGGGAAAAAGCAATGGCGGGAAGATTAAAAGAATTTACAAAGATTGACCCTTTTACGATTGATCAAACTTTTTATTCTGAAAAAGGTGATGCAAAATATAATAGCCCATACATACAATTGGTTAATTTAGATTATCCTGTAATAATGGTTAACAACAACGGCAAAACTTTCAATGGAGGAATTGAAAATGACCAAACTGATTGTAGAATTATTCATCCGATTACAAAATATATAAATGAAAGACCAGATTGGCTTACTTTAAACGGCAGGAGAAGAATATATAAAATTCCAAACACGGAAATAACAGAATACCCCGCTTTGATTCTTGCTTACAGAAAAAGCGAATTTGAGCAAAAAGGGATTCCTGCAGATATAGTGGAACTTACAGATGAAAATAAAACAGGGAGGTTACTACTAGATAAAGGAGATTACGAACTCATAATCAAAAACAAGTTCTACATAATCAAAAACAAGTATCTAATCAAAATAAAATAACAGCCCATAACACACGCTCTTGGATTTGCACTATAATTAGCATTTTGAAAGGCGAGGTTGATTTTTTACTTTTGTTGTATAAAAGCAAGGAATTAACCGGCTGGTAGGGTAAACTAATAACACACGTGAATATAATTCACCATAGGTATAAGATCCTGGCAGTTTGGCTGAAAGACACCAAATAGAATTCTGGTACGTGCGAAGACCAATAAGAGTGTTAGTGCAATACAGCTATCGGTTAATTACAACTTCCCTCTCCCTCGTTTGCAACGGTAGCCAATTGCTAATGCGTTTGCGACGAAAAAGAAAGTCTAATTATTGGTAGCTACAAAAATTAGCATTAAGGCATTTTTAGAACTATTCGATGTGGGGGCATTGTACTGCACTTTGTTCACTTTTGCACAGAAATCGCATTTCTACAAAAAAGAAAAATATATGAAATACATTTGTCCTTTAATAACTGTTTCTGACCTTAAACTTTCTCGTGACTTTTACGAGAAACTATTAAAACAAAAAGTAAAGTATGATTTCGGAGAAAATGTCACTTTCTATGGTGACTTTGCAATTCATTTGCGATCACACTTTAAAGAATTGATTGACAACAGAGAAATAAGACAAGGGGGCAACAACTTTGAGTTATATTTCGAATACGACAATGTAGAACAGATTGTGGAATCATTGAAAGAGGAAAATATTTTATTTGTTCATGAAATCAGGGAACAACCTTGGAGACAGAAAGTTGTACGGTTTTATGACCCGGATAAAAACATTATTGAAATTGGCGAATCAATAGAGCACTTGGCATTCAGATTACAAAATGAAGGTTTATCGATTGAACAAATATCGGAGACGACGAACATGTCGCTAGACTTCGTAAATGAATCAATCAAAAAGTTCAACGAAAAGAGAAACCCGCCTCGCCGGGCGTGATTTAGCTCGGCTGATTTTCAATTCCTTGGGCTATGGGGGAGGCCATCAATATATAGATTTGAAATAAGAAATAAACAGTTTGACATAAACAGATGTTCGGGGGCATTTAATTGCCACACTCATAGAGGCAGTCTAATTATTGACACTGATTAAACGAATGGAAAAAAGCCATATTGTGGTTGCCATACAACCCAAAAAAGAGTTTTTGGAATCAGAATACATTTTAAATCATTATTTTGAAATGAATGTGCCTATGAAGACAGGTGGTTCATATGTATAAATAAAAACGCCATATAGCAATGTATAAAAATAATAGCCGGTTCAGTGGTAAAACACACACAGATAATTACGATATGGAAAATATGAAACTAATTAATAAATCTGAGAAATCTATTAATCTAAAAACAATAAATATGATAGACAACGAAATCAAAAATCTAACTCAAGAACTAATTGATAATGGGACAACTTATAATTTAGAGTTTCTTGAAAACATATATGATGATAATTTGAAATTTTTACGCATTGATAAAAATAATAATGTTCAGCTCTTGACAAAGGAGGATAATTTGAAATTCTTCAAATCACTTAAGGAATCTGGTGCTAAACCTTTAAATAATTCAGCAGAATTTCACTATGCAGATAATGATGGGAAAAATGGGTTTATAGTCTTAACGCGAAAAATGATGCAGAGGGATAAAGAAGAAGAATTTCTATTCAATATTTATTGGGAAAAGAAGAAAAATAGCTGGCGGATTGTTCGTGAATCTGTAATTATAAAATGAAGAACATGCCCGTAATAGGGGGCAAAATGCTGGAAAACTATTCTTATTGCTCTACTACTTCGATCAATGACTCGTATTTAGCTTAAAAAGGAAAAACAACGAAACGCCAACAAAGGTTATATACAATATCGGATAGGGGCTTGTGGATGTCTTTCCGCATTTATACAAGAAAAAAAAAGAGAGCTACGTTTTGTAACTCTCTTTTTTGTGGTGCCACCAGAAAGTGAACGCTTCACGTATGACTATTGATAATCAATGATTTATCTTTTATTTCATCGGAAAATCCACACGATTTAGCACACGATTATTTCTCATCGTTTTGCCCGTGATTTAACACGATTGTTGTTGCAAAGTTAAGAAAGAATATTGAAATCAACCTATTGTTTGGTTGAAAAATTGGAATAATTATTTCTTTTATTTCTATTATGCAGCAAAAATAGTGCATAACGGAAATAGAATGGGGTATTTTATGGCGGTAAAATTTACGGCTGTTTAATTTGCCTTTCCATTGTTCCGAAACCATCAGTTCCGAAATGCGCATTTCGCATCGAACTATTCTGTAAGTGAATCTACAAATTCCCCAAACCTCAAAATCTTCTCGCTATTCGCTTTATTGAAAAGTAGGTGTTCAAAATCCTTTTGCTTCTTCTTCAAATCGACTGTTTTCAATAGTTCGGCAGCTGCCTGCTTGAACTCCTGCAAATCATGTACTCCGCAGCGTTTTGAAAGGAAATTATAATCGGGCTCTGCCTGTGAAAGTAAAAACATTAAGTCATAAAAATCACGTCCTTTGGCGCGGGCTAACATGGCGGCAATTTTCATGCTACACAATACACCATCGGAAGGAACAGGAAACGGGAAAAAGAATCCGCACCCTTTGATATTTGTGATAACAGGGGGATAAGCAATTCCTTGGTCTTGGCTTTCGACCTTTATTAAAAAGCGTTCTTCCTTGTGTCCGCTCAATCCCAAATCGAATAACAGTTCAGGAAAATAAATATTACGCCGGAAGGCTGTCAATTTCGGATTATCCTTATCCTTCGCTTCTACCCTCAATCCTGAACGCTCCAAAAACTGGATTACGCCGTTTGTCATTTCAATAAATTCGTCTTTCGACAGGTCTTTGCAGTCGAAATCCAAATCTTCAGAAAACCGGTCTATACCCTTTACCAGACGCAAGTTTGTTCCACCAATAAAAGCCATCTTTTGTATGCTTGGCGTAGAAGAAAGGTAATCCAGAATCATCAACTGCAAATACTCTTTCAGTATGTGCTTATCAAAACCCGAATTTCCACGGATTTGAGCCGGAAAATAATTCTTTATCTGTTCAATCTGTATCATAAATCGTAAGTTTTAAGAAGTAGCTTTACTCGATGGTCAAGCGCCTTGCTTTGAAACTTGGCACAGCATTCCATCAGTAAATCCTTGTTTAAATCATCTTGCAGGTAATCTTCATCCAAACGCAGTTCTTCTAATTCCTGCTCGCTATTATAGAACGGATAAAGATACAGCAAATCAAGCAACGCTTTTTCAGGTGTGGCAAACTGTATGGTGCGGTTGTCTGCCATTGGCTTCAACTCATACCCGAATAGCAGGTTTTCCTTGACATTCTTATATGAGTATTCGCCGAAGTCATTGGCGAAAGATGCCGTTTTAAGCGATGTAACACTGGTAATCTGTACCACCGCTTCCGGTATCATCCCGTAGAATGATAATGCCGTGTGCAAACTGATATAGGACGGGCGGTAAATCCGGTTGGCAAAATAAAGGGAATAATCCGGCTTGCTCTTATACTCAGAAAAGGCAAAATAGCCCTGCCGTAACCGGATAAGATATCCCTTCTTAGTCCAACGGGTAAGATTATTCCGGTCGAAATCCGGTTGCCATGCATATACCTGATAGATATTGAAACATGCCAAATCGAATAGCTGATTTCTAAATTCCAAAAAGGTCATTTTACTACTTCGTTTCTATTATGCTGTAAATATAGTGCATTTTAGAAACAAAACAAAATGTTGAGATAGATTAGGGAGATTTTCTGTCCTGTTAACAAAACGAAAATAGGCTGTTTTTGTTTTGTCGATAAAACAAAAAATGACTTTGCCATGTTATTTTGCAACTGCTGAAGTGGTGGTAACAGAGATGTCATAAGCAACTTTATTCGGATAAAACAGCTTGTTTATTGTGAAGGGTGAAGCAAAACAACAAATTTATAATATTAACACCATAGATTTCATTCTTAAAATGAGAAAGTTAGCGACAATGTTAAAAGATTTGCTAACTTTGCCATTAACGAAAGTTTGAAGTAGAAATCTTAAAGAAAATATCATGATAAAGATTAAGTTAGCAGATAGTCTGATTAAAAGTCACCTTGTGGACAGCAAGGGCAATTCCTATTAGTGTAGATAAGATGTTAAATATTGAAGGGTTATTTGACAAACTTGTTGCCATAGACCCAAAACTTAAAAGTTATGACCAATCTACCAGTCCTTACTATACTATATTTGTGAATGTCCCCATAGATATGGAATTAGAAGCAAAGGAAGCTAATTCCCAAGTTGGAGAAAATACATATGAAATCATGTGGGGTTTACCTCAGGATATTATTTTGAGTAAATTGCTCCATCGTCCGGTGAATGTCAAACAGCCGGAGTTTCACTGATTCCAGATAACGGTTAATCTCCAACGATGCAGTATCCTTGCCCGTGCATCGCTCTTTCTTCTGATTCCATTGGATAGGCTTTACCGTGCGTTTCAATTGGATTTCTGCCAACTGTCCCGCAATGGTAATCCTCAACATGATGGGTGTTTCACCCGATTTCACTGTTTTCGTCTTTCTAACGAAAAAAGCACATTAAATGTCTGTCTCATACTCTAAAAATAATGGGTTAAAGATACTTCAACCGCATAAAATAACGAGCATTTAACAACAAGGCAATCAGTGACTTATAGTGCAATTCGTGGTCGTTTTTTTTTCGCGACCCCAAAATGACCACGAATTAGGCCGGCGAAACTGCCTGATTTTGCTAAAAAAGTGGGATTTTGTAGAAAAGAAAAATCCCTGAAACGTCTGTATCTCAGGGATTTTCCAATTTTGGAGTCTTCTAAAAGTGGTGCCACCAGGAATCGAACCGGGGACACAAGGATTTTCAGTCCTTTGCTCTACCAACTGAGCTATGGCACCAACGTTTTGGCTTTTGCAAACAATTTATTTTTCGTTTTGCGTGTGCAAAGGTAGCTGATTTTTTTAATTCACCAAATCTTTCCAAAGAAAAAATTTAACGATAGTTGCCGCCTTCTCGGAATGTTACTGAACGTCAGTACTTAAATTCTGATTTTTTTTTAATCGATATACCGTTTGGTGATTTCGGAAAATGCGTCAATGCGCCTGTCCCTGAAGAAAGGCCACATCCGGCGAACAGCCTCCGTGCGTTTCAGATCGATTTCTATCACTTTCACTTCTTCTTGATTGTCAGATGCCTGCCAGATGATTTCGCCTTGAGGTCCTGACACGAAGCTGCTTCCCCAGAACTGGATGCCCCCGGTGTGGTTGGATGGGTCAGGTTCGTAGCCCGTCCTGTTTACGGAAATCACATGTAGCCCGTTGGCTACCGCATGGCCTCGTTGTGAAATCACCCAAGCATCCCGTTGACGTTCTTTTTCGTCTTGTGGATCGGAGGATTCCCAGCCAATGGCAGTGGGATAGATGAGTAGTTCGGCTCCAGCCAAGGCCATCAAGCGGGCTCCTTCGGGATACCATTGGTCCCAGCACACCAAAACCCCGAGTTTTCCGATGGATGTTTCGATGGGTCGAAAACCGATGTCGCCGGGAGTAAAATAGAACTTTTCGTAGTAGGCGGGATCGTCTGGAATGTGCATCTTGCGGTATTTGCCGGCAATGGAGCCATCCTTTTCGATCACTACCGCGGTGTTGTGATACAGTCCGGGACCACGTTTTTCGAACAGCGACAGAACGATCACAACTCCTAGTTTCTCAGCTAATTTGCCAAAATGTTCTGTGGATGGGCCGGGAATCGTTTCTGCCAAATTGAAAACTTCAGGATCTTCTGTTTGGCAGAAATAAAGTCCGTTGTGCAATTCCTGCAACACCACTAATTCTGCACCTTGGGCTGCGCAGCTTTCGATATTTGCTGAAAGTTTCGCTATATTCTCTTGGATATGGCTGTTGTTGGCTTGTTGGATAATTCCTATTTTCATCTCTGTATTTCTTTTTTTGAAATTGGCGAATGCCAAATGTTGTTTCGTTATTAAATGAATCCTTCCGGATACTGCATCGTGACGCAGTGCAGCGATCCGTGTTGCTTGATGAGGGTTAGGCAATTGATCCCCACTATTTCTTTTTCCGGGAACGCTTTTTGAACTTGCTCCAATGCTTCCTGGTCCAATTGAGAACCATAAACGGGTACGAGCACGGCTTTGTTCATAATCAGAAAATTTGCGTAAGTTGCAGGTAGCCGTTCGCCGTCAATCTCTACCTTTTGAGCCATTGGCAATGGGATCAGCTTGTATGGTTTGCCGTCATTATCCACGAACGATTTTAACTGGCTTTCCATGTTTTTCAAAGCCTCGAAGTGTTCGTCGGTTTCGTCATCGCATTTTACATAAGCGATGGTGTGTTCGTCGCAGAAGCGGGCCAACGTGTCGATGTGGCTATCCGTGTCGTCACCAGCCAAATAGCCATGATCGAGCCAGAGAATTCTTTCGAGTCCTAAATTATCTTTTAGGAAGTCCTCTATTTCGTCTTTGCTGAGGAATGAATTTCTGTTTGGGGAAAGCAGGCATTCGGTGGTGGTGAGCAGCGTGCCCTTCCCATCCGATTCCAATGCTCCGCCTTCGAGGGCGAAATTCTTTTTGTTGATTCGTTCAACTTTATGGGAAAAGATTCCTTTGTCAAATAACTTTTTGGTGATCTGGTTGTCTTGATCTGCGGCAAATTTCAGTCCCCATCCGTTGAAGGTGAAATCATACACTTTCCGTTCTCCATTGATATACACCGAAATTCCGCCATGATCGCGTGCCCAAGTGTCGTTGGAGGATATTTCCACGAACTGGATTTTTCCCTCAGATTTTACAATATCTCCTAACTGGGATTTCACCAAGTTAGAATCCTTGCATATAATAACAAGGTTTTGGTAGTTGATAATCTTCTTGGCTATGTTTACAAAACAGGACGTTACTTCATCTAACAGGTAGTTCCAGTCGCTGTTTTCATGCGGCCAAGTCAATTGAATGGCACTTTGTGGATGCCATTCTGCCGGAAATATAATCTCTTTGCTCATTACATTCTGTTAAATTTTCGTGCAAATGTACATGAATAATCATTAACTTTGCATACAAAACGACAAACAATTAAGTCTATTTAAGTCCCTATATGGCAGTAAGAAAGGTTACTAAGAAGAAAAAGATATCCAGGTTCACTACAATAAAACAGTTTTTTGCAAGTGAAAGAACCCAATTCCTGATAGGTGTATTTATTGCATTTATAGCAGCTTATATACTGTTGGCCATGATTTCATTCTTTTTCACAGGAGAGGGAGACCAGAGCAAGGTTGTAAACAAAGGATTTGGTGAATTACTCAAGCATAAGAATGAAGTTGGCAACTGGACTGGCGTTGTGGGGGCTTTCATCGCTGAAACCCTCATTAATTCGTGGTACGGTATAGCCTCGTTTGTTATTCCGCTGTTTATCGGTATTTGTGGGCTTCGGTTGATGAAGGTGGTAAAAACTTCGGTGATCCGGTCTTTCGTTTTGTCAGGCTGTTTCTTGATTTGGGGGTCGGTGACGGCAGCTTTTGCCTTAACTCCATTTTTTGGCGGAAGCCATATTGTTTGGGGTGGAAGCCATGGACAGTCGATTGAAGCTATCTTGAAGAATGCTCTCGGAATTCCTGGCATTATTATGGTGATTTTAGTTTTGCTGATTGTTTTTATTGTGATTGTAAGGGCAACTTCCGTCCAGCTTTTTCAAAATGTATTTCTTAGAAAAAAAATGGAGGATTCGCCGAGTATTCCAGATGATACGGATCTTTTGGATGAAGAAGAGGACGAAATAGCTGATAAACCTCAAAAACAATCTTGGTTTGCTTCACTGGTTGAAAAGAAGAAGAAAGCGGAGCAGTTTTTGGATGTGGAGAAAGAGCTTGCCGTGGAATCGGTGAATGATCGGGTTCTTTCCACTTCGGTCAACATGGGAGATGATTTCGAAATAGTCTATCCAGAGAGCGATGCGGGTTACAAACAACCTGAACCTCTTCCGAATACAATAATTACGAATCAGGAAACTTTGGGTGAAGAATCGCAAGAATTAATTGATGGTGAACAAGTCGAAGATTTCGATCCTAAACTGGATTTATCCTCCTTTGCTTTCCCCTCCACCGATTTGTTGCGCTTCTACGACAATGGGGCCAAGGGGGTGGACTTTGAGGAGCAAAAAGAAAACAAGGAAAAGATTATCACAACGCTCCGAAACTATGGGATCGAAATCACATCCATCAAGGCCACTGTGGGACCCACCATCACACTGTATGAAATAGTTCCGCAGGCGGGTGTGCGTATATCCAAGATCAGGAACTTAGAAGATGACATCGCCTTGAGTCTTTCTGCTTTGGGTATTCGTATTATCGCTCCGATGCCGGGGAAAGGAACTATTGGTATCGAGGTCCCCAATAAAGACCCTCAGATTGTATCCATGCAGTCGGTGATTGCTTCCAAACGTTTTCAGGAATGTACTTATGACCTGCCTGTAGCTTTGGGGAAGACGATCACGAACGAAATTTTCATGTTCGACCTTTGCAAGATGCCTCACTTGCTGGTGGCCGGTGCAACGGGGCAAGGAAAGTCTGTGGGATTGAATGCGATTATCACTTCCTTGTTATATAAGAAGCATCCTGCGGAAATGAAGATGGTTTTGGTGGATCCAAAAATGGTGGAGTTTAATATTTATTCCACCATCGAAAAACACTATTTGGCCAAGCTTCCCGATGCGGAAAAAGCCATTATCACGGATGTCACGAAGGTAACCCAAACACTTAATTCTCTAACGAAAGAGATGGACGACCGTTACGGCTTACTGATGGAAGCGCATGTTCGTACTATTAAGGAATACAACGAAAAATTCAAGAAGCGGAAACTCAATCCCCTCAAAGGACATCGTTTCCTTCCCTATATTGTTGTTATTATTGATGAGTTTGGAGATCTGATTATGACTGCTGGCAAAGAGATCGAAATGCCTATTGCTCGTATTGCTCAAAAAGCCCGTGCCGTAGGTATCCACATGATTATTGCCACGCAACGCCCGACCACCAACATCATTACGGGTACTATCAAAGCTAACTTCCCTGCCCGAATGGCTTTCCGTGTCACTTCGCAGATAGATTCACGTACGATTCTCGATATGGCAGGGGCAAACCAGTTGATTGGCCGTGGAGATTTGCTTTTCTCACAAGGAAGCGACTTGGTGCGGATTCAGTGTGCCTTTGTGGATACACCAGAAGTGGAAGGTATCGCACAGTATATTGGAAATCAAAGAGGCTATTCGCATGCTTTCGAGTTGCCCGAATATCTGGGTGATGGCGGCGATGCCAAGTTGGGTGGTGACATGGATTTGGGAGACAAAGATCCGTTGTTTGACGAAGCTGCCAGGTTGATAGTTGTTCATCAACAAGGTTCTACCTCGTTGATTCAACGTAAATTTTCGATAGGCTACAACCGTGCCGGAAGGTTGATGGATCAGTTGGAACGCGCCGGAATTGTGGGGCCGACACAGGGAAGCAAGCCTCGCGAAGTCCTTATTGGTGACGAATACCATCTGGAACAAATGTTGAACAAATGAAATAATCTCGGACAATTTTAAACTATCTCAAGGCTTATGTGTCAAACAATGGCTTTTAGAGATGGCCATACTGAATAACTTAAACTGTTTTAATATATGAAGAAGATATTTTCTTTTTGCCTGTTTCTTGTTGCTTGTGTGGCAACTTCTCACGCACAAGATGCAAAGGCTATTTTGGACAAAGCCTCTGAATCTTACACCCGCTCTAGTGGAATTAGTGCGGAATTTTTGATAAAGAACACCAATAGCCGAAACAAGGCTGGAGCATACAGTCAAACCGGAAAAGCCCTTATCAAAGGGAATAAATTCAAAATAGAGAGTGGCGAAGGGACCACTTGGTTTGATGGCAAAACGCAGTGGACTTACGTCAAAAACAACAATGAGGTGAATGTCTCCAATCCGGATGGGGAGGAATTAGCTGCTGTAAGTCCGGTCTCAATACTGAATCTATACAAATCAGGGTTCTCCCTCTCAAGCAAAGGGACGACAACAGACAAGGGACGCTCCGTATATAAGATTGAGATGAAACCCCAGAAAAAAAATACGGGAGTAAACCGCTATTTGATTTTGATCGATAAGCAAACATTCCACATCTCTTCCATAACCATCGACAGTAAAAATGGGAATAGCACTACGATCTCCATTTTGAAATATCAATCAGGGCTCTCCCTTGCCGATAAAACCTTTACTTTCGACAAGAAAGAGTATCCTCAGGCCGAAGTTGTAGATCTGAGGTAATTTCAAGATTTTTTTATTTTAAAACAAAAGAAGCTTTTCTCCTCGGAAAAAGCTTCTTTTGTCATATAGAGCAACGAAATATTGTCAAGGCAAGCAAGCGCTTTTGCTATTTCGTGCTATTATTTCTTCGCCATGATTCTAATCTGGATCACGAAGAGTCTTCTCGGATTTTTGAAATTCATTTGTCGATCTGCCCAAATAGCGACATTTCTAAGAAAATCTACGATGTCCCTTTTTCTCGAATTGCTCGTTTTTCCTTTAGGGATCTAATTTATCGAATCAAATTTGTAAAGAATTTGATATTTATTGAAAAAATATTTTCTGTCCTTAATTACTGTTTTACAGCATAATATTAAGATGAGATGAACTTATTCCTTTATTCCCTTGAAAAAACCTGTTGTAATATTTGGATTGTATGAGTTGTGGTTGTATCTTTGCACTCGCTTTTAAGGAAAACGCTTCCTTAATGGATTCAGAAGAAGAGATCTTTCACATGTTGGGATGATATAAAAAGAGAACGAACAG
>Ga0316613_10000113_pt1 | contig 109930 bp, 95 predicted proteins | sample OWC_soil_day10_C_2_FD_207647 | JGI IMG/M metagenome (GOLD analysis project Ga0316613, IMG submission 207647) | Wetland soil microbial communities from Old Woman Creek delta, Ohio, United States - OWC_soil_day10_CT_b | ecosystem: Environmental > Terrestrial > Soil > Wetlands | place: USA: Ohio...
CAGTTTCGATCCACGCTGCCTCCCCACGCTTGGTCGCCCGTACGCAGTTCCGCTTCACTTCGCTCGCCGTGATCAGCTCACCGTGGGACTTCCACCCACAAGAGTGCGCCCATGCTGGGCGCACAAAACAAAAAGGCACCCAAACGGGTGCCTCTTGCGTGGAGCCTCGTCCAGGCCGGGCGCCCCAAGGCGCATCCGGCCGGAGCCGGATCACTTGATCTTGGATTCCTTGAACTCGACGTGCTTGCGCGCGACCGGATCATACTTGGTCTTGGTCATCTTCTCGGTCATCGTGCGCGAGTTCTTCTTGGTGACGTAGAAGTACCCGGTGTCGGCAGTCGAGACGAGCCGGATCTTGATGGTCGTTGCCTTGGCCATGGCATCCGATTCCTTGTGCTTGTTGACGGTGACAGCCAAAGCGGCTGGACGCCCCACGCGAGGAGCGTCGTTCGTTCGGCGGGCACCCTAGTCGAAAGCGTTCGAAAGTCAAGACGAGCTTGATCGGGTATCCGCATTTGGCTCCGGTACCTGACGGATGCGACGGCAGGCGAAAAAGGCGTAGCCGACGAGGATCAGCACCGGCACCGCGACCAACCCCTGAGGCCCGATCACGTCCATGCCCGCACCCGTCGCGGCCGGCCCCACCAGCATGCCGACCGAGTACATGAAGATGAAGGCCGCATTGGCCGAAGCGAGATCTCCGCCGGAAAGCCGCGCGCCAAGATGGGTCAAACCCACCGCGTAAAGCCCGGCGACCACCCCACCCCAAAGCCCGATCGCCGGCATCAGCAAGAGCTCTTCCGACGAGACAGCGGCGACCAACAGAGCCGACGCGATGCCAGCCAGGGCGACGTAAAACAGAAGCCGACGCCGATCCATGCGATCGGACAGCATGCCGAGCGGCAGCTGCGCCACGATGTTGCCGAGCGCGACCGCCATGACCAGCAGCGCTGCCACTTGCTGGCTGTAGCCAAGGCGGAGGCCGTAGACCGGCGAGAAGCTCATCACCGACGATTCGACGGCGCCCACCGTGAAAGCGGCGAAGGTGGCGAGTGGCACCACGGTGAGGAAATGCAGGAAATTTCCGCCCTTGCCTTCGTCGATCAGCGGATCGGCCCGGAAACCGGCGATGATCGGCAGGATCGACAGGGCCATCAAACCGGTGCCGATGGCAAATGGCAACCACCCCTCCGAGCCGACCAGACTCAGGATCGCTGGCCCTACCGCGAAGCCAACGGACAGGATGGTGGCATAGACACCCATCACAAACCCGCGCTTGGCCGACGGTGCCAACGCGTTGATCCAGAACTCCGAGACGATGAACGCCGTATTGAGACAGAGCGAGAAGACGAAGCGAAGCACGAACCAGACGGCGATCGAATCGAAAACGTAGAAGAGCGGGAAGGTGATCGTGCCGAGGACCACCGCCACCAGCAACACCCAGGCGGCACCGAACCGGCGTGTCAGCCTCGGCACGAAGGGCGTGCTGAGAAGCGCGGCAACGCCCGCCGAAGTCGTCACCAGGCCGATGACCGAACTTGAGTGGCCGCGCTGCTCGAGGATGACGGCCAGGAGTGGCATGCCCAGCGACAGCGAGGTGCCCACCGCCGAGATCGCTCCGATCGCGGCGGCAAGCCCGGCAAGGCGGCGCCGGTCGAAACGATCCTGAGCAAGTGACGTCATTGGCGGAAATCCGTGAAAGGGATTAGCCTTCTACCGGACGCCAGCCGTAAATCCAATCCATGTTGTCGGCCAGCCGCTCGGCGCCGAGAAGGCGCATGCCGAGATTGCGCGCCTTCGCCGGTGCCCCGCCAAGATGATAAATGAACCCATTGCGTCGCGCGGCGGCCGCCACTTTGTCGGTGCGTGCCTTGCGCCCCTCGGCAAAAAGAGCGAGCCGCTCCTCCACATCCTCGTCAAGGCCAGCCGCCAGCACGCCGGACAGCACGCGCGCGTCCTCTATGGCCATCGCGGCACCCTGAGCCACGAACGGCGGCATGCCATGCACGGCGTCGCCGATCAGCACAGTCCGCCCCTTGGTCCACGGCGTATCACGCGGCGCCTCGCACAGCGCCCACTTCCGCCAACTGTCCGGCATGGCAATCAGCTTCCTTACCGGTTCAGGCCAATCGCCGAAGGCCGCCTGAATCTGAGCGGGATCACCCGGCACGTCCCAGCCGTCCTCGTTCCAGACATCATCGATGGCCGCGACGAGGTTGATTTCTCGTCCCGCATCGATGGCGTAATGGACCAGATGGGCGCGTCGGCCCAGCCAAAGGCCGGTCTCGTTGTGCCGGAAAGACTGAGCAAAAAAGCCCTCGGCTTCGAATGTCGCGCGCCAGGCGGTACGCCCGGTGTAAACTGCGGGACCACCGCCGATCACTCTCTCGCGAACCATGGAGCGGACACCATCCGCCCCCACCAGCACGCTGCCTGAAAAGCGGACCGGCGCGCCTGCCTCAACGCCTTCCACCACGACGCCTGAACTATCCTCGTCGATTGACGTGACGTCGACTCCGAGATGCAGCGTGACGCGCGGCTCCTGCTCGACGGCGGCGAGCAGCGTTCCCTGAAGATCGGCGCGGTGGATGACGATATAGGGCGCGCCATAGCGCTCGACCATCGCCTCGCCGAGCGGAATGCGCAAGATAAGGCGACCGCTCACCCCGTCGCGAATGGTCACCGCCTCCGGCCGCACGCCTGTGGCATCGAGCGCCGAGCCAAGACCGAGATGGAAAAGAATCGAAGAGGCGTTGGGAGACAGTTGCAGGCCCGCGCCAACCTCTCTCAGCTCAGGCGCCCTGTCGATCACCGTGACTCGCACGCCGGCTCGTGCAAGACACAAAGATAGCGTGAGGCCGGCGATTCCGGCCCCAATCACGACCACCGGTAAGTGATCCGGCATAGCTCCATCCTTAGCGTGGATCAGGCCGCTTTCGGCTGCCACGCGGCGTCCTTGGGTTCCGATTCGGTCGCTTTAAGCGACGGATCGTAGCGATAGACGGTCGAGCAATAGGAACAGACGACTTCAGCGTCATCTCCCATTTCCAGGAAGATGTGCGGATGGTCGAAGGGCGGCTTGGCGCCGATGCACATGAATTCCTTCGCGCCAATCCGGATGGTCGTCACCCCGGCGTCGTTGGCGAAATGAGGAACGAAAGCGTCGGCCATGCACGATACCCTTGTTGAAATCGATGACGGCACGAAGCATACCGGCAAGATGACAGCAAGAACAGTCCCTTTGCGGCAAAAGGCGGCGGGACTTTGCAGAACGGCGCCGCGGCACGATGGAGATTTGCAGGATGCCGAGCTTTTCGACCGCCGACGGCGATTTTGCCTATCTCGACGAGGGCAGCGGCCTGCCGGTGATCCTCGTCCACGGCTTCGCCTCCAGTGCCCGCGTCAACTGGCTAGACACCGGCTGGATCGACTGGCTCGTGCGCGCCGGCTACCGGGCGATCGCTCTCGACAACCGGGGCCATGGTGCCTCGGTTAAGCTCCACAACGCCGAGGACTATTGCCTAGACAAGATGTCTGGCGACGTCGGGGCATTGATCGATCACCTCGGCCTCCCGCGCGTCCGAGCGATCGGCTATTCGATGGGCGCCCGCATTCTCCTTGATTTTGCTACCAGCCATTCCGACCGCCTGGAAAGACTGGTGCTGGGCGGCATCGGCGGCGCCATGGCAAAGGCCGGCCTCGACCGAGACCATATCGCCAACGCCCTGCTCGCCCCGTCGCTGGAGAATATCGACGATCCGGTTGGCCGCAGCTACCGCCTGTTCGCCGACCAGACCCACTCCGACCGCCAGGCGCTGGCCGCTTGCATCCGCGGTTACGGCCGCCCCGTCGACCCGGCGGCTACCGCGCGCATTGCCGTCCCGACGCTGGTCGCCGTCGGCACCAAGGACGCCGTCGCTGGCTCGGCAACCGAACTCGCCGCGATGATCCCGGGCGCCGAAGTGCTCGACATTCCCAATCGCGATCACATGCGCGCCACCGGCGACCGGGTGTTCAAGGAAGGCGTCGCAGCCTTCTTTGGCCGATGAAAAAGCGGCGCGACCTCAGGGATCGCGCCGCTTTCAATTGTTCAAGGCCCTCGTACCGCCCGCCGTCACACCGCCTTGGCGCTCTGCTTCGGGCTGCGCTTGCGCGGCTTCGGCGGCACTGGTACGTCGGCAACCTTGGCGTCGACCTCCTCCACCTTGCGCTTCAGCGCCGGGTCGGGCAGGCAGTCGAGCTTCAGGCCGATCTCGCCAGCCTCGTTGGTCTCGACCGACACCTTGACGGTGCCGCCCTTCTTGAGAACACCGAACAGCACGGCATCGGCGAGCGGCCGCTTGATGTGCTCCTGAATAACGCGACCAAGCGGACGCGCGCCCATGCGCTCGTCATAACCCTTGGTCGCCAGCCATTCGATCGCCGCATCGTCGAGTTCGAAGGTGACGTTGCGATCGGCGAGCTGCGCCTCAAGCTGCATGACGAACTTCTGCACCACCGACCGCACCACTTCCGGCGGCAGCGCGCCGAACGGGATGACGGCGTCCAGACGGTTGCGGAACTCCGGCGTGAACATGCGGTTGATCGCCTCGGTATCGTCGCCCTCGCGCCGGCTGCGGTTGAAGCCGATCGGCTCGCGCGACATGTCGGCAGCGCCGGCATTGGTCGTCATGATCAGGATGACGTTTCGGAAGTCGACCTGCTTGCCGTTGTGGTCGGTTAGCTTGCCGTGGTCCATCACCTGCAGCAGGATATTGAACAGATCCTGATGCGCCTTCTCGATCTCGTCGAGCAGCAGCACGCAATGCGGATGCTGATCGACGCCATCGGTCAGGAGGCCACCCTGATCGAAGCCAACGTAGCCCGGAGGCGCGCCGATCAGCCGGCTGACGGTATGCCGCTCCATATACTCCGACATGTCGAAGCGCAGGATCGGCACGCCGAGGATCGAGGCGAGCTGACGGGCCACTTCGGTCTTGCCGACGCCGGTCGGGCCGGAGAACAGGTAGTTGCCGATCGGCTTCTCGGGCTCTCTAAGCCCGGCGCGCGCCAGCTTGATCGCCGAAGATAGAGCGGCAATTGCCTTGTCCTGGCCGTAGACCACGCGCTTGAGGTTGGTCTCCAGGCTTTCCAGCACCTCGGCATCATCCTTGGACACCGACTTCGGTGGGATGCGGGCCATGGTGGCGATGGTCGCCTCGATTTCCTTGACGCCGATCACCTTCTTGCGCTTGCCTTCCGGCAACAGCATCTGACTGGCGCCCGTCTCGTCGATGACGTCGATCGCCTTGTCCGGCAGCTTGCGATCGTTGATATAGCGAGCGCTGAGCTCCACCGCCGACTTGATGGCGTCCTGGGTGTAGCGGACCTTGTGGAACTCCTCGAAATACGGCTTCAGGCCCTTCAGGATCTCGATGGCGTCGGTCACCGTCGGCTCATTGACGTCGATCTTCTGGAAGCGACGAACCAGCGCCCGGTCCTTCTCGAAGAACTGGCGATATTCCTTATAAGTGGTCGAGCCGATGCAACGGACGCTGCCGCTGGACAGCGCCGGCTTCAGAAGGTTCGAGGCATCCATCGCGCCGCCGGAGGTGGCGCCGGCACCGATCACCGTGTGAATCTCGTCGATGAACATGATGGCGCCAGGATAATTCTCGATCTCCTTGACGACCTGCTTCAGGCGCTCCTCGAAGTCACCGCGATAGCGGGTGCCGGCAAGCAGCGCGCCCATGTCGAGCGCGAAGATGGTGGCGTCCTTCAGCACGCCCGGCACGTCACCATCAACGATACGGCGAGCAAGCCCCTCGGCGATCGCCGTCTTGCCAACACCGGGATCACCCACATAGAGCGGATTGTTCTTCGAGCGACGGCACAGCACCTGGATGGTGCGCGCAATCTCATCGGCTCGACCGATCAACGGATCGATCTTGCCCTTCAGCGCCTTCTCATTGAGGTTGACGCAATAGGCGTCGAGCGCATCTGCCTTCTTCTTTTCCGGCGACGGCCCGCTGCTCGGCGGCGTTTCCTGCGAGGGGGCTTCCTCATCGACGCCCCGAGCCGCCCGACTCTCGCTCATGCCGGCCCGCTTGGCAATGCCGTGGCTGATGTAGTTGACCGCGTCATAGCGCGTCATGTCCTGCTCTTGCAGGAAATAGGCCGCATGGCTTTCGCGTTCGGCGAAGATAGCCACCAGCACGTTGGCGCCGGTCACCTCGTCCCGTCCTGACGACTGCACGTGGATCACGGCCCGCTGAATGACACGCTGGAAACCAGCCGTCGGCTTGGCTTCTTCCCCGAGTTCGGTCACGAGGTTATCGAGCTCGGTGTCGATATATTCGACGAGGTTGCGCTTCAACACATCGAGATCGACCGAACAGGCTCGCATGACGGCGGCCGCATCGGGATCTTCCACCAGCGACAAGAGGAGATGCTCGAGCGTCGCGTATTCCTGGCGGCGTTCGTTGGCGAAAGCGAGGGCCTGGTGAAGGGCTTTTTCAAGACTGCGCGAGAAAGATGGCACGATGGACCCTCACTTCTTTTCCATGACGCACTGAAGCGGATGCTGGTGGCGGCGCGCGAAGTCCATCACCTGTGTCACCTTGGTTTCGGCGACTTCATAGGTATAGACGCCACACTCCCCCACCCCATGATGGTGGACGTGCAACATGATCTGAGTTGCCTCTTCACGCCCCTTGTTGAAGAAACGCTCCAGGATGTGCACCACGAATTCCATTGGCGTGTAATCGTCATTCAAAATCAGAACGCGATACATGCTCGGTCGTTTGGTCTTGGTCAGGACCTTGGAGGCGACTCCAGTTCCCGAGCCCGACCCGTTCCCACTCTCCCCGTCCTCGTCGTCGGCCGACAGGACCGAACGGCGCGTCGTATCTTCCATCTTCACATCGGTCCATCCGTCAGCCACGGGACGCCAGTCCGGCCGACCGAAGGAAAGATCCGCCGGTGCCATTCCCGTCACGCCAGCCTGAACCGCCTCAACCACCTTTTTCCTCCGATTGCTTGCCCCGATCTTGCGGGTCGTAGGGACATATTGAATCAGGGACAACGGGGGCGCAATTCCAATCTGGAGTCCAGGCCGACACTCCACGCACTTGTGAGAAGACGATCGCCTGTCTGCCTGTATCTGGTAAGCAGTTTCGCTTAGGTCAAGCCGCGATGCAATATGATGAACCGCTGACAGCCCCCAGCTTTTCGCATGACCTGCGTGAACAGGCGGCCAAATCCTTAAAAATGCGGAGTCCTATTTTAGGACGGTGCAAATTTGGAAAAGTCGATTCAAACTTTACGCTTCCGTAACCGCGTTGCCGCTAATTTTGTGACCGTTGCCCGTTGGGCTCAGGGGGATGGAGAACAGGTCCGGATTGGGCTTCGTATCGGGCCGAACGGCGCGGACGAAGTCCTTGGGTTGGCGTTGTGAGGGCGGTCCATTGTCGAGTTTGCGTAGTCTTGTTTCTAGGGTCCTGCACCGAATGGCGGCTCCTGCCGCTGCAGCCGTCATCGCGGCGGGCATATCCACAACCGCCATCGCGGCCAGGGATTTCCCCAGTCAGGTAGTCCCTTCGAAATACTCAGCTATTGTCGTCGATACCGCGACTGGCAAGGTCCTGTACGAGGTCGCCCCCGACACTCATCGCTACCCGGCCTCGCTCACCAAGATGATGACGCTCTACGTCATGTTCGAGGAGCTCGAGAGGGGGCGTTTCAAGCTCTCCACGCCTTTGCGTGTCTCCGCGCTCGCCCAGCGTCAGTCGCCCACCAAGCTCGGCCTGCGTGCCGGCGAGACCATTTCCGTCGAGGACGCCATCAAGGGGCTGATCACCCGGTCGGCAAATGATGCCGCCGCCGTCATCGCCGAGAATGTCGCCGGCTCCGTGCCGGCCTTCGCCGACCGCATGACGCGCACCGCGCGCGCCATCGGCATGGCCAACACGCGTTTCCGCAATGCCAATGGCCTGCCTGATCCCGGTCAGTTCACGTCGGCACGCGACATGATGAAGCTGGGCGTGGCGCTGCAGGTCCGCTTTCCGCAGTATTATCCGCTGTTTTCCATCCGCTCCTATAATTTCCGCGGGCGGACCATCGGCAATCACAACAATCTGCTCGGCCGCGTCAACGGCGTCGACGGCATCAAGACCGGCTATGTCAACGCCTCCGGTTTCAATCTCGTCACCTCGGTGAAGCGCGACGGCCGCAAGATCGTCGCCGTGGTCATGGGCGGCAAGACGGCCGCCCAGCGCGATGCCCATATGGTGCAGCTGATCAACACCTACCTGCCCAAGGCCTCGCGGGCCCGCGGCTATGACGACCAGCTCGTCGCCGAGGCCATGAATGCTCCCAAAGTGGCGTCCGTCAGATCGGCCGCGCCAGATGAGCCGGCTCGCCTTGTTGCGGCATCGACACTGCCGCCCCACCCCGCCCCGATTCCGCGCCCGATGATGGCCGACGCGGATAATGCGGATCCCGACCCGGCCCTCGTGACTGCATCGGTCGAGCCGGCTGCGGCTCCGCACCGCGCGCCCGCCATTGCCGAACCGGAGGAAGTCGCCGAAGCGCCAGCGCCGGTCGTCACCCCGGCCGCCGTCCGCTCCCCCGAGCCGCTCAGCCTCGCAACGGCCACCCTGCCGGCGAGTCTTGCCAATGCACACCTGCCCTCTTCCGCCGCAGAGGCTTTCGCCGACATCGGTCCGGCGCCCCAGAACGACCCGCTTGCCGACCTCGTCGCCCGTGCCGACGTCCATTCGCGCCGCGCAGCTGCCAAGACCGTCGAGGTAGCGTCCGCAACGCCAGCCAACGTCATGACCGATGCCGGTCCGGCGCCGCGCGAGACGGCGGCCCCGGTCGCCGCCCGCCAGCAAAGCGGCTGGTACATCCAGATTGGCGCGGTTGGCTCGAAGGCCGCTGCCATGGACCTGCTCGACAAGGCCAAATCGGCCGCCCCGCAGCTCGCCGCCGCCAGCCCCTACGCTGAAACGGCCGGCAAGGGCGTGGTGCGAGCGCGCTTTGGCGGTTTTGAGAATGAGAAGGCCGCAAATCGGGCCTGCGCGGCCCTGAAGAAAAACGACTTCGCCTGTTTCACAATCAGGCTCTGACCGTCCCCCAGGCGGTTGGAGCACCCCGCGCCCGATCCGTAAGGCAAGTGTTCGCCTTTCACCCGGCGCGGCAAGCACAGTTCGTCAACGGCACCCACTGTTCTGCGTAACGGGAGCTAGACATGTTTGGACAGAAGCCGGTCCTTGGCCTGGTTGATACGTACCGCCAGGAAAGTGGAACCGCCCTGGTCGGGATGCACCCGCTTCATCAACCGGCGGTGGGCGGCCCGGATGTCGGCCTCTCCGGCGCCCTTTTGAAGCCCAAGGATCTCGTACGCCTCTTGCTCGCTCATGGAGCCCGCATTCGCCGTTCGACGGCTCCGCGATGCGGCCTCACTCTGCATGTTCTCACGCCATCCGGGCATTCGGCGGTCGAGATAAACCTCTAGCGTCGCGCGGCTGTGACCGTCACGCGCCGTCTCGGCATAGAGGCCGGACAACTCCGGCCCGCTGAGGCGATTGAGATCGCGACCTCTGAAAACACCGGCAACCACCCGACCACCGACGGCGTTTCCGTCGATGACCACTTCAATCATCGGCGAGCGCAATACCGGCTGTCCGCGTCGCCTCCCCCGCAGCATGCCCGAGCGATGCAGGGCAATGAGCAGGGCTATACCGACGGCAGCGAATGCGACACGACCGGTGACCGCCAGTGCGGCGATGACGCCGAGCCCAGCCAGCAAGCCATAATTGCGGGCCATGGCGTCGATGTCTCGCTTGAGGCTGGCACCGCGCCAACGGATGAGCCAGGCGCCAAGGGCAAGCAGTAGGACCAGCAGGAAAGCCATATTCATGAAAAGGCGCGTCCGGCGTTCGGGTTGTCGACGCTTCATTTCGAACTTTGCCAGCTGGAATGCAATGGCGATGGACATTGGCCACTTTCTTGACGCGACGGGCCACGCGCCGCTTGAAGCGCCACGCCTTTGCCGCCATTTTGCCTTTCAATGGAGTCGGCGCCAATATTCGGGTGCCGTGATGTTTGCGCGCTGCCCCAAACCGACGACGGGATCCTTCACCCATGATGCTACGCCAGCCGACCTTTCGACGCTTCGCCATGGGACCCCTTCTCGGAGCGGCGCTGGCCACCCTCACCTTCGCCGGCGCACTGCCGGCCGGTGCCCGAGGCATGGCTGCGGCGCAGCCGGACAGCGGGCTACCGATCGCCTCCTCGCTTGAGGGCAACTACCTCGCCGGCCGATTTGCCATCAGCATTTCCGATTATCGCGCCTCGGCCGACTATTTCGCCTCGGCCTTGCTGGAAGCGCCCGACGACAAGTTCCTTCTCGAGCGGGCGCTTTCGCTCTATATCGCCGCCGGAGAGTTGAACGAGGTGCGCGCCTTCGCGGAACGGCTGAGCGCCGTCGATGCCGACAGTCCGATCGCCAGTCTGACCATCGGTCTTGACGACTTCAAGGCCGGCCGCTGGGACGAAGCGATCGCCTCCTTCCAGCATGCACGGTCCGGACCTCTGCTGACGCTGGCCGCCGAAATCCTGTCGGCCTGGGCCGAACAGGGCGCCGGCAAAACCGATGAAGCCCTCGCCCGGCTCGCCAAACTCGACGGCGAGAAATGGTATCTCTTCTTCCGCCATTACCACGCCGGTCTCATCGCCTCGGTCGCCGGCCGCGGCGACGTGGCCGCGCAAGAATTGAAGGCAGCGCTCGCCATCGACGATGGTCCGGTGTCGGTGATCGACGCTGCAACGCGTACGTTCGCGCGAAACGGCGACTTCGACGCCGCCAAGGCAACCATCGACAAGGCGCTCGCCTCGGCACCCGGCCATCCGCTTCTCACGGAAGTGGCGGCCATGATCAACGCCAAGAGCCGCCCGGCGCCTCGTGTCCGTACGGTCAACGAGGGAGCCGCCGAAATTCTCTCCGGTCTCGGCTCGGCCGTGGTCCGCGAGGATACCAACGATTTCGGCGTCATCTTCCTGCAGCTCGCGCTGGCGCTCGACCCGGCTGATGACATGACCCGCATCACGCTTGCCGAGAATTTCGAGCGACTGGAACGGGCCGACGACGCCATCGCCATTCTCGACAAGGTTCCTGTCCGCTCGCCGCTTCGGCGCAACGCCGACATCATGATCGCCTTCGATTACAATGCGCTCGATCGGGTGGACGAGGCGCGCGCCACGCTGAAGCGCGTCATCCGCAAGAACCCGAAAGACAAGGAAGCGCTGAACGGCCTCGGCAATATTCTGAGGACGCGCAAGATGTTCGTCGAGGCCGCGGACGTCTATACGCGCACCGTCAAAGCCATCGGCGATCAACCGCGGAGCGAAGACTGGCAGGTGTTCTACAACCGCGGCATCGCCTACGAGCGCACCAACCGCTGGCCGGAGGCGGAGGCCGACTTCAAGAAAGCGCTGGAACTCAAGCCTGATCAGCCGCAGGTTCTCAACTATCTCGGCTATTCCTGGATCGACAAGGGCTTGAACCTCAAGGAGGGCATGGCCCTCATCGAGAAGGCGGTCAGCCTGTCGCCGACGGATGGCTATATCGTCGACAGTCTCGGCTGGGCGCACTACAAGCTCGGCCAATATGACGAGGCGGTCAACGAACTCGAGCGGGCGGTGACGCTGATGCCGTCCGATCCGACCATCAACGACCATCTCGGCGACGCCTACTGGCAGGTTGGCCGCCGTCTTGAGGCGCGTTTCCAGTGGAACCACGCCAAGGCCAGCAAGCCCGAGCCGGAAGACCTCGTCAAGATCGAGGCCAAGATCGAGCATGGCCTGGTTCAGGACAACACAAGCAAGGCCGCGGCCGAGCCTGTCGAGACCAAGCCGGCCCAGGCGACGCCCTGACCCACCGGGGATCGACGAATATGCCGGTCGTCGAACAGGCTCGCGCCAAGGTCAATCTCGCACTTCACGTCATCGGGCGGCGGCCCGATGGCTACCACGACCTCGATATGCTCGTTGCGTTCGCCGACGCCGGCGATACCGTGACTTTGGCGCCGGGTGACGAGGACCGCTTCGACATCGACGGGCCGATGGCCGGCGATCTCCAGGCTGACGACGACAATCTCGTGCTGCGGGCTCTGCGCGGCTTTCGCGAACTGACGGGATGGACGGTTCCGCTTGCGGTCCGCCTCACAAAACGTCTGCCCGTCGCGTCCGGCATCGGCGGCGGCTCGGCAGACGCGGCAGCCGCCCTGCGCGGCCTCTGCCGGTTGCACAGCTGCTCGATCGAAGACCCCGCTGTAACCGCCCTAGCGTTGTCGCTGGGCGCCGATGTCCCCATGTGCCTCGACGGCCGGCCCGCTCGCATCACCGGCGTTGGCGAGCGCATCGTGCCAATGGCCGGGCGGCTCGTCTTCGGACTGCTGCTGGTCAATCCGCGCGTCGGCGTGCCGACGCCCGCCGCGTTCCGAGCACTCGAGCGACGCGATAATCCGCCGCTCCCGATCTTGCCCGCTTTCGGCACGATCGCCGACCTCGCCACATTCCTCGCCATCGAAACGCGCAACGACCTTGAACTGCCGGCCAAGACCATCGCTCCGGTTATTGGCGATGTGCTTGTCGCGATCGCCGGTCTGCCGGGCGTTCGGCTGGCCCGCATGTCCGGGTCGGGGGCCACATGCTTCGGTCTGTTCGACGATCAGGCAGCAGCGAAGTTGGCGGGCGCGCAGCTCACCGACAGTCACTCCGATTGGTGGGTGGTGCCAACCAAGGCGCGGTTCTGACGAGATCTGGCTGAAAACAAAAACCTGCCTCAAGGGCCGATGTCTGCGCCCCTGCCGTCTAGAGATCGACGGCCACGTCCTCGGCGGCGATCACCCGGTGAACGCGCTCCTCGTCCGCCGATTCCTCGCCAAACGGCGCCACCGGCCAATCCCAGGTGTCGAAGGCAGGCGGCGAGGCGACCCCGTGGAGAAGATCGCGGGTTTCGATGATGCCGCCATCGCGCCGGCGCCTGACGTAGGAAACGTCAGTAACGATCACCGTCTTGCAAGGCAGTTGGGCCAGCCCATCGAGGTGGCCGGCAATCAGTTGCGCCACCGCATTGTCGGGCATGATGCGGGCCTGACCGTCCTTCGAATGCAATCGACTCACCGCCCCGACCGCAATCTGCGACAGCACATTGGCTGAGATCACCAGATCGAGTTCATCGATCTTGCGGAGAAAACCCAACGGGTCGAGGCGAACCCCGAGGTCGTCCTGCCCGGTAGCAAGCTTGATGCGCGACTGCTCGGCAAGCCGATCGTAGCCGGAAATATCGCGGGTCATGAAGCTGACGTTGGGGTAACGGCGCCAAAACATCTTCAGCCGCACCGTCGGCAGGTGGACGATGTCGACCAGCACCACCTTGTTGAACATGTTGGAGAGCCGATCGATCGGGACATCCCGCAGCAAGCCCGAACCCAGTACCACCGCCGTGCGGCGAACCGCGACGCCATCGATTGCCCGGTCGATCGCCGCCCGCGTCCGCGCCTCGTGTTCGGCCCAGGCAGCGCGACAGCGCTTGGCGCGCGCCCTGAGCCCGATGGCGTCTCGCACGGCAGCGGCGCGACTCCTCGGTGAGGTCAGGCGGGCGACAGCGAACAGGAGGGCCTCGGCGAGCATGCGTGGCATCCGGCTAGGGTATCTTGCGGAAAATTTCGCGCCAATTTTCCGTAGAAACCTTGTGACAACGACCGAAGAGGACGCGCCTGAACCCCTTGGAGCACGCGTCGCTCCAATACTGGATCAGGCGATTTCGCCGCAGACCACCGGCACCGGCGTCCCGGTGGTGGTCGGGAACGACGACGGCAGTTCCCTCAAGCGACGAGCAGCAAGATAGGCGAAGGCTTGCGCTTCGACGAAGTCGGCGTCGAAGCCGACATTGCCGGCCGGCACCACGTCCACGCCAGCTCGTTCGGCAATCATCCGAACCATCACCGGGTTGCGGGCACCGCCGCCGGAGACGATGACCGTCCGGACCGGCGCACCGGCCAGCCGGAGACCGGCGGCAACCGCCTCGGCCGTAAATGCGGTGAGCGTTGCCACGCGGTCGGCAAATGGCAAACCGGCGGCGGCATCGGCACGGAAGGTATTGCGATCGAGCGACTTGGGCACCGGCGTCTCGAAATGCGGGTGGTCCATCAGTTGGCCGAGCACGCTGGCGTCCACATGGCCCTGCGCGGCGATGGCACCATCGACGTCGAAGCGGGCACCCGTGGCATTGAACACGAGATCATCGATCAGCGCGTTGCCGGGGCCAGTATCGAAGGCGGTCAGCTCACCGTTCTCCCCGATCAAGGTGACGTTGGCGACACCACCGATGTTGAGGAAGGCCACCGGCGGCCTAAGCCCTGCCTTCTCGGCCAGTGCCCGGTGGTAGACCGGCACCAGCGGTGCACCCTGCCCGCCCTCGCGAATATCGGCGGACCTGAAGTCATAGACCACCGGCAGATTGAATCGCTCGGCAAGCACACCAGCGTCGCCGATCTGGGCGGTAAAGCCGCGATCGGGCGCGTGATGCACCGTCTGGCCGTGGAAGCCGATGACTTCAGGGCGGATGCCCTTCTTCTCGGCGGCAATCAGCAGCACCGCCACCGCGTGAGCATGCGCATCGGTGACGACGGTTTCCGCCTCGGCGAGCCGGCCGAAGCGGTCTTCGCGCGCCGTCATGCCGCGTGCATCCTTGAGCGCCGCCCGCAGAACCGCCCTTTCCTCGTCGCCATAGGCCTGAAACAGCGTCGGCCCAAACTCGGCGATCCCCTCGCCGTCGGTACGGATCAACGCCGCGTCGACGCCGTCCATCGACGTGCCGCTCATCAGACCGAGTGCCCACATGGCCGAATCGCCCGACATTTTTGACCTCATACCCCGTGAAATCCCGCTTCGATCCTGATAGGAAGCCCAGCGGACTGATACGTCAATTCGGGTCCGCGAACAAACCAAAGGTAAAGAAAGATGAGCGGCTTCAAGTCGGATTTCCTGCGCACGCTCGACGAGCGCGGCTTCATCCACCAGATCTCGGACCCCGAGGGTCTCGACGCGGCGTGCATGAAGGGTCCGATCACCGCTTACGTGGGCTATGACGCCACCGCCACATCCATCCACATCGGCAACCTCATCACCGTTACCATGCTCTACTGGCTGCAGGAAACCGGTCATCGGCCGATCAGCCTGATGGGCGGCGGCACGTCGATGGTGGGCGACCCGTCCTTCCGCGACGACCAGCGCAAGCTGCTGACGCCGGAGACGATTGCCACCAATATCGAGAGCATCAAGAAGGTCTACGCGCGCATCCTGCGCTATGGCGACGGCCCGACCGACGCCATCATGGCCAACAATGCCGACTGGCTGATGAAGCTCAACTACGTCGAGTTCCTGCGCGACGTCGGCCGCTTCTTCTCGGTCAACCGCATGCTGTCGTTTGACAGCGTCAAGCTGCGCCTCGACCGCGAGCAGTCGCTGTCCTTCCTCGAATTCAACTACATGATCATGCAGGGCTACGACTTCGTCGAGCTCAACCGCCGCTATGGCACGGTTCTGCAGATGGGCGGTTCCGACCAGTGGGGCAACATCGTCAACGGCGTCGACCTCAGCCACCGCATGGGGGGCCCGCAGCTCTATGCGCTGACCACGCCGCTACTCACCACATCGTCGGGCCAGAAGATGGGCAAGACTGCCAATGGCGCCGTCTGGCTCAACAGCGACCTCTTCAGCCCCTATGACTTCTGGCAGTATTTCCGCAATACCGAGGACGCTGACGTCGTCCGCTTCCTGAAGATCTTCACTCGCCTGCCGCTCGGCGAAATCGCCAAGCTTGGTGCGCTCGGTGGCGCCGAGATCAACGAGGCCAAGAAGATCCTCGCCACCGAGGCGACCGCCGTCGTCCATGGCCGCGAAGCGGCGGATGCGGCGGCCGAGACAGCGCGCCTCACCTTCGAGGAAGGTGTTCACGCCGACGATCTGCCAACCGTCGAAGTCCCAAGGACCGACCTCGAAGCCGGCGTCGGCGTCCTCACCGCCTTCGTCCAGGCGGGACTATGCGCCTCCAATGGCGACGCCCGCCGCTCGGCGCAGGGCGGCGGCCTCAAGGTCAACGACCGCGCGGTCACCGACCCGAAGGAAATGCTGACGCTGCAGAGCCTCAACGACGACGGCGTCATCAAGCTGTCGCTTGGCAAGAAGAAGCACGTGCTGCTGAAGCCGGTCTGACTTGGCCGGCGCATTCAATGCGATTGCAGCGGCCCGCCCTCGGCGGGCCGTCTTCATTTCAGCTCGAACAGGCGACGAAAAATCCCCGGGGCGATGGCCGAAAGCGGATTGACCGACAGTGAAGGCGCGTCAATCGGTCCGTTGAGGCGATAAGAAACGCCGAGCAGGCCGGAGCGACCGCCGCCGGCAAAAATCGTCTGCCCGAGCACCGGGATGGCTGCCAGCACGCTGTCGAGCTGGCTGGCCGGCAGGTAGCTGCCGGCGAGGCGCAACGCGTTCTTGGAGAAATCGACGTCGCCGGCCATGGTGAGACCGGCCGTCTCGGTGCGGATGAAACCCTCACCGATCGACAGCATGCCGTTGCCGAACTTCACGTCGAAGATCAGCCGACCGATGTCGGCCGTCGACAGACCCTCTGTCGGGCCATTGCGCGAGGCGGTGGAGAGCTGCGCCAAGGCCGGCTCCTCCACCACCTTCCAGCGGCTGCCGTCGATGCTGGCCGACAGGATGCCGTTGTCGTCGATAACGCCGGCCAGCGTCGCGCGTCCGCCATAGACACGCCGATAGACGCCAAGGAAGCGCAGAAGACGCCCGACCTCGCCGGCCTCCACCTTGAGATCCCGCCCTCTCGTGCTCGGTTGCAGCGTCGCTGATGCCGAGCCACCGCCCGACGTTTGCACCGTCAGCGACAGATTATCGAGCCTGCCCCCTGAGATCGCCGCCGAGAGATTGAGCCCATCGAGTTGCTCTCCCCCTTCACCGGACACGTTGGCGATGGCGACGGAGAGATTCACCGACATGTCGCTGGAAATGCCGGTCCCGGTCGTCCGGCGCAAAAGACCGCCGACCAGCGAGCGGGCGTCGAGCCGGGAACCGTTGATGGCGACCTTGAGGCCACCATCGCCCGTGGAGGCCTTAAGGGAGAGACGATCGGTGGTGGAGAAATTGAACTTCGTGAGGTTGGCTCCGACGAAGCTGCCATTTCCGTCGAGGTTAACTTGGCCCTCGATTTCGGCCGCACCCGCCTTCAGCGCAAGGTTGGTGATGGTGGTACCGCTGGGCCGGGTCGACATGTCGAAGGTCAGTGTGCCTGGCTTGCCGGCCGGTTTGCGAAAACCGACCAGCGGCAGGTTGATGTCCGCCTTGGCGAGGTTGACCGAGACGCGGCGCGACTCTCCGGTATCGGTCATTTCCACCGAAACGACGCCCGCGAGCATATTGCCGAGATCGAGCCCGTAACCCTTGGCAGCAGCGGCGTCGAGATCGAGCTTCACCACCGATTTCGCCTCGCCCTCGCCGGAGAGAGGCCGCGTCAGGAAAACATCGGCCTGAGCACCGTCGATCAGCGCCTTGCCGCTGACATGCGCCGCACCGTCACTGAGATCGATGGAAAGATTGCCGTGCGTGATCGCTCGGCCGTTGATGGGCATGCCGGGATCGAAGCCGGCAAGATCGATCCGGCCATTATAGACGACGTCGCTGTCGGCTATATCGTCAGCGAGCGGCAAGTGGATCGTGAGATCGGCTTTCAGCTCGCCGGCGACGTCGGCTGGATCGGGTGAAAAATCCGCCGCCTCGGCGAATTGCAGGCGGTTCCAGAGGGCAATGCCGGACGCCGCCGAACCGGACAGGCGCAGCGCCACCTCGCCGTCCGGAACTTTGGCGTCGATGACCGGCACCACGAAAGTAGACGGCCCGATATCGAGGCGACGCCCGTCCCCGAGATCGACCCAGCCACTGTCGACCGTGATCTCGAAGCGATTGCCGGAAAGCTTGCCGCGCCCGACCGCGTCGCGGATCAAAGGCGCGTCGTCGAACGGCGTAAAGACGCCCTCGGAGAAATCGAAGGCGATGGTCGCCTCGGGGGCCGTGCTGCCGCCGGCCAACTGGTCACCACGGATGGAGAGGTCCACGGTGGCGTTGGAGATCAGGCCCGAGTGGATACTCTTGCCAACCCAGTCGCGAACCTCGGGTACAACCGTCGTCGGCCAAAGCACCTTCAGGGCGGCAACCGGCAGCCGTGGAGATACGCCCGACAGAACGGCGAAGGAGCGGCCGTCCCGGTGCGACGCCCGTACCGCCGCAGTGAAGCTGATGCCGGCTCCCTCGACATGCATGTCGTCCATGACGAGCAGCGCAGCGGCGGAGTCGTAGCTGCCGGCGATCCGCCCCTCGGTCGTACGAATCCCACTCAGCACGTCCTGGCCCTCGACCTCGACATCGAAGGTCCAGAGCGGACTGGCACGGCTGGCCGGCACCACTTCGCCGTGAGCGAGCAGATATCCGTTGTTGAGCACGATCGGCGATGGATTGAAGGCGATCGCCCGCTTCTCAGGATCCCAGCTGAAGTCAAGACGCACGGGGCCTGCCAGCGCATCCAGCTCGGTGTCGCCAAACCGCAGCGACGGGCCGAGTGTGACCTGCCAGCCGGCGGCGGTGATTCCCTTCTGAGGATCGACGGTAACGGCACCGGTCAGCCCAACCGTGCCCGACAAATTGAGATCGTCGCGGCCCGCCACCGAAGCGATGTCGGCAAGATCGAAGCCTCGCGTCTCACCCTTGACGACGATCGGGGCGCCCGGTGCGGGCAACTCGGCGGTGAGCCGCACGGAAACGGCGCCGTTTGCTCCAAGGCCGATTGCCTGTGCTTCGATAACGCGGCCATCCCGAATTCCACCGGTTACGGACACGTCGGACACGACATCGCGCCGGGCCTTTCCCGGTCGTTCGATGACATAGCCGAACGAGCGGATTTCGAAGAAACGCAGGCCGTTTTCCTCGACCGCCTGCCGCACCGCCAAAACCACGCGGTCGAGCGGTGGCAATTTTGTTTCCGGCCCGACGTCGCTGATCAGGACATGGTCCAGGACCACACCGTCGATCGGAACGACGTTGGCGGTCGGCGCAGGCCAGCGAGCTGCGATCCGCATCTCGTTGATCGACACCACAAGATCGTTCGGCCGCTCGAGCCGGGCGTCCCGGATGACGAGTTCAGGATTGAGGTCGTCGGCAATTTCTATACCGGCAAGTCCAACGGTTACGGTGGCGCCGTCTGCCTCCGCCGTCATGATCGTCTCGATCCGGCTGGCCAGGAATGGCAGAAAAAGCGGTCCCTGCAACAGGCGCCAGGTGAGAATCGCCCCAGCGACGCCAATCGCGACGAACAAAATCGCCGCAAACCGGAGGGCACGTTTCCACCAGCGCGTTCGGCCGTTCGGCTTTTTTACGTCAATGCCGGTCCCCGCTATGTCAGCGTCCTCCTCGGTTGAACATGGCCAGCGCTGCGCCGGACCGAAACCATCTGCGACTGTGGCGGTAGACTTGCCTCTCCTCCGGCAGCCGGCTACCAATCGGAAACTACGTAGCGATCACGCGCCGACACGAACGGGAATATCCCACCATGGTCGATTCCTTCCTCTGCCGCCTCGAAAGCCGTAGCCTCGTTGAAGTCGCGGGTCCAGAGGCCTCGGATTTTCTCGACCGCATGATTACCCAGAAAACCGAGGCCGCCGACGGACGAACCGCCGCCTTAGGCGCGCTCTTGACCCCCCAGGGCAAGATCATCTCGGATTTTCTTGTTGTCCGGCAGGAAAATGGCGGATTTCTGCTCGACGCCCCGGCCGCGGGCGCTCCCGAGCTCAGCAAGCGCCTGACGATGTTCAAGCTCCGCGCCGACGTGACGATCGGGGCGTCGCCGCTCGTCGTCTACGCCGGCATCGGCACGCCGCCGGCGGCTGGTCTGATTGCCGTCGATCCGCGCCACCCCGACCTTGGCTGGCGCCTTTATGCAACCGAGGGATCCGTCGCCACCACCGCTGACGAGACGACTTGGCAGCAACATCGCGTTTCGCTCGGCATTCCCGAGGCGGGGATCGACCTGCCGCTTCTCGACGCTTTTCCACATGACCTTGCTATGGACAGCCTGCACGGCATCGACTTCGACAAGGGATGCTATGTCGGCCAGGAGGTGGTGAGCCGCATGCGCTATCGCGGCACCGCCCGCCGTCGACCGGTCGTGCTTTCAGCCGAGGCGGATCTGCCGCTTGCCGGCACCGAAATCCTAATCGGCGGCCGCGTCGCCGGTCATCTCGGCTCGGCGAGCGGCCGGCGCGGCATCGCCATTTTAAGGCTCGATCGTGTGTGCGATGCGTTAACGTCGGGCGAGGCCATCACGGTGGACGGTCTGCCGGTTTCGGTTGCGCTTCCCGCCTGGGCCGACTACGGCTGGCCGGATATATCCAAAACGGACGCCTGACATCCATGGCCGACAAAGCCGGCTCCCCGCCCCGTGCCTGGCAGCGCATGCTGTCGGGACGGCGGCTCGACCTCCTCGACCCCTCGCCGCTCGACGTCGAGATCACTGATATTGCCCATGGTCTTGCCCGGGTCGCCCGCTGGAACGGCCAGACCATCGGCGACCATGCCTTTTCGGTGGCTCAGCATTGTCTCGTCGTCGAGGACATCGCCGGCCTTCTCGAACCTGAGCTTACCGCTTGCCAGCGCCTCGTCGTGCTGCTGCATGACGCCCCCGAATATGTAATTGGCGATATGATCTCGCCCTTCAAATCCGTGATGGGCGGCGATTACAAAACAGTGGAGAGGCGCCTTGCCGATGCCATCCACCGGCGCTTCGCGCTCCAGAAATACGACACCGAACGCCTCAAGAAGCTCGCCAAGAAAGCAGACCTCATCTCGGCCTATTTCGAGGCCGTGGAGCTGGCCGGCTTCACCGCCGAGGAGGCGAAGCGGATCTTCGGCGTACCCAAAGGCATTGGCCGCCAGACCTCGGCCGGCCCCGTGCTCGGCCTCGATCCCCTACCGACCGTCTCAGCCGAGGAAGCCTTCCTCACCCGATTCCAACAGCTTGAAAGCCAGCGATGACCGCCACGACCATCCATGTCTGCTCGCTCACCAAACTCGAAGAGACGGTGGCACTCACCGGCGCCCGTCATGTCATCACGCTGATCAATGCCGGCACCCCGATGCGCCTGCCGGCGACCATCGGCCACCAGAACCATCTTTTCCTTGCCATGCACGACATCGTCGAAACAGTCGACGGCATGACGCCCCCGGGCGAGACGCACGTGGCGCAAATGCTGGAGTGGGTGAACGATTGGGACCGGACCACGCCGCTGGTTGTCCACTGCTTTGCCGGCATTTCGCGTTCCACCGCCGCCGCCTACACGCTGGTGTCGGCGCTCAATCCCTGGCGCGACGAGGTCGACCTTGCCGGGCTGTTGCGCCAAAGAGCACCGTCGGCGACGCCCAACCGCCGCATTGTCGAAATCGCCGATCGCTTGCTTGGCCGCGACGGACGCATGGTAGCGGCGATCGATGCCATCGGCCGTGGTGAAGACGCCTTCGAGGGGACGCCTTTCGCCCTCGAAGTCGAGGCGGCGCCGTAATTCCGGCTGGCGAGCCGAGTGAGCGTCTCAACGGACGCGCCTACCCGCGTTCCGTGTTATAGGCAATTCATGGATATTCGCGACACGCAACTGGAAAGCGGCACCATGCCGACTTGGGTTTACAGTTTCGGCGAGGGTGTGGCGGATGGTGGCATCCGGCTCCGGCATCTCCTCGGGACCAAGGGCGCCAATCTCGCCGAAATGGCCAGCCTCGGTCTGCCGGTCCCGCCGGGCTTCACCATCACGACCGAAGTCTGTCGGCACTATTACGCCAACGATCACCGCTATCCGGCCGATCTCGAGCGGCAGGTCAACGCCGCGATCGAACTTCTCAGCCGACGCACGGGCCGTTCATTCGGTCATCCCCAACGACCGCTCCTGGTGTCCGTTCGCTCGGGCGCCCTTGCTGCCATGCCCGGCATGATGGACACGGTGCTCAACCTCGGGCTCAACGATACCACCGTCGAAGCGCTGGCCACCGAATCGGGCGACGCCCGCTTTGCGCTCGACAGCTATCGGCGCTTCATCCAAATGTTCGGCGACGTCGTCATGGGCGTCGATGGCCAAGCCTTCGAAGAGATTCTCGACGATCTCAAGGAGCGTGAGGGCTACTTCAACGATACCGAACTGACGGCCGAAGAGTGGCGCAAGGTCATCGCCAGCTTCAAGGAGCTGGTCGCCGAGGAGTCCGGCACCCCCTTCCCGCTCGATCCCCTCGAGCAGCTTTGGGGCGCCATTGGTGCCGTATTCGGCTCGTGGAGCAACAGTCGGGCCGGCACCTTCCGCAAGCTGCACGGCATTTCCTCGAACTCCGGCACCGCCGTCAACGTCCAGGCCATGGTGTTCGGCAACATGGACGAGCGCTCGGCGACCGGCGTCGCCTTCACGCGCAACCCCTCTACCGGCGAACGCCAGCTCTACGGTGAATTCCTGCTCAACGCCCAGGGTGAAGAGGTGGTGGCCGGCCTCAGAACGCCGCAGGACATCACCGAGGCCGCTCGACTATCCAGCCGTTCCGACCGGCCCTCGCTCGAGGCCTTGATGCCCGAGACCTACCGCGAGTTCATCGGCTATTGCCAGATGCTCGAGCGGCATTTCAAGGACATCCAAGACCTCGAATTCACCATCGAGCGCGGCAAGCTGTGGATGCTGCAGACGCGTTCCGGCCGCCGTACCGTCGAGGCGGCCCTCAAGATCGCTGTCGACATGGCCAATGAGGGGCTGATCACCCGCGAGGAGGCGATCGAGCGCATCGATCCGTCGTCGCTGGAGCAGCTTCTGCATCCGACCATCGAGACGGATGCGCAGCGCGAGATTCTGGCAACCGGCCTACCGGCCTCTCCCGGCGCCGCGGTCGGCGAAATCGCTTTCAATTCGGAACAGGCCGAGAAGGCCCGCCAACGCGGCATCAAGGTCATCCTGGTTCGCGCCGAAACCAGCCCCGACGACGTGCATGGCATGCATTCGGCAGTCGGTGTCGTCACCGCCCGCGGCGGCATGACCTCGCACGCCGCCGTCATCGCCCGTGGCCTCGGCAAACCCTGCGTGGTCGGCGTCAGTGCCCTCAAGGCCAATCCGGTGGCCGGCACGATCACCATTGGCAAGCGTGAGCTCCGGGCCGGCGATGTCATCACCATCGACGGCTCATCCGGTCAGATCATGGCCGGCTATGTGCCGATGAAAGAGCCGGAACTATCCGGCCCCTTCGCCGAAATCATGGTCTGGGCCGACGCCATTCGTCGCCTTGAGGTGCGTGCCAACGCCGAGACGCCGACCGAGGCGCGCATCGCCCGTCAGTTCGGCGCCCAAGGCATCGGCCTCTGTCGCACCGAGCACATGTTCTTCGAACACTCGCGCATTTCGGCCGTGCGCGAGATGATTCTCGCTGAGACACCCGAAAGCCGCCGCGCCGCGCTTGAAAAAATCCTGCCGATGCAGCGACAGGATTTCGCCGAACTGTTCGAGATCATGGAAGGTCGGCCGGTGTGCATCCGCCTCCTCGATCCGCCGCTGCACGAGTTCCTGCCGCGCACCGAACGCGAGGTTGCCGAGTTGGCTCGGACAGCCAATGTGGCGCCGGACGTACTGCGCCGCCGCATCGCCAATCTCGAAGAATACAACCCGATGCTCGGCCATCGCGGCTGTCGCCTCGCCGTCTCCTTCCCGGAGATTGCCGAAGTGCAGGCTCGCGCCATCTTCGAGGCGGCCATCGCCGCGGGAGCAAAACTTGGCCAGGCGGTGGTGCCGGAGATCATGGTGCCACTCGTCGCCGCCCGCAAGGAACTCGACTACGTCAAAGCGATCATTGCCCGTGTCGCCGTCGAGGTATCGGAGGCAACCGGCCAGCCGGTGAACTACCAGGTCGGGACCATGATCGAGCTGCCGCGCGCCGCGCTGATGGCCGAGGACATTGCCCAGTCCGCCGCCTTCTTCTCCTTCGGCACCAATGACCTGACCCAGACCACCTTCGGCATCAGCCGCGATGATGCGGCGTCCTTCCTGCCGACCTATCTGCAGAAGGGCGTGCTCGCCCGCGATCCTTTCGTCAGCATCGACCGCGACGGCGTCGGCGAGTTGATCCGTATCGCCATCGAGCGCGGACGGAAGTCGCGACCCGACATCGGTCTCGGCATGTGCGGCGAGCACGGTGGCGATCCGTCGTCCATCGCCTTCTGCGAGGAGGCTGGCCTCGCCTACGTCTCCTGCTCGCCCTTCCGCTTGCCGATCGCCCGTCTCGCGGCGGCGCGCGCGGTGGTCCTCGGTCGGAAAGAGCGTCTCAGCTCCTGACGCGGTCAGCGATGAAGCGCGCCGTCGCCGGCCCGGTGAGCAGCACCATGAAAAAGCGCATGGTCTGCATGGCCATGACGAAGGACATGTCGACATTGCTCGACGCGGCGATGATCGCCACCGAATCGGCACCACCCGGCGAGGTCGCCAGATAGGCGGTCAGAAAATCGACACCGGTGACCGATGCCAAAACAGTGGCGTAGATGGCGCAGATGCCCACGAGGACAACGATGGCCAACAGGATGGTCGGTAGCGCCCGCGCCGCATAAGCGAGAATCTCCCGGGTGAAGCGGCCGCCAATCGCCCAACCGCAAACGGCGTAGGAAACAGCTAGCAAGACCGGCGGCAGTTCGACGGAGAGCATGCCGGCGCCTTGCAGGCCGATCGAAAACAGCATCGGCAGGATCATGGCGCCCGTCGTCAGGCGGAAGATGCGGGAAAGAGCGAGACCGACACCGATCACCGCAAGCGTGCCGGTGAAGTTCGCCCAGTGCACCGGGGGAAACCAGGCTGCCGCCGTGGCACCGGCAAGCGTCGCATCGAGATAAAAGCGCGCGGCCAACGACGCGCTGGTGGCAACGATCAGCACGCGAAGGTACTGCATCACGGCGACAAGCCGCGTGTCGCCGCCATAGGCTTCGGCCATGATCACCATGGCAGTGGCTGCCCCCGGCGAGGCGCCCCACACGGCAGTCGTGCCGGGCAACACCCGGAAGCGGGCAAGCGCGTAGCCGATCACGTTGGCCGTCAGTACCACCGAGGCCACCCCTACCAGAATCACCGGCCAGGCCTTGAGGATCTCGCCGAGCACGGTGGGCGGCATCGCCCGCGCCATCAAAGTGCCAACTACCCCCTGTGCGACCATGAAGGCCGGCCGAGGCACCGCTACGGTCTTGCCATTAACGCTGAGGAAGATCGCCGCGAGCATCGGGCCGAGCAGCAGCGCCGCCGGCAGGTGGATAAGCTCGATGCCGATGCTGATCGCCACCGACACCAGGAGCAGAACGGCCCAGCGAAGTGCGCTAGCGCGGAAGCCGGAGCCCGGCGGCGGAAGAAACATCAACACTACCGATCGGTGAGAGAAGAGGTTGCGGCTGACTCTACCCCGGCCACAAACAAGCCAAGGCGCCTTTCGCTCAATCAGAGCTACACCCCTGGAGGCCGGCCGAACCAGAAGTGTTTTCGTATGGCAGCCTTGCGCTCGGCTCCTCTAGGTGAACTTGGCCTAGCAACCTGAGAGACTACTTCGCCAACAAATAAAACTCAAAAAGATCTTTAGTGAAATGCACCCATTTTCCATATGGGCGGCTCATATATTGTTATTGAAAAGATAATATATGCCTAGATTGAAAGTTACATTTCATAAATCGGTTAAGGTCTATTTCTTCAGGCAGCCCCAACGTCAAGAGTCGGATTGAAATGCCCCTCCTCAACACCCGCGGCAAGCTGCTGCATCGAATCATCTTCATTGCGTCTCTGATCGTGGTGGCGAGCTTCGCCATTTTCTCCACCACGATCTATGTGTTGGAGCGGCAGGACCTTGAGGCCAACGTCGCCCGGACCCTGGCGACCACGGGCAGCAGCGTCGCCTCCGGTACCGGCAACTGGTTCCAAGGACGCTTGCTGATGGCCAATCAGGCCGCCGACGCCATCGGCACCTCCAAGGATGCGCTCGGTCTCGTTCTGGCGGGCAAGACGCTGGGAGCGGAGTTCATGTCGGTCTATCTCGGAGAGGAGAATGGTGCGTTCACCATCTCGCCCAAGGCCGACATGCCTAGGGATTACGACCCGCGCAAGCGTCCCTGGTACATGGATACCGCCAAGGCGATGTCCACTCAGTTGACCGAGCCTTATCTCGACTTGGCGACCAACAAGATCGTCATTTCAGCCTGCGTGCCCGTCAGTGCCGGCGGCAAGTTGATCGGGGTGTTCGGCGGCGACTTCGCGCTCGACGCATTGATTGCCCGCATCAAGGCGTCCAACTTCGGCGGCATCGGGCAAGCCTTCCTGGTCTCTTCGGAGGGTAAGATCCTCGTGCATCCGGATGCCGGTCTGGTCGGCAAGCCGCTGTCGGAGGCTTTCATCGGTCTGTCGGCGCCGACGACCGACGGCATGATCGAGACCAGCTTTGCCGGTCGCTCCCAGGTCGCCAGTTTCGTGGCTATCGACGGCCTGCCGGTCAAATGGTACGTCGGGGTCGCCGTCGACAGCGACATGGCCTATGCCAGCCTCGACAGGCTGGGGCTCACCGCCCTCATCGCGACCCTCGCCGCCACCGCGCTGATGCTGCTGGCCCTCGGCCTGGTGCTGAAGCGGGTCGTCGCCGAGCCGATCACCACCATGACCGCGGCCATGCACTCACTGGCCGCCGGCGATCTCAAGACCGATATCCCCGGCCTCGATCGTCGGGATGAAATCGGCCAGATGGCCGCCGCCGTCGCCGTGTTCCGCTCCAATGCGGAGGACCGCGACCGTCTTGAAAACAGCCAGCGCGCCGCCGTCAATGAGCGCGAGCGTCGCGCTGCCCGCGCCGAGGCGCTGATCGAAGGCTTCCGCGCCGAGGCGACGGGAACCATTGGCCTGGTGGTCGAGGCTGCCCAACGGCTCGAAGCCTCCGCCCAGGAGCTTATGGCGACCGCTGAAGGCAGCGAACGCAGCAGCAGTGTCGCGGCCTCGGCCGCGGAACAGGCGTCGGGCAACGTCCGGTCGGTCGCCGCCACCTGTGAGGAGCTCGAAGCCTCGACCAACGAGATTGCCCGTCAGGTCGGCACCTCGCAAGCCGTGGCTGGCAAGGCCCGCTCCTCGGCCAACGAGACGCGCGAAACCGTCGGCCGGCTGCTCGCCGCCACCGACCAGATCACCCAGGTGGTCAGCCTGATTACCGCCATCGCCGAGCAGACCAATCTTCTCGCCCTCAACGCCACCATCGAGGCGGCGCGGGCCGGCGAAGCCGGCAAGGGCTTCGCCGTGGTCGCCGCCGAGGTGAAGTCGCTGGCCAATCAGACCGCCAAAGCCACCGACGACATCTCGCGCAAGATCGGCGAGATCAAGCTGGTCTCGGACAACACGGTCAATGCAATTACCGAAATCGGCGACATCATCGAAGAAGTGAACACCGTCTCTACCAGCATTACCTCGGCCGTCACCCAGCAAACCGGCGCCACCGGCGAGATCACCCGCAACATGCAGGAAGCGGCGCGCGGCAACAGCGAACTGTCCCGCACGATCGCCGAGCTCAGCACCGGTGCCGCCACCACCCGCGCCGAGGCGAAAACAGTGCTCGATGCGGTCACCTCTCTGAAAGCCTCGTCCGTTGATCTCGGACGCAAGGTGGAAACCTTCCTCAGCGAGATCGACGCCGCCTGAGATAGTCGCGCCTCGCAAGACCTCAAGCCCGACCGTTCTCCACGGCCGGGCTTTTCCATCGGCCGCGCATTGGCACTATCGTCGCGATTCTCCTGTTCACTCGATTTCCTCGCCCTTGCCGGAGGCACGAAACGCCTCTATCAGGGGGGCTTATGATCAAGAAAGCCGCCAATCCCTACGGATTCAGCCGCCCCCATCTCCTCGGGATCGAAGGTCTTTCGCCCCTGGAGATCATCGACCTCATCGACCGTGCCGAAGATAACATCGAGCTCGGTCGCCAGCCCTCCAAGAAGCGTGACCGCCTCACGGGCCGCACGCAGATCAATCTTTTCTTCGAGAACTCGACGCGCACCCAGTCGTCCTTCGAGCTGGCCGGGAAACGACTCGGCGCCGACGTGATGAACATGGCGGTCGGCCAGTCGTCGGTGAAGAAGGGCGAAACGCTGATCGACACGGCGATGACGCTCAACGCCATGAACCCCGACGTCATCGTCGTCCGGCACAATGCCTCCGGCGCGGTGGCGTTACTGGCCCAGAAGGTCGACTGCTCGGTGGTCAACGCCGGCGATGGCAGCCACGAGCATCCGACGCAGGCGCTCCTCGACGCACTGACCATTCGCCGTCATAAGCAGCGCATCGACGGCCTCGTCGTCGCCATCTGCGGTGACGTTGCCCACAGTCGCGTGGCCCGCTCCAACGTGCTGCTGCTCACGGCCCTCGGCGCGCGCGTCCGCCTCGTCGGCCCATCGACGCTGGTGCCCGGCGCCTTCCGCGACATGGGTTTGGAAACCTTCACCTCAATGCGCGAGGGGCTCAAGGACGCCGACATCGTCATGATGCTGCGCCTGCAGCGCGAGCGCATGCAGGGCTCCTTCGTCCCGTCGGTGCGCGAATATTTCCACTATTGGGGCCTCGACGAGGAGAAACTGTCCTATGCCAAGCCCGACGCCCTCGTCATGCATCCCGGCCCGATGAATCGCGGCGTCGAGATCGACCCGGCCGTCGCTGACGGTCCGCAGAGCCTCATCCGCGAGCAGGTGGAAATGGGCGTTGCCATTCGCATGGCGGTGCTCGACGCCGTGGTCAACGCCCAAGGCAACGGCGCGGAGGCCTTCCGATGAGCAGGATGGTCCAAACACGCCCGCTATTGCTGACCAACGCTCGCGTTGTCGACCCTTCGCAAGGGCTCGACGACCCCGGCGCCGTGCTGATGGTCGACGGCCGCATCGTCGCCGCCGGTTCCTCGGCCGGGAACAATGGCGCGCCGGAAGGCACCGAGGTGATCGACTGTCGCGGTCTCGTTGTGGCGCCCGGTCTCGTCGATCTATGCGCCCATGTCGGTGAACCCGGCCACGAGCACCGCGAGACCTTCGCCTCGGCCGGCCGGGCCGCCGCCGCCGGCGGTATCACCACGCTCGTCGCCATGCCCGATACCGATCCCTGCATCGACGATCCGGCGTTGGTCGATTTCGTGGCAACCCGCGCCCGCCGGACATCCGTGGTCCGCGTCCGCGTCATGGCGGCGCTGACCAAAGGTCAGGAAGGCGGCGAACTGACCGAATTCGGCCTGCTGGGCGAGGCCGGCGCCGTCGGCTTCACCTCGGGTCGTGGCGCGATCGCCAACACACAGGTGCTGCGCCGGGCTCTGACCTATGCCAAGGACTTTGGCGCCCTCGTCTGCAATCGACCGGAAGACGCCGCGCTGAAGGGCGCCGCCGTGATGAACCTCTCCGAGACGGCAGTGCGGCTTGGCCTGCAGGGCATTCCGGCCGAGGCCGAGACGGTCATGTTGGCCCGCGATCTCCGCCTCGCCCGCCTCGCCGGCGGCCGCTACCATGCCTCGCTGCTGTCGGCAGCCGAATCGCCGGAGCTGATGACCTGGGCCAAGGACCGCGGCATCGCCGCCACCGCCTCCGTCTCAGCCGCCCACCTCACGCTCAACGAGATGGACATCGGCGCTTACCGGACCTTCTTCAAACTATCACCGCCGCTGCGCGCCGAAGCCGACCGCCTTGCCCTCGTCGAGGCGGTGAAGCGTGGTGCCATCGACGTCATCGTTTCCAACCATGACCCCCAGGACGTCGAGACCAAGCGCCTGCCCTTCGCCGAGGCGGCAGATGGCGCGATCGGCTTGGAGACGTTCCTGTCGGCAGGCCTCAGACTGGTGCATGATGGTTCGTTGACGCTTCTCCGGCTGATCGAGGCGATGTCGACCCGGCCGGCCGAAATCGCCAGCCTTGAGGCTGGCACGCTCCGAACGGGTGCGCCGGCCGACGTCATTGTGTTCGATCCGGACGAGCCATGGGTGCTGAATGCCAAGGACATCATCTCCAAGGCGAAGAACACACCCTATGAGGGCGGTCGCTTCATCGGCCGTGTCCGCCGCACCTATGTCAGCGGTTCCCTGGTGTTCGAGCGCTAAGATTCCGTACAGAATGACACACAACCCGTAATCGGTTACCCCTATCCAAGATTGCCGAGGGCATCATGTTCGAGTCCGCCGCTCCCTGGGTCGCCTACGTCGTTGCCGCGCTCGTCGGCTACGGTCTTGGTTCCATTCCATTCGGCTTGCTTTTGACACGAGCCGCCGGCCTCGGCGATGTCCGGGCCATCGGCTCGGGTAATATCGGCGCCACCAACGTCCTCCGGACAGGCAACAAGAAGCTCGCCGCCGCCACGCTTCTTCTCGATCTCCTCAAGGGAACGGCCGCGGTCCTCCTCGTCCGGGTTCTGATGCCTGAGGTGGCTGAAGCGAACGCGCTCGCCGGCGTCGCCGCCTTCCTCGGTCACCTCTTTCCGATCTGGCTGGGCTTCAAGGGCGGCAAGGGTGTCGCCACTTACATCGGCGTGCTGCTCGGGCTGTTCTGGCCGGCCGTGCTCATTTTCGCCGGTGTCTGGATCGCCGTCGCCTATTTCAGCCGCTACTCCTCCCTCGCCGCTCTCATCGCCACCGTGGTGGTGCCGCTCGCTCTTTGGGGGCTCGGCGAAAACATCCTGGCAGCTGTGTTCGCCCTCCTCACCGTCATCGTCTGGATGAAGCACCACGCCAACATCCGGCGTCTTCTGGCGGGCACCGAGGGCAAGATCGGGCACAAGGGATGACCGGACCGGGATTGCGCATGGTTGAGCTCTCGGATGACCAGCGGATCTCCTGGCTGCGCCTCATCCGCTCGGAAAACGTCGGACCAGCCACCTTTCGCAGCCTGATCAACCACTTCGGCTCCGCCGAAGCGGCGCTCGACGCACTGCCGACCCTTGCCCGGCGCGGCGGATCCGCCAAGACCATTTCAATCCCCTCAGTGATCGAAGCCGAGGACGAGATAGACCGGACGCGCGCCCACGGTGCCCGGATCGTCGCCATCTCCGAACCGCTCTATCCGGTCTATCTGCGCCAGATCGCCGCGCCACCGCCGCTTGTCACGGTTCGAGGAGGCTCAGTCGCCCTGTTCGGCCGACCGACGGCGGCCATCGTTGGGTCGCGAAACGCGTCGCTGGCCGGCCACAAGATGGCCGAGCGCATTGGCCGAGGCCTTGGTGCCGCCGGCTTCGTCGTTGTCTCCGGTCTCGCCCGTGGCATCGATGGCGCCGCCCACCGGGCAACCCTTGATACAGGAACTGTCGCGGTAATCGCTGGCGGCATCGATCATATCTATCCGGAAGAGCATGGCCCGCTGATGGAAGAAATCGTCAGGCAGGGCGGCGCCATTCTCACCGAAATGCCCTTCGGCTGGGCGCCCCGCGCCAAGGACTTCCCGCGTCGCAATCGCATCGTCTCCGGCATGAGTCTTGGCGTCGTGGTCGTGGAAGCCGCCACGCGGTCCGGCACGCTGCATACCGCCCGCTACGCGCTCGACCAGGGCCGGGAGGTGTTTGCCGTGCCCGGCTCGCCGCTCGACCCGCGCGCCGAGGGGACCAACCGGCTGATCCGCGATGGCGCAACGCTGACCTGTTCCGCCGACGATGTCATCGCCGTGCTCCGACCCATGCTGGAAGACGACGCTCCGCCCCTCTTCGAGCTTCATGAAGACGATGAGACCGTCGTCCCCGACGCCATCAGCCCGCAAAGCCGGGCAGCGGTTATCGAGGCGCTCGGCCCGGCGCCTGTGTCCGTCGACGACATCATTTCGCACACCGGCCTGAGTTCTTCGGTCGTCTCGGTGATCCTGCTGGAGCTCGACCTCGCCGGGCGTATCGAACGGCACGGCAACCAGCTCGTTTCGCTTCTGCGCTGAAGGCCCTCACGCCCGTACGCGCAGGGAACGACGCTTGCTTAATCCGGAGGCCGCACTTAAAGAGGGCTGAGCCTTTTTCCTGAAATTGTCCGGCGCACCTGAATGAACCTCGTGATCGTGGAGTCGCCTGCCAAGGCGAAAACCATCAACAAATATCTCGGCCGCGATTATACGGTGCTGGCATCCTATGGCCACATCCGCGACCTGCCGGCCAAGGACGGTTCGGTTCTGCCCGACGACAATTTCGCCATGAGCTGGGAAGTCGACGGCAAATCCGGCAAGCGAATGTCCGACATCGCCGCCGCGCTGAAGAATGCCGACAAGCTCATCCTCGCCACCGACCCGGATCGCGAGGGTGAGGCAATTTCCTGGCATGTCCTTGAAGTATTGGGTGCCAAGCGCGGTGCCCTCAAGGGCAAGACCATCCAGCGCGTCGTCTTCAACGCCATTACCAAGCAGGCCGTGCTCGACGCCATGGCCAAGCCGCGCGACGTCGACCAGCCGTTGGTGGAGGCTTATCTCGCCCGCCGCGCCCTCGACTATCTCGTCGGCTTCACGCTGTCGCCGGTCCTTTGGCGCAAGCTGCCCGGTGCCCGCTCTGCCGGCCGCGTTCAATCGGTCGCCCTGCGTCTTGTCTGCGATCGCGAGAACGAGATCGAGATCTTCAAGCCGCAGGAATACTGGTCGATCATCGCCCGACTCGCCAATCCGGCTGGCGACGAGTTCGAAGCCCGCCTTTCCGAGTGGAAGGGCAAGAAAACCGGTCGTCTCGACATCGCCGACGGCGTGACGGCCAACGAGATTCGCGCCTTCCTGAACAGCGCATCCTTCTCGGTGACAGATGCGGAGCAGAAGCCGCAGAAGCGCCACCCCTTCGCGCCCTTCACCACCTCGACGCTGCAGCAGGAGGCCTCGCGCAAGCTCGGCTTCTCTGCCCAGCGCACCATGCAGGTGGCTCAGCGCCTCTACGAAGGTGCCGATATCGGTGGCGAAACGGTCGGTCTCATTACCTATATGCGAACCGACGGCGTGCAGATCGCCCCGGAGGCGGTCAACGCCGCCCGGCGGGTGATCGCCCAGGAATACGGCGAACGTTACCTGCCGGAAAAGCCGCGCTTCTACTCCACCAAAGCCAAGAACGCCCAGGAGGCGCACGAGGCCATTCGTCCGACCGACCTCGCCCGCCTGCCGAACACGGTGACCGGCCATCTCGAAGCCGACGAGGCGCGGCTCTATGAGCTGATCTGGAAGCGCACCATCGCCAGCCAGATGCAGAGCGCCGACTTCGAGCGCACCACCGTCGACATCACGGCCAAGAGCGGTGGCACGTCGGCTGGCCTCAGGGCCACCGGCTCGGTGCTGAAGTTCGACGGCTTCCTGGCGCTCTATCAGGAAAGCCGCGACGACGAGGAAGACGAGGACGGCTCGCGCCTGCCGCCGCTCTCCGTCGGCGACGCCCTGTCGCGCAAATCGGTAGCGGCGAGCCAGCATTTTACCGAGCCGCCACCGCGCTACACCGAGGCGACGCTGGTCAAGAAGATGGAAGAGCTCGGCATCGGCCGCCCGTCCACCTACGCTTCGACGCTTGCCACGCTGCGCGACCGCGATTACGTGACGATCGACAAGAAACGGCTCGTCCCTTCCGACAAGGGCCGCATCGTCACCGCTTTCCTCGAAAGCTTCTTCACGCGCTACGTCGAGTATGATTTCACCGCCAGCCTTGAGGAAGATCTCGACCGCATCTCGGCCGGCGAAGCCGAATGGCGCGAGGTGCTGCGCCGCTTCTGGAAAGATTTCAACACCCGCATCGGCGAGGTGAAGGAACTGCGCGTTGCCGATGTCATCGACTCCCTCAACGAGGATCTCGCCGCCCACATCTTTCCCGATCGTGGCGATGGCTCCGACCCGCGCTCCTGCCCTACTTGTGGTACCGGCAAGCTGTCGCTGAAGCTCAGCCGCTTCGGCTCGTTCATCGGCTGCTCCAACTATCCGGAGTGCCGCTACACCCGCCAGCTCGGCGGTGAAGGCGAACCGGATGCCGCGCTCGGCGACGGCGGCGTCAAGCTGCTTGGCACCGATCCGGAAAGCGGCCAGGACATCACGCTGCGCTCCGGCCGCTTCGGGCTTTACGTTCAGCTTGGTGAGGATGCCAAGCCGAAGCGCGCTTCGCTGCCCAAAGGCTGGGCGGTGGAGAGCATCGACCTCGAACGCGCCTGTCGGCTGCTGTCGTTGCCGCGCGCCGTCGGCAATCATCCGGAAACCGGCAAGCCGATCGAGGCCAACATCGGCCGTTACGGCCCCTATGTCAGCCACGACGGCACCTACGCCAACCTCTCCTCGGTCGACGAGGTGTTCGACGTCGGCCTCAACCGTGCCGTCGCCGTCCTCGCCGAAAAGAAGGAACGCGGCGGTCGCACCCGCGCCACGCCGGCCGCCCTCAAGAGCCTCGGCGAGCATCCGGCCTCCGGCGGCGAGATCACTGTGCGGGATGGGCGCTACGGCCCCTACGTCGCCTGGGACAAGATCAATGCCACCCTGCCGCGCGGCAAGGATCCGCAGACGGTGACGCTTGAGGAAGCTCTGGCGCTGATCGCCAACAAAGCCGGCAAAGCACCGAAGACCAAGCCTGCCAAGGCGCCAAAATCCAAGGCAAAAGCGGCCACCGAAGGCGACGCGGAGAGCAAGAAAAAGACGGCGCCGAAAGCTTCTGCCGCGGCTGGTGCCACCAAGAGCACAAAGAAGGCAGCGACCAAGCCGAAAACCTCCAAGGCCAAACCCACTTGATTTTCACAATGTCTCTTTGCATGACCAACCCAAACAGCTGCCGATAGTTTACAATTTTATCGTTTCTATTGGTCGAATCCTTACATTCAACCTATACTATTGAACGTTGGCGGTGTGTGCCTCGTTCAATGGTCTAGAAGAACGACAATGTATGGTGAGATCCTACGAACGTTGCTCAACAGTCCGGTCCACTCCGAGCGCGACGTCAGGCTTTTCGCTTTGCGCCTCGCCGCGATCTGCTTTGTGCTCGCCATGGCGGTGGATTCCGGCCTGCAACTGCTTGCCTTTCACGGTTGGCTCAACCTGCTTCGCGGCTGGGCGATCACAATCAGCGTCGTCGCGCTTGTCGCCTATCCCGTCGGATTCTATCTCGGCACGACGCGTCTCGAGCACCACCGCACCAAGATCAAACTCATCGAACAGAGCTTTGCCGACAGCCTTACCGGGCTGAGAAGTCGCACCTCGTTGCCGATCGATTACGACGCCGAGCCGGAAGGCTCGCGTCTGCTGATCCTCGTATCACTCGATCGCTTTAAGACTGTGAATGAGCGCTACGGCCATGTGGTTGGCGACCGGGTTCTGATTCGCGCAGCCCGACTGATTGCCGAGGAACTCGCCAATCTCGGCGCCATTTACCGCACCGACGGCACGGAATTCACCATATTGGTGACATGCGGCAGCGTCGCCGAAGCCAGAATGCAGGTTCTGGCCCTGCTGGCGCGGTTTGAAAGCTACAACTTCGGCACCTTGGAAAAGCCGGTCTGCCTGACGGCCTCGGCCGGCATCGCCGACGTACCGGCCGGGACACCTTTCGCGCAGGCCTTTGCGGCGGCCGACGCTGCGCTCGAGTCTGCCAAGGCAACCGGTCGCAGCCGCGTCTGCCTCGCTTCGGAACCAACCGCGGCGGGCATCGTCGAAGGCGACGAGGTGGTCTGGAGCGCCGACCTGCCGCCTCTGCCGCACCGAGGCAAGGCCAGCCAGTCCTGACGTCGTTCCCTATCGGCACGCGAACTGACCATCCGGTTGCCAGGCTGGCCTTGCATCTCCATCTGTGGTCTATGTCTGAGCCTCCTCAAGCCGCAGGGAAGACCCGCTTGGCCCGCAAGCTCCGCTCGAACGACGAACCCGCAACCCCAACCCGCGAGGCCATTCTTCGCTTCGTCTCGGAACATCCCACCAAGGGAACGAAGCGCGACATCGCCCGCGCCTTCGAGGTGCATGGCGAGGGCCGCGTCGTTCTGAAGCGCATCCTGAAAGAACTCGAGGGCGAAGGTCTGATCGAGCGTCGACATCGTCGCTTCGCCGAGCCTGGCGCGCTGCCGGCCGTCTTGGCCTGCGACATCGTCAGCCGCGACCGTGACGGCGATCTTTACGCCGAGCCAGCCGAATGGGACGCCGACCAGGGGCCGAGGCCACGCTTCATCGTCGTCGCCGTGCGCCGTCGACGCGGCGAGCACGGTCCGGCCGCCGGTCTTGGTGATCGCATATTGGCCCGCGTCGTCGATCTTCCCGATGGATACGAAGGCCTGGCTCGCGCCGGTCTCCGGGTCATGAAGGTGCTGGAAAAGAAGCCGGAAGGCGTACTCGGCATCCTGCGCGTTACCGACGGCGGCGCTCGCCTGCTGCCGATCTCCAAGAAGCAATACGAAGAACTGGTCATCGACGCCGCCGACCTTGGCACGGCGCAGGATGGCGATCTGGTCTCGGTCGACGTCATCCGTTCCGGCCGCTTCGGCCTTTCCCGCGCCCGGGTACGTGAGACCATCGGCAATCTCCGCTCGGAAAAAGCGGTGTCGACGATCGCCATCCACGCCAACGATATCCCCCATGTTTTCCCGGAAGCGGTGATCCGCGAGGCGGAGGCTACCAAGCCGGCAACCATGACCGGCCGCGAGGACTGGCGCGCCCTCCCCCTGCTCACCATCGATCCACCGGACGCCAAGGACCACGACGACGCCGTCCATGCCGTCGCCGACGACAATCCGGGTAATGCGGGGGGGTACATCGTCACCGTCGCCATCGCCGATGTCGCCGCCTACATCCGGCCCGGCTCCGATCTCGACCGCGAGGCTTTGAAGCGTGGCAACTCGGTCTATTTCCCCGACCGCGTTATTCCCATGCTGCCGGAGAAAATCTCCAACGACCTCTGCTCGCTGAAGGAGGGCGTTGATCGACCGGCCATCGCCGTGCGCATGGTGTTCGATGACGAAGGCCGCAAGCGGAGCCACACCTTCCATCGCATCATGATGCGGTCGGCGGCCAAACTCTCCTACGTCGAGGCACAAGCAGCCATCGATGGTGCTCCGAACGATCACACCGGCCCGATCGTCGACGGCATATTGAAGCCGCTTTGGACGGCCTATGGCATTCTGGCGGCCGCCCGCGACGCGCGCGGGCCGCTCGATCTCGACCTGCCCGAGCGCAAGGTGCTGCTGAAACCCGACGGCACCGTCGATCGTATCCTTACGCCGGAACGACTTACCGCCCACCGGCTGATCGAGGAGTTCATGATCCAGGCCAATGTGGCCGCCGCCGAAACGCTGGAAAAGCAGCGCACGCCGCTGCTGTATCGCATCCACGATCAGCCATCGCTGGCCAAGCTGGAATCCTTGCGCGAGTTCCTGGCCACGCTCGATATGAAGATTGCCAAACAAGGCAACCTCGAGCCTGAACTCTTCAACCGCATTCTCGAGCGGGTGGCGGGTACGCCGCAGGCCTACCTCGTCAACGAGGTGGTGCTACGCTCGCAAAGCCAGGCCGAGTACTCGCCGGTCAACATCGGCCATTTCGGCCTCAATCTCAGAAAATACGCCCACTTCACGTCGCCGATCCGGCGTTATGCCGATCTGGTCGTTCATCGTGGGCTGATCACCGCCCTCGGTTTCGGCGAGGGCGGCCTTCCCGACGGCGTCGAAGACACGCTGCCGCGTGTCGCCGAGGAGATCTCGGCCGCCGAGCGGCGCGCCATGCAGGCAGAGCGCGAAACCATTGACCGGCTAATCGCCGGCTGGCTCGCCGACCGCATCGGCGCCGTCTTCCGCGGCCGCATATCCGGCGTTACCAAGGCAGGCCTGTTCATTCGCCTCGACGAGACCGGTGCCGACGGGCTGATCCCTATTTCGAAGCTGGGCGACGACTATTTCGCTTATGACGAGGGTCGACACGCGCTGATCGGATCGAAGTCCGGCGAAACCTTCCAGCTGGGCGACACTGTCGAAGTTCGCCTTATCGAGGCGGCGCCGTTTGCCGGCGCCCTGCGCTTCGAGATGATGTCAGAGGGCAGTGCCGGCCGGCCGCTTGGTCGCGGCGCGGCCATGCGCGCCGCCAAGGCGCGCAAGGACAGGGAACGCAAGGAGCGGATGGGCAAGGTGAGGCGCGGTCGCTAAGGCGATCGCCCGCGCCAGCTTGTTTGCTAAACGCCGAGCCTTGGCCCTTCGATGGCTGGGCAACGGTCCATCACGACCTTGACGCCCTTCGCCTCGGCCCGCTCGAAACCCGCTTCGTTGACGATGCCGAGCTGCAGCCAGATGGTCTTTGGTGGCACCGGCAGAGCCAGAGCCTCATCGATGGTCTCGCCGGCCGCCTCGGAGTTGCGGAATACGTCGACCATGTCGATCTCCGCTGGCACCTCGGCGAGGCTGGCGTAGACCTTCCTCCCCTGCAGTTCCTGGCCGGCGAGGCCGGGGTTGACCGGGTAGACCTCATAGCCGCGCCCGATCAGGAAGCCCATGACGCCATAGACGGGGCGCGATGGGTTCTGGCTGGCGCCGACCACGGCAATGGTCCTCGTCTCCTCGAGGATGCGGGTGATGTCGTCGTCGGTCTTGCCGTCGATAGCCATCGGTGACACTCCTTTTCGCAAATTCAAAGCGTCACTATGCCATGATCGTCGACCTTGACGAAGGGATTGTAGGCGACTTCCCAGAGGTGGCCGTCGGGATCGGCGAAATAGCCCGAATAGCCACCCCAGAACACCTTTTGCGGTTTCTTTTTGAGCGTCGCGCCAGAAGCGAGCGCATGCGCCATCGCCTCATCCACCGCGTCTTCCGACGAATAGTTGTGAGCGAGCGTCACGCCATCGAAGCCATGGCCATCGTCGGCCACCTCGGCGTCTTCGGCCAAGAGTTTCCTTGGGAAAATCGACAAAACGAGCGCGCCAATCTGAAAGAACACAATATCCTCGTTCGAGCCTGGCCCTGCGGCGAAACCGAGCGCCTCGTAGAAGGCACGCGAGCGAGCAAGGTCGGCAACTCCGAGGGCAATCATCGATACGGTGGAAAAATGCGCTTCTTTTGTCATGGGGCTCTCCCTAGCTATCTCGGCTAGAATAGACTCGAGCAAGCCCATCCGCGTCAGCAGACTTTGGCGGGAGGGACCGCCAGACAACAGGCAAAAGCGGGGAAACCAGCCGTTGACGCTTGACTCGACGCCGCCGACGTGGTGTCAGGCCGTCCAGCAGAGCGCCGGTGATGACCGGCCGACCGCAAGAACGAGGTGGAAAACCATGTTCGACTTGACTGGAATGACGGCGTTGGTGACCGGTGCCTCCGGTGGCATCGGCGGCGCTATCGCCACAGCGCTGCATGCGCAGGGTGCAAAGGTGGCGCTCTCCGGCACCCGTCTCGCGCCGCTTGAAGAGCTGGCCGCCCGGTTGGGGGAACGCACGCATATCGTCACCGGTAATCTCGCCGACCGCGCCGACGTCGATCGTCTGTTCACTGATGCCGAGGCAGCCCTCGGTCAGGTCGATATCCTCGTCAACAATGCCGGCATCACCCGCGACGGCCTGTTCATGCGCATGAAGGACGAGGACTGGGACCAGGTGATCGAAGTCAACCTCACCTCCGGTTTCCGTCTCACCCGCGCCGCCATCAAAGGCATGATGAAGCGCCGCTTCGGCCGTATCATCGGCATCACGTCGATCGTCGGCGTCACCGGCAATCCTGGCCAAGGCAACTATGCGGCAGCCAAGGCCGGCATGATCGGCATGACCAAGGCGCTGGCCGCCGAGGTGGCGACCCGCGGCATCACCGCCAACTGCGTGGCGCCCGGCTTCATCGAAACGCCGATGACCGACGCGCTCAACGACAAGCAGAAGGAAGGCACGCTGGCCGCGGTGCCGATGGGCCGGCTCGGCACCTCCGAGGAGATTGCCGCCGCCTGCGTCTATCTTGCGAGCCGCGAGGCGGCTTATGTCACTGGCCAGACCTTGCATGTCAACGGTGGTATGGCCATGATCTGATTGGCTGGCCGGGCAGTCATGTCCGGCTTCGCAAGCGTTTCTAAGGTTTCGCGGATGGAAAAGGAACTGTCCGCGATCATCGGCGGTTTCGCTGGTGCATATTCGGTTCGGATCGAAACAACACGAGCCGTAGAATATGCCCAAACGATTGACTCTGGTGCGTTTCCTTCCCAAGCGGACAATTTTATCCGATTGGGAAATGCTCCGGGGGCCGCTAGTCATCAGGGGCGAAGTGTGTTACCAAGCCCGCGATCTGATCGGGAACCGTCAGAGGACCCGCCCGAAGGTCGTGAGCACGAGCATAGGCTGAGATCGCCACGATTTCCGAGGGGTTCGGACTTGTTCGGCCCCGGGGGCGGGCGATCGGACCAACCGGGGGCGGTGCCATCAGGCGCTGGCATGCTCGACACCTTCGGTAGCCGGCCGTCGCTGCCACGGCTTCGCTTATGCGAGGCAGGCGGTGAGCGGTCGACGTCCCGTTCGGCATTGGATTTGGACTGATAAGGATCCGTGAACATGAGCGAAGTCGCTGAAAAGGTGAAGAACATCGTTATCGACCATCTCGGCGTGGACGCCGACAAGGTGGTTCTCGAAGCCTCCTTCATCGAAGACCTGGGTGCCGACTCGCTCGACACCGTGGAACTGGTCATGGCCTTCGAAGAAGCCTTCGGCGTCGAGATCCCCGACGATGCCGCCGAGACGATCCTGACGGTCGGCGACGCCGTCAAGTTCCTCGAGAAGGCGACGGCCTGATTTCCGGACGCGTTCGGCAGGGAAGCAGTTCCTCTCCGAGGAACTGCTTTCTTTGCTTGACAGTGCGTTCCCGGGGCCGGTGTCGGCTTTTTGGTCGATGCCTTTTTCGGTCGGCCTCGGTCAGCTGAACGGTCCCTCTGCTCCGTCAATTGCGTCCCGTTGTGCGTGTCCTCCCCATGGCGGTGACGGACCCGGCGGAGACGACCAACAGGGAGGCTCTCGTCCCAATGAGACGAGTCGTCATCACCGGTCTCGGCATGGTCACGCCGCTCGGCTGCGGTGTCGAGCACAACTGGGCCGCCATCAAAGCTGGCAAGAGCGGCATTCGCCGTATCGAATCCATTCCCGTCGACGACATCGCCTGCCAAATCGCTGGTGTCGTTCCGCGCGGCGACGGCACGAACGGCACCTTCAATCCCGACCACGCGATGGATCCCAAGGATCAGCGCAAGGTCGACGATTTCATCATCTTCTCGCTCGAGGCAGCCCGTCAGGCGGTCGAGGACAGCGGCTGGCAACCGACCGACTATGAGGACCAGGTGCGCTCGGGTGTTCTGGTCGGCTCGGGCATCGGTGGTATCAACGGCATTGTCGAAGCCGGCTATACGCTGCGCGACAAGGGTCCGCGCCGTGTTTCGCCTTTCTTCATTCCCGGCCGCCTGATCAACCTTACCGCCGGCTACATCTCCATCGCCCATCGCTACAAGGGTCCGAACTCGTCGGTGGTCACCGCCTGTTCGACCGGCACGCATGCCATCGGCGACGCCGCTCGGCTGATCGCCAATGATGAGGCGGATGTCATGATCGCCGGCGGCGCGGAAAGCCCGATCTGCCGCCTCTCACTCGCCGGCTTCGCGTCGATGAAGGCACTCTGCTTTGCCTTCAACGATCGGCCGGAACAGGGCTCGCGTCCCTACGACCGCGACCGTGACGGCTTCGTGATGGGCGAAGGCGCCGGCGTGGTCATCGTCGAAGAGCTGGAACACGCCAAGAAGCGCGGCGCGACCATCTATGGCGAGATCGTCGGCTACGGCATGTCGGGCGACGCCTATCACATCACCGCTCCCTCCGAGGACGGTGACGGCGCGTACCGTTGCATGAAGGCCGCCCTGCGCCATGCCAAGATCTCCCCGGAGGAGATCGGCTACGTCAACGCCCATGGCACGTCGACCATGGCCGATGGCATCGAGGTGGGCGCCGTCGAGCGGCTGTTCGGCGATGCGTCCAAGAACCTTGCCATGTCCTCGACCAAGTCGATGACCGGCCATCTTCTGGGTGCGGCCGGCGCCATCGAGGCGATCTACACGACGCTCGCGGTGCGCGACAGCATCCTGCCGCCGACCATCAATCTCGACAATCCCAACGTCGAGACACCGATCGACCTCGTACCGCACAAGGCCAAGGAAAAGAAACTGCGCTACGCGCTGTCGAATTCCTTTGGCTTCGGTGGCACCAACGCCTCGCTGATCGTCAAGGCCTTCGAGGGCTGAGACCCGTCGGCAACTGAGGCAACAGAAACGGCCTGCCAGGAACCTCTTCTGGCGGGCCTTTTGATTCGGTTGGCGAAAGCTGTGGCAATCACCAAAGCGGCGCTTGCCAAGGCCGGAGGTGGCGTGTTGCTTGGAGACTCGCCCGAACGAGCCGGGAAGACGCTCTGCCCCTGGCTTATGCGCCTTGATAGCTGCTGTTCCGTGCTGCTGCCACAATCATAGGCGGAAGTGACGGATCGCGCCCCATGAAGAGACCAAGGCCCATGGACGACAGGCAGGACGCAACCGATACCGACGAGATCAAGACGCGGGTCAACCCGAAGAGCCCGCGGGAAGCGCTTGCACCCGAACAGGCTCCGCCTTTGCCGCGGTCGCGCCGGGCGCGCAATCCGATCATCGTCATCATGAACGGCCTGATAACGCTGCTCCTGCTCGGTGTCCTGGCGGCCGGCGCAGTGCTCTACTGGGGCAAGCGAGAGTTCGAGAAGCCGGGCCCACTGGCCCAGGAAAAAATCGTCGTCATTCCGGCCGACTCGGGCCTCGTCCGCATCGCCGACATCCTGGAGAGCGAGGGGGTCATCGAGAGCCCCTACGACATGCTCGGCCACTATATCTTCGTCGGCGGCGTCCGCGCCTACCAGCAGCAAGGCCGACTCAAGGCCGGCGAATATGCGTTTCCGGCCGGCGTCAGCATGCGTGGCGTGATGAGCATGCTGGTGTCGGGCAAGGCGATCATGCATCAGATCACCCTGCCCGAGGGCCTCACCTCGCAGCAGATCGTCGATCGCCTGAAGCAAAGCGAGTTCCTCACCGGCGCGGTTCCGGCGGTGCCCGCCGAAGGCACCCTGTTACCGGAGACCTATAGTTTCACGCGCGGCGCCTCCCGCAGCCTGATCCTTGAGCAGATGAAGACGGCTCACGCCAAGGCGCTCGATGAGATCTGGGCCGGCCGCAACCGCGACCTCCCCTTCTCCGATCCGAAGGAACTGCTGACGCTGGCCTCGATCGTTGAGAAGGAAACCGGCAAGGCGGACGAACGGCCGCACGTCGCCTCGGTATTCCTCAACCGACTGCAGCACAACATACGCCTGCAATCCGATCCGACGATCATTTACGGCCTCGTCGGCGGCGCCGGCACGCTTGGCCGGTCGATCAGCCGCGCCGACATCGACAAGCAGACACCCTACAACACCTATCATATCAATGGCTTGCCGCCGGGACCGATCGCCAATCCCGGTCGCGCCGCGCTCGAGGCGGTGGCCAATCCGTCCAATACCAAGGATCTCTATTTCGTCGCCGACGGGACCGGCGGGCACCTCTTCGCGGCTAGCCTTGCCGAGCACAACCGCAATGTCGCCAAGTGGCGCAAGATGGAACGTGAGAAGGCCGCTGCCGGCAAGGTGGACGTCGACACCAAGGATCCGGATGCGGTAGATCTGCCGCCGGACGACGGCGACGCTGCGGCCGCCAAGGCAGCCGATCCCAACGACCTGTTGGACGGCGCCACACCACGCGACCCAAAGCTGCCGGTGCTGCCCCAGCCAAAGCCTGAGTGACCGACAGCGAAAAGCTGCGAGTGTGGGGGATTACCCTCCCCCAAGCCCCGCTCGCATCAGCAGCCGTCTGACGGGGCCGACGTCCCGGGCCAGCATCAGACCAGCGGCACGGGCGACCTGCATCGGCAAGACGCCATTCAGCAGCGAACGGTTGAGAAGATCGACGCCGGTTACACGGCCGGCGACATCCAGGCGCCGCGCTCGGCCGTAGCGTAAGGCTGTCATTACACCATCCAGCGCCTTGCCGGCCGACGGCTGCGTCATGTCGCGGACAATGTCCTCCAGCGTTGCGATGTCCCGCAGCGTCAGGTTGAAGCCCTGCGCGCCGATCGGCGGAAAACCATGCGCCGCCTCACCCACCAGCACGACGCGACCGGACGAGAGCCGTCGCGCCTGGAAGCCGGAAATCGGCCAGCGCTGGCGAGGAGTCGCAATGCCAACAACTCCCAACGCCGAGTTCGACCGGCGTTCGATTTCCAGAGCCAGGGCGGCATCGTCGAGTTCGGCCATCCGCTCGATCACCTCAGGCCGATCCATCCACACCAGCGAAGATCGTCCAGGACCATGCGGCACGAGCGTGAATGGACCGGCCTCGGTGTGAAACTCGACCGAGGTGTCATGATGCGGCACGCTGTGCGTCAGCGCCAGCACAAGCGCTTCCTGCGGATAGCTCCAGGACTTCACCTCGATACCGGCCGCCTTGCGCACAGCGGAGTTGCGGCCATCCGCCGCGACCACCAGATCGGCGGTAATGGTCTCGCCCGACGAGAGCGTCAGTCGATCCCTCCGCTCTTCGTGGCCGAGCGTCTGGAACAGCGCCTCGAAGCGAACGATACCATCGCCACGCGCGGCCACGGCGTCGGACAGCGCGGCGACCAACGGTCCGTTGGCGACGTTATGGCCAAACTCGTCGCGACCGATTTCTCGCGCATCAAACGTAACGTCCGGTGCCCGAAACAACCGGCCGGAGGCATCGATCAGACGCATTCGCCGGAGTGGCGCGGCAACGGAACGCAGTTCGGCCCATGCGCCCTGTCGGTCGAGAAAACCGACGGAGCCGCCCAAGAGCGCCGTGGTCCGCCAATCATCGACGGCGGGACGCGGCGCGATCAGAGCCACGCGCGCGCCGACATCGGCAAGGGCGATGGCAGCGGCAAGGCCCGCCGGCCCTCCCCCCACCACGGCAACGTCGAAATGCTGCGGCGCCTCACTCATGGGCATCTCCAAAACAAGGTGCCCTATGTGGCCATATCGAACGCATTTGACAAGGCTGGCGCGCCAGCGCCGCCTCGCCCTTCGAACACTGCGGCATGACGGCGGAACAGCGTGGTCATTCGGTCGACCACCGCGCGAATCTCGGGCCGATGACGGTCCTCATTGTTCATGACGAGCCAGCTCCGGTGCCGGAGCTCGGCGATCTCGTCGCCAACCCGGCTCAGCCTCGAATCCGTGTCGCCGACAAAGCACGGCAGAACCCCGACACCGGCACCCGACAGGATGGAATGGCGAAGCCCCTCCGCCCGGCTGACGGTGGCAATCAGATTGTTCGGCCATTTGTCGTGCGGATAACGCAGATAGCACGAGACGGCCATCTCCTCCGACACGGCGATCCAGCGATCAACATGCGCAGGCGGCATATCGAGCGCCGAATAGACCGCGTACGCCACCTCCGGCAGCCGCACGGCGGCCAGATTGGTTTCTTCCGGCTCAAAGGCGCGAATGCCGACATCGGCGCTGCGATGCGCAAGCGATGCCCTCTCCTCGCCAATGCCGATGTCGATGCCGTGTCGGTCGCCCGGATGAACGAGCGCGTTGAGATTGCGGGCGAGGAAGCGAGCACACCAGGTGCCGGCGCAAATCCGAACGCGGACCGCCCCGCACAAGCCGGCATTCCAGATTTCCATCTCACGCCCGGCCACTTCCATGCCGGTGAGATGGTCGAGCAACGCCTGCCCGCCACCGGTCAGCGAATAGCCGGACTGGCTGCGAACGAACAGCCCGCACTCCATCTGCCGCTCCAGTTCCAGCATTCGCCGACCAATGGTGGCGCTGGAAAGCCCGATCCGATCGGCCGCGGCACTAAGGCTGCCAGTGCGAGCGACCGCCAGGAAGATTTGGTAGGAGTCCCAGGGGATGTGTTTCATTTCTGCATGCCAAGTTGCAATCCTGAAGGATTGAACCGATTCATATGGAGCTGTATCTAAACGGTGGAACAAGGGAGAAACGCCATGACCCCCGAGCAATATATGCACCTTTTCATGCAGCCCAAGCCGAAGAGAAGGTCATTTCCAGACCAAAGTCAATATGACTATGAACTGGAGCTGATTGACCCCGGCCAGAGAACCAGCATCGTCAAGCGAACGGTCCGTTATATCATCGGACTAATTCACTAAAGCACCTCAACTTATCGCGAAAACTCTGAAAATGTGCTGCGTTTCGTCCGAACGCGGTGCTTGAGCATACAAAAGGCGCCGGCTCCGGCTGACGCCTTTTCTCGCTTGTCATGACAAGCTTGCCGAGGGTTGCCGATCACCTGGCCGTCGAGATCGCAGAGCTTCTTGCCGAGCGCATTGTGAGTGTTGAAGAGTAGTTCGGCAGCCTTGATCTGGTTGTCGCCAAGTGCCCTGGTCGATCGTCAAGGCCGGTTTTGTCCGCACCTCGAAGATTGAGCCATCTTTCGGTTTTGGGGAACGCAGATGGACTTCAGGATGGTGTCACTGCCGCCGTTTCGCGCCGTTTCATCCGGTCCGGACCCGAGCGCCGACTTCAGTTCAGGCGGCGTGCTCGGGCGTTTTGACGGGTACATGTCGACCATTCGTCCGTCGCCACGTGACAGCTTTCTTCCCCGCGACTTCCTGTTCTTCGACGAACAGCAACGGGCGTTGGTCTGGTGGTATGCACTTGTCGACGGCATGGATGTCAGCGGATACGATGTGGTCGAGTTCGACGGCGGCATCTATCTCACCTATGTCTACCGAGACGGCGACGATGCCGAAAATGGCCGCCTCTACCGGGTCGCGCTCGACCATATATCGTCATCGCCGATCTACGAGGCCGATATTCGCCCGAATCACTACCCCATGGGGCACGTCATTACGCCGCCGCAACTGATCCAGGCACAAGGATATGCCCAGATGGAGACCTACATCCCCATCCGTCTGCTCCAGCCCGGCTGACTGCCTTCGCCAGCGGTCACCGCGAGTTGCGGATGACCTGGACATCAAGGTCGCGAATTTTCTTGCGAAGCGTGTTGCGATTGACGCCGAGCAGCTCGGCCGCCTTGATCTGATTGCCGCGCGTCGCCGCCAGCGCCGCGCCGATCAGCGGATATTCCACTTCCTTGAGGATGCGATGATAGAGGCCGGGTGGTGGCAGGTTGTCACCGAACTCGGCAAAATACTTGGCGAGGAAGCGTTCCACCGACTCCGACAGATCCTCGTCGGTCGGCGTCTCCTCCTCCATCAGCGTCACCATCGGCGTCGCCAGTTCCGCCTCGATCAGGTTCGCCGTGATGGTGTCCTGGGGATAGAGCGCGGCAAGGCGACGAACGAGATTTTCCAGCTCGCGGATATTGCCCGGCCAGCGGTAGCGCTTGAGCCGTTCCACCGCCGCCGGTTCGATCTGCTTGGAGGGCAGGCCTTCCTTGTCGGCCACGGTGAAGAAGTGACGCACGAGATCGGGAATGTCCTCGATGCGCTCCCGGAGCGGTGGCAGGCGGATCGGCACCACGTTGAGACGGAAGAACAGGTCCTCGCGAAACAGACCCTGATTGATCAGCAGCCGCAGATCCTTGTTGGTGGCGGCGACGATGCGCACGTCGGTCTTGATCGGCGTGCGGCCGCCAACCGTGGTGTATTCGCCCTGCTGCAACACGCGCAACAGGCGCGTCTGAGCGTCCATCGGCATGTCGCCGATTTCGTCGAGAAACAGCGTGCCGCCCTCAGCCTGCTCGAACCGGCCGGCCGAACGGGCTTGCGCGCCGGTGAAAGCCCCCTTCTCGTGGCCGAACAACTCGCTTTCGATCAGGTCGCGTGGGATGGCCGCCATGTTGATCGGCACGAAGGGGCCGGTGCGGCGCTTGCCGTAGTCGTGCAGCGCGCGGGCCACCAATTCCTTGCCGGTGCCGCTCTCGCCGGTGATCATCACTGTCAGATCGGTCTGCATCAGGCGAGCGAGGACGCGATAGATCTCCTGCATGGCCGGCGAACGGCCGACCAGCGGCATGTTCTCCGAACCGTCCTCGCCGGCATCGAGCCGCTGCTTGCCCTTGGGCTCAGCAAGCGCTCGACCAACGATGGAGATCAGCTCCTTGAGGTCGAACGGCTTGGGCAGATACTCGTAGGCGCCCTTCTCGGAGGCACGGATCGCCGTCATGAAGGTGTTCTGCGCGCTCATGACGATCACCGGCAGATCGGGACGCGCCTTCTTGATGCGCGGCAGCAGATCGAAGGCATTCTCGTCCGGCATCACCACGTCGGTGATGACGAGGTCGCCGTCGCCCTGGCTCACCCAGCGCCACAGCGTCGCCGCGTTGGACGTGAGACGCACTTCATAGCCTGCCCGCGATAGCGCCTGATTGAGCACCGTGCGGATTGCGGAGTCGTCATCGGCGACGAGTATGCTGCCGGTAGGCATCGGAGAAGACCCTTTCAGTCCGCGGTCTTGTCGACATAGGCGGGAAGGAGGAGACGGAAGGTGGTGCGGCGCGGCTGGCTCTCGCATTCGATGACGCCGCCATGGTCGCCAACGATCTTGGCGACCAGGGCGAGGCCGAGGCCGGTGCCGTTGGTCTTGGTGGTGACGAAGGGATCGAACATGTGCGTCTGGATTTCTTCCGGCACGCCAGGGCCGTTGTCGCGCACGCAGAATTCCAGCGGCAGGCTGACCCGCTCGCGCGTACCGGGCACGGAGAGCCGCACGCCCGGGCGGAAGGCCGTCGTCAGCGCGATCTCGGCGTCGGGCGTATCGGTCAGCGCCTCGGCGGCGTTCTTCACCAGATTGAGGAACACCTGCACCAGTTGATCGCGGTTGGCATAGACCGGCGGCAGCGACGGATCATATTCCTCGACGATGCGGATATCGCGGGCAAAACCGGTCAGCGCCAGGCGTTTCACGTGCTCGAGCACGGCATGGATGTTGACCGGCTCGCGCTCGATCGGCCGCTCGTCGGAGAACACCTCCATGCGATCGACCAGCTTGACGATGCGGTCGGCCTCGTCGGTGATCAGCCGGGTCAGCGCCCGATCTTCGTCGTCGGCCGCCTGTTCCAAGAGCTGGGCCGCGCCGCGAATGCCGCTGAGCGGGTTCTTGATCTCGTGGGCGAGCATGGCGGCCAGACCGGTGACGGAACGGGCGGCGCCGCGATGGGTGAGCTGCTTGTCCATCTTGTCGGCCATGGTGCGCTCTTGCAGCATGATCACCACATGGCCGGGACGGTCGGATGCCGGAGCAGCGTAGATATCGACGACCCGTTCGCCACCATTGCGCGGCGTGCCGACGTCGACGCGATATTCGTTGACCGAAGCACCGCGCTCGCGCACCTGTTCGACAAGCTGCAACAACGGACTGCCGAAGGGCACGAAGTGCCGGAGCGAATGCCGGCCGAGCACGGCGGCGCTCGACTGGAAGAAATTCTGTGCCGCGTCGTTGGCCGAGCAGACCCTTCCTTCCGGATCGAGCATGATCACCGGATGCGGCAAGGCGTTGAGGATCGACACCCCGAGATCCCGCTCCGCCTGAGTCTCCGCGCCCGGTGCGGATGATGACGTCGTCATGCGGCAACCCTCTCGAAACTCGCTCCGCCGTCGGCGAACCACTCGCCAATGGCTTCCATCACCACCTTGGGCTCTTCCGTCGTCAGCGCCCGCCGCCGGATCTCCGAAGCCGCGGCATCGCTACGCGGCACCGCCTCAAAGGTCCAGCCAACATGCTTGCGGGCCATCTTGAGGCCCAAACCCTCGCGGTAGTGGCAAAGCATGTGCTCGTATTGCATCTTGAGCGAGGTGAGGATCTCGTCCCAGTCCGGAGCCTCGGCTTCGCCGCCATGAACGAGCGCAGCGGCAATCCGACCCGGCAACCAGGGACGGCCGTAGGCACCCCGACCAATCATCACCGCATCGGCGCCCGATTGATAAAGCGCATCGCGCGCCGAGGCCGCGTCGACCACATCGCCGTTGACCACCAGGGGGATGGACACGGCTTCCCGCACCGCCCTCACCTTCGACCAATCGGCGACGCCCTTGTAGAACTGATTGCGGGTCCGGGCGTGGACGGTGACCATGGCGACGCCGGCAGCTTCCGCCCGCCGAGCCAGCTCCGGGGCGTTGATACACCCATCGTCCCAGCCCAGACGCATCTTCAGCGTCACGGGCACCTTGACCGCGCCCACTACCGCCTCGATCAACGTCAATGCATGGTCGAGGTCACGCATCAGCGCCGAACCGGAATAGCCGGACACTACTTTTTTGGCCGGACATCCCATGTTGATGTCGATAATGTCGGCGCCGCCGGCTTCCGCCGCCCGGGCGCCCTCGCCCATCCAGCGCGCTTCGCGGCCGGCAAGCTGAACGACGTGCAATCCTTCATCGTCGGCCTCGGCGCGCGCCGTCGTTTCCGGATGGCCTTCCAGCAGAGTTTCGGAGGCCACCATTTCCGACACGGTAAGGCCGGCGCCATAGCGGCGGGCTACCCGACGAAACGGCAGATCGGTGATGCCGGCCATCGGCGCCAGAAACACCGGCGACGGCACGGTTACGTCGCCAACGCGGAGTTCCTTCGCCGGCACCGTCATCGCCTCGCGATCCGGCCTGGAAACCACCATGCTTACACCTTGTGCATCGAATACGGCTGCATACAATTTACGCAATTGATAACCGGTCGGAAGAATTGACGCAAGCGTCTTGCGGCGCATCCGGCCGATAACGTAACGAGAATGCACATTTTTGCCGCGACCGCCATGAGGTCGCCAAGCGGAGTCCAGCAAACGGCAATGCCCTCCAGCGTAACCTCTCCCAGCCGTCCTGCGGCTCGTCCGACCGTCGCGGTGATTCTGGTCGCCGCCGGGCGCGGGATTCGCGCCGCCAGCACCGGCGAACCACCCAAACAGTACCGGCACCTGCAAGGGCGACCGGTCATTGCCCGGACGATTGAGGCCTTTCTCAATCATCCCGGCATCGATCGGGTGCTGACGGTCATCCATCCCGACGACCGCGATCTCTACGCCAAGGCCGTCGCCGGGCTCGACGACCCCCGCCTCGTGCTTCCTGTTCCCGGCGGTGCCGACCGGCAGGCGAGCTGTCTCGCTGGCCTCGCGGCGCTCGCCGCGACTGCGCCGGACTACGTGCTGATCCACGACGCCGTGCGGCCATTCATTCGCCACGACGCCATCGACCGGGTGATCGAAGCCCTTGGCCGTGAAGTGGCTGTACTCTGCGGCGTACCGGTGATCGACACGGTCAAGCGCGCTGATGAAGCAGGCTACGTTGCCGAGACCGTGCCACGCGAACGGCTGTGGCGCGCCGCGACGCCGCAGGGCTTCCGTTACAAAGAGATTGCCGCCGCCCACAAGGCGCTTGCGGCGCGCGGCATCACCGGCGTGACCGACGATGCAGCCGTCGCCGAACTGGCCGGCCACCGCGTGCTTCTGGTCGACGGCGGCGCCGACAACATCAAACTGACGACCGCGGAGGATTTCCAAATGGCCGAACAGCGCCTCGCCGCCGAGGCCTTCCTGGCCTGTCCCGACGTCCGGGTCGGCACAGGCTACGACGTCCACGTGCTGGAACCCGGCGACGGCGTGACGCTCTGCGGCGTGTTCATCCCGCATGACCAGCGCCTCAAGGGACATTCCGACGCCGATGTCGCCCTGCACGCGCTGACCGACGCCATCCTGGGCGCCCTCGGCGATGGCGATATCGGCAAGCACTTCCCGCCCTCCGACAATCGCTGGCGCGGCGCCGCCTCCGCGCTGTTCCTGAAGGACGCCGTCCGCCGCGTTGCCGAGCGCGGCGGCATTCTTGCCCATTGCGATGTCACGATCATCGCCGAGGCGCCCAAGGTGGGGCCGCACCGCGAAACCATGCGGCAGGCGATCGCCGACACCTGCGGCATCACCGTCGATCGGGTCGGCGTCAAGGCGACCACCAATGAGGGGCTGGGCTTTGCCGGTCGCCGCGAAGGCATCGCCGCCATCGCCACCGCCACCGTGAGGCTACCGCTCGGAGGTGTGTGAACCGAGCGCGCCTTGCCCATGTCGTCTGTCCCGAGACCGACGGCGACTTATATGTGCGGGAATACCCAGGCGGGCCAAGCAGCCGATGCCGAAGAGGAGATCCACCATGACCGACCTTTCGCCGCTCCATCCTCGCGCCCAACATCTGCTTGAGAAAGCGCGCGCCAAAGGTGTGAAGATCGCCACCGCCGAAAGCTGCACCGGCGGCCTCGTCGCCGGTCTGCTGACCGAAATCGCCGGTTCGTCGGACGTGGTCGAGCGCGGCTTCGTCACCTATTCCAACGAGGCGAAGGTGGAGATGCTCGGCGTGCCCGAGGCGACGCTGATCGCCCACGGCGCCGTTTCGGAAGCCACCGCCCGCGCCATGGCCGAGGGCGCGCTCGCCCACGCGCGCGCCACCTTTGCCGTTGCCATCACGGGCATCGCCGGCCCCGCCGGCGGCACGGCCGACAAGCCGGTCGGCCTCGTCCATTTCGCCTGCGCCGGTATCGGTCGACCGACCGTCCATGCAGAGCGACGCTTCGGCAGCCTCGACCGATCCGGCGTGCGCTATGCCGCCGTGGTTCAGGCGCTCGCCATGCTGGAAGAGGCCGTTGCCGGTTGGAGCCTGACGGCCTGATCGGCCATCTGCAAGGCGCCACGCGCCTTGGCGAAGTCGATGAACGCCCGGAGCGGCGCCTGCACCAGACGGCGGCCGGGATAATAGAGGAAGGGGCCGGAAAAGCTCGGCCACCACGGCTCCAGCACCGGCTCGAGCGCGCCGCTTGAAAAATGCGGCCGTAGCCATTGTTCGAACAGCCCCATGATGCCGACGCCGCCGATCGCCGTGTCGATCATCAGATCCGCCCCGCCACCGAGGCCGATGATCAGCTGACCGACCGGATCGACGGTGAACACCTCGCCATCCTTCTCGAGTTCCCAAGGGGCGATGGCGCCGCTCAGAAAGCGGCCACGGATGCAATTGTGGGCGAGAAGATCGCGCGGATGGGTCGGCCGGCCGCGCCGGTCGAGATAGGCCGGCGAAGCGGCAAGCGCATGGTGCTGAATATCGGGATAGGCCGCCAGGAACGGTGGCAGGATGTCCGGCAGAACCAGCCGCGCCGCGCTGACGGGCACGTTGAGCTTCAGCCGCCCAGCGATCCGCTCGCGGTAGCCGTTGACGACGTCGAGCGCCAGATCCACCTCGGCTGCAGGCGCTCGGCGCGATCGGCAAAGCCTGACGCCAAGCGGTGAGGCTACGACCCTCGGCCTAGCCTCACCTTTTGAACTGGCGATAGAGCCAGATGAGGGCGACGGCACCGATGGTGCCGCCGACCAGGTTGGCGATCCAGCCGCGCGGGAAAATGCCGAAATGGCTGACGACCCAGCCGAACACCACGGCGCCGACGACGCCCAGGATCAGGTTGGTGAGAAGACCATGGTTGGACCGGGTGAAGCGTTCGGCCAGCCAGCCGGCCAGCAGCCCGATGATGATGGTTCCGAGAATACCGACGCCTGCCATTTTGCCCCTCCATGACCCACTATGGTTGCCAATGTAAGCTGTCCTGACATCGGCAGGAAGGGCAGACGCATCGGAAGTACGTCTTACTCCCTACTCAACGGAGATGCGCCGTCAACACCTTGAAACCGGCGTAGCCGAAGGCGACGGCGAGCAGCCCGTCGAACAGGCGGCGGATGCGGGCAAAGCCGCGCGCCACCCGGATCGACGAGAAAACCAGGGCGTAGGTCAGGAAGATCGCGGCGCTCTGCAAACCCACGGCGGCGATCACCACCAGAAGCGTCCCCATCGGCGCGCTCGGCGGCACCCCGATCGAATAGAGGGCCCCGAAGAACAGGATGGCCTTGGGGTTGGTGAGGTGCAGCACCAGCCCTTTGCGATAGGCCCCGCCCCATGTCAGGTCATCGACGGCGCTGAACGTCAGCGCCTTCGGGCTGACGGCACTCCGGGCCGACTTGACGGCGAGATAGAGAAGATAACCGGCGCCGAGATAGCGAATGACCTCGAGGATCCAGGCATTGGCCAGCATGATCGCGCCGAGGCCGAGCGCCGCCGCCGCCGACCAGGTGAGCGAGCCGGTCACCACCCCGCATGCCATGGCGACCCCACGCCGACGACCCGCCCCCATCGACATCGAGGCGACAGCCAGCGTGGCCGGTCCCGGACTGGCGGTGGCGATGAACGCGGCGGACAGAATGATCGGCAGATTGACGGCGAGGCTCATGGCGACTCCCCTCAGCCAGCAAGGCGCGGATCAGACGCTGCCCACACCATAAATGGCGTCGGCGCGCTTCTCGAAGGCCTCGGAGAACTTGCGAAACGCCCGGTCGAACATCGAGCCCATCAGGGCGCCCAGCATCCGGCTGCGGAACTCGTAGTCGATCCAGAAATGGACGTCGGCGCCATCCCCCTCGCGCGGCGTAAAGGTCCAGCGATTGTCGAGGAAACGAAAGGGGCCGTCGACATATTCGACCTTGATGGCCAGCGCCGCCCGGTCGAGCGTCACCATCGAGGTGAAGGTTTCCCGTACCGGTCCGTAACCGGCGGTGAGATCGGCGATCAACACCTCGTGGCCGTCCTCGTCGGTGCGCCGCTGCCGGACGACCAGTCGCTCGCAGAGCGGTACGAACTCGGGGTATTTCTCGACATCGGCCACCAGATCGAACATCCGCTCCGGGCTGTGGTTGGCGTGGCGCACGGTCTCGAAGGTCGGCATTATCCGGTAGCGTCCTGTAGCACAGAATGAAGCAAGGCGGCCTTTACGGCCGCCCTACGCTTTTCAGACTTCGCGCCGAAAGGCAATCCTGCCCAGCTCTCAGCCTCTTGCCTCGGCGAGCTTCTTCTCACGATTGGCACGCAGCTGCGCAAAATCCTCGCCGGCGTGATGCGACGAGCGGGTGAGCGGACTCGACGAAACCATCAGGAAGCCCTTGGTGTAGGCGACGGTCTCGTAGGACTTGAACTCGTCCGGCGGCACGAAGCGGATGATGGCATGGTGCTTGGACGTCGGCTGCAGATACTGGCCGATGGTCAGGAAATCGACGTCGGCCGACCGCAGGTCGTCCATCAACTGCAACACCTCGGTCCGCTCCTCGCCGAGGCCGACCATGATGCCGGACTTGGTGAAGATGGTGGGGTCGAGTTCCTTCACCCGCTGCAACAGGCGGATGGAATGGAAGTAGCGGGCACCGGGCCGAACGGTGAGATAGTTCGACGGCACCGTTTCGAGATTGTGGTTGAACACGTCCGGCTTGGCCGCCACCACCACTTCCAGCGCGCCTTCCTTCCTGAGGAAGTCCGGCGTCAGCACCTCGATGGTGGTCGAGGGCGAGCGGGCGCGGATGGCGCGGATCACCTGGGCGAAATGCTCGGCGCCGCCGTCCTGGAGATCGTCGCGGTCGACCGAGGTGATGACCACGTGATGCAGGCCAAGCTTCTCAACGGCCAGCGCCACGTTCTCCGGCTCATTGGGATCGAGCGGCGCCGGCATGCCGGTCTTGACGTTGCAGAAGGCGCAGGCGCGCGTGCAGGTGTCGCCCATGATCATCATGGTGGCGTGCTTCTTCGACCAGCATTCGCCGATGTTGGGGCAACCCGCCTCTTCGCACACCGTGAAGAGGCCATTCTCCTTCACGATGCTCTGCGTTTCCTTGTAGACCGGCGAACCCGGCGCCTTGACGCGGATCCACTCGGGCTTGCGCTGGATGGGGTTGTCCGGACGGTTGGCCTTCTCGGGATGGCGTGCCTTGGGGGCGATCTTCACGGTGTCGAGAATGGTGACCATTGTCGCTTTCCTGCCGTACAGCCGGCCTCGACCGGTCTTCTATCAATATCTTCCTAGCAAAACTACTAGGGCTGGGCCATGCCGGTCCCGTCGCAGCAGGGCTGCGCCTTTGTCATGCAGTCCCTTTAGAAGCCACCACCGGTATTGAAGCCGTCACCGCCAGAGTCACCACCGCCGCCAAACCCGCCGCCAGTGCCGAACCCACCACTGTCCCCCCACGACCCGCCGCCGCCCCAACTGCCGCCGAAGTCGTCGCGACGACCGGAGCCGCTATACCGATAGCCATCGCGAAAGATCCCTTCCAACACGGCTGCCGTGATGGCGCCGGAGATGACGCCGCCGATCACATCGCCGTTGGAGAAGCTGCCGTTGGGCCGATCGTAGCCGCTACGACGGAACATATCGCGCGAATGCTCAAGCTCTTGCCGCCTGTTCGCCATATCGATCGACGTGCGCCGGAGTTCCTCCACCTGGGCATCGACGCGAACAAGATCACGCTCGATCTGGCGCAACGACTTGACGATGCGGTCGTCTTCCGGTGTCGGCGTCGCCTCGGCTTGTCGGACCAGTTCGACCATATCAGCGCGGGCCAGCGTACCGGCCAGATCGTCGATCACACCACGCACCGCCGGGTCGCCATTGTCGTCGAGCGCCGTCGCCGTTTCCTTGTCGATGCTGTCGACGTCCGACCGGACGCGGGCAATATCGGTCTCGATCTTGGCAAGAGCCCGATCGGCTTCGGCCACTGCCACCTCAAGTGGCCTGATGCCATCGGCCTCGAGCGCTGCCCGCTCGTGGGCCTGACGGGCGGCAACCGCCGTCGCCAAATCGGCCTTGAGGCGCTCGGCGTGTTCGGCAAGGCGCAAGGGGATCTCGGTCAGCATGAAGTAGTTGACCCGCGCCGCGTCATAACCGGCAAGCCGGGCCACCTTGCCATCGAAATAGCGGGCCAGAGGCCCTGCCCTATAGGTCGACGTGCCATAGCCTCGCTGCCAGAGATACATGAACAAGCGATCGGCCTCATAGGGCTTGCCCTTGATGGCGCGGTCCTCTTCCGCCTGCCGCCGCTTTTCCTCGGCGGCGGCCGCGGTTGCCTCGGCGGCTTCGACGCCAGCGGTGAGCCGCCGCCATTCATCCTCGGTTGCAAGCCGCGCTTCCACGGCGTCGGTCTTCGCTTCGACCTCGTCGATTGCCGCGTCGCGTACCTTGACGGCCGCAGCCCGCTGATCTTCGAGACCTTCGAGCTTCTTCGACGCACCCTCACGGCCGGCTTTGAGTTCGGCGAGACGATCGCGGCGCTTGTCGAGGACAACCCGAGCCCTTCGCTCGACAGTGTCGAGCTCTCCGACGACCTCGTCACGGGCGATGGCGTCGAGCCTCAGGCGAGCCAATGCCCGGAAGGCATCCGCCTTCTCGGATCGCAGGCGGTCGCCCTCGGCCTTGGTGTCGGCCAGCATGGCGACCAGACGGTCCTCGTCGCGTCGGACGCCGAGGATGGCCCGTTCGATGTCGTTGAGCGCCTGTCGGGCGGAAATCATGCTGCGTCCTCGAATTCAGGAAAGGCATCCGCCCGAAAGGTTCGAGACTTCTCGGACCAGGCGGACGCCCGAAAACAGCCGGACCGAGAGCCGATCCGGTCTGATCGGATTTTGCTCCGGCGCTTACCAACTGGTGATGGCACCTGGGAGAACATCCATTTCATAGACGGGCTCAAGGCTGCCGCGCGGCTTCTCGCCCAGGATATTGTCCTCGACGATGCCGTCGTTGCTCTTGTCGGCCGCCACCTTGTCATAGGTCGCCTTGGGTACGCGAATGCCCCATTTGTCGACCGCCCTGACCTTGCCGTCTTCCTCGTTGGTCACCGGCATCTTCAGGACATCGCCCGACGGCGTGACCGCCTCGACGATCAGATAGTAGTTGCGGGCCTGGGTGTTGACGTCGGGAACCCGAAAGACGCCGGTCTTTTCGCCCGGCCGTGACACGATCCGAAGTTCGTAGGCCTGCGCCAGCTTCGCACGAAGATCGGCGATCGCCGTGATGGCCTGTCGGGCAGCGGCGACATCACCGGCGGTGATCGCCGCGCGGGCAGCGGCAACGCGCGTTCGCGCCTCCGCCTGGGCGTCCGAGGTGAGCGCTTCCGTCGCCAAGGCCTTCTCGGCCGCGTCGACGGTTTCGGGCAAGGTGACGGTCATCTCGGCCCGCGCCGCCTCGGCCGCCCGCTCCGTCGACGCCACGCGCCAGTAGGTGACACCGCCGAGCAGGACGAGCGCGAGAAGCGCTGCCGCCGCTATCTTGCCGGCCATGGCGCGCCCGACCCACAGGAGCGCCATCGTCCGGGCAAAGGACGGCGGCGCCGGATCGTAGGCGAAGCGGCTTTCCTTCAGCGCCCGGATACCGTCGTCGAGAATGCGGTCGGAGACCTTGAGCCCCTGCCCTTCGTAGAGCGTCCGGAGGCGTTCCTTCAGCGTGGCGTCACGGCTGTCCTCGCTGAGGGCTTTCTCGACCACCCCTTCCTGGTGACGGAGCGTGTCGACCACGTCCATCGCCAGCATCAGTTCGTCGAGTTTGGGGGCGGCGGCGGCGCCCTGAGCGATATCAGCCATTGAGCACCAGCGCATTGCCCTGCTCGGCAAGGCGGGCCATCCGACGCTTGCCGTCTTCGACGGCGGCGCGGATTTCCTCCGAGTTCTTGGTGGCCAGCGTGCGCATCTCGGCGATGATCTCGGTCGAACGCTCCTGATAGGTGACGACGCTGTCGACCAGCTTCTTCACTGCATCGGCGCGCACCGTCGGGCCATAGCCGGCCTTCAGCGCCTCTTCCTGCACCTTGCCGCCGATATCGGCGAGCACTTCCAGGGATTTCGAGACGCCCTCCTTCATGGAGTTCAGCGTCTGGGTCGACTCGTGGAGGCCGAACACGCCAGTGAACGACGCCTTCAGTGCCGTGAACACCGATTCATTGGTGGTAAAGAAGGAGACCGACTGCTGGTAGACGCGTTCCTTGGCAGACGTCGTCTGCAACAGACGCGCCATGATCACTTCGGAGGTGTTGTAGCCGATGGTGAGGTTGTCGGCGAGATCCTTGGCCACCTGATAGCGGCCCTCCTCGTTCTGCATGGCCCGCAGCTTCTCGTCGCGAACGAGTTCCAGCTTCGCCCGCTCGGAAGCTTCCGTGCCGGCAAAGCCGGCCACCGCCTCAGAGGCCTTGCCGAGTTCGTCCTTGGCAACCGCCAGCTTGGCCTCGGCCGCCTTCAATACTTCCAGCGCCGCCACTTCGGCCTGCTTCAACGCACCGCGGAAGTCGCGGTAAGCCTCGAGAATGATCTGCTCGCGTTCGATATTGGCCTTGGTATCGCGAGCCACCTCGACATAGGTATCGCGGATCCCGTCGAAACGACTGGCAATGTCGCCGCGCGAGATCTTCATCCAGGTATTGGTCGCCCGCTCGAACAGGTCGAGCTTGCCATCGGATATCTGGTCGACCATCGCCTTGGCGTCGTCGCGGATCGAATTGAACCCTTGCGTGATCTTCTCGTAGCGCTCGCCGATCGACATCTGCGAAATCTGCTCGCGCACCACCTCGTTGAACACGCTCATCTGGCTGAGGGTGCGGGTGATGACGGCGATCCTGTCGGGGTCGAGGTCGGTGATCTTCTCGAGAAGGCCGACGATCGGCGCCTCCTCGGTTCGGGCCGGCAACAGGCCGAGGTCGCGCAATCCACCCATCGCCTTGTCGAGATACTGCATGGGCGTCTTCACAATGTCGGTCGTGGTCAAGGCCGTTTCCCCCAGTCACCAAAAACGCAGATAAACGTCCGCGAAGCGTCGCGGAAGATGTAGTCATCCCGCCAGCCGCCGCAAGCAGGCGTTCAGCGAAAATTCAAACGCCGAAGATCGCCTCCAGCGCGCTGCGCATCACCTTGGCATCGGGTTCGCGGCCGGTCCATAGACGAATGCCGATGACACCTTGATTGACCAGCATGCCGAGCCCGTCGAGCGTCACGGCACCGCGCGCCTCTGCCTGCTTCAGAAAAGCTGTGCGCGGCGGATTGGGGATCACGTCAGCTACCACCAGACCCGGCCGGGCCGTCGACAAAGCGACGGGGGGTATGTCGTCGACACCGGGGAACAGGCCGATCGACGTCGCATTGATGAGAACGTCGGCATCCTCGGGGATGGCGTATTTGCCTTGCCAGGGCACGAACTCGGCCGCCGCCGACGTATGCGCGGCGACGAGCTTCGTCACGGCCTTGCCGCGCTCCTCGTCGCGGTTGACGATGGTGATCGACGCCGCGCCGGCCAGCGCCGTCTCAATGGCGATGGCCCGCGAAGCGCCACCGGCGCCCAGCACCACCACACGCTTGCCCTTGGGGTCGATCACCGTCTTGAGCGAGGTGAGGAAACCCTTGCCGTCGGTGTTCTCGCCGATCAGCCGGCCGTCGTCATTGATCACGCAGTTGACCGCGCCGATGATTTCGGCCGAGGGAGCCAGTTCGTCGATGAAGTCGATCACCGCCACCTTGTGCGGCAGCGAGCAGTTGAAACCGCGCCAGCCCATGGCACGCGCGCCGCGCACGGCATCGCCAAGATCGGCCGGCGCCACGTCGCAGTTGATATAGCGAGCGTCGAGACCCATGGCGCGATAGGCCGCTTCGACCATGGCAACCGTCGGGTTCTCGGCGACCGGGGTCGCAAAGCAACCGGTAAGAAGGCTGAGAAAATTGAGTTCTACGGGCATGGCGTTATCCCTCTCCGGGGCCGGTCCAATGCCGTGCCCTCTCCTGTGAAGGATCATACTGCCAGGAACCCGGGTTGGAAACGACGCCTTACAGCCCGACGTTTATCGACCCGCTCCACGACCGTCGCCCCTTGAGCAGGGTCACCGTCGCCGATGGCTTGTCAACGGTGAGCCGCTGCTCGATCACGCCGCGCCAGCCGAGGCCCCGATAGGTTTCGTAGCCCGGCGTGACGTGCTGGGCGATGATCCGACCGTCACGCACCTGCCAGCCGGCCTGCCCGCTGCTGAAGGCTGGCAGCCGCTCGTTCAGAAGGCCGGTACCGTCGGATGCGGCGATGATCCGGTTGTCGCGGTCGACGATCAGCACCCGGCTCAACGCCCTTTCTTCGTCGGTCAGGCGCACGCCCTCGACGATGGCCCGCGATTGCGGCTCCCAGTCGAAATGGATGGCCAGCAGGCCGATGGGGCGGCCGTTCGCGTCGCCGCCGGTCCGCACCGGCGTCACGAAGGTACCGACCATCGTATCGGCCCAAAGCGGTTCGCGCGCGATATCCTCGGCATGAAAATCATCACCGGTCCGAAGCCCCATACCGGTCCGGAACCAGGAACGCAACGACACATCGGTCCCGGCGACCGGGAAGCGTACGCCGCGACCGGATGCCATGACCTTGCCCTGGGGATCGCACAACCAAATATCGAACCTTGCTAAAGGCAATTTCCCGAACGGATGCGGACTTAGAAGAAATGTCGCGAATGGATACAACCGAAGCTGTCATCCCGTCCCCCGGATCATCGCAATTTCACCTCACGAAGCGTCGCATTCACCTCGTTAATAAAATAAAAGCAATGGTCGAGGAACTACATATGGAAGTGCTGCTTTTATTTGCAGAATAACCAGTCAGAGCGACAGCACAGCAGCGCACACCTATTGCTCAGACCACCATGCGGGCCAAGAAGACGAAGATGATCGCGCCGATCGTCGCGACGGCCACTTCATGCAGGAAGGGGCTGGCGATAGGAATGTTGATACCGGTCCATTGCAGCACCAGCCCGCCGACGAACGAGCCGATCAGGCCGGAGACGAGATAGCGGATGAGGCCGCCGCCGCCGACAATAAAACTCGCCAGCCAGCCGGCGAGAAGACCGACGGCCCCCCAGATCAGAAAGGCATGTCCCTGCATCGAGCTATCTCCTGACAACAAACGGATGTTGCGGTTTTTGCGTTTGGAATGACGTCGCAAAAGCGAGGCCAGCGAGATTGCTGCCGGCCTCCGTGTTAAATCCCAATCAAGCCTCAAATATGGATGGCCTTACCGTAGGCGGCAAGCACGCTCTCGTGCATGGTCTCGCTGACCGTCGGGTGTGGGAACACCGTGTGCATCAGCTCTTCCTCGGTGGTCTCCAACTGCATGGCAACGACGAAGCCCTGGATCATCTCCGTCACCTCGGCGCCGATCAGGTGGGCGCCGAGCAAGCGGCCGGTCTTGGCGTCGAAGATGGTCTTGACGAGGCCTTCCGGCTCGCCGAGCGCTACCGCCTTGCCGTTGCCGATGAACGGGAAACGCCCAACCTTCAGCTCGAAACCAGCCTCCTTGGCCTTCTTCTCGGTCAGGCCGACGGACGCCACCTGCGGGTGGCAATAGGTGCAGCCCGGGATCTGAAGCTTGTCCATCGGATGGGGATGCAGACCGGCGATTGCCTCGACGCACAGCGTGCCTTCATGCTCGGCCTTGTGGGCGAGCATCGGCGGGCCGGCGACGTCGCCGATGGCATAGATGCCCGGCACGTTGGTGCGGCCGAGGCCGTCGGTGGCGATGGTGCCCCGATCGAGCTTCACGCCCAGCGCCTCAAGGCCGAGGTTCTCGACATTGCCGACGACGCCCACCGCCGAGATGACGCGATCGGCGACGATCTCCTGCTTGGTGCCATCCTTGAGTTCGACGGTGGCCGTCACCTCGTTGGCGCCCTTCTTCAGCGCGGCGACCTTGGCCTCCAGAAGGATCTTCATGCCGGCCTTCTCGAAGCGCTTCTTGGCCAACTCGGCGATCTCGTGATCCTCGACCGGCATCACCTGGCTCATCACCTCGACCACCGTGACTTCGGAGCCGAGCGCCCGATAGAAGCTTGCGAATTCGATGCCGATGGCGCCCGAGCCGACCACCAGGAGACGCTTCGGCAGCGCCTCCGGCACCATCGACTCGAAATAGGTCCAGACCAGCTTCTTGTCCGGCTCCAGACCCGGCAGAACGCGCGGGCGGGCGCCGGTCGCCAAGATGATGTGCTTGGCCTCGAAGTCGCCGGCCGGCAGCCAGCCCTTGGGCGCGCCGTCGATCGCCTTCACCTTGACCTTGCCGGGCGCCGTGATGGTCGCCTCGCCCCAGATCAGGTCGACCTTGTTCTTCTTCAAGAGGAAGCCGACGCCCTGGCTCATCTGCTGGGCGATGCCGCGCGACCGCTTGACGATGGCGGCGACATCGGCACCCGGTTTCTCGGCCTTGATGCCGTAGTCGGCGGCGTGCTCGATATAGTGGAAAATCTCGGCCGAACGCAGCAGCGCCTTGGCGGGAATGCACCCCCAGTTGGGGCAGATACCGCCGATATAGGCGCGCTCGACGACGCCAACCTTGAGGCCGAGCTGGGCGGCACGGATGGCGGCGACATATCCGCCGGGACCGGAGCCGATGATCAGGATGTCATACTGGGACATAGGTCTATGCCTTCAATCTGGGTTCGGCGTGGGCGAAGCCTCTCGCCGGAAGCAGGCGGCGCCGACGCTGTCGGCAACCGCCTCCCGAAATGGACGACGGATAAACTCCGTCACACCAGCATCGACATCGGCTTCTCGATGAAGCCCTTGAACGCGCGCAAAAGCTCCGCGCCGAGCGCACCGTCGACGGCGCGGTGGTCGGTGGAGAGCGTGACGCTCATCACGGTGGCGACGGCCAGCTGGCCGCCCTTCACCACGGCCCGCTGCTCGCCAGCGCCGACCGCCAGGATCGTCGCGTGCGGCGGGTTGATGACGGCTGCGAAGTCCTTGACGCCGAACATGCCGAGGTTGGACACCGAAGTGGTGCCGCCCTGGTATTCTTCCGGCTTCAGCTTGCGGTCCTTGGCGCGCTTGGCGAGATCCTTCACCTCGTTGGAGATGGTGGAAAGGCTCTTCTCGTTAGCCTTGCGGACGATCGGCGTGATCAGGCCGCCGGGGATCGACACGGCGACGCCGACATCGGCGTGCTTGTGCTTCAACATGCCGCCATCGGTCCAGGAGACGTGGGCGTCCGGCACGGCCTTGAGGGCCAGCGCGTAAGCCTTGATCACCATGTCGTTGACCGACACCTTGTAGGCCGGCTTGCCATCGGCGGTCGGCGCCGCGTCGTTGATGTCCTTGCGCAGCGCCAACAGCGCGTCCAGCTCCACATCGACGGTGACGTAGAAGTGCGGCACCGTCTGCTTGGACTCGGTCAGGCGTCGGGCGATGGTTTTGCGCATGCCGTCGTGCGGGATCAGCTCGTAGCTCCCCGGATCGAACAGCTTCAGCGTCATCTCGTCGCTGGCACCAGCCGGCTTCGGAGCGGGCGCAGCGGCCGGAGCCGACGCCTGCGGAGCGGCTGCCTTCGGCGCGGCCTCCGCGCCTTCGACGTCGCGCAGGATGATGCGGCCCTTCGGCCCCGAGCCCTTGACGGACTTGAGATCGAGGCCCTTGTCCTTGGCAACTCGACGGGCCAGCGGCGACGCGAAGACGCGTTCGCCCTGTTCCGCCTTGGGAGCCTCGGCCTTCGGCGCTTCAGCCGGTTTGGCCTTCTCGTCTGCCTTCGGCGCTTCCGCCTTGGCCACGGTCGGAGCAGCCCCATCGGCGGCCGCCGCGGCAGTGGAAACATCCTCGCCCTCTTCGGCGAGGATGGCGATCACCGCGTTGACCGGCACGTCGGCCGCGCCTTCGGCGACCACCAGCTTGGCGACGACACCCTCGTCGATCGCCTCGACCTCCATGGTCGCCTTATCGGTCTCGATCTCGGCGAGCACCGTGCCGGATTTCACGGCATCGCCCACTTTGACGTTCCATTTGGTCAGGTTGCCCGTCTCCATCGTGGGAGAGAGCGCCGGCATCAGAATCTTGATCGGCATTTTATCTCTCCTCAGCGATAGGTGACGGCGCGCACCGCCTCGATCACATCACCGACCGTCGGCAGGGCGAGCTTCTCGAGGTTGGCCGCGTAAGGCATCGGCACGTCCTTGCCGGTGATACGGCCGACCGGCGCATCGAGATAATCGAAGGCGTTGGCCTGGATCTGGTAGGCGATCTCGGAGCCCACCGAACCCTGCGGCCAGCCTTCTTCAACCGTCACGCAGCGACCAGTTTTCTTGACCGAGTTGACCACCGTCTCGATGTCCATCGGACGGATGGTCCTGAGGTCGATCACCTCGGCGTCAATACCAAGGCCGGCCAGTTCTTCCGCAGCCTTGATGGCGTAGGACATGCCCATGCCGAACGAGACGATCGTGATGTCCTTACCCGCCTTGTGGATACGCGCCTTGCCGATCGGCAGCACGTAATCGTCGAGCTTCGGTACATCGAAGTGATGGCCGTAGAGAACCTCGTTCTCGAGGAAGATCACCGGATTGGGGTCGCGGATTGCCGCCTTGAGCAACCCCTTGGCGTCAGCCGCGCTATACGGCATCACCACCTTGAGGCCGGGGATCATGCCGTACCAGGCAGCATAGTCCTGGCTGTGCTGGGCGCCGACTCGAGCCGCGGCGCCATTGGGGCCGCGGAAGACGATCGGACAGCCCATCTGGCCGCCGGACATATAGAGCGTCTTGGCCGCCGAGTTGATGATCTGGTCGATCGCCTGCATGGCGAAGTTGAAGGTCATGAACTCGACGATCGGCTTCAGGCCGGCGAAGGCGGCACCGACACCGATACCGGCGAAGCCATGCTCGGTGATCGGCGTGTCGATGACGCGCTTGGCACCGAATTCATCAAGCAGACCCTGCGAGATCTTGTAAGCGCCCTGATACTCGGCGACTTCCTCGCCCATCAGGAACACATCGCCATCGCGGCGCATCTCCTCGGCCATCGCTTCGCGCAGCGCTTCGCGCACCGTCTTGCTTTCGAACTGCGTCCCAGCGGGAAGGTCGGGATCGGCTTCCGCCTTGACGGCAGGCGCCGCCGGCACAGTGCTTGATGCCTGCGCCACTGGCAGCGGCTTTTCGGCCGGCGCCGCCTGGGCGGCCGGCTTGGGAGCACTTGTCTCGCCCTCCGCGCCGACACGGGCGATCACGGCGTTGACCTTCACGCCCTCGGTGCCATCGGCCACCAGGATTTCGAGAAGTTTGCCTTCATCGACGGCTTCGATTTCCATCGTCGCCTTGTCGGTTTCGATCTCGGCGAGCACGTCGCCGGACTTCACGTCATCGCCCACCTTCTTCAGCCACTTGGTGAGCGTGCCTTCTTCCATGGTCGGCGACAGCGCCGGCATCAGGATGTCGATTGCCATTTTTAAAACCTTTCGGCGCTGTCAACGAAGAATGTCGGTCCAGAGCTCGGACGGATCCGGCTCGGCATCGGCGGAGGCGAAGTCGGCCGCTTCGGTCACGACGGCACGGACGTTCTTGTCGATCTCCTTGAGATCGTCCTCGCTGGCCCAGCCCTTCTCGACCAGCCGCTTCCTGACCTGCTCGATCGGATCGCGCTCGTCGCGCATCTTCTGCACTTCGTCCTTGGTCCGGTACTTGGCCGGATCGGACATGGAGTGACCGCGGTAGCGGTAGGTCTGCATTTCCAGGATGTAGGGACCGTTGCCGGCCCGCGCCCATTCGACGGCGCGATCGGCAGCCGCCTTGACGGCGCGAACGTCCATGCCGTCCACCTGCTCGCCGGGAATGTTAAAGCTCTCGCCGCGCTTGGCAAAGTCGGTCTGCGCCGAGGAACGACTGACCGAGGTCCCCATGGCATAGCGGTTGTTCTCGATGACGAAGATCACCGGCAGCTTCCAGAGCTGCGCCATGTTGAAGGTCTCATAAACCTGACCTTGGTTGGCGGCACCATCGCCGAAGTAGACCACCGACACGTTATCGGTGCCGCGATACTTGTCGGCAAAGGCAAGACCGGCGCCGATCGGCACCTGGGCGCCGACGATGCCGTGACCGCCGAAGAACTGCTTCTCGCGGCTGAACATGTGCATCGAGCCGCCCTTGCCGCGTGAATAACCGCCCTGGCGACCGGTCAACTCGGCCATGACCCCCTTGGGGTCCATGCCGCAGGCCAGCATATGGCCATGATCGCGATAGGAGGTGGTGACCTGATCCTCGCCCTCGCGCAGCGCCTTGCCGATACCGACGACCACAGCTTCCTGACCGATATAGAGATGGCAGAAACCACCGATCAGACCCATGCCGTAGAGCTGACCGGCCTTCTCTTCGAAGCGCCGGATCAGCAGCATGTCGTGATAAGCCTTGAGCTCATCATCCTTGTCGAACTCAGCGACCTGATAATTGATGGCCGGGTTGGAAATCTTGCCGGTTTTTTTCGTTGCGGAGGTCGGGGCCGAAGCGCGGCTGCGCTTCTCGGTCGCCGGTCGTACAGCCATTGAGCGTTCCTCCCGTGTAGGGATTATTTCGTAGGGCGCCGACGGAACCCCTTTCCCGGGAGCAAGTCAAGGTTTGGATCGCATGTCAATCATGCGAAAGCCGCATCACTGGCCGTGCGAGTTAACTGGAATCAAGTTAATTCAAGAAAAATATAGCAACGTCAATTGGTTTTGGCCTGCGCCAACTTATCAAAATCCATGATCACCACCTCATTGGGATTGACCACGGAGAGCTGGACGCGCGCGCGCTCGTCGACCATGTCTTGGTCAAGACTGGAGGGGCGCAAGAGTTTGACATGAGCCTCCAGCGCGGCCTTCTCGGCATTGAGGCGAGCCAATTCGGCATCGAGTTCCTGGGTGCGGGTCTCGAAGCGGGCGCGCCCCATCATGCCATATTCGCCGTTGACGGCATGATAGCCGAAATAGCCGAGAAACACGGCCGTCACGGCGGGAAGGATCAAGCGGCGGAGCCAAGACGGGCGATGCTGGCGGGTAATCATACGCAACGAACTCACGCGGAACGGCGGGAACGGCCCGTTCCCTTACCCAGGGAGTCTGAACCAACGTGGTAAAAGGAGGGTGAACAGCGTCCGATATGCCCCCGCAAAATGAGTCATCAGAGCCATACAATAGATAAAAGGTGGCAATCCGCTCATCGCTACCGCAATCACGACATCGTGTCCGGACTTCTCAGCCGCAATGGCGCCGAGGAACCGCCAAACCGCCACGAAAGCCGGCGATGCATCTGCGGAAGTCGGAGGATCAGGCGTGAGGTTTGGGCAGATACGGCCGCGGCCGGCGACGGTACTGTCGATCCTCGGTCATGCAACATTCCTCGCGCTCCTCGCCATCGAAGCCCCGCGCTACTTGGCTGTAAGTAGGCCACCCGCGGCGATTGAGGTGGTCATGGTCGCCCCACCGGAGAACCGCCCCGCTCCCGTTACCCCTCCCACCACGGCCACACCCGCGCAGCCCCAGGCCGCCAGCCAGTCGACGGCGCCGCTGATCAATCCGGCTCGTCCGCCGTCCAATGCACCAGTAACGGCAACCGAATATTTTGCCAGCGCCGTCCTGAACGATGCTCGCAATCGGAAAACCCGGCAAACGCTTGCCGCGCTCGGCAGCGACGAACGGTTGATTCAGCTCTGCAATATCGAGGCAATGGAGCAATTGAAGCGCTGGAAGGCCGGCTTCGTTGCCGATCATATCGTCGCCTACGCCACGGCAGATCCGTCACTGACGGCAGCATCGATCGAGGCGCCCGGCGCCGCCGTCCATGCCGGCGGGAAATGGTATCGGCTATCGTTCGGTTGCACCGCACGAACCGACTTCCAACGCGTCGAGTCTTTCGCTTTCACGCTCGGCCGGCCCATCCCTCAACAGGAATGGGAACAGGATAACCTGCCCGAGCAGGTCGACGGCGACGCCACCGATTAGTACCAACTCGCGAAGATGCTGACGCATCCGCTCATTGAGGCCATTGCCGATTTCTCATTTGCATCTGAGGCATGAGAAATCGGCAAACGGAATACCAAGAGGCATTTTCAATGCATCTTGGTATAAGGCTTGCCTCAACCGGCGATCGCCAGACTCTTGAGCTTTCTGTGCAGCGCCGAACGCTCCATGCCGACGAATTCGGCGGTGCGCGAAATATTGCCGCCGAAACGGTTGAGCTGGGCCTTGAGATACTCTCGCTCGAAGATCTCGCGCGCTTCCCGCAGCGGCAGCGCCATCAGGTGTTCCCCACCCGAACCCGACGGCAGCGACGGCAGCATGGTGCCGATCTCCGACGGCAGCAGATCGGCGGTGATCACCGCCTCCGGATCGCCGCGCGTCAGGATCATCAGCCGCTCGACGTTGTTGCGGAGCTGGCGGAGATTGCCCGGCCAGTCGTGCGACTGCAACACGGCCATCGCATCCTCACCGATGCGCCGGACCGGCAAGCCGGTCGCCCGGGAAATCTGATGCATCATTTGCTCGATGAGGAACGGAATATCCTCGCGCCGCTCCGAGAGGCCGGGCACACGCACCGGCACCACGGCGAGGCGGTGGAACAGGTCTTCGCGGAAATGACCCTCGGCAATCTCGCGCTCGAGGTCACGCGCCGTCGACGACACATAACGCACGTCGACGTGCACCTTCTGCGTACCGCCTACGCGCTCGAAAGCCTGATCGACGAGGACGCGCACCATACGGTTCTGCATCTCGCGCGGCATGTCGCCAATCTCGTCGAGGTAGAGCGTACCGCCATGCGCCTCCTCAAGGGCGCCAACCTTGCGCTTGCCGTCATCGTCGGACTCGCTGCCGAACAGCTCGATCTCCATGCGATCTGGCGAGAAGGCGCCGCCGTTCAGCACCACGAACGGGCCGGCCGCCCGGTGAGAGTGCTCGTGGATGGCGCGCGCCACCGATTCCTTGCCGGACCCGGAGGGACCAGAGATCAGCACGCGGCTGTTGGTCGGCGCGACGCGATCGATGGTGTTGCGGAGTTGGTTGACCACCGACGACCCGCCGACGATGCCTTCCTGGCGATCGGACCGGATCTGCAGCTCACGAATCTCGCGCTTGAGACGCGATGATTCCAGCGCCCTTTCGGCGATCAGCACCAGGCGATCGGCCTTGAACGGTTTCTCGATGTAGTCGTAGGCGCCGCGCTTGATGGCGGAGACCGCGGTCTCGACATTGCCGTGGCCGGAGATCATCACCACCGGCACGTCCGGATTGCCGGCTTTGATCTCATCGAGCAATTGCAAGCCGTCGATGCGGCTGCCCTGCAGCCAGATATCCAGGAAGATCAACTGCGGGCGCCGCTCTGCAATCGCCTGAAGAGCCTTGTCACAGTCACCGGCCGTCCGGGTGCCATGACCTTCATCCTCAAGGATGCCCGCCACGAGATCGCGAATATCAGCCTCGTCGTCAACGATCAGAATGTCGGTCGCCATTGTTTCCTGCGTATCCGTTCCGCCGCCGAGCGGCCATCCTCATACCCCGGCCGCTTCGGCAGTAACATAAATGTCACACGATCTGAAGCCCTATCCACCGTAAACTGTCGACAATCAACCCGTTCTGTGCGGATCGGTCGGCAAGCTGATCCTGACCATGGCTCCGTGGCCACCGTCGGCGACCGCCGGCGAGTCCAAAAGATCGATACTGCCGCCGTGCTCCTCGACGATCTTGCGCACGATGGCAAGGCCGAGGCCGGTCCCCTTCTCGCGCGTCGTCATATAGGGCTCCAGGAGCCGATGCCGCTCGGTTGTCGGCAAGCCAATGCCGGTATCCACCACCTCGACGACATTGAAACCGCCGGCTTCGCGGCCATAGACGTCGACGCGCGCACCGGTCCGCCCGCCTTCGGGCAGCCCTTCAATCGCTTCGACCGCATTCTTGACGAGGTTGGCAACCGCCTGGCTGATCAGCCGGTGATCGAAACGCCCCATCAATGGGGTTGCCGGCAAATGTGCCTCGAAGGCGATCTCCGGATGGCCGACACCAAGCAAGAACACCGCCTCGCGCACGCATTCGCCAAGATCGCGCTCCTCGAAGGAGGGCTTGGGCATGCGCGAGAACTGCGAGAATTCGTCGACCATGCGACCAATGTCGCCCACCTGCCGCACGATGGTATCGACACACTGGTCGAACACCCGCCGGTCGTCGTCGACCACCAGCTTGCCAAACCGTCGCCGGATACGCTCGGCACTGAGCTGGATCGGCGTCAGCGGATTCTTGATCTCGTGGGCGATGCGACGGGCAACGTCGGCCCAGGCCGACGTCCGCTGCGCCGACACCAATTCGGAGATATCGTCGAGCGTCACCACGTAACCGTGCTCGCGGTCCAGCGAGCGGTCGGGCGTCACCTTGACCGACACCGTGCTTTTGTGGCCGCCGCGCACCAGCGCGATCGTCGCCTGATGCGGCCGCGCTTCGTCCTCGTCACGCAGGGCGGCCGACAGGAGTTGGGCCAACTCCGGCACTTCGTCGACCAGCATGCGGCCGACGAAGCTGAACAGGTCGACGCCGAGCAGCGACAAGGCCGAAGCGTTGGCGATGGTCACATGGCCATCGTTGGAAATGCCGACGACCCCGGCCGACACGCCCGACAGCACCGCCTCCGTGAAGCGCCGCCGCCGCTCCGCCTCCTCGGAAGCCGAGATCAGCTCCTGTCGCTGGCTTCTGAGTTCCACCGTCATCTTGTTGAAGGAGGCGCCAAGACTTGAGATGTCGTCGGAGGTCGCCCCGACGGGCACAGCGGCGGTAAGATCGCCATGCGCCACCCGGTCGGCGGCATTGATCAGGTGGCGGATCGGCGCCACAAGGTAATTGGCAAACGATAGGCCGACCCACATGGCGCCGAGCAGGAACACCAGCGACATGCCGCCGAAAATCATCGCGAAACCGATCTGAACGTCCGAGCGGTTGTTCTCGAGCTCGCGGTATTCCATGGCGCTATCGCGGGCGAGCTTAAGGTTGTCCAGCACCTGCTTGTCGAGCAGGCGAACGATATAAAGATAGGTCTCGTCGTAAGCCCTGAGCTTCAGGAGGCCGCCGACCTGGTTGGATTGGCCGGGCTGCAACAGAACCGCCACTTCCTTGCGCGCCTCGTTGATCGCCTCCACCGTCGGCATGACAGTTTTGATGTTGGGGTCGATGTCGGAGCGCAGGATGATCTTGCCGTCCTTGTCGAGCAGATAGGCGCTTTGCAGGCCGTGCAGTGACGCCTGCAACCGAACAAGGTTCTCGAACCGGGTCGGCTCGTAGTCGTAGAGGGGCTTGGCCGCGTCGAGCGAGGTGGCGATGCTGATGAGATCGGCACGCAGCACACGGGCATGCTCCTGCATGTAGGCGCTCGCCACCGTCAGCACATTGTCGACGACCTGCCGTGTCCGCGATTCGAACCAATGGTCGAAACCCTGGTTGAGCGAGACGGTGAAAGCCACCGCCACCATCACCGCCGGCAGAGCGGCGATGAAAGCGAACAGCGCCACCACGCGCAGGTGCAGCCGGGCCGCGGCCCGTCCCTCGAACCAGGCCCAGCCGAGGCGCCAAACCTCCTGGCCGACCATGAAGACCATGGCGACCAGCAAAAGGCCGTCGATCACCAGCGCGCCGCGAACGACATCGGTGGTCGGCGCAATCGGCAGAAGGTTGGAAATCAGCGCAAAGGTACCAAGCGAGAAAAGTGTGGCAACCGCCACCAGCACCAGGCCAGCCAGCCGTCGCCCCCGCCCCTCGGCGTAAACGTCCTTCATCGCCATTGGCTTTGCGGCAGCTTCAGCCTGACTCACCGACAACTCCGCCATCGTCTGTCTCCATTGCGTCTCCGAGCCGTCTATCATGATTGCGGCTTCTTGACGAAAACCTCGTGCAAATGCCGATGATCCGTCATTTTGTCCCGATGCTGCCACAAGGCTCGCTTTACATCCGCCAACAATGAACTAACAAGGCGACCAGCCAACAACCGAGCTAACAAGGCGACCAGCCGACAATTGCGGATCCAAGCCGATATGACCGACAGCCCGCTTCCCAAGCCCGCCCTCGCGGCGGCGCTGCACGCCATCGAAATCACCCGGACCGGCGTCACCGCCCTTGAGGAGGCAGCGCTGCACGGCCCGCTCGGCGATGCCATCGAAAAGGCGATCGGCATCATCGCGGAGGGCAAGGGCAGGCTCATCGTCACCGGCATCGGCAAAAGCGGCCACATCGCCCGCAAGCTGGCCGCCACCTTCTCATCGACCGGAACTGCCGCCTACTACGTTCACCCCACCGAGGCCGGCCATGGCGACCTCGGCATGGTCGACAACTCCGATGTCATTCTGGCTCTGTCCTGGTCGGGAGAGACCACCGAACTCGCCGTGGTGCTGGCCTTTGCCAAGCGCTTCAACGTGCCGGTCATCGGACTGACCGCCGGTGCCGAGTCGACGCTGGCCGCCGCCTCCGACGCGGCGCTCATTCTGCCACGCGTGCGGGAAGCCTGTCCGCACAATCTCGCTCCGACGACGTCGACCGTCCTTCAGCTTGCCATTGGCGATGCGATCGCCATGGGGGTGATGGTAAGGAGGGGCTTCTCCGAGACCGACTTCCACATTTTCCATCCAGGCGGCAAGCTCGGCTCGCAGCTCCGGCGCGTCTCGGAAATCATGCATAGCGAACGGCTGCCGCTCATCAGCACCGACAGCCGGATGACCGAGGCCATCCTGACCATCAGCTCCGGGGGCTTCGGCGTGGTCGGCGTTGTCGATTCCGACGGCCGGCTGGCCGGCGTCGTCACCGACGGCGACCTGCGTCGCTTCGTGCATTCCGATCTTGGTCCGCAGCTCAGTTCGGCCAAGCTGGAAACGCCGGTCACCGAAGTCATGACGCGCAAACCCGTCACTGTCGCGCCGCAGATTTTCGCGGCGGAAGCGCTCGACCTTCTGCAAAACCGCAAGATTTCCGTGCTGTTCGTGGTCGAAGATCAGAAGCCGATCGGCGTCCTGCACACCCTCGACCTGCTGCGCATCGGCGTCGCGTAGCGACACCCTCCATTTCGAAGGGACCGAATGACCGGCTGTCTTGATTCGCCGGTCATTCCCTTATTGGTTCGGGATGGCTGACGATGCGACGAATGTCCGGGAAGGCAATGCGTGCCGCCCGCTCAACCGCGTCGGCGCGGCGATGCACCTCGGCGGCGGCAAGTGTCGGCGGGAAACGGCAATGGAACGCCACGAACACCCCCTCGTCGATCTCGCGGACGCGGACATTGTGAATGTCCGAGACGCCATGTTCTTCCGCCGCCTCTTTGAGAACCGCCGCATAAGCGGCGACCCGGTCATCCGAAAGCTCCGCGCCGGGGATGAGGTCGGGATAGAGTGGCTCGATATGCGTCTCGACCTCGATCTCCGCGCCGATCTCGGCGCGGATGGCCGCCTCGATACGACTTGCCACGTCATGCGCCTGTCCGAGCGGCATGGCTCCGTCGACCTCGCAGTCAAGCGATATCGAAAGACGGTCGCCGAGATGCTGAATGGTGATGTGGTGGACCGGGATGCGCTCGCGCGAAGCCGCCAGGAACACCCGCTCCCTTAGGCTCTCATCGTCGATCGGCATCGGCCTCAAGCTGACCGTCGCCTCGGAATCGGCGATTTCTGCCGAAATCGTCGCAACCATTGCCCGCTTGACGGAGGCCGTCTCACTCAAGCTGAAAGTCCTCGGAACTCCCGCCGATATGTCGACGAAATGTCGAGGGCCGACGGCGCGCACCCTGAGTTGGTCGATAGTCACCACGCCCGGCAGGTCCTGCAGCAGCCTGCGGAGGGTGCGCCCAATGGTCGGCGACACCCTGTCAGTAAGTTCGTCGGCGGTGCGACGGATCATCCTGAGGCCCAACCAGCCGATGAAGATGGCGATGGCTGCCGCGGTCACCGGGTCGGCCCAGTCGGCGCCATAGAGCGTCGCGATGAAGCCGATGATGACGATCGTCGACGACGCGACATCGGACAGGAAATGCATGGCATCGGCAGCGAGCGCCCGACTACCGGTATCGACCGCCGCCTTGTGGAGTGCCCGGGCCCGCCACAGGTTGATGAGGATCTCCACACCCAGCACGACGAAGGCGACGATATTGACCGAAGGGGGCGCAGCCGCGCCGACAAAGTGGTTCCAAGCCTCCACGGCAACGCCGCCCGCCAGCACCAGGAGCAGCGTTCCCTCCCCGAGCGCGGCAAGATCCTCGAACTTGCCATGGCCATAGGGATGATCGTCGTCGGCCGGCCGATCAGCAAAGCGGACCGCCAGGAAGGTGACCAGCGTGGCGATCGCATCGGTCCCCGAATGCAGCGCGTCGGTGACGAGGGCCAGCGAGCCGATCAGCAGGCCGACGACAAGCTTGGCGGTCGTGAGGCCGATGCTGGCGATCAGCGATACCAGCGCCACGCGTTCTTTCCTGGTCATCGCCACCTCGCCTTCCGTAGTACAACGGAGACGTGGCATGCCCTTCCGCCGAACAGAACGCAAGCGCTAGCGGCCGTCACTCCACGAAAACAGTAATCCGATCGGCCCTGCCCTCGCCATCAATGACCGACAGGGTCACAAAGCCCGTGCCCTTCGGGAAGTAACTGAACTGTCGCGCCCAGGGCTCGCGCGCCACCGGCGCCCCATCGGCGAGCCAGGTGAACGGCCCTTTGCCATTGCGGACCTTGAGGGCGAGCGGTTGCGGCGAACCGGCACGGAAGCCCAGATCGACATGGGCACCGGCGGGAGGATAGGCGATCTCCGGCCCGGCATCCCTCGCGGCCACGGCCGCTCGCGCGCCACGCAGCCGTTGGAGTGGCGGCGGCAACTCGGCATTGGAAACCTTGAGAAGGCCCGGCGGCTCGGGCGGCAGTCGCGTGGTTCCGCCGGCCCGGACGAAAGTGTCGGCGAGGATCGGCACGGCAACGTCGACGCCCATCAGGCCGGGCAGCGGTGCACCATCCGGCCGACCAACCCAGACGCCCACCACATAACGGCCGTCGTAGCCCATCGCCCAAGCGTCGCGGTAACCGTAGGACGTACCGGTCTTGATGGCGACGCGCACGTCGCCCTTGGCCGCGCCAAGCGAGCCGGCCAGGATGTCGGTGACATAGGCGGCGGCTCTCTCGTCCATCAGCGGCTTGGGCGGCTCGGCAGGCCCCAGAGCGTCGACCCTTTCGCGAAGCGCAATCGGCCGGCCACCGCGGGCCAGCGCCGTATAGAGCGTCGTCAAGTCGTTGAGCGTCAGCCCGACGCCGCCGAGGCCGACCGCGAGATTGGCCGGCGCCATGTCCGGCAGCTTCGCCTCGACGCCGGCCCGGCGGAAGCGCGTGACGAGCCGTGCCGGCCCCACCAGCTCCAGCGTCTGGATCGCCGGTACGTTCAAGCTTTCCGAGAGCGCCTGCCGTACCGTCACCGTGCCACGGAAGCTCTTGTCGAAATTGTTGGGCGTGTAGCCGGCGAAGGCGGTGGGCCGATCCTCGACCAGCGTCTCGGGATGGGCAATCCCCGCCTCGAAGGCAAGGCCATAGATGAAGGGCTTCAGCGTCGAGCCCGGTGAGCGGATCGCCCTCGTCATGTCGATGGAGCCGGCGCGCCTCTCATCGAACAGCCCAGCCGACCCGACCGACGCCAGCACGTCGCCGCTCGCCTCCTCCGCCACCATGATCGCCACTGAGACATTCGGGCCGACGGCGCTTGCCCGCTCGGCAGCCAGTCCCTCGAGCGACGCCTGTAACTTGGCATCGATGCAAAGACGAATCTCGCCCTCTTTGGGAGCCGCCGTCACCGCGCGATCGGCGGAATGAGCGGCAAGCAAGGGAAAATCGCGCCGCCGGGTCGGCACCGGTTCGGCGATGGCCGCTTCGGCGTCGGCCTGCGAAAGAACACCGGCACTGGCGGCCCGTGTCAGGATTCTATCCCGCGCGGCCTTGGCAGCGGCGCGGTCGCGGTCGGGACGGCGCGCCTCGGGCGCCTGTGGCAGCGCCACCAGAAAAGCCGCCTCGGCCGGCGTAAGGCGGAGGGGCTCCTTGCCAAACCAGGCGAGCGAGGCCGATCGTATCCCCTCGATATTGCCGCCAAATGGCGCAAGGCTGAGGTAGGCGGCAAGGATGGCGTCCTTGCTGGCAAAGCGCTCAAGGGCCAGCGCCTTGACGATCTGGCCGAACTTGCCGCTGGGTGACCGGGTGTGCAGGCGCTCCGAAAGGCGCACCACCTGCATGGTCAAGGTCGATCCGCCGGAGACGATACGTCCGTGCGTCACGAGCTGCCAGCCGGCGCGCAGAAGAGCTTTGGGGTCGACGCCGTCATGGTCGCGGAAGTGATGATCCTCCGTGGCGAGCAGCAATTTGACATAGGTGGAATCGACGCGGCCGGGATCGACCGGCAGCCGCCATAGCCCGTCGCCCACCGTATAGGCGCGCAGAATCTCGCCATTGCGAGCGGTGACGACTTGCGACGTCGGAGCAAACAGATCGACCGGCGGTGTCGCGTCGACAAGACGTTGGAATCCGACCACGGCCGATATGCCGCCGACGAGGACCGACATCATCGCGGCTGCCGCCGTCACCAGTGCGAAACGTCGAATGACCACCTACTCTTCTCCGGCTGGGCGGCCATGCTAGCGCATGACGACGACCGCGGCGAGAAGCCAATGCGCAGCATGGCAATGACGACATCGCTTGCGTTCTTGACAGTTTACCGCCGCCTGAACAGAATGACTACAGAATAACGTGACGTATGAATGGATATACAACCGTATATACTACACACCAGAGCAGATGACTTCACATGGAAATTCGCCAGCAAACAATCGGCAAAACAAATAATACACATTCCAAATAGTACAACGTTAACGGTCATAGCCTAGAAATGACGAAGGAGAGAAGCGGGCGGATGCTGGGCTCTGGAGGTCAAAATGGGACTATTCGGCAAGATACTGTCGAGGCAGACAAGTGGGACGCCGCGCGAAACCGTCGCCGCGGTCGCAAGCGGCGACCGGAAGGAAGCGAAAGTGGACACCCCAGTCTCCACGACGGAACCGCTGCGGATCCTGCGGACGGACGCCACTCTCTCCGGCATCGGTCCGAACGACTTTCTGTTCGATGGTCGCCCGGCCAGTCTGGTTCTTGCCTTCGTCTCACCTAAGGTAGACTTCGCCAGCGTGACCCGTCGGATCAAATCGCTCGCCCCCTCGACCGAGGTCGTGGCGACGACAACCGCCGGTGAACTTTGTGCCAGAGGCGGCGAGAAGATCTATTGCGAGACGGACGGCAGTTGGCAAAACGTAGTCCTGCAGGCTTTTTCGCCGGCTCTGATCGAGAAAGCAGAAGTGTTCTCGGTCCCGCTCTCCTCGCAAGACCTGCGGGCGGGTCGGTCGACAATGTCGCACGGCACGCGCATCGCCAAGATCGTTTCGGCGCTGAACAACGTGAAGCCGACCATACACCTCGATGCCAAATCGACCTTTGCACTGACCTTCGTCGACGGCCTGTCGATGTCGGAAAGCTATTTCATGGAAGCGGTTTATGAAACCGGCCGCTTCCCCTGTCTGTTCGTCGGAGGCTCCGCTGGCGACGCATTGACCTTCACCGAGACGCTGCTGTTCGATGGCCGGCAGATTGTGAAGGATCATGCGGTCGTCGCCTTCGTCAAGATGGCCGCGGGGCAGCGCTATGGCGTGATGAAGAGCCAGAACTTCCGCAAAACCGGCCCGAGTTTCGTCGTGGTCGACGCCGATCCCGACCGCCGATCGGTGAGTGCCGTTATCGACGAGAAGAGCGGCAAGGTCGTCTCGTTGGTCAAAGCCCTTTCGGCCGCTCTGAAAGTCGAGCCGGCGAAGCTCGAAGCCACCCTCAAGGGAAAAGCCTTTGGCGTCGAGCTGGGAAGTGAATTGTTCGTCCGGTCGGTCGCCAAGATCGATCTCGAGCAAGAAGTGTTTTACTTCTACTGCGACATCGGCCCAGGTGACGAATTGACGCTGCTCGAGCAGACCGACTTTCTCGAGCAAACCCGCACCGACGTCGAACGCTATTTGCGCGGCAAGCCGAAGCCGGTCGGCATTCTCATGAACGACTGCATTCTGCGCCGCCTGTCCAATGCTCAGGCTCTGTCGCGAACCGGCGGCATCTGGCCGGCCCCCGTCGCGGGTTTCTCGACCTACGGCGAACTGTTCGGCATCAACATCAACCAGACCCTCTCGGCAATCGTCTTCTTCGCCAACGTCCAGGAAGACTTCCAGGATGAGTACCTCGACAAGTTCGCAATCCATTACGCGAGCTTCGTCAATTACTTCACCCGCAACAGGCTGAAGCGTGTCGAGATCCTCAATCGCCTGAGGACCGGCGTCATCGACAAAATCTCGGACTATCTCGAAATGTCCTCGAAGATCGAGGGCACGCTGTCGGAAATCTCCAACGTCGGCGATGTCATGTCCGGCATCCGCGCGGCCATGGTCGGTTCTCGCACCGAACAGCGCGGCAAACCGTCCAATACCGAAGCGCTGGCGGCTCGATTCGGCGGTCTCAACGATGCGCTCGTCGCCTTGCGGCAAGTCGTTTCGGTCATCGACAACATCACCGGTCAGACCAACCTGCTCGCTCTCAACGCCACCATCGAAGCCGCGCGAGCCGGAGAGGCCGGACGGGGCTTCGGCGTGGTGGCCGGCGAAGTGAAGAAGCTCGCCAATGACACCAAGGCGACACTCGGCCACACGCAGACGGCCATCGCCAACATTGAGGAATCGCTTCGCGAACTCGGCCTCATCATCGAGGCGACCAAGCTGGAGTTTTCCGAGGAAGGCGAGCGCTACAAGCACATCGTCGGCAATGTGGAAGAAATCTTCGCCCAGAGCGGCCATTTCGAGCGGTCGATTGCCGGCCTGTCGTCGATCGTCGCCAGCCACCGGAACAGCGTGGAGCAGGCGGTCAGCAGTATCGAATTCCTCCAGCGGCTCGACAAGAGCAATCGGGACGCCGCCTGACGGCGGTGTTTTGTCCGGCTACCCTGCCATAGAAAACCGCCGCGCGGGTATCCCCACGCGGCGGTCGTTTTTTACCTGGAAAGCGGCAAGATCAGTTGTAGATCGGGAAGGCGTCGGTCAGCGCCTTGACCCGGCGCTTCACCGCCGCCTCGACGCCGTCATTCCCGTCTTCCCCGTTGACCTTGAGGCCATCGAGCACCTGCAGGATCAGGTTGGCGATCTCCTTGAACTCGCCAACGCCAAAACCACGCGAAGTGGCGGCCGGCGAGCCGAGGCGGATACCGGAGGTAATGGTCGGCTTCTCCGGATCGAAAGGCACGCCGTTCTTGTTGCAGGTGATGTCGGCGCGGCCGAGTGCCGCTTCGACCGCCTTGCCGGTGAGCCCCTTCGGGCGCAGGTCGACCAGCATCAGATGGTTGTCGGTGCCGCCGGAGACGATATCGACGCCGCCGCGCTTCAACTCGTCGGACAGCACGCGGGCGTTGTCCACCACGGCCTTGATATAGGTCTTGTAGGCCGGCTGTGCCGCCTCGAGCAACGCCACCGCCTTGCCGGCGATGACGTGCATCAGCGGGCCGCCCTGCAGGCCGGGGAACACCGCCGAGTTGATCTTCTTGGCGATGTCCTCGTCGTTGGTCAGCACCATGCCGCCGCGCGGGCCGCGCAGCGTCTTGTGGGTGGTGGTGGTGACGACATGCGCATGCGGGAACGGTGACGGATGCTCACCGGCCGCGACGAGACCGGCAAAATGCGCCATGTCCACCATCAGGTAGGCGCCCACCTCGTCGGCAATGGCGCGGAAGGCGGCAAAGTCCCAGAAGCGGCTATAGGCGGAGCCACCAGCGATGATGATCTTTGGCTTGTGCTCCTTGGCCAGCGCCACCAGCTGGTCCATGTCGATGCGATGATCCTGGGCACGAACACCATAGGTGATCGCGTTGAACCACTTGCCCGACATGTTGGGCTTGGCGCCATGCGTCAGGTGTCCACCCGAGGCGAGGTCGAGGCCGAGCACCGTGTCGCCCGGCTTGGCAAGCGCCAGAAACACCGCCTGGTTGGCCTGGCTGCCCGAGTTGGGCTGCACGTTGGCGAACTTGCTGCCGAACAGCGCGTTGGCGCGCTCGATGGCTAGGTTTTCGGCGATATCGACGAACTGGCAACCGCCATAATAGCGTTTACCTGGGTAACCTTCGGCATACTTGTTGGTCAGAACGGACCCTTGCGCCTCGAGAACCGCCTTGGAGACGATATTCTCCGAAGCGATCAGTTCGATTTCATGCTGCTGACGACCGAGCTCCTTCGCCACGGCGGAGGCGATCGCAGGATCGGCCTCGGCGAGGGAGCGATGGAAAAAGTTGGCAAGCTCTGCGCTGGTCGTGTTGGACATTTGGATTTCCGTTCCGTCAAGGGACGTTTCTTGGGCCGGACTGACCGGGACGAGATGCCCCGGCGCCACGCGCGCCCGTGACGAGGGTCGCTTACCATGAGCGAGGGGGTGCCATCAACCTGAGGACCGTCCATCCGGCGGTCGGCAGACCTGCTTAAATCGTATATGCGGCCCCGTCAGGCAACTATGACGTCGAGCGCAGCGATCTTGGCCTCGTCCTTCGCGCGCCCGGCAAGACGATAGAATCGCCTGAGATCGGCGAGAGAAGCCGCGCGAAACCGTTTGCCAACAGCTTCGATCTCCACCGTCTCTCCCATCTCGTAAAGCACCCAGCCGTCGGCGGTGTGGACGCTCATACCGGCCATCACGTCGACAACGAGCGGCGCGCCGCTGAGATGGAGATGCACCACCGATCGGAACTTGTCGTTGCCGCTCTCACCACCCGGATCGATACCGGCCGCCGCCGCCAGCGCCTTGGCTTCTTCCGCGTGGATGATGACGTCGAGATCGGCGGCCGTAAAATCGCCGATGCCCTTGAGTTCGAGAACGACCGTGCCGAACAGGACGGGGGCGACACCCGCCCGGTCGGCGAGACGGTCGAGAAAGACGAGGGTTTCAACAAGCGCCGGGCGCATCTAGACCGTGAACCCTCCCCGATCGGTGCGGGGCAATGGCGGCGCTACGGTGTCGGCGAGGCGCCGCTCGAGCTTCCTGAGCGCCAATTGTTCGAGATCGCGCCGAGCAGCGCCGACCGGACCGAGGACCTGAACCTCGACGCCGGTCACCGAGCAGATGGCCGAGACGCGCACGGTATTGCCTATGGCGACAAACTCGAAATAGACCTCTCGCTCTCCCGTATTTCCCGCCATGCAGCAGCACCTTCAAACGAAAAGCCCGCCCGGTGGTGCCGGACGGGCGAAACTAGCACGAAACGCGATGAAACTCAGCCGGCCTGCGCCTGGTTCTGCGCCTCGGGCGACATCGGCACGCCGAGGCCGTCGCGCTGGTAGATGTCGTCACGGAACTCGACGGTGTTGTTCGGCGTCGCCCAGGCCGTGATGTACTGGAAGTAGAGCGGCACCGGATCTGCCACCGGCGCGTCGATGCGTTCGCCGGACGTCAACGCCTCGGTGATGCGGTCCTTCGGCCAGTCGGGCGTATTCTTCAGGATCCAGTAGACGTACTCGCGAACGTTCTGAACGCGCACGCAACCCGAGGAATGGAACCGGTCGTTGCCGCCGAACAGGCCCTTGCTCGGCGTATCGTGCATGTAGACGCCTTCCGGTGACGGGAAGTCGATCTTCACCGTGCCCATGGAATTGAGGTCGCCGGGTTCCTGACGGAACATGTAGTTGACCGCCTGATCGGTTTTCCAGTCGATCGACTGCCAGGGGACCTCGGTGCCCGAGCGCGGATCGAAAGCATGAATCTTCTGCCGGTCGAGATAGCTCGGGTCCTTCTGCATCTGCGGGATCAGGTCCTTGAGGATGATGCTCTTGGGGACCGTCCAGTAGGGGAAGAAGCGGATGATGGTGATCTTGGTGTTGAGAAGCGGCGTCTGGCGGTCGATCTTGCCGACCACGCCCCGGTGCCGCGAATGGACGGTATCGCCGTCGATGGTTTCGATCTCCGCGCCGGGGATGTTGACCATCACGTAGCGGTCACCATTGCCGCCAAGCGGGTTGGGCAACGTCTGCAAGCGGACCAGATTGAGCTGAAGCTGCTGAATGCGCGTCTCCACCGGCACGTTGAGCTGACGCAGCGTCGCGTCATCGACAACACCGTTGGCAATGATGCCATGGCGGGTCTGGAAGCGACGGACGGCGCCATCGACGAACGTGTCATAGGCGGTGGACGAGCCAGCGCTTTGATCGAGATCGCCGGTGATCATCAAACGCTGCCGCAGCGCCGCGACAGTTGGACTTTCCGAGCCGACACGGAGCGCACCGCCCGCCGGAACCTGTGGCCAACCGCCCTGCGCGGCGATGGACGAATACTGTGCGATGGCCTGATTGGTAAACAGCGCCGATTGGCCAGAGATCGACGGCCGAGTCGACTGCGCCGAGAGATCAGCGGGAGCGGACGTGTCAAACCCTTCTGTCCATTCCGTCTGGGCCAGCAGTGTCTGGGCCTTCGAGGCGGAAGCCGCCAACGCCGTCATTCCGGCGATGCCAGCCTTGAGCACCCCGCGGCGACTTGCCGCCATCGACAAAAAAGATCCCTTCACGACCGCACTCCAGATCGAAACGTTCGGACGCCGGCAAATCGGGCAAGAGCGTCTGAAACCCAGACCAATGGACACGACCTGGGTTAACGGAGCCTTTCCGGCAAATTCCCGCACAAACGAAGCGCCCGCGGTGGACTCGCATGACAGCTTCAATGGCCTGCCGTTTATCGGCAATTCATGGCGAAATCGAGGACTATAAATACCTCTTCCCGTCGTGCAGGCCAGACCCGATCAAACGGCATGGCAACAAAAAGACGTGAAAAGGCCCTGGGCGCAGGAGGGCGCTCAGGGCCAAGTCGCGCGTCTCGGGAGGAGTTGAGACGTTCGAAGCATCCGGTCTCAGGAAAGGGGAGGAAGCATTCCAACCGACATGCTCGATACACTTAACATATGACATCAAATTGTTAAAAAATAGTTAACGCCCCAGAAAAGACCGTGTATCGGCATTCACCTTGATGGGCACTTCATGCGGATATTATCTGTTTCGAAATGTCCATGTCAGATTTGACAGTGGACCGATGGATATTCAAACAACATTCGGTGCGTTGACTTTCGCCCCCTTCTCATCCCGACTTTTCGCATGACGACTTGAGGCGCTCAAAGCAAAACGGCCACCGTTGGTGCACGGCGGCCGCTGCCAAAAGTGTAGAGACAGAAGGTCCGACAGTCCAAGAGCGCCCCGAAATCAGACGATACTGACTTCAGAATTCCGTGTCGCGGCGCGCCTCGAAAGTCGCTTCACAGCCGATAGAGGATCTGGTCGGTCCAGAAGCGCTCCAGCCGCTGCAGCGACTTGTTGAGCACCTTGAAATCGTCGCGGTTGATGCCACCGACCGTCTCGATCGAGATGATGTGACGGTTGTAGAGCTTGCTGACGATGTCGGCGATCGCCTGCCCCTTATCCGTCAGCTTGACGCGCACCGAACGGCGGTCCATGCGCGAACGCTGATGGTGAATGTATCCCATCTCAACCAGCTTCTTGAGATTGTAGGAGACATTGGAGCCGAGATAGTAACCGCGCGTCCTGAGTTCGCCGGCGGTCAGCTCGCTATCGCCGATGTTGAACAGCAGGAGTGCCTGAACGGCGTTGACGTCGGTGCGGCCCGAACGGTCGAATTCATCCTTGATGACGTCGAGCAGACGGCGGTGCAGACGCTCGACGAGGCGGAGCGCCTCGAGGTAGAGCGGCTGCAGGCCCTGCTCTTCTTCGGGCTCGGTGGCGTAAAGATCATAGGCGCGCTTGGCGTTGGCCATGGTGGAAAGCCTCTCTGTCGTACTTTTTGGATGCGGCTCTTTGTCCGCCTTGATCACGACAGTAGCCGAGAGCTTTGAAAATCGGCTTAAGGGGCAAGCTGAATATTAGTTTAACGCGATTCCAAACCTGCCCGAGTCTTCGCTTTGGTAAAGCAGGGCTTTACGCCTCAAAAAGGGCAGTGCCAGCAGGAAATTCAGCGAGAATCCGGACAATTCGACCTAGTTTTCATCGATCCGACTCTGGTCAAGAATCCCAGTTGAGACGAATTGGCAAATTTTACGCAATAACTCTTTGTTGACCTTCACAAACGATCACGCGTCCGCTCGTAATACGCCGAGAGCACGGCGTAGAGCGCCACCGTCCCGATATGGAAGATCATGAGCGGGTAGTTGCGCCCGAACTGCGGATTGTAGGCGCTGTAGAGCGCCGTCTCGGTGAGCGCGCTGATCATCCACACCACCGTCCCCCAGGAGGCGAGCAGCCACAGCCCCACTGCCGCCACCAGATCGGCAACGGCGAAAAACAGCGTGGCCACGATGACCGGTGACGACAGCATCAGAAAATTACCGGTGGGAACCCCGAAGCCGAGAATGGTTGCCCAGCGCAACAGGCCTGCGACCAGGAACACCGCCGATAGAAAACGCACATAGATGACCAGCGTCAGGCGGGCATCGAACCGATTCCAGAGGCCGGCGTCGAACCCCTCGGGCCGCCGCGAGTCGCCGTTACCGCTCATTCGATATTCCTTTCGGTTTGTTCCGCTGCCTGATTTTTCAACGTCGGAGTATCGATCAAATCCTGACCCGCGTATAGAGCCGGAGGCTGAGCCGTGCTAAAGCGGCTCCGCTTTCCGCTGGCAGGACTCCCCATCATGACTGCGAACACTCCTTTCTCCAGAGGCGCCGCCGCGCCCGATATGCGCGACATTCTCAACGGCCGCCGCATGCGACGCCTGCGTCAGACCGACTGGTCGCGGCGCCTTGTGCGCGAAAACCGCCTGTCGGTCGACGATCTCATTTGGCCGATCTTCGTCATTGACGGCGTCGGCGTGCGCACGCCGATCGCCTCGATGCCGGGCGTCGAACGCCTTTCGGTCGACGAAGCGGTGCGCGACGCCACCGAGGCGGCCGCCCTCGGCATCCCGGCCATCGCGCTGTTCCCCTACACCGATCCGGCAAGACGCGACGAGAATGGCAGCGAGGCACTGTCACCGGACAATCTCATCTGCCGGGCGCTTCGGGCCATCAAGACCGCCGTTCCGGACATCGGCCTGATGACCGACGTGGCACTCGACCCCTACACCAGCCATGGCCATGACGGCCTCCTTGAGGGCGATGTCATCCTCAACGACGAGACGGTGGCGGTGCTGTGCGAACAGGCGCTCAACCAGGCGCGGGCAGGCGCCGACATCATCGGCCCATCGGACATGATGGATGGCCGCGTCGGCGCCATCCGAGCGGCGCTCGACGAGGCCGGCTTCGAGCACGTGCAGATCATGGCCTATTCGGCCAAATATGCCTCGGCCTTCTATGGTCCGTTCCGGGACGCCATCGGCACCAACAAGACGCTGCGCGGCGACAAGCGCACCTATCAGATGGACCCCGGCAACTCGGACGAGGCGATCCAGGAGGCCGAGCTCGACCTCGCCGAGGGGGCCGACATGATCATGGTCAAACCCGGCATGCCCTACCTCGACATTGTGCGGCGCCTGAAAGACGAGTTCCAGGTGCCGACCTTCGCCTATCAGGTCAGCGGCGAGTACGCGATGATCATGGCGGCGACCCGCAACGGCTGGCTGGATGGCGAGCGGGCGATGATGGAAAGCCTGATTGCCTTCAAGCGGGCCGGCGCCGACGGCATCCTCACCTATTTCGCCCGCGACGTCGCGCGCAAGCTGAAGGGCTGACGTGCTGTCGGCCCGTCTTCTCACCATCGCGACCGCGGCGGCCATCGCCGCGGTTTTTGTTGCCGAGGGCTGGTGGTTGGCAGAGGGCTACCGCGACGCCCGCGCCTGCCTCAATGCCCTGCCGGCACTTGAAGAAAACGGCAATCTGACCGTTGACGACCTCGCGCGTTCCGAGCTCCTGCCCAGCGTTTTCGAGGTCTATTATCGGGTAGCCAATTCCTTTGGTAGTCGGCCGGATCGTCTTCGCTGCGCCTTTGGCGAAGGGCCGGATGGCCAACGTCATTTGCTCGGTGTGGAGTTCCATGGCCAGCCGATCGGCGAAGCCCGCCTCTATTTTCTCGAGCGCTTCTGGCTGGACGATCCGGCAGCCATCCGAAGTGGAGAGGCCCGTCTCGACAACGAGATATCGCCGCTGTCTTTCCTTGCCGCGATGATCGGCCGGCCGCATCCATCCCTGATCGGCGCCCTCCTCTGCGCGCTGCTTGCCGTGGCAGCACTCGCTGCCGGCCGACTCTCTGGAGGCAGGCGTCAAAGCTGACGCCGCCCTTGTCTCGTCGCCGGTCGAAGGATTAGGGTGTCGGCCCAAATGCCGACCGAAGTATCCAGGCAATTCAAAGTGCAGGTCACTAGCCGGGTCTTCAGCGTGCCGGGCGAAGCCCCTGGAGCGGCGAATGCCCGGATATAACCGGGTCACCGCTTTAGGTTTCTGTTTACGCATCGGATTTTGCCGAAAAGCGGGTCCACTTTTCGGCCCGATGCTTGAGAGGCGATGAGGGAGAGACAGATGACCGAACAGACCCCTGGATTTGCGACGCTTGCCATTCATGCCGGCGCCGCCCCGGATCCGACCACCGGCGCCCGCATCACCCCCATCTACCAGACGGCATCCTACGTCTTCGAGGACGTCGATCAGGCCGCCAAGCTGTTCGGCCTCGAAGCCTTCGGCAACATCTACGGCCGCCTGACCAACCCGACGCAGGCGGTACTCGAAGAGCGCGTCTCGGCGCTCGAGGGCGGCGTGGCGGCGCTCGCCGTGGCGTCGGGCCATGCCGCACAGCTTCTGGTCTTCCACACGCTGCTGCAGCCCGGCGACGAGTTCATCGCCTCCCGAAAGCTCTACGGCGGCTCGATCAACCAGTTCAACAACGCCTTCAAGAACTTCGGCTGGAACGTCGTCTGGGCCGACCCGGCCGATCCCGCCTCCTTCGAGAGAGCGGTGACGCCGCGCACCAAGGCGATCTTCATCGAGTCGATCGCCAACCCCGGCGGCATCATCACCGACATCGCCGCCGTGGCTCACGTTGCGAAGCGAGCCGGCGTGCCGCTCATCGTCGACAATACGCTGGCAACACCCTATCTCTGCCGGCCGATCGAACACGGCGCTGACATCGTCGTCCATTCGCTCACCAAGTTCCTGGCCGGTCACGGCAACTCGCTCGGTGGCATCATTGTCGATGCCGGCAACTTCGACTGGTCGCGCGAGAACCGCTATCCGATGCTCTGCGAGCCACGGCCTGAATACAACGGCATCGTTTTCCACAAGAACTTCGGCAACTTCGCCTTCGCCGTCGCCTGCCGCGCCCTCGGCCTGCGCGATCTCGGCCCCTGTATCTCGCCCTTCAACGCCTTCCAGATCCTGACCGGCATCGAGACGCTGCCGCTGCGCATGCAGCGTCACGTCGACAACGCGATGGCGGTCGCCGAATACCTGTCCGACCACCCCAAGGTGGCCTGGGTGTCCTACGCCGGTCTGCCGGGCGATCGCTATCATGGCCTGCAGCAGAAATACGCGCCGAAGGGCGCCGGCGCCGTTTTCACCTTCGGCCTCAAGGGCGGCTACGAGGCGGGCGTGACGCTGGTGAAGAGCGTCGAGCTGTTCTCCCACCTCGCCAACGTCGGCGATACCCGTTCGCTGGTCATTCACCCCGCCTCCACCACCCACAAGCAGCTCACCGATGCCCAGAAGGTGGCGGCCGGCGCCGGACCTGACGTCGTTCGGCTATCGATCGGCATCGAGGACGTCGCCGACATCATCGCCGACCTCGAGCAGGCGCTGGCCCGCATCGACTGATCGGTGGCTCAACTCCGACATCCGCCTGCCGCCGAGATCATCCCGGAGCAGATGCCGGAGTTAAACCCCCACGAAAATGGCGGAGGCGCCCGTGTCGTCGAGTCTCAGGAAGCTGATCGGCACCATTATCCTGGTGATCACCGTACCGGTCTATGCCCTCATCGCCATGGTGATCGCCGTGGCCGTGCTGCCCGGTGTGAACGTCTGGGGACAACTCGCCTACTATGTCGTGGCCGGTCTGCTCTGGGTGCCGCCGGCCGGCCTGCTCATCACCTGGATGGTGAGGCCGGATCGACGACGCGTTGAAGGCTAGAACCGGTCAGGCCGCAAGATCGCCGGCAGGCGCGGCAACACGCACGATGCTCGTGACGCCATGGCGGCCGAGAGCGGCAAGAAGCGTGTCGACGGCGCCGGGATCGGCGTCACCGGTCAGCATGAGCTGACCGGCAAGCCGGGCGAACAGCGTGAAAGCCGGATCGGCACGCAGCCGGCCGAGATCGATGAGCACGAGATCGTAGGTCTGCTCCAGCGCTTCGAGCAACATGGATGCGGCTTGCGTATCGGCGGCAAGCGCTGCCAACGGCCGACGGCCGGCGCCGATTTCATGGGCGCGCGACGCGGCATTGCGTTGAATGACGTCGGCAAAATCAGCCTCTCCGGCGAGAAGCTCGGCAAGACCCGGCCGATCATCGGTGCGTCGGCCAGCGTCGACCACGACGATGCGCGCGCCATTGAAGCCACCGTCACGAGCAAGTTCGTCAACAAGGCGACGATTCTCATCGCCTTCGCCGAAGCAGGCCACCGCCACTCGCCGACGTCCGGCAAGATCAATGCCGGGAATGACTGGGGGGGAGACCGACGCCGCGGCGGGAGGCAGAGCAGTCTTTTCCGCCAACAGGGGAGCCTCGTCGGGGGAGCCCGTTCGATCCAGAGGTTCGAGAGCGCCAACGGCGAGCGGCGCCTCGTCAGACAATTCGCTCGCCTCACGCCGCCGCCACCGGCTGAAGGACGCCGCCATCCCTCCCAGGATCAGCACCGACAGCCCGACCAGCGAAGCCCCGGCAGACGGCGAAAGGCTTGCCGCTCGCTCGACCGGCGCGGCATCCGACACCAACCGCGCACCCACGCCTCCGTCCGTGCCCTGGAGGGCAATATAATCGGCGACGACGCGGTCAACAAAGCGCACGGCGAAATCGGAATTTTCAGCCGAGAAGCGCACATTGATCCCCCGGCCCCGCCCGGACGGTGCCGCCGAGAATCGCGCTGCCAACGCATCGGTCAGCCGCTCTTCCGGCGAGACCAGCTTGCTGGCACCTCCCAAGCCCACGGCCGCCAGAATGCGCACCTGAAGCGGCGGCTTTGAAAATGCGCCGGCATCGGTGATTCCCAGTTCGCTCGCCGCGCGACGCAGCGTGTCGCGAGAGGCGATGAGCTTGGCCTGCGCGTCAAGAAAAGCGGCGTCGACGGCGTTCTCGGCCACACCCTTTCGGTCTACGGTCAGGTTGGCCCCCACCTCGACGCCTGACGGCATTGTCGACAGAAGGCCATGAGTCGCTGCGGCAGACGAGACAGCCAACGCGAACACGAAAGCCATTCGACGCAAAACAAGCCGGAAACCAGCCGGACGCAGGCCATCTCCCACCTCAGTGGCGGGGGCCGGGCCGAACACGTTCATGGGTCGAGCTTGCCTTTGCATGCCGAAAGCATGGTCGGGTATGGTAACCAGCCCGTTAAGCATCGCGAAATTGTTACTCGCGCCGGCGCTTTCACGAGCACGTCAAGACTTCATAAAGAATTTCTAAACAGTGTTTTCCTTTCATTAACCATGCCGGACTAGGGTCACCCAACGTATTCGCGCTGATTTCGTGGGGACTTTCGCATGCAGCGACGCGCCTTTCTCGGTCTGGCTTTGCTCGGCCTCGGCGCCTGCACGACCCTGCCCCAGCGGCAGCTTGCGGGCACCGCCGTTCCCGACGGGCTCGACGGCCCTTATCGGCTCGACAGTGGTGACAAACTGCGCGTCACCGTCTTCGAGCAAACGGCGCTGTCGGGCACATTCACCATCGATCAGGCGGGCTACATCGCCTATCCCTTGGTTGGCAACATCGCGGTGCGCGGCCTGACCACGCAGGAGGTGGCGGGCGCCCTCACCCGCGGCCTCAGGAACGGCTACCTGACCAAGCCGGACGTGACGGTCGAGGTCGACACCTACCGCCCCTTCTTCATCATGGGCGAGGTGCGCAATCCCGGCCAATATACCTACGTCAATACCATGACCATCGAGACCGCGGTCGCTATCGCCGGTGGGTTCACCTCGCGGGCCGACGAGCGCCATATCGAGGTATCGCGTCGGCTGAACGGCAAGACCTACACGGGCACCCTGCCACCCAGCGCCTTGGTCAGGCCAGGCGATGTGCTGAAAGTCGCTCAACGGCTGTTTTAACGCCGAGCATTACCGCTGCATAAGCGGGCAGATTATCCGCGATTTTACTTCACTTCAGGACTTTTGCGGCATTATGCCGGCTTCGGTCGCCGTGACCGTCGGAATGGATTGTAATGAGCGCCACAGAGCCAGCCTCCGGACCTGTTTCCCACCTCGCGGCCACAGCAGCGGCGGTTGCCCAAAACTATCGCGACGCTTCCATCGCTCCATCACTGGTGAGCGGTCTCGCCGCCACATTCGAGTGGCTGTGCCTGTCTGTGATCGGTGTCGGCCTGCTGCCGCTGTTCTCGGTCTCGCTGGCCGGCCTCACCACAGCAATTCCCGTCGGCACCGCCTTGCTGACGCTCATGATTGCCCAAACCCTCGGCGCCAACGACCTGTCGCTGCTGCGTCGCCATTCCCAGCGCTTTGCCAAGCTCTTGGTCGCGTGGTCAAGCGCGTTCGGCTTCGTCTCGGTGCTGCTTGTCATTGGTAACAGCGTGCCCGACGTCGCACGTCTGTGGTTCCCGGCTTGGTATTTGGCCGGAGTCATGGCGCTGGGCCTGTCCTCGGCTGTGACGACGTTGGCAACCCGCCGGCTCACTCGCGCCGGCCGCCTGCAAAAGCGGGCGGTGATCCTCGGCGGCGGGACCATGGCCGAGTCCTTGATCACAGCGCTCGAGGAGACTGGTGGGAACGAACTGGCGATCCTCGGCATCTTTGACGACCGTAACGATGATCGCAGCCCAGAGAACCAGCAAGGATTCCCCAAGCTCGGCAACACGTCCGACCTGGTGGATTTCGCCCGTCTCACCGCCGTCGACCTGGTCATCGTTGCCCTGCCGGCGACAGCCGAAGTCCGCATTCTGCAGCTTCTGAAAAAGCTATGGGTGCTGCCGGTCGATATCCGCCTGTCCGCTCACTCGAGCAAACTGCGCCTCCGCCCACGTTCCTACTCCTACATCGGCCGAGTGCCATTTCTCGATCTGTTCGATCGGCCGATCACCGGCTGGTCACAGGTGTCGAAGCGCGTGTTCGACGTTGTCATCGCCAGCCTTGCGATCATTGTACTGTCGCCGCTGATGCTCGGAGCGGCCATCGCCGTCAAGGCGACCTCGAATGGCCCCATCCTGTTCCGCCAACCGCGCTACGGCTTCAACAACGAGGTGATCTCGGTGATGAAGTTCCGCTCGATGTATGCCGATCAGGCGGACATCAAGGCCGACAAGGTGGTGACACGCGGCGATCCGCGCGTCACACCGGTCGGCCGCTTCATCCGCAAGACATCGATCGACGAATTGCCGCAGTTGTTCAACGTCTTGAAAGGCGATCTGTCGCTGGTCGGCCCACGCCCGCACGCCGTCAACGCCCACACAGCGCACAAGCTGTGGGAAGAAGTGGTCGACGGCTATTTCGCCCGCCATAAGGTCAAGCCGGGCGTCACCGGCTGGGCGCAGATCAACGGTTGGCGCGGCGAGGTCGACACGCCCGACAAGATCCAGGCGCGCGTCGAGCACGACCTCTACTACATCGAGAACTGGTCAGTGCTGTTCGACCTTTACATCCTGCTGCTGACGCCGGTGCGCATCATCAATCAGGAAAACGCCTACTGAATCGAGGGGATATCGCGAGCGGCGCGGAAATCCACGCCGAGGCCTAAAGCATCGGACACGATGATCTCTCCCTCCGTGACCGGCGCGGCAACCGACACAGAACGCAGAAGCTGCAAGCAGTGGAAGATGCGCTCCTTGGGCACCGGCGTCACCGAGACCACCGGCAACAGCGGCAAGCCGCCGCCTGAGACCCGCACCGTCGTCGTCACCATGCGCTTCGGCGCGACCACTTCTTCGGCGGCATAAGCCTGCCCCTTGTTACAGGTGAAACCGGTCATCTCGGCGACGCTGCCGTCCTCGACGGTCACCTCGCCGCCGCAGCCGATCGGACAGCCAATGCACTGAATGGCATGAACCACGCGCGCCATCATGCCTCCTCCTCGATCTCTTCCTCGGCCGCGACCTGCTCCGGCGCCGGCACGACGCGGAACTCCAGCGTCGCGGCATCGCCGATCTTGCGAACGGGAATGTCGGCGACGATCATCTCGCTCGGCTTGACCACCCTGAGCTTGCGCTCGAAGGCGAGCGCGCCGTCGGCCCAGAATTGCAGCAGGGACGCGCCCATCGGTTTCGCCGCCCGGAAATAGAAGCGGACGCTCATCTTGCCCGGCTCGAAATCCGACAGCCGCTGCGGCACGACGGTGCGAAGCCCCTCGCCCGCCATGACCGACCGTTCTCGGCCCGACGGTGCCAGCTCTCCGCACGCATGGCGAGCCGCCGAGCGACCGGCGATCGCCGCCTCCTCCGACACCCAGTCGACGAGGTCATGGACATGCAGCACGTTGCCGGCGGCAAAGAAGCCGGGGATCGATGTCTGACGGAACTGATCGACCCGCGCGCCGCTGGTGATCGGATCGAGAGCAACACCAGCCGCTCGGCCAAGCTCGTTTTCCGGAATGAGACCGACCGAGAGCAGCACGCAGTCGCAGGCGACGTCGAAGGCCGTGCCGTCGATCACCTCCAGCTTGTCGTTCACCTGAGACACGGTGATGCCGGTCACCCGGTCCTTGCCGTGGATCGCCGTCACCGAATGGCCGAGATAGAGCGGAATGCCGAAGTCTTCGAGGCATTGAACGATGTTGCGCGTCAAGCCGTTGGAATACGGCATGATCTCGAACACCGCCTTCACCTTGGCGCCCTCGAAGGTCATGCGGCGGGCCATGATCAGGCCGATGTCGCCCGAGCCGACGATCACCACTTCCTTGCCCGGCAGATACCCCTCCATATTGACCATGCGCTGGGCAGCGCCGGCGGTGAACACGCCGGCCGGCCGGCTGCCCGGCGTGCGGATGGCGCCACGCGTCCGCTCGCGGCAGCCCATGGCGTAGACCACCGATTTCGCCCTGACAACCGTCAGTCCGGCATGCGGGCTGACCGAGGTGATGATGCCGCCCGGCTCGGCCGCCAGCACCGTCGTGTCGAGCCAGACGTCGATATCGGTCGCCTTGACCATGTCAACGTAGCGGTGGGCATAGCCCGGCCCGGTCAGCTCTTCCTCGAAGCGGCGCAGGCCGAAGCCATTGTGGATGCACTGCTGCAGAATGCCGCCGAGTTCGCGGTCGCGCTCGAGAATCAGCACGCGCTCCGCCCCGGCTTCCCGCGCGGCGAGCGCCGCTGCCATGCCCGCCGGACCACCGCCGATGGTCACCACATCGTAGGAAAACTCACGCATCGACACCCTCCCCGGCTTCGAGCTGGGCGCGCGACAGGAATAGCCACGACCCCGTCGAGTCTTTCCGGACGGCGGTGACGGGAATGCCGAGCTCACGGGCCAAGATCGCCGTGACGCGCGGCCCGCAGAAGCCACCCTGGCAGCGGCCTGCCCCGGCCCGCACCCGCCGCTTGACGCCATCAACGGTGCGGGCACCACAGGGCGACTGGATGGCGGCGACGATCTCCGCCTCGGTAATGGTCTCGCAGCGGCAGATGACGCGGCCGAACAGCGGATCGCTGGCAACCAGCCGCGCCTGCCCTTCGCGATCGAGGTCATGAAAGCGCGGCTTTTGCGGATTGACCGGCACGAAGCTCGCTTTCCGCTTCAATCTCAGGCCGACGTCCTGCAGCATCTCGACGATGATTTCGCCGATCGCCGGTGCCGAGGTCAGGCCTGGCGACTGGATGCCGGCGGCATGGACGAGGCCGCGCGCCGCCGGCGACGATCCGATGACGAAATCCTTGCCGGCAGCGGCGCGCAAGCCGGCGAACTCGGTGATCGCCGTGCCGAGCGGCAGTGCCGGCACGATGCGACGGGCCCCGGCGATAATCCCGGCAAGGCCGCCGGCCGTGGTTTCCTTATCCTCGGGATCGTTGATGTCCACGGCGTCGGGACCGATGAACACATTGCCATGCACGGTGGGCGACACCAGGATGCCCTTCGACACCTTGTCAGGCGCCGGGAACAGCACCGTGTTGACCAGTTGGCCGACGCTACGATCGAACAGGATGTATTCGCCACGGCGCGGCTTGATAGTGAAGCTGTCGTCGCCGGCCATGCGCGCGACCTCGCCGGAATGCAGGCCGGCGGCGTTGACCACGAAACGGGTGGCAACGCGGCCGCGCGTCGTTTGTACGGCAACGATCTGCCGATCCACCATGCCGAGGCCTGTCACCGCGCATTCGGTGACCATTTGCACACCGTTGCGGATGGCGTTTTCGGCAAAACCGACGGTCGCCAGGAAGGGACAGACAATGGCGCCGGTGGGCGCCCAAAGCGCGCCGGCGACTTCGGGCGAAATGTTGGGCTCATGGTCGAGCAGACGGTCGCGCCCCCAGATTTCAAGGCCGGGCACACCATTGTCGATGCCGCGGTGGCGAAGAGCGGCGACAGTCTCCATCTCAGCGGCGTTCTTGGCCACCACCAGTGCACCTGTCGCCTTGCGCGAAATGCCGAGGCCTTCGGCAAGCTCGGCATAGAGCCGCGCGCCCCGCACATTGAGGCGAGCCTTCCACGTGCCGGGCTCGGCGTCGAAGCCAGCGTGCAGGATGCCGCTGTTGGCCTTGGAGGTGCCGGTGGCGACATCCGGCGATCGTTCGATCAGCACGACGGACAGGTCGAAGCGCGCGAGTTCACGCGCAATCGCGCATCCCACCACGCCGCCGCCGATAATGACGACATCGGCGCTTTCCGGAAGAGACTCTGCTCCGAAGCTTCCCGTCATGCGCCTCTCCCGATCCACCGATCCGTCTCGCTCACCGCATCGAAGTTCGATTGACCTTCGTTTTGGTTCGATTTTTCTTTCGTATCATTTCGAGCGAAAGTTTCGGATTGGTACGAACGCCTATGGCCTGAACCTCAGGTCGCCGTTGGGATGAGTCACCACGACAAGCAGGAATGATTTCTTGCGAAACGAAACAACGCCGCCTTCCCAGGAAAGCGGCGTTGTTTCGTCGTATTTTAGAAGAGCCGCCGGTCTTGTGGCCGGCGGCATCAAGGTGTCAGGCGGACAGGGCCTGCGCCACCTCGCCGGCGTCATCGCCGACGATCAGGTGGTAGTTGGCGGCGCCGAGCGTCGCAACGGCCCGCACACCGGCCTTCTTGACCAGCGACTGGTCGAACCGCTTGGGATCGGCCACCTCGACGCGAACGCGGGTGCCGGACACCGCCTCGACCGAGACGATGTTGGCGCGTCCACCGAGGGCATCGATCATCTGATCGGCCTTGAGGCGGGCAGCCACCGACGGCGCAGCGGTGGCGCCTTTGGTGGCGACCGGCGTTGCGACGGCGGTGGGAGTAACCCCACCGGCAGGCTGCGACCGGAGATACTCTTCCATGTCGGTCTTCATGTTTTCGGACTGGGTGCCGAAGATCACCTGCAGGCCCTGGCCAACCACCATAACGCCGGCGGCACCCATTTCCTTGAACTTCGGCTGATCCACCTTGGCGATATCGGCAACACCGACGCGCAGGCGGGTGATGCAGGCGTCAAGGTTGGTGATGTTCTGAGCACCACCGAAGGCGGCGACCAGCTTGCGGGCGGTGGCAAAGCGATCGTTGCCGTCCGCGACCTCGTTGGCCGTTTCAGAGATGGCAGTCTCGTCCTCGCGGCCAGGCGTCTTCAGGTTGAACTTCTGAATGGCGAAGCGGAACACACCGTAATAGATGGCGGCATAGATCGGCCCGAGGATCAGCGTCATCCACCAGTTATGAGCGTTGGAACCGAAGACGTTGAACAGCAGGAAGTCGATGCCACCCTGGGAGAAGGTGAAGCCCATGTGGATGTCGAGCGTGTTGGCCACGAACTGGGTGGTGGCGGCAAGCACGGCATGCACGGCGTAGAGGGCGGGAGCCACGAACAGGAAGGAGAACTCGATCGGCTCGGTGATGCCAGTCAGGAACGAGGTCAGGGCGGCGGAGATCATCATGCCCATGACCTTGAGCCGGTTCTCCGGCTTGGCGGTGTGAGCGATGGCGATGGCGGCGGCCGGCAGGCCCCACATCTTGAACAGGAAGGCGCCCGACAGAATACCGGCCGTGGGATCGCCCGCGAAGAAGCGGTTGATGTCGCCATGGACCACCTTGCCGGCGGCATCAGTGTAGGAACCGATCTCGAAGAAGAACGGCACGTTCCAGATGTGATGCAGGCCGAACGGGATCAGCAGGCGCTCGACGAAGCCGTAAACAGTCGCGGCAAGGCGCGGATCGTTTTCAGCCGCCCAGTGCGAGAAGATGTCGATGCCGGACTGCACGGGCTGCCAGACGAAGGACAGCACCACGCCGGCGGCAATCGCCGCGAGGCCGGTGACGATCGGCACGAACCGCTTGCCGGCGAAGAAGCCAAGATAGGACGGCAACTGGATCCGGAAGTAGCGGTTGAACAGCGTCGCCGCGATGGCACCGATGATGATGCCGCCGAACACGCCGGTGTCGATGGTCGGCACCGTCTTGCCAGCCAGCACGGGCACATGCAGGAACACGGCCATGACGCCGAGCGTCGCGGTCATGACGAAATAGCCAACAACGGCGGCGATGGCGGCAACGCCGTCATTCTTGGCGAGGCCAAGGGCGACGCCGACGGCGAAGATGATCGGCAGGTTGCCGAAGATGGCATCGCCACCCTTGGCCATCACCTGCGACACGATCTCCGGCAGGAAGGAGAAGTTGGACGCGCCGATGCCGAGCAGAAGGCCGGCGACCGGCAGTACGGCCACAGGCAGCATCAGCGCCTTGCCGATCTGCTGCAGCACTCCGAATGCGGATTTGAACATGATTTAGGATCTCTCAGACTTAAGCTTCGGGCCAGGACTGGGCGAGCATGCGGCGCACCGCCTCGCCGGATTCGAGGGCGAGCGCCGCTTCGGCGACCGCCTTGCATTTGTTGATGTCGAGCGTGCGCACCATCGCCTTGATCTCGGCGATCGAGCCGGCGGTTGCCGACAGCTCGGTGACGCCGAGGCCGATCAGCACCGGCGCGGCCAGCGGGAAGGAGGCGAGCGAACCGCAGACGCCGACCCAGCGGCCGTGCGCCTTCGCACCCTCGACCGCCAGTTGGATCAGCCGCAGCACCGCCGGATGGAAGGGATCGAGCTGCTTGGCGAGGCGCGGGTTCACTCGGTCGATGGCCAGCGTGTACTGCGCGAGGTCATTGGTGCCGACCGACAGGAAGTCGGCCTCGGCGGCCAGCGTCTTGGAGATCAGCGCCGCCGAGGGCACCTCGACCATGATGCCCACTTCGATCGGCGCGGTGCGCCCCAGCGCCTTCATCTCCTCGTCGATCACCTTACGCACGTCCCTGAGGTCGGCGATCGTGGCGATCATCGGCAGCAGAATCTTGGTCTGGCCGTAAGGCTTCACCCTCAGGAGGGCGCGGATCTGCGTCCTGAGCAACTCGGGCTGCCACAGGCTCATGCGCACGCCGCGCAGGCCGAGGGCGGGGTTTTCCTCCTTCGGCAGGTTGGCGTAGGGCACGTCCTTGTCGGCACCGGCGTCGAGGGTGCGGATGATCAGCGGCCGCCCCTCGAGACCATCGGCAATCGCCTGATACTGGGCATATTGCTCGTCCTCGCTCGGCGCCGAGGTGCGGTTGAGGAACAGGAATTCCGACCGCATCAGGCCACAGCCTTCAGCACCATTTTCGAGCGCCACGGCGACATCGGCCGGGCCGCCGAGATTGGCCACCACCTCGATCCGCGTGCCATCGGCCATGCGGCATTCGGCGCGGGTCGCGGCGCGGTTGGCGGCAAGACGCTCATGGCGACGGCTGACGGCGGCGCGGATATCGGCCATCTCACCGGCGGGCGGATTGATCCGCACGGTCGCCTGATCCGCGTCGAGAACCACCGGCTGCCCATCGGGCACGCACAACACATCGGCACCAGCGGCGACGATGGCCGGAATGCCCTTCGAAGCGGCGAGGATTGCCACATGCGCCGTCGGTCCGGCATGGGCCAGCACGATGCCGACGACCTTCTTGAGATCGAGATCGGCGAACTGCGACGGCAGGAGGTCAGCCGCGAAGATGACCGCCTCCCCAGGAAGCGCCGTTGCCGAGCCGGAGACGCCCAGCAGGATGGCGAGGACACGATGGCGGATGTCTTCGAGATCCGAAGCGCGCTCGGCCAGCACCGGATTGCCCAGTTTGCGCAGCGCAGCAACCTGGCGATCGATGGCCATCTTCCAGGCATAAGCGGCGCTCTTGCCATCGCGGATCAGCATCCAGGCGGCGTTGCGCAGATCCGGGTCCTCAACGAAGGACAGATGAGCGGCGAGGATTTCGGCCTGTTGCCCCTTGCTGGCGGCAATCTTGGCGCTGATGTCGGCGGCGGCCGTCTGGAGAGCGGCGCGCAGCTCCTTGATTTCCTGTTCGACGTCGGTGCCACTTTCGGAAATCTCGAAGTCTTCAGAGGTGATCCGCACCGAGATGCCGATCGCAAGGCCCGGCGAGGCCGTCGTGCCCTCGATGGTCTTGGCAACGCCCGTCCCCCAGAGTTCAGGCGCGTCAACGGATACGGGAGAAATAACGGCCTCAGGCGGAGCTGCTGTTTCCGGTTTGGGAGCGGCGACAGCGGCGGGCCCGCTCTCCGGTTCCCCCAGAAGCGCGGCGATCCGCCTAGCAACGTCCGCGCCATCGGTACCCTTGGCCTCGATGGTCAGCTCATCGTTATGCACGGCGCCGAGCAGCATCAGCCCGACCGGGCTCGCCGCGCTGGCCTTGCGATCGCCGAGGCGGATGATCACCTCGGCCATGCCGGACTTGGCGGCTTCGGCGATGAGGCCGGCGGGGCGGGCATGGATGCCGTTGGGATCGGCAATGCGCACCTTGACGATGACCGCGTCACCGCTCGACGTCCCCGCCGGCGCCGAAGTCGCGAGGTCTTGAGGAGCGATCGTGGCAACCTCTTCACCAGCAACGATCTCCCGGCCAACAGCGGGGACGGCCAGCGTGAAGCGTTCGCCATTGGTCAGCACCACCGGCACCACCAGGCTGCGCACCAGTTGCGAAATGACGTCCATGTCGAAGCTGATCAGCGGGTCGCCGGCCTTGACCCGATCGCCCTCCGCGACATGCGGCGTGAAGCCGTCGCCTTTCAGCGCCACGGTATCGAGGCCGATGTGCATCAGCACCTCGGCGCCGTCCTCGGCCCTCAGCGTCACCGCGTGATGGGCGCGGTGGATCGAGGTGACGACGCCGGCAAAGGGCGCCCGCAACGTTGCGTCCGTCGGGTCGATGGCAAAGCCGTCACCAAGAATGCGGCCGCTGAACACCGGATCGGGAACGTCGGCGATGGACATGAGCCAACCGCCGATCGGGGCTTGCAGGCAAAGACCGGCCTTCGCGTCGAGCAGCTTTTCGCCGCCGGACGCGTCTTTCAAATGATCAACCACATCAAGACTCCGTCAGATCTCGGGTTTCTCCGTCAGGCGGCGATAGCGCCCTGTTTCGTTCAACTCGCGCGCATGCTCGTCGGCTCCCGCCGACAAAGGGTTCGGCTCGTCATCGTCGCGGCGGTGCCTGGGCACTATCGCGAAAGATCAGATCGACTGCCCATACTTCGGAGAGGTCGGCCGGATCGGCGCCGCCAACCAAGGCGGCGGCAAGCTCCGCAACGCGGAGGCCGGCAGTGCGAATCGATGAGAAGGTGGTGGTCAGCGCCGGCTCGAAGGCCTCGGGTCTGACGATCGCAAGGCCATCGTCATGGGCAATGACCGAGATGTCCCGACCAATCGTAAGGCCGCAATCGCCGATCGCCCGACAACACCCGGAGGCCAGGAACATCGAGGCACAGACGAAAGCGGTCGGCGGTGTCGGCGAAACCAGCAGCGCGCGCGTGGCACGATACCCATGCCCCTCGGTGGCGGGACCGGCGGCGAACAGCCCCGCCTCGGCGGCAAGTCCATGGCGGCCGAGCGCGGCATGCCAGCCGACCATCCGCTGCTCGGACGCCGACAGGTCGGCCGGACCAGTCACCAGCGCAATGGTCTTGTGGCCGAGCCCGGCGAGCAGTTCGACGGCCCGGCGCACGCCATCCTCATGATCGATATCGAGATGCGGATAGATCAGCGAGCCGGCGGTGCGGCCACAGGTGACGGTCTGCAAACCGAGGTGCGACAGCAAGCGGATGCGAAGGTCCTCGACCTTGAGATTGGCCAGGATCATCACGTCGACTGCCTTGGCGCGGGCCAGCCGGCGATAGCCGGCTTCCTCGCCGTCGAAGGTGGCGTTGACGTAGAGGTCGCGGCCGCAGCGCCCCGCCCCATCGGCGAGCCCTGCCAGGAATTCACCGAACACCGGATCGGCCATTTCGGCGGAAGCGCCGGGCAGAACCACGCCGAACGCGCCGGATTCGCCGGTGGCCAACCGCTTGGCGCTGACATTCGGCGTGTAGTTGAAGCGCCGCGCCGCCTCGAGCACCCGCAGACGCGTCTCCTCGTTGACCTCGGAGAAGCCATTGAGAGCCCGGCTGACGGTCGTCTTGGACAGCCCCAGGTGCTGGGCAAGCTCTCTCAGGTTCACCGATGGCCCTCCTGAACGATGGCCGGACAATTGTCCCGGCTGATATAGGCTTCGAACCGGTTTGAAAACGTAATCTGAAACTAATCCACCGTTTCCCGCCCGCGAAACCGCCTTCGTTCTCACATACTGCGAGGATTAATTCGCCGGTGAAAATAAAACTATCCGAACCGGTTTGGAAGATATGTAGTAATCCCCTCGGTACGGTTGCCAAGCCGACAAGACGTAAGGTGCCTCTGCATGGCGAGACAGAAGGCGCCGAAAGCGAGAGCAGGGAGTATGGGGACCGCCAACCAACGAGCAGACCACGGCGCGTTGCCATACGCGGGCGTGTGCTCACCAAGCTTCAGCGACTGATTTGAGGGCCTGAGGCACTTGGCGAAGAGCGCGTCGATCTACAGGGCCGTCTGAGTCGCGAGATGGCAAACCCTGGCCGTCGGGCGAGCAGATGTCACGCCGACGCGAACAGCATCTGATATTGATCGCTTATCATTGGGGGAATGGATGGTCGGGCAGAGAGGATTTGAACCTCCGACCCCGTGTCCCCCAGGCTGAAGGGCGGGTTTGCCATTATCTATTTTAGAACAAATTGTTAGGCAACGGACTTGTTGGAGTTCCGGGGTTTTTTCCGGGACTTGGCGTCACGCCGGGACTTTGCTACCAACGCCAAGCCTTCGGCCACTTCGTCCTGCATGACGTGGGCGTATTTGGTCGTTGTCGTGATCGAGGCGTGGTTGAGGGCTTTTTGAACCACTTTGAGATTGCCTGTGGCACGCAGCAGCTTGGTGCCAACGTCGTGGCGGATGTCGTGAAAGCGAAAGTCTTCGACCTTGGCCTTGGCACGCAGGCGGCGCCACTGAGTTTTCGCACCTTCGTTGGTAATCGGATAGCGTTGCCCCTTCACGCGGCTGTAGCCGGTCTTCTTGTCAGCGCGCGTTTTGCGAGCGACATAGGTAAAGACGAAATCGGGGTGATGGCCCTTACACTCTTCGAGGATGGTACGGATATCATCCGTGATGGGCGTTGACACATCCCGCCCGCCCTTCCCTTTCGTCGTAATCTTCTTGGCAAACCAATTGACGTTCTGCCAGCGGATCAGCGTTTCCTGACGACGAAGGCCTGACAGGCGACAGAACTCCAGCCACAAAGCGTAATCGTCGCGCACCGCCTCGTCGAGCGCTTCGCCCTCGTCGGCATCGAGTTCGCGCACACGCTCCTTTGGCTCATCGAGGCGATGGTCTTTCCAACTCGGCTCGGCCGGGAATGTGTAGCGCCAGACGCGCTTGGCGCGATTGAAGATCTTCTTGAGCAGATCGATCGTCGAGCGATTGACGGTTGCCGCAGAGATCAAACCCATAGGGTTGCCCGCGGCGTCTTCCTTCTTGCCCCAGCGCGTCTGGGCGCGGCGCCAGCCTACCAGCGCGGCGATATCGGAATCTGTCGTCTCGTCGAGACGCTTCGTCTTTCCGAGATACTCGACGAGGCGCCCGAGGTTCGTCCAAGTGGCATCGGCATTGGCGTGGTGCTGACCGACCTCGGCCCAGTATCGGCCGGCCGCCACATCGAACGTCAGCGGCCCATTGCCGGATTTTCGCTGCTCGGCGAGGTCGGCCTTAGCTTTCGCCTTCAGTTCCTTTTCGACTGCTTCGGCTTCTCGCTTGCTCGTTGCCTTTGTAGATCCGAAAAAGCGATGACCGTCGATCTGGAAGTCATATTGGTAGTTCGGGCTTTTGGTGCTGCCGCCACTGGCCTTTGGTCGATAGACCGACATTTTGCCCGCTCCACAAACGCGTCAATGTCTTCGCGGGCGAAGCGCCGACACTGCCGGACATCTCCGCCGCCGATCGTGCGATAGGTGATCTGACCACGCTGCACGGCCGCCTGCAAGGTCTTGCCGGAAATGCCGAGCAGCCGCGCCGCTTCGGCCGGCGTGATCAGCACTTGGTCGGCAAAGGCCCGATCGAGAACCGATACGTCAGTCAAGGGGGCCTCCGCACCAATGGCGAGCGCGGGCGTCGTGCGCGGCTTTCCCAGTCTTCCAGGGCAGCGCAAGTCCGATGCCTATGAGGGCGTCGCCAACATTGGCGACATCGCGCGTTGACAGAGTTGCCAGTGTGCGGCCGTATCGATCCCTGCAACGGCCGGTTCCGACTTCACAGCGGGAGATCATCACACCGCCAGCATCTAGCAGCCGACCAAGAAAACCAGCCGAAGACTCTCCGGCGATCTTCTCGGCCGGGCAGCGTGGCTTGTGGGTTTCCGGCGCGTCGATGTCGTAAATCCGAATGATCTCTCCAGTGGAAAGCCGCACCGTGTCCCCATCGATGACGCGGATCGGGCCATGGACAGGCTCGGGTGGCTGGATGCCCGCAAAGGCCGGCGTTGCGAGTATGATGGCGAGGGCGAGGCTAGGCAGACGCATTATTGGTTTCCTGTTGCGCAATGATGGCCGCCTTCTCGGCTTGCCACACATAAGTGAGCACCTTAGCCCTGGCATAAGCTTGGTATTCTTTACGCCATGACCGATCCTCAATGATGGCGAGGGCCTCGCAAGGGGATAAGCCGCCGCGGTTGGCCAGTGTTCTGAGCGTCTGCGAGTGGTTTCGTTGAGCCTGGGCTTCGTGTGGCGCGAGGATCGACCACGGCACAGCGCTGAGGACCGGGTCTTGGAGGATCGGGAACATAATTTCACCCATGGGCAGTCTCCTTTCAGGCCTCAATCAATAGGGAATGCTGTCGTCGAGATCGGCACCCTGCCCCGCCGTGGTGGCATCGCCGCGGGCTTTGGGGTCGCCTTCGAGTGTCAGGCTGCCATCGAAGCGGCCAATGACGATCTCGGTGGTGCGACGCTTGATGCCGTCCTTCTCGTACTCGCGGGTCTTGATCTTGCCTTCAACGGCAACCTTGCTCCCCTTGAAGACATGCTCGGCGATCAGATTGACGGTCGCCTGATTGTGGCAGACGACCTGGTGCCACTCGGTGGCCTGGCGCTGCTCGCCGGTGGTGCGGTCGCGCCAGCGATCCGTCGTGGCGAGCGAGAAGGTAGCTACGCGATCGCTGCTGTTGGGAATGACGCGGATATCGGGTGCGCGGCCGACGCTTCCGAGCAGGATGGCGCGATTAATGGACATAATGGCCTCCTCAAACGCGCATCGGCATGATGACGACCAGATGGTCGGCCGATGCGGCGGATGTCATCACGGCTGGGTCGTTGGGATCGCCCAGGCGAAGACTGATGGTATCGGCGGCGACGGCGCGCAACGCCTCGGCGAGATAGCGGGCGTTGAAGCCAATCTCGAGCGGCTCGCCTTCGATCTCGGCTTGCACCTCTTCCTCTGCATCGCCTGCATCGGGGTTCTTCACCTCGAGCCTCAACGTGGTCCCCTCGAAGGTGAGCTTGACGGCCTTGCCGCGCTCGCCCGATACCGTTGAGACGCGATCGGCGGCGGCGGCCAGAGCGGCGGCATCGAGGATTGCGCGGCGCGATCCGTTCTTTGGGATAACGCGGGCATAATCTGGGAAGGTGCCCTCGATCAGCTTGGTGAGCAGGCGTGTTGGCCCGGCGGTAACCGACAGCTTGGTATCGGAAACCGACACCTCAACGTCGCCGTCTCGGCCGTCGAGCAGTCGGACGATTTCGCCGACGGCCTTTCGCGGCACGATGACCGGTGGCATTTTGGCCGAACCATCGGGCGCCGGCATCGTCACCTTTGAGAGGCGATGGCCGTCGGTGGCCACCGAGACGAGGCAAGACGCCTCGTTCTCGTCCACGATCGTATGCAGGAAGACGCCGTTGAGATAGTAGCGAACCTCCTCGTTGGACATGGCAAAAGATGCCTTGTCGAACAGGTTGCGCAGCGCCTTGGCGTCGACGGCGAAGGTGGCCCCCCACTCGGGCTCGGGCAGTGAGGGGTAGTCGATGGCCGGCAAGGTATTGAGCCGATAGCGTGCCCTGCCGCAGGCGATTTGTGCCTCCTTGTCGCCCCAAGACAGATCCAGCTCGGAGCCGGATGGTAGCTTCTTGGAGATATCCGACAGCATCTGCGCCGGCACCGTGGTGGCTGCGTCAGGTGACAGTGCATCAGACAGCGCGATCGACGTGGTGGTCCAGATGTCCAGATCGCTTGCTGTCAGGTGGCAGAGGCCGCCGCGGACGCTGATCAGCACATTGGCCATAGCGACAATTGTGTTGCGGCGCTCAATGGTGCGCGTGAGCAGACCGAGAGCTGCGACCAGTGCATCGCGGGGAAGGGAAATGCGGGGGCTGACCGAAACGGCCATGATGGGCTCCTTCAAGCGATGGCGAGGCAGCCGACGAAGTCGCCGCCCAACGCGCGTTCAAGGTGGATGAGAGCTTCCGAGCGACGGCCGGAGACCAGATCGGCACGAGCTTCTTCGAGCTCGTTGAGGTCGATCATGAAGCGCGGATCGTCGTCCTTCGGCGCAAAAGTGTCCTTAGCTTCGTCCTTGGTGTAGAACACCTCGCCGTGGGAGAGCATCAAAGCCGTGTCGCAGGCGATGAGTTTCCGACACACCAGCTCGCAGAGAAGCGCATCGCCATCGAATTCCTTGAGGCCTTCATATGGCGGGTCGCCCCATTCCGGCGGCCACATGACTTGCGGTGTTAGATTCATGGTCAGTCGCCCTTCCTTTCCGGCGGCCAGGGTTCGTCGGCAGAGACGTTGGTGATGATCAGAGCCGACGAGGACGATCGCGCCCAAAGCGGCGGCTGGTCGTAATCGGGGTGTGGTTGGGTTTCTGCCACTACAGAGAAGATTGCCTCAACCAATGATGCCGGCTGGGTGCCCTGCATGGCGCCGAGCACGAGACGTCGCTTGACGCCCTCCATCAGCTGGCGAAGCAGCGATGGCGCGGCGGCTTCGGTGAGTTCGGCAAGCACGTCGAGCGCGTCGTCGGTGAAGACGTAAGGCAGCCCATAGCGCTTCAGGATCGCCCATCGGGCGTCTTCGTCGGGCAGGTCGATGACGATCTGCATGCCGAAGCGGCGCCAGAGTGCCGGGTCGAGCGTATCGGCCCGGTTTGTAGCGGCGATCATGGTGCCGCCGAACGCCTCAAGGCGACGGAGCAAGACGGTGAGCGTCGAATTCATGGCCGAGACGGCGCCGCCGGTATCGCCGCTGCTATCGCGACGTTTGCCGCCAATGGCGTCGATTTCGTCGATGAAGAGGATGACCGGCTGATCGAGGCTTTCGACGGCGGCGAACAGCTTGGCCACGTTGCCCTCACTGCCACCCAGCGAGCTGGTCATGATGTGTTCGGCACCGACAGTAACCAGAGGATAACCGAGGCGCGCAGCGAGGTGGTGGGCGAGCGTCGTCTTGCCACAGCCGGGCGGACCCGATAGCAGCGCGCTCGATCGCGGCTTGAGGCCAACAGCGGCGAGCGCGTCGCGGGCACGGATCTCGTCAAGCCAGCCTTTGACCGCAGCGCGGACGCCTGGAGCGAGGATCGGTTCCTCGGCGTCCTTCGGGTCAAGCACGTCGCCAATGCCACGCAGCCGATCGCGGACGGGCTTTAGGTCTTCCAGCGACGTCGGGGTCATAAGGCGGTCGCGGCGGGCCATCACTCCTCCCCTTCGCCGGCATCGTCATCCTTGGCCGGCTCGTCCTTCGCCGGCTTGCGGCGGCGGAAGGCCTCGGGAATGTCCATGCCGTCGGAACCGGCCTCGAAGCACCAGCCTTCGTCCCAGGCGGCGCGGCGCGGATCGCGCGCCGTGAAAGGATTGTCGGTGACGAGTTTGCCATCGCGGCAGGCCTGGCGCCCCTGCTCGCGCGCGTCGACGATAGCCTCTGCCGTGATGGCGGCGGCGGTCGGCCGCGTTTCGTCGGTCGGTTCATCGCTATCGGTCTCACGGGCCAGGTCACGGCTCAGCCGTTCACGCGTAGCATCGCCCAGCGGCGTGCCGTCGAGCATACCAAGCGCGGCGCGGTAAACGTCGGCGATTTCCTCGGTTTCGATGCGCTTGGCCTTGGTCCCGTCGTCTTCGAGCTTCTCCTTGACCACCTTCTTCAGGGCCTTGACGTCGAAGCCTGTCGCCTTGGCGTGAGCGGCGATCTCTGCGGCGCGGTCTTTCAGATCCTGCTGCTGCTCGGCAATGTCAACGAGGCCATCGACGAAGACGCGCAGCTCATTGACGGCGCTGGAATTGCGCATGGTTTCGGATTTCGGCTTACGTGCCATAGTCAGTCCTCGATCGAGAAGGCGGGATGGGGGAAGCGTTCGGGCAGGTAGCGGCGAAGAGCTTCCTGAAAGCGCTTTTCGGCGACCTCGGCCGACCAGATGCCGGCGGGCCGAAGGTCGGGGATCGTGAAGTCCTTCCGGATTTCCACGAGCGCGCCCCACGGCGCGACCTCGCCACCCATAAAGGCATCGACCTCGGCGGCGAGCATGCGGAGGTCCATCTCGCGGACCATGGCGGCGATACCGGCCGGCAACGGCCAGGGCATGCCGGCCGCCCCGTAGATAGCGCGATCGAGATCGCTCTTCAGGCGCTTGAGCGCGCGCTTGAAAAGCAACGGGCCGGCGAGGTCCGGGATGTTGCGGCAGATGAGTTCGGTCAGGCCGTAATCGTCAAGGGCCGCCTGAATGTGCCAGTTGATGGCATCCTGAGCCGGGGTGGCGATATCGCCGATCGGTCCTTCGTGAGCGTCGTGGAGGAGGAAGGCGGCGGAGATGTTATCGTCGCCTGTCTCGTCCTTCAGGATGTCGGCACCCATGACGGAGTGCTGCGCCACGGCATAGGCGCCGCCACGAATATCACCAGTGAAGCGGGCCAAGCGAGAAAGTGCGCCGGCAATGTCGATATCAAAGTCGATGTCATCTGGGTGGGCGTTGATCAGAGGGAAGGCCTTGCCCGAAGCCGTCTGCTTCCAGGGTACATCCGGCGCTACGATCTTAGCTGGCCTGATATTGGTGTCGGCCTGATCGCCGGAAGTATCGACAGATTTGGGTGCCTTGCCACGAACTGTGATGGCGGGAAGGAAAGCCATGTTCGTCTCCTTCATTCGAGCAAAGCTTTGCCATTCCCGGAAATGGCTCCGGGTGAAGCGCGGTCTGCTGGGTGACAATCGGTTGCCCGTCAGGGCGGAAACTGTTGGCCCATGTCGCTGGGACCACGCGGCGCTGCGTCCGCTGCTCGACCCGGCTTCCGTCACCTACGATGCCAGCGGATTGGATACCGCATGGTAGGGCCGTGTTACCCCCCGGCGGGGATGGCTAATGGCACGCGATGCTTTCGCTCTGAGGGGCGAGACACGGGGGAGGACCTCGCCTGTTAACCTCGGGCCGTCGCGCCGGCCGGTTGCATAGTCTGCTTCTAGCATCTGCTCGCCCCGAGCTGCCGTTCACATGGCGATCTCCTGGGCTAGAACTGGTTGCGGGGGCCGGACTTGCACCGACGATCTGGTGGGTATGAACCACCCGAGATTGCTGCTTCTCTACCCCGCATCGCATCCTCGCCTCCGTGCCAACAAGCGGCAGCTCAGCGGCTGATGTCTGTTCATAACACCAGTTTTATCTGGCGGTCAACAGGAATTATCTGGCGATCTATCTGGCGTCGAAGTTGGCCGACGATCTGATAGCTTTGCCGCAGGTTGTAGCTGTGAGGTGCTACTGTGTCCGGGCTGTATGCGCTTTTGATTTTGGTTTGCCTGATCACGCTTCTGGTCGCAGCAATCATGGCGATCTGGCGTACCCGACGCCGAAAGGCGAAGTGGCTAGCTGGTGTTGCGATGGCCGGACTTGTCGTCTCGGTCTGGCAATTCGGCAAAGCCCTCAACGACGATGCGCGGCAAGCGGGTTTTCTGGACGCCGCCGAGAAGACGGCATTCCAGAAGTCTGGCGCGACCGATCTCGCCGCCTGGCGCACCCAAATCGCCGACGAGAAGATCCACGCAGAAGAAGCCACCGCCAAACAAAGAGCCGCGGCCGACGCCGCGGCGGCGATGATCACTGCCGAAAAGGCTCGCTCGAAAGAGGAAGCTGCCAGGAAAATGGCTGAAGCTGAGGCCGCGTCACGGGCGGTCGAGGTCGCGGCAAAAGAGGCAGAAGCGGCAGCCTGCAAAGGCGACCTTCAATGCTGGGGTGACAAGCATCTGTTCGCCGCAACAGCAGCCTGTAAGCCATCAGTAGAGAGGCTTGCGCGCCTCGACTTCCAATGGGTCGACGGCATTCTTGAGACAAAGTTTGCCAAGTTTGCCTGGGGCAATAAGACGAAGGGAACCCTGACCTATTTGGGCGACGCCATCCAATTCCAGAACGGCTTTGGAAATGTACCCGGGGCAAATTTCCGGGCGCCGCTACGCGGTGGCCAATCTGACGAGGGCTGGCAAGCTTGGCACATGGGCGGCGCCTTCGACGGCGAAGCGGTGGCCGAGGAATCGGTAGAAGGAGACGTT